>Ga0306922_10001331_pt1 | contig 22059 bp, 21 predicted proteins | sample sta12Cox44000082_FD_203758 | JGI IMG/M metagenome (GOLD analysis project Ga0306922, IMG submission 203758) | Lab enrichment of tropical soil microbial communities from Luquillo Experimental Forest, Puerto Rico - statoxic.12C.oxic.44.000.082 (v2)... | ecosystem: Environmental > Terrestrial >... | reverse complement strand
CGCTTAGAGTTGCCCTTCGCGCAGCGATTCCCCCGCGGCGGCGGGGGCCGCAACGTCGCATCCATTAGCTTGGCCTGCCATGGCATTAATTTGGTCGAGTCCATTCGGACGAGCATACCCCACCTCGACGGTGATCGGTATGTCGGTTGCGACTAAGGTGACAGGCAAAACAGAAAGGACACCGAGTGAGGTAAGGGACCGCGTTTCCAGGCGGCGTACGTCGGATTTTCCTTGACTTCGCCGGAAAAGGCGAACATCCTGGCCGCTGGCGCCTCGGTCTCGGAGGAATGATCTGCCGGGAGTACGGCAGGTAGTTCCTCTGTCTAACCGGTGGCTTTCAGATCATTCTCGTTTTCGATAGGCGGGAGAGGCAGCACAGGGGCCAGAGGCCGGCCCTGGGAATCACGGTAGACAGTGGCCGTTTGGCCTTAGGTTCTTCCTTGTTTGAATTGACTACCAAGATATTATGGCGCTATTTTCCAAGGCATTCTGGGAGAGACGATAACAAGCAAGCCTGTTGAGGCAGACACTCCGTTTCGGATTCCCAAGTGACAGCTACTTGAGATAAGAGCGTCTCTTCACCCCCGGCGTAGTTCTAAACCCTATTTTCTGCAGGAGTTTTTGTGAAATCTGCATCTTTTCGTTTCGACCGCAAGTGAGAGAGCTGGAAAACCGGTGCCAACCAGGGTCAACGCTCTTGAAGCTTTCACAACCGGCGTCGCGCCGCATGCGGCCGGGCAGCTGTTGCCGCGCTATCTTTACTCCACAGGCTTTTTGTCGGATGGCCAATGAAGTTTTCCAAGAAAAACCTTAACAACGCAAATCGGCCACACTACCGCCAGCACGCACAAGCCGATGAAGCAATACAGCATTGCCGCGGCAAACAAGGCCACGCCGGCGGGAATGCCAAGCAATGTTTCAATTTCGGGCAAGGTTTTCCTGAAGCGCATCTTGGGAGCTCTAACGAAATAATGTCGTGGAAAAATGAAGGCTACGGGGAGAGCCAAAAGCCTTTTCCATCCGTCGCCGTTTTTTCACTTGCGCCAAACAGAGTTTCTTCCCGCGTGTTGCGTCCGATCCCGGGTCCGCGGCCGCTTGAATCAACCACCGGCTTCCGTCCCAGTCCATGCGGCCTACTTCCAGGGCCTTCCGCCATCTTGTGATTGTGGAACCAGTAACGCCCCACCCGTATCCAATTGCTTTGGCGGATTCATTCCGAATTGCACGGGCATTCTTCATTGACAAGAATGCTGTATCCGCCACGGTAAATCACTACCGTCCAAGACTTCCTAGTTGCAACCGGGAAATTAAACGTCGCACCGTGCGTCGGAACGATATGAAATGCCTACCTTTCGTCTATCTTGCCAAAGGCTGCGGAAACACCAACCGTGGAAAAGGTAGGCTAACCACGGTTGCCGCTTGAATTACGAGCCGTTCCCCGTGGCCATGGAAAACGGCAATGGCATTGTATTCACACTCTAAGGCGAATCTACCAACTGTTTCCGGAAATTTGGGCAATGAGGTAAGGACCAAGTATCAACTTTTACTTATCGGTTGGACACCTTGCCATTTTTATCCTGGAATTCGTGGCGTTCATGCGTAACTGGCGGGCCGCAACGCCGCATACATTAGCTTGGCCGGCCAGGGCTCCATCTTGGTGCTGTCCATTGGGACGAGCACACCCGACCTTGACTATGAATTGTATGTCGGCTGCGACTAACGATTGCGGCGAACCAGAAAGGACATCGAGTGAGGTTGGGGGACCGCCTCCCAGCCGGCGAAGTTCGGATTTTCCTTGACTGCGCTGGAAAAGGTGATCATACTGGCCGTTTGGTGCCCCGGTCTCGGACGAATGGTCTGCTCAGCGTACGGCAGGTTGTTCCTCCGTCTGGGCCCCCGCCTGAACGTCAAAGGGGCGAAGTATGGCGCGTTCTTCGAGCGCACGCTGATCAGCGGCGGGTCGACCATGGAAGAGGACGAAGCCCGTTTTGGCTTCCTCCAACTCCTGCCGACCGCGAATGAGTGGAAATACAAGAGCGAGCCCGTGACGCTCATCGACGAGACGGCCCGGTGTCAAGCTTTCCGCCGCCGCCAGCCGTAGCCGAGCAGGCCAAGGACGCCCACGGCAAGAATGCCGCCGGTCATGCCGATCGGTTGCATGCTAGCAGCCACAGCTTGTGCCGGCACAACATGGACGACTCCGACCATGCCGAAACAATGGTGCGGTGTGCAATAGAAACTGTAGTCGCCTTCGTCAAAAAATGTAGCGTCAATTTGAAAACCCGCGGTCTGAACACCAGTGTCATCAATCGGCCAGTTCGGGTCATCCGAAGTGACACTGTGGCCACTGCCCACCCAAACGAAGGTAACCGTGTCGCCAGGATTGATGATCGGCTCTGGGGGATTAAACACGCGTCCACCGTCGCCCACGTTCACGGTAACGTTGTCGGCCCGGGCCCTACCCGTCAGGTTGAGAAGCAGAACCAGGATCGCCACACTTCCGCATAGATGCATGAACAGGTTCCTCATGGGGACCTCCTTTTCTGCCGGTGACGGCCGGCTATACCGTGTGAGCCAGTACGCGGACCTCCACCGGCCCGGCCTGTGCTTCACTCCGCAGCCTGTATTCTGGTTTTTGTCGGTGACCCGACCAAAAAATTATTCGAACAGGTGCTCGCAGGGTTGTCAAGAGAAATCAGCCGCGGTCAGCTCAACCCATCCGCCCGGTTGCAGGCGGGGCTAGTCGTCCGATCCCGAGCAAGCCCAACGCCACCACCACGGTGAAGGCGAGAAGTCCGTGCCGTCCCCGTCCAGCACACACGCGTGCATGGACCTGGCGTGAAGGTCAATGCCCGCATAAAATTAATGCGGACTTGAACAAAATTATCGCTTTGCGGAAGGCCGTACCGATGCTGTATTGCTGTCCGTTTGGAGGTCGACCGTTCGTCATTTTTCTTTGTCTTGGCGCGTTGCTGGCGAGTGTCGGCTGTGGCGAGAAAAGGGCGGAGGTGAGCGGCAAGGTGACCGTGGACGGCAAGCCACTGAACAGCAAGCTGATCACGATTTTATTCGCTCCCGACAAGGACAATCCGATCAAGAAGATTCCCTCCGCGGCGGTCGATGAGAACGGTAATTACACCATCATGACAGGAGGCACGGGAGGCGTCCCGCTGGGCTGGTACAAGGTTCACGTCCATTGGGACAGCAAAAACGCTCAAGGGCAGCCTTGCCCCGTCCATGCGAGATTCTTGGAAGCAGGCCTGACAACGATTTCCATCGAAGTTGTGGCGAACCCGCAGCCGGGCGCCTACGACTTGAAGTTCACGCGGAATTGAACTAGATGTTGGGGTTCATGCTATTTTATTAGGAGGCGATCAATGTTCGGTAATCATTCGCCAGGGCGGTCGGCTTTCACATTGATCGAACTTTTGGTGGTGATCGCGATCATCGGCATCCTAATCGGCCTGTTGTTGCCGGCGGTGCAGAAGGTGCGCGAGGCCGCTAACCGCGTCATGTGTACCAACAACATCAAACAGCTGGGCCTCGCCACCCACAATTTCCACGACAATTACAAACTACTGCCCCCCATGTGGAACTGGCCGCAGGCGTGGTCTACCCGCTATCCGCCGCAAACGAACTACGCAGTTACCACGTCGCCCGACGGGGCCGGGGGGGCATATGGCTGGTCCACTTGATGCCCTACATCGAGCTGGACAATCTTTTCCGACCCATCCGGGCAGCGGCTTCTGTGACGACGGGGACTCTCGATGGCGCGGGAGTCAACACCCACCCGTATTATCTCGCCACCACGCGGCAGTCCGTTAAGATCGCTATTTGCCCGTCCGATTTCACGGTGCCGGCCAATGGCCTTGTTGCGTCGGGCGGACTTGTGCCCGGTATGGGCGTGATAAGTTACGCGGCCAATGTCCGAGTCCTTCCCCCGATCCCCAAATCCATCACGGCGGCCATGCCGAATGGCACATCGAATACGATCCTTTACGTGGAACGGTACACAGCCTGTCACCGGGCCCCCTACACGAATCGTCCTTACCAAACTTACTGGGCCTATGTGCAGCCGATGCCCAGTGATGAAATGGCCTGTGCGGGCTTCAACTGGCCGTCTGCCCAAGAGCTAAGAGGGACGCAATGGGACGGCTCTTACAATGGAGGCGTGCCGGGTACGAATACCTTGCACGGTACCCTCACTTTCCAGGTGCAGCCGACACTCGATGATTGCATTAACCTGGTCCCGCAAACGGCGCATCCCGGCGCTATGCAAGTCGGCCTGGGTGACGCCAGTGTTCGCTCCGTGTCAGGCAACATCAGCCTCAGGACCTGGCGCATTGCCTCCAATGACCCGCCGCTCGCGGGGCAAGTGCTGGGTTCTGACTGGTAAATGAAGTAAGTGCCCAAAGCGCTCTATCCCCGGCAGCGGGGAGCAAGCGCCGCTCGCCGGGAGCGGGGGAGCAAGACCGCCGTCCCGATTATAGTATTGTATTGTCTTCTATTTCGTCACCCTTCACACTGTCGGCGTTCCACGTCCACAACAGATCAGCGGACGCAAGGCCACGCAATGCCGGGGCGCGCTCCGAAAGGGTCTACTCCCAATGACAAATCTTCCCAAGTTGGCTCCGAGGTCGAGTTTTCATCCCGAATGACAGGCGCCGCCAGAAACGCGGGAGTCTCCCGCGTGGCCGCAAAGAGCCGTTCGATGGCGGCACGCTCGCTCTCTGCCGCTCGGCTCGGCACAGCCGTGCTCGTGGGTGCCGGCTGCGAAGGCGTGGCCAGGAGGCGTTGAGTCGACGCGGCCACGGCTATTCGGCCGGGCGCGGGTCCATAGAAGTTCGGGCTGACGCCGAAGCCGGCCACACCGGTATTCCAGCCGGCGTTCCCCTTGTATTCATTGGCCGCCCGAAATGTGTAGCCATCGGCTGGATCCACGGAGATGCCGCTATAGTCGCCGGCCCGGCTGCTCCCATAGTGACTGGTCCCCGGGTGCGTGACGACCGGCGGCTGCATCGTGCCGGAGCCATAATCGTACACCGATTGGCCGGTCACATACATCGACATATACTCGCTGCTTGACGATTCGATGAACGTCATGCCGAGATCCAATTCGGAGTTGATTTCAATCGTGGGAAAGTAGGTATAGACTCCCGGCCCTTGGTCGATGGTTCCGGATTGCACCAGCGTGGGAGTAGGCGTCGTGGTATCGAATTCGTACCAGCGGGCGCGCGCGATACCGCCGGAACCGATCGTATGGGCGCCGACCAAGAGACCGCCATTGTAAGCAGCATCGAGAACGCGACTGCCCACTGTGGGGATGCCGCCTCCGCCCGGCTGCCCGGCACTCGGCGGCGATGAATAGGAGGGAACGGCGACTGTGTAGGTGGTGTAATTCGGGTTGCTGGAGAGGAGGTTGGTCATCTGGACAACCTTCATATTCGTGCCGCTCCCGGTCTCCACGAACCACATCGGATCGCCGGGATTGGAACCATGCATCACCGACGGGGTCATGGTCGAATGAGACCCGGGCACAATTTTCCGGTAGCCGGTCAAGTTGGTCTTGTCGATGCTGAGTGTGTCGACGTGGAAGCTGCCCCCGGTGGGGAACATGTTCATGCTGATGACGTAGGCATCTGCGTTGTAGCCCATCTTGGGATAGTCCGCGAAATCAAACGATCCGACGCCGTCGTTCATGTCATAACGCTGCATGTAGAACCCATCCGCAGGATCGTAATCGTTGGAAATGGCGACATCCAGTCGCGACAGGCGGGCTGATTGATTGTAGTCCAGGACGGCGATGACAAACTGCCCCGTGAATTCATCGTAGACGATCACCGGGTCCGACAAGCTCTGGACCCCTCCGAGGGGCGTGAAGAGGGTCCGCAAGGACGTTCGCGAGATCAGCGCGCCCGATGTCTTGTCGTAGACCGCATAAGCGCTGTTGACCGTTTCAATGACATGATAGGGCCCCGCGGCGCCTGCGGTGTCGGGGGGCGTGCAGCCACAGGAGGAGTTATTGCTGTTGGTCCCTTCCATGACACCGACAACGTCCACTGAAAGGAGCATGCGTGTTTCGAAGCATTCGACGCGAAGGCGAGTCTTCGCACCAACCGTCCGCCGCTGACGCGGCCGGGGCAGCGACTTCGATACCGTCATAAAAGTTCCTCCCGCGAGCGAATTCCGAGAATAGGGCGCCTCCCCGCGCAGGACCACACTGCACTGCGTTGTCGGTGGCACCTTGCCTATGGTTCCTCCCAGACTAACCGCGCCGAAACCGGGTGTCCACTATTTTTTCGCCAAGGACAGTCTTGCGGTCCAGGCTGGACGTGGATGGCAGCCGCTTCGCCGCAGCGGTCTCGCTCTGATTGAAGCGGCTACTCGGTCCGGGTGCTCGGTCCTCAAGCGCCCGGACCACTGAATCACTGTCTCAATCACGCCTGACAGTCTTGCTGTCGCATCATCCCTTGATGACGGCCAGGATCTTTTCCATTTCTTCCCTGATCGCGGCGCGCAGCTCATTGCCCGCCTGCTGAATCTTGGGCCGACTCTCCTTGCGGATGTCCGCGAGCTTGGTCTTCTGCTCGTCGGTCAGGTTCAGGTCCCTGAGGTTCGTGATCCGATGGGCGAGCCGGTCGCGCACCTGCTCCCGGCGCTCGTCCTTCAGTTCCGTGAGCTGTTCCTTTTGCGAGGCGGTCAGTACGTCGGAAACTTTCTCCGCCTCTTCTCTCACGAGGTCGCCTAGCTCCTTGGCAACGGCCGCCACTTTCTGCTTCTGGTCATCCGTGAGCTTCATGGATTCCAGGATTTCCTTGCGCTTCTTGCCTTCCTTCAAGCCTTCCACCCGGACCTTGTTCTGATCGTCGCTCAGCAAGCCCTCCAGTGCCCTCGCTGCCTTGACAAGCTTGGGGCGGAATTCCGAGCGGATCGCTCCGATCTTGGTCATCTCGTCGTCGGTCAATTCCAGTTCCTTCAGCTGCGCAAACCGATGGGCCAGGCACTCCTCCCTGGCTTCCTTGCGCTCTTCCTTCAGCGTCTCGAGCTTCGCCTTTTGCTCGGCGGTGATGACCGCGTTGACCTTCTCCATCTCGTTCTTAACGGCAGAGGACAGTTCCTTGATGGCCTCCGCATTCTTGGTTCGGAAATCTTTTATGATGTCCGCGATCTTGGCCTCCTGCTCATCGGTCAGATTCAGGTCCTGGATGGTCACGAACAGGACGCCTTCTCCCTTCGCTTCTTGTGCGGCAAGTTTGGCTCCAAGCGCCATCACCGCCGCTACCGCCAGTACTGTGCTCATCATCCTCATGACAGGACTCCATCATTGAAGAATCGACGCCGCGGCTACCGCTTGTCCACGCCGGACAAGTCAACCGCAGCCGCAGGTCAACGGATGGCTCCCATGCCGTGCATGGTCGCGCTCGCTCTCCTGCAGATTTAGCAGTGGGACCTCGGGCAGGACCCCACTGGGCGCAGCACGCCCGAGAATCGTCGGGTTGTTTGGGGCGCTCATCACCTCCTTTTCGTCGTGCTTGACTGCGTTACCGGCGGGCCTCTTTGTCTCCGGGAAACGATACCCGGATCGTGTAACGATTCCGCAAGTCCGGCGAATGCCTTTTCACTCGGAGAGGCGGAATAGCATTTCCGCCTTCTTCAACTCTTTCAGGTCCACGGCCCCAAGCTTCTCCGGCTTAACTCGATTTCGACCTTCTTGATCGTCCTCTCGAATCAAAACGGAGCCTTGTCGAGGTCGCTCACCGCCGACCCGGCGTCTCCGCCTGTGTCGAACGTCGGAGCGGCCGGCGGTGGCAGCGGGACCGGGGACAGGCCCGCGCCGCCCTTCGGCGATGCCTGTCCTTGCGTTTCCTGAGCGTGAGCCCATTGAGTGAGCCGGCCCGAAGTGGCCAGCCAGCCGAGCATTGCGCCGGACGCGACCGGAGTCGCGGCGGCCAGATTTGTTCGCGCTCGCATGATGTCATCTCCTGTCGTTGAGCCGAAGAGTTAGGATGTGCCGGGTGCTATTCTATTCCGAGAACCAGCCAATGGCCTCGCGCGGGCAGCCGGCCACATCCTCCAGCTATTCGACGCCGGACCCCGCCGGCTCCTCGTCGCGGCGGTCCTGTTCGCCAGTTCGGCCCACTTTCTACTGGTGGCGGAGGAAGCACGCGCGGGGTGAGGTCCACGTCGTGGCGGCGCCCCCGCCACCCCGCGCCTTCGGCGGGTGGTGCATGGGGATGATTGTCCGCTGGGCCATCGCACTCGCCCTGTCTGACTTCGGCTTCGCCCGCAGCCGGCGGACGTGTGAGGCCGTGCCCATCGTGCTCCGCGAGGACATTTATTTATGCGCAAAAGCCAGGCCTCTATGCGCTACAACTCCTTCCCAGCTCCGAAAAGCTGGATGTCAAAAAGAGAGCAGTGCTTGCGGATCGTTCGCGAAGGGAATAGAATTCGGTCGATTTCGCGCTGTGTTTGTAACGCCATATGCCGGCGGAAATCGACCGAATTACTATGGTTCGGCGGGTGGATCATGCGGAGGGGGAGCGGATGCGCAATCTTGTCACGGTAGCCCTGGCGGGTCTGTTGCTCTGCCCCGGTGTTGTGTCGGCCCAGCAACCGCTTGACCTCGCCAAGGTCATCGAGGCGCTCGACAAGGACGGCCGGGTCGTTCTGGACCAGGGCAAAGTTCTCGCGCTCAAATACGACTACACCGCTGACGGTGACGCCGTCGAGGCCATCGCATTTCGGCCGGTCGCCGAGGGGCAGTACCCGGCCGTGCTGCTCATTCCCGGGTTCTCCAGGACCGCGCGGGACTACATCCCGCTGGGCCTCCGGTTCGCCAAGGAAGGGTTCGAGTGCGTGGCCGTCACCCAGCGCGGGTTCGGCAAGTCCGCCGGTCAGCCGGACTTCGTCGGCCCGAAGACGCTTGCCGCCCTGGAAGCCGGATTCCGGAAGTTCCGCACGGAGCCGTACGTCGACGGCTCGCGGATGGGCGTGTTCGGGTACTCGCGCGGGGCGATGGCCGCGTCCCTGCTGGCCGTCCGGCTGAAAGACACCGAGGTGCGGGCCGCAGTGTTCGCCGCCGGGATCTATGACTTCAAGAGGGCCTATGACGACATCAAGCTCCCGGGCATCCGCGCGAACATGAAGCGGGAGGCGGGGCTGTCCGAGGCCGCCATGCAGGCCCGGACGTCGGTGACGAAGATGGCGACCCTGGCGTGCCCCGTGCTGATCCTGCACGGGGAGAAGGACGAGAATGCCCCCGTCAACCAGGCGCACCTACTGCGAGACCAGCTGACGGCGTTGAAGAAGGAGTTTGAGCTGAAGACGTTCCCGGACCGGGACCACGACCTCGGCCGACAGAACCTGTACAACCACACGCTTGCGTTCTTCAAGCGCAAGCTGACGGTTGACAAGCCGAAGTGATGAGCCGCCATCGGGTCAGCAGCCGTCGCGGAAGACAGTCCATTCGGATGAGCATTACCCTACGTTGACGGAGTTCGGTATGTCGGATGCGACGGGATTTCGGGTATACTGACAATCAAGAACGCGATGTGTAGATGGTCAAATACCAGGCTTCCAAGCATCGTAGCAAACGCTAGCTTCGCAATCTGGGTGCTTGCGGATCGTTCGCCAAGGGAATTGGATTCGGTCGATTTCGCGCTGTGTTTGTAGCGCCATATGCGGACGGAAATGGACCGAATTACTGTAGTTCAGGTCACTGGGAACTATCTGTGAACTACGAGTTTCACCTTGAAGCGTGGCTTCCCCGTTTTCCGCTTCGAGAGACGTACGGCCACTATTCCGGTGACGACATTACAAGCCCTTGCGACATATGCAATGTTGAGTGGTTGCGACGTGGAATGGTGGATCAATACGATTGGGGGCAACCGGTTCCTGTCGACGTTTTCGTCATGTCAAGAGGGGAGCCTCAGAATCGATACGCAACCAAAATCGGCGGACTTCCTTACCGATCGCGAAACGCACCCTGGCCATGTGCTCCGTCGGGACGTCCTCTGGCGTTGGTTGCCCAGTTCAACTTCACGAACTCTGTTGACATCGTCGGGAATTTACCCGGTGATCTGTTACTAATCTTCGGGGATGATGCCGATGGCCCGGTTGAACCATTGCATATGGAATGGCAATGACTGGGAGTGCAGAATCTGATCGGTTGCTCTGAGTTGCCTTCCGATTGCATGGCAATCGCTCCTTGCTTCGGGAACAGATGCCGCCTCATGAGCTATCCCGATGCCGTGCGGACAACCGATTGCGAGTACCCTCAATGTGACGGCAAAGATGTGTGGTACCCATATTGGATTCCACAGCTACAGGCCACTCAAATCGGTCGAGCTCCGTTCTTCATCCAAGAAGGGGATGACTCACTCCCGGGAGTACCCCTCTGCACGATTGCGTCCGTCCAACCTGACCCTCATCAGCAGTACCCCTGGGTCAATGTTCCAGAACCACTATGCCCCGAGGGAGAGTGGCGGCGCGGCGGTCACGAGCTAATGATTGGCGACTTGGGCTGTATCTACATTTTCATTGAGGATAACGGAACGCTTCATTCGCGAGAATCGTGTTATTGAGTCATTGACGTGCGTGACACGAACCAGCCGTTGCACTGACCGCAGCGGCATTACGATTCTCCGAAGTCGCCAATCGCACCGCCCACAGCGCCAGGTGACCGGCATAGTTTGGCAGCGCGAATTACGAGGCCTTTCCCGATGACAACACTGGGGCGACGACTCACTGCACTGGCTGTCGTGCTGTTCATTCTGGGTCTCCTTGCGTTGCTTGGCCAATTGTATTTCAATCCTCCAGACCGCGTGAGAGTGTCCGTCATCAACATTCCCGATGACGTTTATTTTGTAAGCCTCGCGGCCGCAACGAGAGGCAAGCTTCAGACAATGCACTGGTCAGTCAAAAAGATAGTTGTTGGTACAATGCATCCAACCAGGTGCACTTGGAGTTATCACCCCGGGCCCAGTATCGACTGGAGCGCCTATGTAAAATGGCAATCGGGAGAGAAGTATGGTGTTGTTACGCGAACTACTGACCGAGTATGGAGAGTAACATGGTTTGAGGCCAACGCTCTGCCAATTTGCGGTAGAGTAATAGTTCTCGGCGGCGGTACAGCCTATTTTGATATGTCCAAAGGACGAGCATTGCCTCTGCTCCCCGAAGAAGTGAAAGACCTTTGCCTAGAAGACGTTAGCGATCCCGACTAGCTGGTGTTTGCCGCCGGCCGACTCGGACACATGGCGGTCGCAGGTCGGCTGGCGCATGCTGGACAGGCGCTGGAGTTTGGCTTCGAGTTCTGTCCCAGTCTGTTGCCCAACGTAGTCGCGGCCTTGGACGCTATCGCAGAGGGGCGTACCGAACCGACTACTAGTTGAATCCTCTCGTGCTTCCGCCTGGCCGCCGAGCTTGGGCGGTCGGCCCCTCGGTTCGGCAAAGGGAAATGGCCTGCGTCGTTTTCGGGCGGATTGGTTTCAATCCCAGGTACCGGCTGCCGACCAGTGCCTCTCGAGGAAACTAACAATGAAACTCACCAATGCGTATGCGATTCTGCTTGTGTCCTCTGCGCTGTGCATCCCCGAGCGGGCCCGCGCCGAGGGAATCCACGAGTTGAAGGTTCACTTGGCCCAGGCGAACAACCATAGCCCCTATGCGTTCGTGCGGGCAAAGTTCAACCCCGGCGAGGTCGCGGACCCCTGGGCGGTCCGCTTCTTCAATGAGAAAGGGAAAGAGGTCCCCTATTTCGTCTGGGACTCGATTACCTGGCGGGTGGCGCGGGAAGGACGCGCGGATTGGGGCAAGCGCTACGCCCTTCTCAATCACGCACCCGGTGCTGCACCGGAGGTAATCGAGGCCCGCGCCCGGAAGCTCCAGGCGGCGCAGAAAGCCCTCCCGAAACTCGCAGCTGAGCTGGAAGCTCAGGAACAGGCGGCCGGCAAGGCACCCGACTCCGTATGCGCGGCGATGTATCTGCTGCGCTACCGAGTGCCCGTCTTCGGCAAGGAACAGCTGACACTTCGGATTTACCCCGAGAATCAGGTCGAACCAAAACGCCGCCAGTGGCGAGCCGACGGTCGTGCGCCTCCGGAGAAGGTAGCCAAGCAAGGCATGCTTGAGTTTCGGGGCTTGCCGGACCAGCTCGCCGTCTTCCGGGATGGCCGGGAGATCTTCCGCGATGCCGGTTTCCAGGCGGGCGGCCAGACCGACACGACCACTCATGCCGATCCTTCGCGCCCCTTTGTCGTGGAAACTGCGGAAGGGATCGTCACGAAAATCTCGATCACTGCGCAGACAAGGGGCCGGAAAGACGGCGTCATCGACTGGCAGTGCTCCTACTGGCTGTTCCCGGAAGGAGGCTTCGTGGCCCTGGAAGGCTACGCCCTCAGTCAGAAGGCCGCGGATGGTTACGTCGGCGGCGCGCAGAAGCTCAACATCTGGCAGAGCGATGGTGGCTTCACCCAGCAGCAGCTGCCGTCCTGGGAGAAGCCGTGGTGGCTGCATCAGGCGGGCGAGCGGGGCTTCGTCGCCACCCACCTGTTTTACGCCACTCCGCTGACGATCGGTTTCGGGAACAACCCGTTCGCGGTCAACGCCGAGGGGCCGAATAAGGACCCGAAGGCGGAAGTCGAGGACAACAAGCTGGCGCTGACCTGGTTTCATCGGATTGATGACCCGGCGATCACGCGACTAATGACGCCGCAACCGCTGCGGCGGCCGGGTGCTCCGGGGGCTAACGCCCCCGGCTCGCCTCCGCCGAAGCCGGAAGTCTGGCAGCCCAAGATCGATTGGCTCTATCGCCAGTACATCGTCGGCGTGGGCGAGAAGGCCCCGGCGGCCGAAGGAGCACTGCGCGACGTGCTGGGCGCGGCGGCCGGTTGGATCGACCGTCCCATCAGTCAGGAGGAGGTGGCGTCCCGGATGATCGCCATGATGCCGCGCCTCACCTCCCGAAACTCCGCGGAGATCGGCCTGTTGAAGGTCGTCCCGCCGCTCATCGCCAATGACCCGTCGGCGGTCAAGGAGGCGCTACGCAGCACTCGCGACCAGGTCGAGCGCACCAATTTCTACATCAACCTCATCAAAGACTGGGTGGCACGCGGCGGCCGGCCGTCCGCGGGCGGCAAGGTCGATCCGGACGGGACGAGGCGCGAGGGCTGGACTGGCAACGCCTGCTACCACGCGGGCCTGATGCCCTGTTACGTGCGCGTCCTGGAGCACTTCGAGGTCCCCTTCCGGCAGAAGGAATACCGGGAAGCGATCCTCCGCTTCGCCGATTTCACGCTGGAAATACTCAGCACCGACCCACCGAAGGCCGACGGCCTCGCCAAGGAAATCGACTTCGAGAGGCTGAACACGACGTTCCAAAGCGAGTGGCCCAGCCGCATCGTCCCGGTTATCCCGCTCATGCTGCACGCGTACACGCTCAAGCCCGAGGAGAAGTACACCAAGGCCGCGAAGGTCCTGTTCGAGGACTTGATGCGTTTGGTGGAGCGGAACCCGCACGGCTACTGGCCTACCTGGTCGTGGAACCCGAAAGCGGACAAGTTCGACACGGTGTACAATCCGGTGGGCTACGAGCGCGGCATCACAGCACTGTGGTCCGACGAAAAGCTCGACGTGGTCGGGCGGGAGAAGGCCTCGCAGTTCGTGGCCGCCCAGGCGCGCTGGTTCGTCTTCAGCGGTCAACTGCTTGACACGCTCGAGATCGACAACGCCACGTCCATCCGCGCCTGCACGCACGGCGGGCATACCGGCAACCGCAACCAGATCGGCATCTACCTCTACGACGATTTCAACTTCTACCGCGGGCTTCTCGGCGATCTCGTGACCTGGTCGGCCGCGTCTTGCCAGGTACCCGGGCAACCGGACGCCTGGGCGGTCGGCGCCTATCGCAGCCTGGAATTGTCCAACGCCGGCTCGTCGATGCTGCGCTGGGCACTGGACATTCGCCCGGGCAGTAAATGGCTGGAATCGAAGGTGGAACAGCTGCCGAAAGAAGGCTTTCGGCTTCAAATCTGGAATCGATTGCCGCAAGCCAAGCCGGCAGTCAAACTCACGGCGAAGGAAGTTGGCCTGAAATCCGATGCCGAGGTGCTGCACGTCCAGGTGAACGGACCGGCCTACCGCCTGCCGGCGGAGTTCGAGGTGTCCCGGACGGCCGACGCGGTGTCGCTTAATGTGAGCAAGCCCGCCGCGATACGCCTGGATTACGGCGTGCTCCGCCAGCGGCGCAAGTCCGGCGGTGCTGTCGACGTCGTGCGTGACGACATCGTCTGGAGCGGCGGTGCCGTCGAATGGCAGGCTACACCCGGCGAGTATCAGCTGCGGATGGTCGGCAAATGAACCACTCGCTTCCAGGCATGGTAACAAACGCCCGCTTCGCAATCTGGGTGCTTGCGGATCGTTCGCCAAGGGAATAGAATTAGGTCGATTTCGAGCTGTGTTTGTCGCGCCATATGCGGACGGAAATCGACCGAATCACTATAGTTATGCCTGCAAGCGAGTCGAGCCCATGGGCCTCTTTTACTCCAACCTCACCGTGTATCGCCCCGAACGAGCCGCTCTGCTGACCGAATTGCGGCGACTCACACGCGCGGCCTTTATCTGCCCGACCTACAACGGACATACCGTTGTTTTCGATAAAGCGATGGACGATCAGGATAGCAAGGCCATTGAAGGACTGGGCAACGCGGTCACGAAGGCACTCTCATTCACGGCGCTGGCTGCGGTGCTGCACGATGACGACGTACTATACCTTTGGCTGTTCCAGACCGGGCGAGTGGTGGATCGTTACGACTCGTCTCCGGCATATTTCGATCCCGACTCCGAGCCACGACCGCCGGAGGGTGGCGACTCCAAAGTGCTATGCCAGGCATTCGACCGTCGCGAAAACGTGAGCCGCGTCGAGCAGTTATTACGGGCTGACTTGCTCAAAGGGGAGTTGCCGGGAGTGCCGGGCGAGTTGGGGCGCCACGCTACAATTGCCGTAGAACTGGGTGCGCCGAGGTTCGTCGCCGGCGTTTGTTACTCCTCAATCGCGGGCGATTACGTACCCAAAGAGTTCATCCCTCCCGAATTTGAGGGGCTAAAGTTCGAGGCAGTGTAGCAGGCCCAACCAAACGGCTCAAGCTGCCAGGGGCCGCCATCGTGGTATTCCGGGCTTCAACGTTCTTCCAGGTGGCCCCGGCAGCTTAGCCTTGTCGTTCGCCCACCTAATAGAGAGGGTAAAGCATGAGGCGTTCGGAGGGTTTTGTCCTAGCAACTGTTGTTGGCCTGCTCTGTCTGATGTTGTGGGCGATCTCGGCCCCTGGCGCCCTCGCCAGCGACAAGAAGGACGGTGAGCAGGATAAGGACGGCGCCGCTCTACAGGGTGCGTGGAAAGTGGAAGCCCACGACATCCGAGGGCAGCCCGCTAGCAAGAGGTTTCTAGCTCAAGAGCACCGGTGGATCTTCGCCAAGGACGGCATCACCATGAACGACAAGGATGGCGTGGGTCGAAAGGGAACGTTCCGACTTGATGCGAAGAAAGATCCCAAGACGCTCGATATCACGCTGGAGCCAGGTTTGCCGCCCGGACCGAGGGCGAAGGTTCCGGAGAAGGAAGTTCTGAAATGTATCTACTCGCTGGACGGCGACACCCTCAAGGTTTGCTACGGGCTTTCCGATGCCAGGCCGTCAGGCTTTGAGTCGAAGGCGGAGCCCGCCACAGGACTGGTCGTTCTCCGGCGGCAGCCTGCTCCCAAGGAAAAGCCAGGCAAGGAATGACAAGTTGCGGGCCGAACCAGCTGCTTCTGAGCTTGGTGTTCGGCCGCTGAAGGTGTTGCTCGCTATCTGGCTTCGGAGCGCATGCGGCGCCGCCAGGAACTCCAGATGCTTACGGGAGAACTCCTCACCCGCTGGACAGCCCGCGTAGCCCTGGCGCTGTATGTACTGGGTCTGGCCGTGCGGGTACGTGGCGCGGGTCATCAGCCCAGGCTGGATATGGCTCGCCTGTTCTGGACCGGTGGTTGCCTGGCTTTCTTGCTGCATACGACGTCCGCTTTCCAGTTCTACCACCACTGGAGCCACCGCACTGTTTACGAGGCGACCGCCCGGCGCACAGCGGAGGTGGTCGGCCTCGATTGGGGTGGCGGCCTCTACGCCAACTACGGGTTCGCCGCCGTGTGGACTGCGGATGTTTGCTGGTGGTGGCTCGCCCCGGGGCGCTACCTGGCGCGGCCGCGGGGCCTGGAGTGGGCCCTGCAGGGGTTTTTGGGCTTCATGGCGTTCAACGCCACCGTCGTCTTCGGGGCGGGAGCCGTCCGCTGGATCGGCATGGCAGCGTGCTTGTTCCTCGCAGCGGTGCTGGGATACTCTTGGTGCTGCCGGGGCGACGCGTCCCGCCAGTCCCGGGACCGGGCCGACCCAGCCGCTGCAGCGGACCGGGGCCGCACGTAAGCTGTTCGGAGTTCCACTTCATTCCGCAGCTTCAACAAACACGTCCACCTGTTGGCCAACGTAAAGCGGCCTGTCCTTGGCGGCCACGGCGTAGATCACCTGGAGCACGCGCGTGTCCACCCGCTCGGTGTTATCACCCGTGAGGGATTTCTTGGGGATGACAAACGGCTCTACCCGCTCGAAGCGCAAGGGATAAGTGATGCGGGGATTGCCGCGCGGACTGGCGACGCCGGGCGCTCCGGGACGAAAACGGGGGATGTCGTGCTCGTTTAGATCGACGCGAATGTGCAGCTTCTCGTGAGTCGCTCCCAGGACCATGAGCGCCTGGCTGGGCGGCGTGCCGACATATTCGCCCTCGCGAACATTGACTTGCAGAATCACGCCGTCACGGGGAGCGCGCACCAGCACGCGGTCCAAATCGGTCTTTGTCTGGGTGACCTGGGCTTCGGCCAAAGCAATACCTGCCGCGGTAATCTCCTTGTCGCGCTGCCAGGCGCCGGCCTTGAGCAGGGCTTCCTCGGCCTTGGCCTGGGCAAGCTGCTGTTGGGCCATACCCAGACCCAGGAGACGCTGGTTGACCTCCTCCGTCGCCAAAGCACCGGTCGGCCCCAGCCGGCGGGCACGATCCGCGAGGTCCTCTTGCATCGCCACGTTAGCCTGGGCAACGCTCACCTTGGCCTCGCTCGGTGGCACTTCCTCGGCACGAGGCTGGGCCTCCAGCTTGGCGAGCTGTGCACGGGCGGCCCGGAGATTGGCTTCGTTGTACTTCAAAGTGGCCAGGAGCTGTCGGTTGTCCACCAGAAAAAGCGGATCGCCTTTGTTGACCTTTTGGCCAACTTTCTCGACGGGAACATACACCTCCAACACGATGCCGGGAAGCGGCGCCCCGATGGAGATGTTCTCGGTCCACGCCTCGACGACGCCCGTGCCGCCCAACGTCCTGCTGAACGCGGTACGCGGCGGCTCGACCGGAGGCGCCGGCAGCGGCAGCGTTTGGGCCGCGCCGATGACTTGATAAAGTGCCAGGCCCAACATGCCCGTAGCTAACAGCGGCAACAGATATTTGGTAACGCGTTTCATAACAAATCTCCTTTTAGGCTGCCTTATCCTCGACTCGCTCCACTCGGCCATCGCTCATATAGATGATGCGGTCGCCGAACTCAAAAACCCGGCTATCATGCGTGACGACAATTACGGCCCGGTCGGGTTGCAAGGCGACCCGGCGCAGCAATTGCATAACGGCCTGGCCGGCCTGGGCATCGAGCGCGGCGGTCGGCTCGTCACAAACCAGTAAGCGCGGCTGATGAATCAGGGCGCGGGCGATGGCGACTCGTTGCTGCTGGCCGCCGGACAACTCCACCGGTAGAGCGGCGGCGCGCTCGCCCATACCCAGTGTCGTCAGCATTCTCGTCGCCTCAGCGACGGCCTCGGCCCGTGGACGTCCGGCGATCAACAAGGGCACGGCGGCGTTTTCTGCGGCGTTCAACGCCGGCAACAGGTTGTATTGTTGAAAGACAAAGCCCACCTGCTCGCCCCGGAAGCGCACCAGTGCCCGGCCATCCAGGGCGCGCAGGTCCTGGCCCAGGATCTGGATCTCCCCGGCGGAAGGATCGAGCAAGCCGGCGATGATGGAAATGAGTGTGGTCTTGCCGCAACCGGACGGTCCGACCAGGAGCGTGACCTCGCCCGGACGAACTTGCAGCGTAACGCCGCGCAAAGCCTGCACGCGTGCCTCGCCGGTGCCGAAGTCCTTGGTGATGTTGCGACAAGAGACGGCTGGCAAGTCCAGTGGCGTCTGGTGCTTTTCCATGGTCGCGAATGCCGTACTCATGATGCGCCTCCTCCTCTCGGATCAGCCGCGGAACACGACCGCCGGCTCCAGGATCAACACCTTGCGGATGCTTACCAGGCTGGCCAAGACCACGATCAACAGGACTGCCGCGCCCGTACCGGCCATGACCTCCCAGATCATGTTCAATCCTGCCAGCTGGGTGCGCTGATTCGTGGCGAAGAAGTAGATTGCCGTCAGGCCCACCCCCAGCGCGTAACCGATCAAGCCCACGACGAGCGCCTGCAGCAGGATCATGCCGACGATGCGTGCATTGCTCAGGCCCATCGCTTTGAGTGAGCCAAACTGCCTCAGGTTCTCCACGGTGAACAGGTAAAACGTTTGACCCGCGATGGCGACGCCGACAAAAAAGCCCAGAAAAATCGTGATGCCGAAGTTCACCGGAATACCGGTCGAGCTCAAGAAGTAGCCAATGGTTTTCCAGAAGAATTGGTCTCTGGTCAGGGCCATGCGCCCTGTGCGCTCTTCGATGTTCCGGCAGACCTGATGCGGATCGAGTCCCGGCTCCGGTTTGGCCAGCACAAAGGACATGGTGTCGCGCTCGCGCGGCACATACCAGGTCGTCTGGCTGTAGGCGGTGTACATGACTGGCATCGTCTGGAACGGCGCCGACGCCTTGCAAACGCCCACCAAGATGCAGCGGTGGTCGTTCATCTCAAAGACCTTGCCGAGCTGGTAGCCCTCGGCCTTGAGCGACGGCACGTCCTCGGGCCATAAGTACTCGTAGCCGGCCTTGTCGATGATGACCGCGTCCGGCTGGCGGAGGTCGCCGACCTGGCCGGCGATGATCTCCTGCGGTGCGCCGACCAGTGTGGCATCATCGACTCCGAAGAGAATAACGGTGCGAAAATCGCCACTGGGCAATCGCACCCGCGCCTGCCCCTTGTACAGGCGCTCGGCCCATTGCACGCCCGGGACGCCGCGGACGCGTTGCAGCTCCGTATCCGGCATGCCGGGTACTTCATCGATATAACGGACCTTGTTATCCATCACCCAGATGTCGGCATCGCGCACGTCGAGGATCTGGCTGCCTGTGCGCTTCATGATCCCCACGAAGATCGACAGCTGTTGCGACATCAGCAGGGCCGCAAACGTTACGCCGAAGACAAGGCCAAAGTATTTGGCCCGGTCGCCGGTCAACATTTTTAGCGCGATCCAGTTCATGGCTGATCCCCTTCCGGTTCGTTTAACCCGGAGCCGGCGGCGACGGTGGCGCTGCGTCAAGACCGGAACCAGCGGCTGATGCCACCGTCGCCGCCGGCTCCGGGTTAAACGAGAGCGGCGGTAGCACGCCCAGCGCTGCGAGCGTAAACCGGGTGATGTGTTCCGCGAGCACCTGTAACCGCTCCTCATCGAACCGGAGCGGCTGGTCGCCCGGGGACAGCAATTCCAGAACCCCGCGCGCGACCCGGTAGAAGAGCCCCTGTCCGATGATGCTGTTAACGACCAGGCGCCGAGCTTCCTCGGAGAAATCGGCCGGCAGGAGTTCCTGCAAGATGCCTTGCAAAACCTCGATGTTCGGACGGACAAAGCCGCGCACGAATTCTTCGCACGCCTGGCTCGGTTGCATCGTCTCGCGCATGATCAACTGGCACGGCCAACGCGGCTCTCGGTCGGCAACGGCGCGGCGAAGGAACGTCAGGACGAAATCGCGTAACTTAACCGCCGCAGGCGTTCCGGCCGGCCACTGCGGCATCGGTACCTGGGCCAGCCCGTACTCATAGCTGTAGCGCACCAGCGCAAGGTAGAGCTGCTCCTTCCCGCCAAAATGAAAGCTGATCGCCGCCTGGTTGACGCCGGCAATTCGGCAGATCTCACCCACAGTTGTAGCTTTGTAGCCCTTCTCGGCGAAGAGAGGGCCGGCAGCGTCGATGATGTGCTGCCGTGTTTTCTCGGCCCGCGGGGTTCCTATGCGTAGTGCAAGAGCTTCAGGTTGTCTCGGTTGTTCGTTGGGATACATGTGTTTACTTCTCAAATGATAATTTCATACATCTATATGAAATAAATATATTAAACGAACGTTTGAAAGTCAAGCGTCGGTTTAAAAAAAAGAAGAATTTTGACCGTTACCGCTCTTCTGTTGGTTTATAACCAGTTGATTCGCTGAAGTTTACGGCAAATACGGAGTCGTGCTCGAGCTTCGCAGGTTAGGCCTCCTGCCTACTGGCGCGTAATTGCTCGAGTCGGACCGGCGGAATTGTTTTCAGCATGAACGGGTCAATTGCCATCGTACCCGAATCAGCGCCACAACGTGCAGTATGTCAAAGAGCGGCACAAGGTAAGCCGGGATCAGCACCAGCGGCAGAAGCGACATCGGGGCGACGGTGATTTCGCCCGGCGCGCCGGACGCCAAGCTCTGGTTGATCGCCGCGTCGGCTACGGCCACGACGTGATCGAGAATACCCAACACATTCCAGGCCACGAACAGCCAGCTGGTTGCAAAGCCGGGCCGACGGACGAGGGCGATCGCCACCCACGGCGCGGTGATAGCGATGGTCATGTCGCCGAGTCCGGCAGGCCAGGCGAAGGCGCCGGGCAGCACGCGGTACACGGACAGAAAAATAAACCCAAGTCCCGCCCAGCGCCAGGCCTGTACTGCCGTGATTAGCGGCAACTCGACCGCCAACAGCAACCTCCGAAAGCCGGCCGATAACCACAACGCGGCGAAGAACGCGGCGAGAGGCGCCACGACCGCGATGGCGATCGGGTAGGGCGGCGTGCCCGGTGCCACAGTCAATGCTCGGGTCGCGCCAAGAACAACGATGAGCGCCAGCCAAACGGCAAGCACCAGCGCTACGAAAACCTTTCCGCTTGCCGATCCGCGAATGTACCCTTCGCCGGCGACTGAGCCGGCGGTAACGCCAGCCTTGTCCGGCTCGTGCTGAGTCACGTCGTCGTCTGTTCGCCGGGCGCTTATGGAGCAATCCCCGTCACCGATCTCCAGATCCAGAATGCGGTTAGCCATGGAACACCTCCATTTCACAAAAGGGACAAATGTGTTTTCCGGACCAGTAACGACTTCTCATTACTTGTATATACATATATATGCCCAAAAAATCACGCCTTGTCGGCCAGGCGGGTGAGCTCGGGCAGAACGGCCATAAGTCTCGACCATTCTGCTTTCGGCAGATGTAACCGCATGCGCTCTTGGGCACGCTCCCAGGCCGGGCGTGCTGCTAGTAGTTTGGCCGCGCCGGCGTCGGTGAGGCTAACCAGTTTCTCGCGCCGGTCCTCCCCGGCATCGATGGCCACCCAGCCGGCGTCGACCAGCGGGCGGAGGTTGCGGGTCAACGTCGTCTCGTCGAGCGACGTCCGGGCGCCCAAGTCTCGCTGCCGGACCTCGCCGCAGTGCTTGAGGTAGCGCAGCAACGAGTATTGCGTAGTCCGCAGGCCGACACTGCGCAGCTCCTCGTCATAGAGCCGGCTTACGGCCCGCGACGCCTGCCTGAGGGCATTGCACAAGCACGGCGACGCGACCATTTTGCGGCCCTCAACGTTCATATTAGATGTATATGCATGTAATTGGCGATTGTCAAGAGGTAACTTGAACGATTCTGAATTCTTACCGCGAAAACATCTTACCTCACGCCCTTAATCCACTACATGCACCAGGAGGACTTCGTCAATGTGTCATCGAAACGCCGAAAATCATTGAGAGTCTAGGAACGAGAGGAACGAACCGACCCGGTCCGCGCACCTTATTGACCTGTAGCGGGGGATGATATTGGGGATATGAGTACCGTCAGCAACCTCAACCT
>Ga0306922_10001328_pt1 | contig 22068 bp, 28 predicted proteins | sample sta12Cox44000082_FD_203758 | JGI IMG/M metagenome (GOLD analysis project Ga0306922, IMG submission 203758) | Lab enrichment of tropical soil microbial communities from Luquillo Experimental Forest, Puerto Rico - statoxic.12C.oxic.44.000.082 (v2)... | ecosystem: Environmental > Terrestrial >... | reverse complement strand
AATGCCACGTTCACAATGCCAAGAAATGTATTTATTTCTGGCGCAATATATGCCAAATTAAGACTAGGTGTTTTCTGACACAGGGGACTCTTTAAGTTAGAAACGCTATGCAACCGGAGACCGTAAGGAAAATCGAAGAGGAGCTGGCGAAGTCGTTTTTGGGAGCTGGGATGCCTCTAAAGTTTGAAAGTGTGCGAAGAATCGCCAGCGTCTTCGGCAATGACAAGGACTTTCAACTCCCACCTAACGAGCTCGCTGCCGTGGCCGTTTGTGCAGGTTTCCTCGTGGACCTCCAAAACGCCCCCGAACCATCTTCCAGTGAACTTGAACGTTCCCTCCAGGTGGTCAGGGCGCTGCCTTATCTGATAAAACACGGACTAGATGACAAGTTCAGGAAGATGCTTACGGAGTTTCCCCGGACACCGGGAAGCGGACGGCGCAAAGAGCTAAACCAGAATGAGGAGCAGCAACTTATCAAGTGCGTGCAAGGGCTCCTCGCTGAGGGGAAAACAAAAGGAGAGGCGTACCTCATTGCTGCCCAAAGGTTCGGCATAGGTAAGAGAACAGCGCAACGCTACTTTGCAGAACGCGGTAAGATCATGGACGCCACATCGCTATGAAAAGGAAGCTGCAGCGCTTCAGCGGTTGGTGGCAGAACTAGAAGAGACCTCTATTGCGGCTGCGTAGTTTCAGCATCCGTTGACTGCGCAGGAACAGGCCACTGTGTTGTATCAATAGTTTCGACACCCATTTCAATCCGTTTAAGGAACTGTGGGAGGCCATTCTCTGTCACGAATTTGATCTCGTATATAACGCGCATGTCCTTCTTCATCGCACGAATGTCGTTGGCTGGGGAGGGGTGCTTAATGAACTCAGGATAGATGGAAAACTCAGGTGCTGGGGAATCAGAAGAATGAGCGTAGGCGATGGAGTCGAATCTTGTGAAGTAATCTAACGCTGGGACTTCTTTGACCTGCAGCGTACCTTTATACCAGACAACGAACATCTGATTTGAAAATAGAGCAACTGGGAAGAACAGGTAGCGGTCCTCCAGACCACGCCAGAAATGAGGCACCCCTCTCGCTGCAAAGTCCACCAGAGCCTTCGGCAGTTTGTGAATACAGTCGGTGATGTGCGACTGATTCCCCTCTTTATCACCGGCAATGGTGTAGGCGAGATAATTGTGACAGAGAGGAGCGCTTGTACTTGAGTACAATTTCTCAAATATCTTGGCCTTCTGTACGCGACGAGGTGCGATGACTGGGAGATGCTTAATCGTGAGAGAGCTTTTCATAAGCTTCTTATTTCCCAAGAAAATCCACTTGTCTGTTGCGCTTTGTTTGCATTCGATGATGAGATGAACCTCAATGTTGTTGATTCTCTTTGTTGCTATGATGTCGATTTCACGTTCGACTGAGCCATCTAGATCTAGGAACTCACTGCTTATCAAGGTCCTGTAGCCGGATTCCACCAAGACCTCATTCACCCGCATCTCGAAAACAAAGCCGGTTCGCTCAAGGTATTTGGCGATTTCCTCTTCCTTGACGTGTGGATTCTTGTTTTGCCGTTCAGGCTTCATCTCCATGGCCACTTCCACTTTTTCGTCAGAAGCGCGTAGCTGGACGCCTGTTCCACAAAACAGGGCTTGGTAGCCTCATCAAGTCTGCTCTGAATGTCAGCCAGTTTCACTCTGATTTTGTCCTCGCTGTCACCCGTGTCCCAGATGACTCTCTCGAACTTTTGCATCTCGTCAATGTGTCTCTGATACGCATCGCCTTGAAGCACGGCCATATTGCGATTGCCCCAGTAGTGATGAGCCAACATCGTGGCTGCACTGAAAATCGAATTCACGGAGGTCATAGTGTCTGTAAAGACTTTCTCGTGACTTGCCCCAAACGATGCCATGAACTTGTACTTCAAGACGTTGAACTCTTCAAAAGCGCGCTCTCTCTTTTGATAACGCTCGACAACGACATAGCCCCTATCCAGTATCTCAGATTCCTGCGCAGTCTCACGTTCAGATCGCTGTCTTGTCGATCCTTCATCGTTCTTGGAGAATGGGCTTCGAATGAAAGCGATGGCGTCTTTCACCTCGAAGAATTTCGCTAGGGTAGACTCAGCCAGCTCGATCCGTCGTTTCCCAATGAATTCGCGCTTCCAAGCATCAATGCCGGTGACGATCGCCCAACTTGCGTACAACACTCCGCCCGCTTGAGCAAGATTCGCAAGATTGATTCCAGAGAGGAAGGTGTACCAGAAACCATCCATGCTGAAAGTCTATTCGACTGGAAGATAACTTAGAAGTTGTCGAAGGAGTGACGTAAAAGGCAAAAGGACCTCCACAAGGCAACCATCACCTGGGAGGTCTTTGCGCGAACGTCCGATCTCGACAGTTACAAGACCACTCAGACCCACTGCTTCCGTCTGATGAACTTGTAGACCGTTAAAACCGGGATCAGAATAGGAAGCGCATACCAGTATTTCTTGCGAACGAAGTCTCCGTTTAGTTTCCCCGCCCACTTGTCTGCCACGTCTTCTTTCTGGTCGTATTCAGGTCGAACCGTGTTGTGAATGTGGTGTCCGATCTCATGGAAGAGGACGTGGCCGAAGACAATGTCCCGCAGCATTGGTATGCGAGACGGAAAACCCTTCAAGCTCAAGATAATCCTGTCTACACGAAGTTCAATGCCGAGTGATTTCTACGACGGGGGGTGCAGAGGCCCGAGCCAGCGCATACCAACACGCCTTCGACCGAGAGTAGAGGTGTTTTGAGTGAAATCGCCTGCTTTCGTCAAGTAGCGGGTTACCGGGCGGTGGTCCTGCAATTACCAATGTGCAAGGGTGCAAGGATTCTCGGCTTTCGGGTTTTGCACATTTGAGAAGTGGAAATGCAGGTGGCCATAGAAAGACACCGTTTTCCCGTTTTGCTCCATTGGTCGAAACGTCCAATCCTTCGCGGCGTCCATTGCAGAACCCGCAAGCAAAGGATGCCCGACAATTAGATGGGCACACGCGACCTGTCCCTTCCTATCAACGAGAATGTCGACCAGGACCTGCCCCTCGATTCTGGCTTGGTGTGCCATTGCTGGCATCAGTGGCGCAGAGCAGTGTATTGCTCTCTTCAATATCGCGTCAGTGTCCAGCCAAACCGGCTTTCCCCCTTTGTCCGCGAACATCGGCCCTTCAGCCTTGCAATCACTCATCGAGTCCAATGGCGCGAGCGATGTGATCTGGGCACTACTAGAGAGGGAAGATGTCCACATGAGCGCCAAAACGAGGAAAGACCGGAAACTGTGACTCATGCTCATGAGAGACACCGGCGTCAGCTCCGAGGTTCCAGTTGCATCCTATTTGCTGTTGTAACATCCCCATTTCACTCATTGACCCCGAAAAAGGCGAACAAACGGCGCAAACTACCTTATCCGTTTTGCCTTGGTGGAAGCTGATCGCTGGCTGAAGCCCAGGCGAGCCGTTCCTGCCCACGTTGGGTGATCGACCACAGGTACTTCGAGCGTCCCGCCCCGAAGTGTGCTTTCCTGGCCTGCCAGCGCTTCAAGAGGCCCCATTTCCGGAGGCGTCTCAACCGCGTAGCCAGGTCCGCCTGAAAAGAACGCCGATACCATCCTCGAATTTGCGTCAACTCCGCGATCTGCGCGCACGAAATGGGACGGGATTGTTGAGCCAGAATCGCGAGAATATCAAAACGGGTCATAAGTGGAAGCTTTTGCTGTTACCTTGCAGAATCAACCACTCTGACTTTTGTGTTCTTGGTTTGCAAATTTCAGTTACCATTTGCGCGCCAAAACATCCGTTTCGCGCACGGCAACTAGTCCCGCATGCATTGAATTTGCGTCTACAAGATTGAGTCTTCACTTGGTGCGTGCGCCGTGAGGATCCAGCGTTTCGGAGCAATTCCTGCGCGCCAGAAGGAAAGTGAAAGTGATTTCGGAAATCACTTCGTTGCTCACCATAGAGTTACGAAGCTTGAGATCGCCAACTGTGCTCGGTTAAGTACTTTGTTTAACGCTTTAGCGCGGATTCGATTCCTTCCGCGCTCACCAGCTTTTCAGAATCCCTTCAATCGCTTGCGTGACCAGTGGGGGAACAGAAGGGAACCGAATGCGCCGATTAGCCTGGGTTCCCCGGCAGGACCATGCGGGCGACCTTGCTGTTGGCATCGCGCATGTCGTCCGGTATCGCCTGGGTGTAAAGGTTCATGGTGGTGCGGATGTCGGCGTGACGCAGCAACTCCTGTTGCACCTTCAGATCCACTTTCAGGGAACGCAACATCGTGGAGTAACTGTGCCGGAACGTGTGCCAGCCGATTCGACCGATTCCGATCTTCGCGGCCGCCGGAACTAGCTTCTGATCCAACATCCATCCAGGTCGCCATGGTTGTTGAGTGGCCGGATTCTGAAAAAGCCAGTTGATCGCCTGCGCTTGCGGCACATTCTCCCGCCGATAGCGAAACAGGATTTCCGCTAACGCGGGATCAAGTGGCATGCGTTTTCTGGAATACGGAGTCTTGACCTCGCCGACTACACCGAAGACGACGGAACGTTGAACCGTTACCTGCAAACGCTCCCAGTCAAAGTCACCCCATTGCAGTCCAACGACCTCGCTGATCCTCAGACCCAGACACATGGCCACCACAGCCATAGTGCGGCAAGGGTCGGAGAGGTATTGCAAAAGTCGCTGAAACTCCGATGCGGTGAGAACCCTCGGCTCTCGTCTCCGCTTGCTGCAATCCTTCACCCGCACCAGGCTCATGGGATTTGCCTGAACTTCGAGCAGACCCCAGCGCATGGCACAGTTGAAAAGGATGTGCATCAGGCTTCGGATGTGAGCCTTGCTTTTTGGAGCCAGGGTCAAAGACTTCAGCCACTGCTCCACAGCGAAGGGTTTCACATCGGCGATTGCGTAGTCCCCCCATTTCGGCCGAACATACCGGTTCAGCCATGCTTTGTAGAGTCGCGCCGTGGAATGCCGCTCCGGCAAGTCCTCAGCGATGTATCGGTACAGCAGCGCCCCGATGGTGACGGCATACTGATGGACGTTGTCTGGGTTGATGGAGAAACGCAGGGCCTCGGCAGCTTTCCATGCCTCGGCTTCCGTCGTGTACTTTTCGCTAGTACCGACATTGATGCTGTGCAGCTTCTTGCTGCCATCAGATTGGATCTGCCTGAAACGCAAGACCCACATATCCGGTCCCTTTTTTCTCCGTTTTCGTTGCAAACAACCGAATTGATAACGTGCTCGCTTCATCGAATTTCCTCCGATTGGCGGCACGCATGGCGGGGCCAGTTTAGCTGGGATTCGACCCAGGAATCCAGTTCCGATGACCGAAACAGCCAACGCTTGCCGTAACGAACGGCAGGTATCCGTTGTTCTCGCGCCCACTTCTGCACGGTCTTCGGGTGAAGGCGCAGCAACTGTGCGGCCTGCTGTACGTCCAGCAGCGGTTCGAATTGCGCGGACAGCTCAGAGGATGTCTTAGCTTCCGAGACTGTCGGGGCTGTCGTCGGCATTGAACGGTTCATTGGGTTCCACCCTTGGGTCATTGGCCTTGCTCAAATGATCTGCAACCAACAGAATCAGCGCTACGACCCCGATCGCAGCAAGAACACCCAGCAACGTGATTCTCATTTCTTGCGTTCCTCCTTCCATTTGGCAAACCCATCACACCCACGTTCCGGACAGCGGTAACCTTCAAAACTGCCGTCCATCCAGCTGGTCTTAATCTGGTCCGGTTGAATCCAGAACCAGTTCCCACATTTCGGGCACTTCTTGTGGTATCGGTGCTGGAGCTCTTCGAGCCGGGCCCAGATATCTTTTTGTTCCGCGCCAAAGAGCAGACGTTCCAACCTGCCCATGCCAGTCTCGTTACGTACGAACAGCTGAACCCCGCAGGGGTCGCAGATGACGTAGGGCTTGTGCTTCTTGGTCTCGCGGATTTCCAGACCCACGCCGCAAACGGGACAAGGAAACAAACGCCGCTTGCTCGTGGTTGCTAGTGCTGGACTCATGCTCGTTGCTCCATTGTTAACGCAATCTTGCAACTGTAATACCTTATTCTGCAACCGCCATCGGGTGCTGTCAATGGACAAACATAATCTTGCAGTTGTTAACAAAACTACGATAAGATTAAGCCGCTATGAACAGTTTTGGCGTTTACGTGAAGCAGCTACGGAAGGATCGAGGTTTGACCCTAAAGCAGGTCGAAAAGGCGGCCGGGGTTTCGAATGCCTACATCTCCCAGGTCGAGCGGGGACTCCGCAATCCGCCACAACCCGAGGTTCTCAAACGCCTGGCGAAGGTTTATGAGGTTTCCCATCGGGAGCTAATGGTGGCCGCCGGTCACTTGGAAGAGGATTCAGCCGAGCAGACCAGGCGAGAAAGCGTGGAAAAGGCCTATCGTCACGTGATCACCGATCCCACCTACCGACACGGGACCCGGTTGAAGGGCAAACAACTTAGCCTGGACGCCAAGCGTTTCATCGTGGAGATGTACGAAACAGCAACCGGTAGGAAACTCCTGGAAATAGGACAGAAGTAGCCCGTGGAAATCCTACCGGCTGAGTCATCCCCCAACGATCCTCTCTTAGCGTGGTGCCGGGCAGTGGCGCAACAACACGCGCACCAGTGGCCCGTGCCGGAACCCGTGCTTGCGGCAAGTTTTGTCCGTTCGTTTGGTCCTGATGCCTTCAGCACTTTTCAAAGCATTTGTGAACTTTGCGTTCGGCTTGGGATTGACGTGTCGGTACGTCCCATGCCGCCGGACATTCGCGGACACAACCTTTTTTATGAGAACAGACGAGCGATCGTGGTTTCCGAGCATCAAACCTTCCCAGGCGCGAACGAGCACACGGTTTTACATGAGGTCAGGGAACTCGTTGAGCACATCTTCGTAGAACTTGGAGTTCGAACGTGTTCGAGCATGGAAGAAATAGAGGCCCGTGCCGAAGAATTCGCCTCGATTGCTCGTTCTGAGGCCTTCAGCAATACGTTGCTGGTCATCTGGACGGGTGCGGAAGAAATTGAGAAAAAATGGGCACGCTATGGAGCATACATTCTTATAGGCGTTGGCGGCTTGGCATATTTGTTGGGTCTCTGGTTTTTGCCGGCTTTGGAAGATGCTTCGTTGCCCGAGAAGACGGGGAAACGTAACGTACGTACGTAACGTTAGCGGCTCGCCGCTCTTCGCGATCTGCTCCGGCAGTGGAAGCAGGTCCTCATCGAGCTGATCTTCGTCGGATTAGATCAGGATGTAGGTGCTCTCAGCACGCGCGCAACGCAACAAATGAGTCTCCCCGAATGGAACTGACTTTATTTTTCTTCCACAGCTTTTTTCTCTCGGATGGTTGACTCGGCTTACTCCCCACTGCTAGCCTGCGCGTTCCGCAATTCCTGCCGATCCCGCTTGAGGGGAGCAGGTCGGCGCAACCTTAACCCTCGATTCCCGTCTGGACGTTCTACGGGATTAGTGTCTCTATCCACCGGAGTCGCACTATGAAGCCTTTTCTCGTCCTATCTGCTCTGATCCTGATCATCCTGTCAGCCTCCGTAGCCAGCGCGCAATGCCAGCACTCCACCGACGCTTGCGTCACCTCCATCTCGCTGTCGGCATCGGCGATCCCCGGCGACCAATTTACCGAGACCGTCGCTACAGGACAGATTCACATTCCTTCCAGCGCAAACGGAACCCTCATCGCCTTGGAACTCCAGATCGACGCTTCTCTCGATGTCACGAAGGTGAGCTGCGGGTCCGGCACCGATGGCGTACCCCCCGAATCTGGATACAGCCTCGCCTGCGGCGCTCGAAACTTGACGGGAGATGTCAGCATCAGTGTGTCGCTCGCCGGGCTCAATGGCGGCCCAGGAATACAGACCGGCCTGGTTCACGCCATCGTTTATGGTTTCCCATCCGAAAACAAGCCAACCACCCCGCTGGAAATCGACCCAGTCACGGCCTACACCGAAACGCCCGATAGAGATCCTGACGGCCCTTGTCCCACTTGTGGATATGGTGGTCCTCCCATCAACTTCACCAATGGCAATACTTACTTCAGACAGCAGGACTACTCCATCCCCGGCCTCGCTGGCGGCCTCACCCTGGCTCGCACCTGGAACTCCATGTGGTCGAGAAAGCTTCCGCCGGAAACAGTCGGTCTGTTTGGCGACAGTTGGCGCAGCAACTTTGAAGAAAGGATTCAGGTGGTCGGTAACACGGCCAAGTACTGGAAAGGCGACGGCAGTCTCCTCTTCTACAACTGGAATGGCAGCGCCTACGTGCTGACAGCCCCTGCCAACGACGCCACCACTCTGAGCTACGACCCAAACGCCATGCAATGGACCGCCCAGCTCAAAGACGGCACAAGAAACGCTTCAACAGTTCCGGCTACCTCACCTCGATTGTTGACCGCAACGGGAACACAACGACCATCGTCGTTGACTCCACCAACCAGAATCGGATCTCCAGCATCACCGACCCCGGCGGCATGACGCTCACTTTCAACTACTCGAACGCCAGCTACCCGCGTCTCTGCACCAGCATCGCCGATTCCGTCGGTTCGGTGGCCACCTACGCCTACGACTTTGCCACCGGCAGGATCACCCAGGTCGCGTATGCCGACGGCTCGCAGCTCAATTTCACCTACACCGACCCCAACAGCAATACGCTCATTTCCCGCATTACCGACTCGCAGGGTAAGGTAGTCGAAACCCACACCTACGATTCCCAGCGGCGCGGCCTGACCGCCCAGCGCGCCAATAACGTCGACCAGGTCACGGTCACCTACAACTACCCGTACACCAACGAGAACATGGTCACGGATTCGGTCGGCAATAGCTCCGACGTGTTTCTCGGCAACGTCGCCCAGCGCTTTTACACTGCCTCCACCACGGGGCAGGGCTGCGCCAGCTGTGGGTACAGCACGCCGGTCTCTTACCAGGGAAACGCGAGCGGCTACCTTGACGTGAAAACTGACGCGCAGGGCAACACCAGCCGGTACACCTACGACTCCAAGGGCAACGTCCTCACCGAGAAACGGCCCGACAGCAACAATGTTGGCGGCCCCAGCACCTACGACACCTGGACCTATACCTACAATTCCTTTTCCGAGGTCCTGACCGCCACCGACCCGTTAAGCCACACCACCACCTACCAGTACGATTCGAACGGCAATCTCACCTCGGTCACCACTCCCTCGCCCGATGGAGTCATCGCGCCAAGCGTCACCACCTTCACCCCGAATGCGCAGGGGCAGATCACGCAGATCACCGACCCGCTGAATCATCAAACGACCATCGCCTATTGCCCCACCGGCATCAGCACCTGTCCCTACGGCATGATCAGTTCGATCACCGACGCCCAGAGCCACCAAACCTCCTACGCCTACGATGGGCGCCGCAATCGCACCTCGGTTACCGACGCGAACAACAACACCACCCAGTTCCAGTACGACAACATGAGCCGGTTGACCCTGATCACCTACCCCACTTCGCCCGCAACCACGGTCCAGTTTCATTACGACTACCGCGGCCGCCGCGACTACGTGATCGACCAGAACAACAACAAGACGACCTACGCCTACGACGACGCCGACCGCCTGACCTCGGTCACCGACGCCCAAACCCCGAGCGCGGGCGTAACGACCTATGCCTACGACACCGAAGGCTACGTTAAAGACATTTACGATGCCAACAACAACCACACCCACTTCGACTACTTCTACGCATACACGTACATCCGCACGACTTTCCCGTCGGGGTACACCGAGAGCTACACGTTCGACGGCAACAAGAACCTGACCTTTAAAACCGACCGCAACCAGAACCGAATCCAGTACATCTACGACACGCAGAACCGCATGGTGCGGAAGACATACCCCGACAGCACCCAGGTCAACTACACCTTCGACCCTGCCGGACGCCTCACCCAGGTCACCGACCCCACCGGAACCTACACCCTCGGCTACGACAACATGAACCGCCTCACCAGCACCGGCACGAACTACGCCTTCCTGAGCATTGGCAACAAGACCGTCAGCTACGGCTACGACGCTGCGTCAAACCGTACCTCCATGACCGACCCGCAGAGCTTGCCCACCAGCTACGGCTACGACACACTGAATCGCCTGAACAGCCTGGCATTCAACGGCCAAAACCCGGGCTTCGGCTTCGGCTACGACAGCCTCAGCCGACGCGCTTCGCTCACCCGCCCTAACGGCGTGAATACCAGTTACAGCTACGATCCGGTGTCGCGTCTGCTCTCAGTCTTGCATCAGCTCGGCTCCACCACCCTCGACGGAGCCAGCTACACCTACGACAACGCGGGCAATCGCCTGACCAAAACCGACCAGCGCACCGGCGTGACCTCGAACTACACCTACGACCCCATCTACCAGCTGACCCAGGTCACACAGGCGGGTAGTACCACGGAGACCTACTCCTACGACAAAGTGGGCAATAGACTGAGTTCTCTAGGCGTGTCCCCATATACGTACAACTCGTCGAACGAACTGAGCTCGACCCCGACCATCACCTACGGCTACGACAGCAACGGGAATACCACATCGAAATCCGACGGAACACAATACACCTGGGATTACGAAAACCGCCTCATCAAGGTCGTTCTGCCCGGCTCCGGCGGCACGGTCAATTTCAAGTACGACCCGTTCGGCCGCAGAGTGCAGAAGAGCTCTACGCTGGGGTCGACGACAACGACGACCAACTACCTCTACGAGGGCGCGAATCTTCTCGAGGAAGTTGATAACAACGCAAGTCTGTTAGCCCGATACAACACTGCATTAGAGATAGACGACTCCCTCTCCCAGGTACGCTCTGGAGCAACTTCTTACTACGAGACAGACGCAATTGGCTCCGTCACTACTCTGACTAGTTCGACAGGGGCGGTCGCCAATGCCTATACCTACGATTCATTTGGGAAAATCACGAGCTCCACCGGGACAATCACCGACTCCTTCCAATATGGTGGGCGCGAGTTCGATAGCGAGACCGGGCTGGATTCCTACAGAGCGAGGTACTATGACCCGAGTACCGGTCGCTTCGCAAGCGAAGACCCGCTCGGCTTCGGGGGAGGCGTTAATTTCTATGCCTACGTCTACGACAATCCGGTCAACTTGACGGACCCGTTTGGATTGAGAGTCGGGAATGCCCAATACTGTGGGCGACTCCTCGACAAGATTCAAAATATCCAGAAAAAGATCGACGAAAGAATCGGCGATCTTGATGAAGATCGACAGAATCTGCCAGAGACTTGCCCAGGTGACAAAAGGAATCCAGGATTGAGCCGGGCGGGGCACCGAGTGCTGATCAACCTTGATAAAGCAAACCTGGCTGCCTTGAAAGCACTGTACTTGGCTTTCTGCAGCGACGATCCTCCGGGTGTTCCGACGGCCGTGCCTCCACCTGTCCCAACCGACAACTATTTCGACAGGAGGTTCTGGGAAGAGACCACGGGGTTAACTGGCGCTGCACTAGCCACTTACATCGTCGTTTCTGAGGGATCAAGATTGTTCCCTCCGAGAAACCTCGTTCCGATACCCTAAGCCTATGACCACAGGCCACCAATAAAATGATTGTCCGAGGGAAACTCCAATTTGGATGAGAATCCGTTCTACCGACGTTTGAAGCAAACCACCGCGTCAGGGGAGGCCGGTTCCCTCGAAGCCTTAGCGTTCGAGATCGGAAACACGGTGTTGCAAGAAGGTGCATTCCCCAGCGCGTATTTCGAAGCCCTGATGGCGCTTCTAAAGGAGGAACATTTCCTCCACCTAGAAGGATCCTGGAAGTTGATACGCGTTTTCGAAGAAAACTGGAACGAGGTCTCAAATGACCAGCGTCGGATTCTTCTAGCGGGTTTGGAACAGCAATACGAGTTCTTTACCGATTGGATGGCTTGTTTCGTAATATCCGGGATACTAGGCGAACAATATGGCAACAACGATGCATTCAACGCCCTGTTACGCCTGGCGAGTACCAGGAAGGAAATGCCTCGCTCGTTCGTTCCTCATGGCCTTGAACATATAGCTCGCCAATCGTCTGACTCGAAGTTGGCGCAGCGAGCCTTCGACGAGCTTGTCAAGATGAAAGGCGACCAGTCCAACATGGTGCGAGGGGAAGTGGCAGAGTCTCTGGCAAGGCTCGCGAAACTGCGAGCCAAACAATGAACCATTCATGGGGCGGGTGCCCCATTCAATCGCGTTCTGTGCGATTGAGTGGGTCAGCACACCGCCGACGTTATGAGGACTTCCAAACACAAAAAGCCCCGCTCCCCTGACCTGGCCCCGCTTTCGTCGTTGGCTTCAGCAACGAGATAGACCCGGCATTGGTCAGCGCCGCCCCCACCACTGACCTGCTCCCCTCTTTCCTTACATCACTGAGTATGATTTGAGACGAAGGAAAGGGCAGGGGTATCCACGAGAGGCTAATTTCTCTGTGGGGTCGCGCCCCGGACCGATTACGGAAAGACCAGCGGATGTTCGTATTTCGGGAATTCGAGCTACACGAGCGATGTACTCGACGAACGGCCAACTCTGTGACCTTGGGAGCGGTCGAATCCCTTGACAATCGCGGGCTAGACATTGTGAGGCTCTTCAAGCGTCTAAGGCCAACATTCCTTCTTTTGGAGGATTCGGTTGCACTGCCATGCGTGCCGAAATTTGTGTCTTGTTAAACGAACACAACGACCATCGTCGTTGACTCCGCCAACCAGAACCGCGTATCCAGTGTTACCGACCCCGGCGGAATGACCCTCACTTTCTATTACGCAAACGCCAGCTACCCACGTCTCTGCACCAGCATCGCCGATTCAGCGAAGGTTTTGTCAAGGGCACACTTATCCGGGGCGGTGGGTAAGCGCCGGTTGTCGACCCATGACCAAACCCGTGCGGCAGCCGCCAAGTTCGGGACCGAAGTGCTACACATGTTGCGGATCTCCGGGGAATGCAATGGGAAGTTCGCAGTTTGGGCATGGAAATGAAGCAAAAACGGCCCGGTTCGCTCTGATCGCTAGGGGAAATGTGATTTCCGATGCAGGTGGATATCAAAGAACTATCTTAGGATTTGGCAGCAGAACTGCAAATATGTGCGTCAACAATTGGCCCAGCTACACACCATTTTCCTACGTCGGAGAAGCAGTGATCCATGAGTGGGCGCATGGCTGCGGATGGGATCACGGTCAGGGAGCAGGAGTGCCAATGAATAGCGGAGGCCCCCAGTGAGATATTCGCGTATAGTGCTCGCACTCGGATTGACACTTACAATTATAGGCTCCAAAGCACAAGCTAAAGATTATGTATTCAGTATCACCGGGATTGTAACTACTGAAAGCGGCGCTCCACTTGAAGGTGCCGATGTAAAGCTAGAGACGGACAGTCCTGTCTACAAAGGAATAACAGCGGTACAGACTGTCACGGTCTCTTCAAACAACACCGGCGGTTTCGTCTTCATGTACACTAGCCATTCGAGAGGCGTTAAGTTTAGCATTACTGTTAGGAAAGATGGGTTCGAACCAAAGACTGTGACGGGCGTTTCACCGCCCGCTGCCCACGAGCAAATTCGCCTGGAAAAATCAGCAAACTGATTACCTCTACGACCCTCCCAACCTCCCTGCGTTCGCACCGGCTGTAGGGGTGACACGTCACCCCGTTGTGGAGAGAGAACTCTGCTTATGGATTGGGGAAGAAATGCTTTGGCTGTGGCAATTAGGGCTGTTCAAATCAGTTCACCGATCAATCGGGCTGATGGCCGTTGTTGTCGTAGGTGTACAGGTTGAAAGTGGTTGAGCACAAGTCGCTGGGGTGGGAACGACCGCGTTTGTGCGAGGTTGCACCCGCGACGTGGGAACCCACTACGTGGCCTCGCCACGCAATCGCCGGAGCAATTCTTCAACATCGAATGGTAATCTATTGCGCTCTTCTGTCCCAATCCACTCCATGGGTATGTCAGCGGCCACTCGGAAAACCGCGTCATCCAACTCGGTGTTTTTCGTCCAAGGTGCCAGTGAGTCCCGCGCGACTCGCTGAAGAACTTGCAACATTGATGTCCGATAGGCGAGTGCGTGAACATCAGCACCTGGCTTACATCGTCCTACCATAACGGTATTGTCAATACCGACCGACTCACCTGGACGCTGACTTGCAATCTCTCGGTGCAGCCGCCAAATCGCCTTCAGGTCCTCGGGATCAACTGCGGGTACTGGAGCTCCTGGCGCTCCTCGGAGGTGGGGAGGTAGTTCAGCCATAATGCCCTCTGATTTCCGCCGTTAGAAGTCTTGAAACGTCGCCCTTTCCCGTTTCTCATTGAGTAGTACAAATGCCTGGAGTTGTGTCTATCGACCCCTGGCAATCGACAAGGAAACACGAATATGGAGCAGTGCCAGATGCACTTACGGCAACAAATTCGCACCAATGCGCCGGATGGCACGGCTGGTTTGAGCCTTCATAAATCGACGACACCTTGCAACGAGGATTGGAGGTATTGGCGCAGAGTGGGGCGCTGGTGCACCACGTGTTTTGGCCTGGGACGGTCGTTTGCTCCTTCGTGTTGGCAATAGAGACGTATCCGTTACCGCCATTATTGAGGAGTGTCCCTCCCAAAGTACAAAGAATCTCCCAGTCGTAGTTGAAAAGATACTGAGTACCTGGCGTTGCAGATATAGTTTGGTCGTTTTCCTCGGAGATGTACGAGTTCCATGCGCCCGACGCGCCAGTCCCCCATCCGCCAGTTGAAGCAATCACATTGTATGCCTTTGGTGTATGCACAGGCGGCGGATTCATAATTTGGCCGCAGTGGTCGCATCCCCCATTTGAGCTACAGGTACCGCCTGTCGTGCCATCAATCAAGACTGAGGTATAGATGTGGGTTGCATCCGCAGTCTGGCTTTCATATGTACTGTACTCTAGGATCATCCAGTTGAAACAACCTTGGCCTAGCGCCGTGCCAAGAGAAGCAAGCAAGAAGATTGTAAGAAAGATTAGTCGCGTTGTAGTGGGTTTCATTGTCCCTCCTTCGCGGCTACTTTCATTCCGCTCTTCTGGCGCTGTACGTGTGCGTGAAAATTCAACATGCCACTTGAGGACACAGCCTGATTGAGCGCGTCTCGGGTAGACTGCACTAATTCGTCACGTTGGCTCAAGAACGTCGTGATGTCCGGGGCAGTACCGTTCTTGTTCGCTTCATCTACAGATTGGTTGTACTGCTTAATGAGGTCATCGTACTGAGCTTTGAATCTGGCAAGGACTGGAACAGCAGCTTTCGTATCGTTATCGTCCAGCCCAGCTTGTTTCAAGAAAGACAGTTGACGGGCCTTCCTTTCCGGCGTGGGATTGGATGTCTCTGCGACAGTTCGAAGAAACAATCGGTAGGCCGTGGAATCAGCAATCTGCTCAGGGTTCTTTGAGCCATCGATCATTCCAGCAGGCAACTGGCTCATTGCAGCTACACTGTGAGGGTGTGGCGGTCCGCCGTCGAGCCTATCAGGCAGAAGCTGGGCAAACATTCTTGACGTACCCATCAGAACGAGAGTTGCAAATAGAAGTGAGCGAATCATGGTCCACCCTCCTTTACGCTAGCTTTGTAGCGGTGCTCCGGGTAAGCGCCTATGCAGGCGCGGCAAGTGCCTTGGAATCGACTGGTGTGACGGTGCGAATCTTTTACTGCGGGATCAAGAAAAATCCGCTAACTCGACTAATAATTTACGAAATCGAAACAGAGCAAAGAATTTCCAGGGCTTTGTGCAGATCGCGATTCGAACTCGATGTCTCTTCCTGTTCGGGTCTCGTAAAATCTATTCTTCACCGCATGAAGATTTTTTGGCTCTGTGCAGGAATCTGTAAGCCAACCTGAGTTTACGGGCATTCTGATTTTGGCGAAATCTGGGTACACTCGGCAGCATGCGAGAGACCGACTGGACCAGGGTTTTAGGGTGGCCGGGGTATCGGGTCTACCAACAGGAAATCAACGAAGGCGCCAAGACACTGAAGCTGTGGGTGCGGCGTAAACGCGGGAACCGGAAGTTGGTGTGCTCGGGGTGTGGGCGGAAGTTGGCCGAAGCCTATGACAGTTATGAGCGAGAAGTGCGGGACCTGCCGTGTTTCGAGTTTCGCACGACGGTGGTGGTGGAGCTGTACCGGGTGCGCTGTCCTGACTGTGGGGTCAAGAGCGAGAAGGTGCCGCAGTTGCCGAGCAAGGCTCCTTTCAGCCAGCGCTTCGAAGAGGCGGTCGGGATGGCCTGCGAGAGCGCATCGGTACGGCGGGTGGCCCGGCAGTTTGGTCTGGCGGCAAGCACGGTGCGGGCCATCGACTTGCGCTATCTCAAGCGATGGGCGGAAGGGCGACGCCGACCGGCGTTGCGGCTGATGGGCGTGGACGAGATCTATGTAGGGAAGAAACAGAAGTTTCTGACGGTTGTGACGAACCTGGCGACGGGAGAACCGTTGTGGTTTGGGCGGGAACGGAAGAAAGAGACGCTGGACGAGTTTTTCGAAAAGCAGCTGAGTGCTTTTCAACGCAGCGTGATTCGAGCGGCTTGTGTGGACATGTGGGAACCATTCCGGCAAAGCCTGGAACATTGGGTCCCGCAATGCCGGATCGTGTACGACAAGTTCCACATTCTGCAGCATGCGGGGCAAGCCGTGGATGAGGTGAGGCGCGCCGAGTTCTTTCGCAAAGGTGGTGCAGCCCGGGATCTGGTACGGGGCAAGCGCTGGCTGCTGCTGACCAGCTGGCTTCACCTGGACCGCGGCAAGAGACGCCAGCTGAACGCACTGTTTGCGCTGAATCGGCGCATCCTCAAGGCTTACCTCCTCAAGGAGAGCCTTTCGCACTTATGGAATTACACCTACGAGGGGGCCATGTTGCGTTACCTGCAAAGTTGGATCGATCAATTGCGTTGGCAGCGATTGAAGCCCATGGAAAAGCTGGCCCACATGTTATTGGATCACCTGGAGGGTATCCTCAACTATTGCCGGACCAAGGTGCCGATGGGAGTGATCGAAGCGGTGAACGGCAACATCAAAGCGCTGCTCCGGCGTGGCCGAGGATATCGCGACATGAACTATTTGCTCCTGAAGGCGCAACGCTTGGCGGCCACCAAGACCCAATTCATCGCTTTGCAGAAAGCTGCGTAAAATGCGTGTCCTTACAGATTCTCGTTCAGAGCCGATTTTTTCATAAGGGGACCAGTGAACTCTTTCATACCGGAGAAGACGGCCCGCTCGCCTCTTGCCGCCCGCCTCGCGCCCATTCCCGCGCCTGAGCTTTGGAAACCGGGACGAGCGGGCGCGGGGCACGTGGCGCAAGGTCCCCCCACCATGCACGGATGGGGAGCGACGCGAGTGCAACTCCACCTCACCCTTCAGCGTGAGCGAAGCGAGCGCGTGCGTCTCAACGGCAAAAGCAACGGCAACGCCAAGTTCAAAAGCAACGACCTCTCAGCTGTTTATCAACTAGTTGGATTTGCGCGAGACCCCGCCCTATCGGATTTCGATGGTGACTGGCTGTGCTGAAACTGGTCCCCGCATCGCTGGAACTTTGGGAGACAGTTTCTTAAAGGATTCTCGTGTCTACTTGCTAACTATCAACATTCAGGGTTTTGGGTCTTTTGCCATGCGTGCCGAAATTTGTGTCTTGTTAAACGAGGGAACATTAAGGGAACAATACGCATGGTGCCTGGTCTTTCTTGACTACTTTGTACTCCCTCAAGTTCCTTGCAATTCCTTGAAACTACGTTTCCGGCTACATTCGATTCCTTCCGCGCTCACCATCTTTTCAGATAGTTGGAGAAGTTGCGATCTGTCCTGCAATCCGTTTGGACCCGGACAGCGCTAACCGTACTACCTTCCGATGCGCTTCTGCCATTTCTGCCGTCGCAGCGTCGCCGTAAACATTCATGGTAGTTCGAATGTCCGAGTGCCGCATCAATTTCTGCTGCACTCCGACCGGAGTACCGACCGAGTCCAGCCATGACCTATAAGTGTGACGCAGGCTGTGTGTGCCCAGCTTGCCGATTCCAGCTTCGGCTGCCCCCTTTTGGTACATGCGCCAAACTTGATCGTAGGACCAGGGCAATCTGCCCAGTTGAACCGGTGAAGCAAATATCCAGTCCTCACCAGCGGAGAACTGGGCAGCTTGCTTCCAGGTCTTAAGAGAGTCCAGCAAGTCAGCGTCAATCGCCAGCGTCTTCCGTGACTCTGCCGTCTTCACATCGTCAACTCAGAGGAAGCAGGGTAATGAGGATTTTTCCCTGCGCTCACGAGTTAGTATACACTGTATACATGAACGCTAACTCTACCGCCGCAAGAATCAGCGTGGCGGGCCGTCGCCTGCTGGACAAGGAGGGGGCAGAGGCAGTGAGCATGCGCCGGGTAGCCAGGGCCGTAGGTATCACGGCCATGGCCATTTATCGCCACTACCCGAACAGGAGTGCACTCCTGAACGCCGTGGCGGACGAGGGATTCAAGCAGTTAGCTGCCCGGCTGGCGCGCAAACGTTTTCCCGGAACGATCGAAGCACGGCTCACCAAGATGGCGGAGATCTATGTGGAGCATGCTTTCCAGAACCCGCGGCTCTTCGAGCTCATGTTCCTCAAGCCGCGAAAAGGCGCTCGCCGCTACCCACGGGACTTCAAGGCCGGCCGTTCGCCCACCGCTAATTTGATGGTTCAGGTAGTGAAGGAAGGCATGACAAACGGCTATTTCCGTGAGGACGACCCGTGGGAGATCGTATTCGAGATGGGCGCGTTGTCCCACGGACTCATCATGCTGTACTTGGGCGGACGCCTGGAATTGTCGCGCGCCCGCTTTCACGCGTTATACCGGAGATCCTTCAGGAGATACATCCATGGCATTCGTAGCTGACTACCGGCGCACGGTCACTGTGCTCCTTGTTGTGGCATCCACCGCGGTACTAGTCTGGTTCGGAACCGGCCTTTACCCCAGGTGGCCACTGCTCTGGTTGGCACCGCTCCCGGTGCTGCTTTTCGCCTCCCGCAGCTCGTGGTGGAGCACCGCCCTCACAGCATTTCTCTCGTGGCTCCTTGGCAGTCTCAACTTGTGGTATTTCTTCAGCGCGGTACTGCGTGTTCCGCTCGCGATCCGGACGGAAATCCTTGCCATCCTGGCACTGGCATTCACGCTGTCAGTATTGCTCTTCCGCGCGCTGCTGAAGCGAGGCGCCTGGTGGAGCGCGTTGCTGGCCTTCCCGGCGGTGTGGGTGTCCTTCGAATACCTGTTCAACCTCATTTCTCCCCACGGCACGGCAGCCAGCCTTTCCTATTCACAGCTGAACTTCCTGGCTGTCCTGCAGCTCGCCTCCGTCACCGGACTCTGGGGCATAAGTTTTCTGGTGCTGTCATTTTCTGCCGCGCTTGCGATTAGCTTGCATCTCCGCAATACGGCGCCGAAGCAAGCGTTGCGCATTGTTGGCGCGATGCTGGGAGTGATCGTGCTGGTCCTTGTCTTCGGGGCGGTGCGTCTCGCACAGCCATCGTTCGGCCAAAAAGTAAGTGTGGGACTCATTGCCTCCGACCAGCCCGCCAATGTGAATGTGGCGGATGAAGGCCCTGAAACCGCACGGCTGTTCCGTGAATATGCCGTCGAAACCGAAAGGCTCACTGCCCAAGGTGCGCAAGTTATCGTGTTGCCGGAGAAACTCGGCGTGACCGTGGATCCCGATACCAGGGAAACCGACGCCCTTTTTCAATCACTGGCTGACAAGACCAAATCCCAGATCGTCGTGGGGCTCATCCACGTATCCCCGCCGGTGAAGTACAACGAGGCCCTCGTATATACACCCGGAGCCCCGGTGCAGAGCTATGACAAGCACCACATGCTGCCACCCGTTGAATCTGAGCTAAAACCAGGCACGAAGTTGACCTTCTTGCGTGAGTCTTCGGGAACATGGGGTGTAGCGATCTGCAAAGATATGGACTTCACACCGCTCTCCCGGCAGTACGGCGAAGCGGGCACGAGTCTGTTGCTGGTGCCCGCGTGGGATTTCGTCTTGGACCGGTGGCAGCATGGCCATCTCTCAATAATGCGCGGAGTCGAAGACGGCTTCAGCATCGCGCGCGCGGCCAAGCAGGGTTACCTAACGGTAAGCGACGACCGCGGCCGCATCCTGGCGGAGACCCAGAGTGACTCTGCACCTTTCGCAACACTGGTAGCGGATGTACCAGTAGCACACGACACCACTCTTTACCTCCTCTGGGGAGACTGGTTCGCGTGGCTCGTACTGGCGACACTCGTTTTCACGCTCATACAGCTTTACCGGTTACGCAAGAATTTGCAAACCTGAGAAAATACGACGGTTCGCGACCATCCTCCATTCCGGCATGCCCAGAGCGGTCTCGCCCGTGCATATTTGACTTCCACTCGAAGAATCACATGCAATTCGGAAGCAATGCCTCTGGATTGGTCCCGACAAACGGGGTTGTTGCCATCAACTCTGTTTCTCGCATCCTTGACTCGATGTGATTTGGTGAAAAATCGCCTCTCTTACAATGCCGGCCTTGTCAACTACTTTTTTTGCACACCTCTCCATTCACTCGGAGAAGAGCGCCATTTCGCTCTATTTGAAAAACTTGCCATACCAACCGAGGCTCGCTCGTAATCAGTTTCAGGTCAGCAATCTCGATCCGACCCATGCATCTCTTCGGTCACAACCGCGATCATGATTACTACTTCAGACTCCTCCCTGAGGAGGAGCGGGATGCTCAATCAATTACTCGGTGTTCTAGCTGCACACCATGGCGATTTCCGAGCTGTCCCGCGTTCGAACCGAACTTTTTCAACTGCTCATAATCCCACTGCTTGCGCCACATCCAGTACAGACGAACCGCCAGTCTTCGTGCCATCGCTACTTTGGCGATCTTTCGTCCCCGCCGCATCATCAGATGGAAATACTTGCTGCGCCATTCTGGGATGCTGCGAACCGTGACCTGGGCCGCTTCCACCAGCAAAAAACGCAATATCGAGTTTCCTTGTTTCGTGATGTGGCCCAGTCGTCGTCGATTTCCACTCGACTTCTCGAGCGGCACTAATCCCAGATAACTGGCGATCTGTTTCCCACACTGAAATCGTTCTGCTCTTCCAATGATCAGCACGAAGGCCAGCGCGGTTAACGGACCCACTCCCGGATGCGTCATCAAGCGCTGCGCCTCTGGACACTTTTCTACTTCTTGCTCGATGGCCTGACTCAGCTCGGCGATGGTCGGGTTGAGTCGATCTAGCAACTGCAGCAGATCCTGTCGTCGCCGGCTCGCCCACCGAGCCAAGGAAAGCGACTCGAGTTGCTGCCGTCCGCGTTCCCGCCACAACCTCTTCTTGAGGAGCAGGCCCTCGTTGACTGCCACCGCCTGCAGCTGATTCATGATGCGGGTCCGCGCCTGCACCATGCGGTGCCGGTGCCACAACAGTTGCCGCACATCCCGATTCTCCCAGCTTGGCACCCAGATCCGCGGAAAACGATCCTCCAGCAGCAAGCGCAACAGCAACCGTGCATCTTCTCGATCCGTCTTCCGCTTGCGCACCCGTTTGGTTTGAATCTCTGCTGCGTCGCCGATGCACAACTCAAAGTTCAGCTCCGCCAGCAGTCGTTCAAACCAGCGCGCATGTCCACTGGCTTCCATCCCCACTCGCACCTTCATTCCTTGCGCCGCCAGGTCTCGGTAAAACTGTTCCGCTTCCTGGCGGTGCTGCAACCGCCGTTCTTCATACTCTCCGGTCTCGGTATCCACAAACGCAATTTGCTGGAAGCCCGGGTGGTAATCACATCCTATAATCAGCATGTCCGGCTCCTTTCTCCGAGCCTTCCTGGTTGGTTTTGGCACCACCAAGTCTACTCGGGGCCTGGGAGCCGGCATTGTTATGGAATCAATTTCACTCATTGACCCCGAAAAAGGCGAACAAACAGCGCAAGCTGGTGTTGACACCAGATTTCGCCATCTATCCACTTCTCTCGTAAACTGAACTGCGGCAAAGCCATGCGGAAACAGAACAGACAGTTGCTAATAGAGCTGATACGCCCGCCCGTTCTGGTTGTGGG
>Ga0306922_10001324_pt1 | contig 22083 bp, 22 predicted proteins | sample sta12Cox44000082_FD_203758 | JGI IMG/M metagenome (GOLD analysis project Ga0306922, IMG submission 203758) | Lab enrichment of tropical soil microbial communities from Luquillo Experimental Forest, Puerto Rico - statoxic.12C.oxic.44.000.082 (v2)... | ecosystem: Environmental > Terrestrial >... | reverse complement strand
CAGCTGAAAGTCGACGCCTCTCCTGCTGTGATTCAAAATCACCTTCTAGCGGAACCACCCTCGACGTGCGCGTTTCACTCATACCCCTAAAAATTCCGTCTGAGAGAGATCATGATGGGGAGGCGGTGTGCGCGAGGCCGTCGAAGCCCCCCCGCCCGTCACACCCTCTGGCCGGTGAACCTTACGCGCGATCGATACCTCAGCAAACAACGCTGAACAGCAGTGAATTTCGGCAGCGTTGTTACGCAGAACTGTTATGCGATCGACCTCTCATGCTCGTTTCACGAGGGAAGCGGAGGGGGTGAGATTCGAACTCACGAGGCCTTTCGGCCTTCCGGTTTTCAAGACCGGCGCGATCAACCGCTCTGCCACCCCTCCGGGGCTGTAGCCGGCGGCGTTGACGCCGGCCGCGGTCAGCGACCGCGGGGACAACTCTGCCATCGGTTCAACCTCAAGCAACCGTAGGGGCGCTCACAGACTGCCGTTATAGCAGAATTAGTCTCGACAGCGCGATATGTTCATGTGAACTTAACAACGTGGCGGAGAAAACGAAATTCCGGCCTGTCATTGAGGAAATGCCTCAAAGCACCGTGCCCATCCGCGGGCGAGGCGCGTCCTGGAGTCCGGCAAATCGGTTCGAAAAGCTGCATGTCGATCTAACCGATATTGATTTTGTCGATGTTGATCCTGGCACCGAGGAACAGCCGCGGCGTGCGACACAGTATTTTCGTGACGGAACCAAATCGATCATCACTTGGAACAACAGTCCCGACGTCGGTTTCGAAACGAGCTTGAATCCATATCGCGGCTGCGAGCACGGCTGCATTTACTGTTATGCGCGACCGACTCATGAATATCTCGGATTTTCTGCCGGTCTCGATTTCGAAAGCAAGATCATGGTGAAAATGAACGCGGCCGAGTTATTGCGCTTAGAACTGGAATCACGGCGCTGGCAGCCACAGACGTTGGTGATGAGCGGCATCACCGACCCTTATCAACCCGTCGAGAGAAAGTTGCGCATCACACGCGGCTGCCTCGAAGTGCTGGCGAAATTTCGCAATCCGGTGGCGATCATTACCAAGAACCGTCTCGTTACACGCGACATCGATATTTTGCGCGATCTCGTAACATGCAATGCAGTAGCGGTAAATATTTCCGTCACTTCTCTGGACCCGAATCTGCAGCGCGTCCTGGAGCCGCGCACGTCTTCGCCTCAGGCGCGGCTCGAGGCGATAACGCAACTTCGCCGCGCGGGAATCCCAACCGGTGTGATGGTTGCACCGATCATCCCGCGACTCACCGACCACGAAGTTCCGAAGATCCTCGAAGCATGCGCAAAAGCAGGGGCGCAATTTGCCGGTTATACAATCATCCGACTGCCGTGGGCGGTAGCGCCACTATTTGAACACTGGCTTGAGGAACATTTCCCGGATCGCAAAGCGAAGGTGCTTGGACGCATCCGGGACATGCGGGGGAACCGGCTGAATAATTCGCAGTGGCACACGCGCATGACCGGGGAGGGCGTCTTCGCAGAACAAATCGCCTCGCTCTTCAAAGTCTGTTGTCGTCATGCCGGAATTGGTGAGCGGCCGACGCTGTCGACCGCGTCGTTTCGTAAATCGACAGCACAACTGCGCCTTAACTTCTAGGGGAAGCTGTCAGCTTCGTATCTGCTTAGCGCTGAGGATTTGAATCTACCATTTCCCTGGGGCGTCACCCCAAGGCTAGCGATGAATGATGCGCCGTTGGCCCTAAACAGATATTTCGCTTCCGTACAGATTTGCTGTTAGAATGGGCCACGGTTCTGCCAGGCGGACGCCTCGTCCTCCAATCGCTGTTCGCTTTCAAGCGACTCTGTGATGTCGATTTGCGCGGCGGCATTCTCAGCAGCGGAAATGGCCGCCTTACGCGTTAGTGGCCACTGTTGGAAGTAACCGGCAGCTATTGTAACCGGCGCTTGTGCATCGGCGGGTGCATTGATCTTACCTTTCGTGCACGTTACGCGCGTCGTTTTGCCGTCGGTCCAAACACAAAACAAGCAGTCCGAATCAGGCTTGATCGTCAATTGACCCGTGGTTATCGCAAATTGTGATACGCTCCGGTCACCTGGAGTGAACAGAACGATAATTTTTCCCCGGTTTAATCGAATGCGCGCGGTCCGAGCGCGCACACCGCCGGCGGTTTGATTACCGTCTTTGGTTATGCTGAGCTCGTCGATTTTGATTTCAGCACCGCCGGTGAGTTGTGCGAGAGCAGCGGGAATCAAGCCGAGGTTGATCGACGCGCCGTCTGATGACTGCACGGTGTCGCCGCGATGAATTCTGCTTTTGAGCGTCGCCGGCTGAAAACTGTTTCGGTCCGCGGTTCCGAAGATGACTCTGCCCTTGATCGAAAATACGACCGCGACTGTTGCGCGACTGATACCCTTTGAGCAGCCGCTCGCCAGAAGTAAACAGAGCACAATAGAAAGAACGAGCAATGGAAGGCGCATTTAGCCGGGATTCAGGTAAAGCTGGCAGCGCGTACGGGAGTCACAAAAACAGGACTAAGGTGGCTTCCCAGGTAATTTTTGCTTTTTGAGTTGCGACGACTCGCATCTTGCGCCATTCTTTTGTGCTTAAACGTGCTTAAAAGGAGAAACAACATGACGCAAGTGGAAAGACAACAATTGATTGAATTGGGAATACTAACGCCAGACTGTGGCCCGAGCATTACATACTGCAAGCTGTCGCCGGAGCTTAAACGAGAAGGCAGACGACGGATGAAGGAGAGGGAGCAAATGACTGGTGGACTTCTTCTGACCAGGATCTTGGAGCGCCTAAAAAGAGCTTAGAAAAGGAGGAACAAAATGACAGAAAAGGAAAGACAACAATTGTTGGCCGGGTTGGGAATATGGAAGCTGGAGCTTAAACCGGAACCCGGACGAAGGGCGAAAACCAGGGAGCTCATTCTCGGCCGCCGCCGTGCCAGCCGTGGACTTCTGAGCGGAATCTTGGACCGCTTAACAAGACCGCGTTAAATCAAACCCGTCACCGCGGTTAAGCGTGGCAACACGAGAATCAAAATTTATCGCTTCAAAAAAGGAGGAACAAAATGGCAAAAAGGGGAAAGCAACAATTACTCGGGCTGGAAATACTAAAACCGGGCGACCCGACATTATGGAAGCAGGCGCTTAAATCGGAACTCGGACGAAGGGCGAAAACGAGGGGGCCTATTTTCGGCAGACGTGCTAGGCCTAAACTTCTGAACAGAATTTTGAACCGCCTAAAAAGCGTTCGTTAATGAAAACCATCACCGCGGTCAAACGCGGTAACACCGTTGTCAAGATCTACCGGCACAAGGGCCGCCGGTACAAGGGCAAACAATATGAGCTTTTCACCGTCGCGCATCGGCTGAACGGAAAGCAGCTCAGAAAAAATTTTAGTCGATACAAGGACGCATGGGATTTTGCATCGGACACTGCAACCGCGCTGGAAAAAGGCCGAGCCCAGATTTTATCTTTGAGCGCGGCTGACTGGCAGAGCTACATAGCTGCGAAAGATTTGCTGCGACCGTTCGGCATTCCCTTGCACGACGCAATCGAGGAGTACGTCGCAACGCGAAAGCGCAAGGAGACGGTTGAGAAGCGGGTGGGGGATGCTGTCGATGAATTTCTCGAAGCAAAGAAACAGGCTCGATTGTCTGATCGCTACATTGAAACATTGCGCACTTACCTGCATCGCTTTGCCGATTCGGTTCAGACGAACATTGGAAGCGTTAACACCGGCGCGATCGCGCGCTGGCTCGATAGTTTAAAAATCGGGCCGCGCTCGCGTAACAATGTGCGCCAGGCGGTTGTAACGCTGTTCAATTTCGCCCGCCGCCGCGGTTACTTGCCAAAAGGCGAAACGACGGAAGCCGCTGACGTGGAAACGGTACGCGATCATGACGGTGAAATTGCAATTCTAACACCAGTTCAACTGACAAAACTGCTTGGAAAATCCAAACCGGATTACCAGCTTTATTTCGCATTGGCTGCATTCACAGGGATTCGCTCGGCCGAATTGCTCCGCTTGGAATGGAGCGAAATTAATTTTGAGAAAGGGCACATTGACGTGAAAGCGCGTAAAGCGAAAACCGCCACGCGTCGGCTGGTACCAATTCAGCCGAATTTGGCAAAATGGCTCGCGCCGCATCGCGGCCAGAACGGGAACTTATTTCAAAGTCGCCGGACCATCGATAGCGCGATCAAGTTTGCGAAGCGCGCTGGCATCCCCTGGACTGCGAACGTGCTGCGGCACTCTTACGCCGCTTACCGCTTGTCGATGCTTCCGGACGCGGGCCGCGTTGCCTTGGAAATGGGAAATAGCCCTGCAAAGCTTTTCACTAATTATCGCGAGTTAGATCGAGAAAACCACGCGCCAGAGTGGTTTGCAATCGAGCCCCCGCGGCGATCACAGAAGATCGTCCCCTTTGCTGTCTAGCTTCGAGGCCGTGGAGGAATGACTGTGACCGGTGGCTTGTCGCCTCGCTCCCAACATGCCATCAACTTCTTATAGTTTTCAGCGATGCGCTGAGCCTCCGGGCGGAACATTTGGAGGAACACTTCTGGGCTCTTTTTTATTAGCGCGCTTTGTTGATAATCGGTCATCGCATCTATTTCTGCCTTGATGAGCTCCAAGCGTTTCTCGAAGGTCCGGCCGAACGTTCTCGACCGGCGCCGAGGGAACCGCGCCCAATAACGTCTACCGTTCGCGTCCTGGAGAATTTCAAATCGGGTCTGGGCGTGCAGCCGTCTTTTCCCGAGGGGAAAGCCGCGGCCATCATGTCGCTTACGAAGCTTAATAAACTCCGAAAGCAGCGCTAGATGGACGTTGCCACTGGTGTCTGTGATGGCTGGCAATTCTGGCAACTGTAGTAGGGTCCGCTGATAGAGCTCACAATAACGCTGCACACTACGTCGACTGATACCGAGCAGTTTCGCCGTAGAGGCCTTGGTCGCGTGAGTAGCAGCCAGCTGTGCCATATTCTGTGACAAAATATCGGCGAGTTTGACACGCGCGCAAGTGCATGAACCAGATTAATCCAATCGCTACGGTCAACTGCGACCACAATGCCGCTAGGCTCCACGGCCGTGTTTCCGAATCTACCGGGCTACCGGATTTCCAAAAAACGCTAGGCGTGACATTAGAGTGTCCGAGTTGGTGGGCAGAAGCCGCACAACAATTTGCGCAAACCATAAAAGGATGGATCGAAAATGACAAAGCCGAGGCAGCGCAACGTCTTACGTGGTTAATTTGTAATTAAAACTTCCACACCCTCCCCCGAGTTTCGTCAATTTACCAAGGAAAGAGCGTGGCAGCGCGTACGGGAGTCGAACCCGTGCACCAGCCTTGAGAGGGCTGTGTCCTAACCACTAGACGAACGCGCCGCAAAAAAAGTGCGTGTAGGAATACTGTATGGAACGCGAGCTGGCAAGATGCCGACAAAAACTACGCATCAAAATTTCTTTTTGTGTTTGTGCGCCGGCTTTTTAGGCGCAGGCGTGCCCGTGGGCGTTGGCGTTGGCGTGGCGCCCTCTGGTGTAGGCGAAGGTCGCACTCGCGGCTGAGCCAACAAGTACTGGTGAGTGGCCTTGAGTTGTTGCAATGCCAATTTGATTTCCGGCGTGGTAGCCAGGGCTGACATCCGTTGATAATAAACCTCGTAGTACGCGCGGAGCCGTTCTCGCTTTTCCAAATCGGTTCGGGCAGCCTGGGCATATGCTTTTGCCATCTGCACCGCTGGATCGTTCACTGTTCGATTTTTGAGCTGTCGCCATTCAATATGTACCCTGAGCGCATCAGCGTCCTTGCCCAGCGACTTTGGTTTGGAGAAAGTCTGGTCAAGTTGTGATATCTCCGGCAACTCTGGCCCGTTGGGCTCCGAGGAAGGTGCAGCCGTAGCTTCGGGCTGCTTTTCTCCAGAATAAAGGTCCACCGCCGGCGGCGCGGCGTCCTGTGCATGAATGGTCAGCGATGCGCTAACGACCATCGTTGAAATCAGCGATCTGCTTCGCAAAAAGTAACGATACAACATCCTTCGGCGAACGGTGGTTGATATCGGGGCGAGAGGATTTGAACCTCCGACCTCGTGGTCCCAAACCACGCGCTCTACCAAGCTAAGCTACGCCCCGAATGGAGCGAAATCACTACCACGATTCGGCGCGCTGCGCATCCGCCAGTTTAATCGCAATGGCTCTGGATGTAAGGCAAAATCAGATGCTGTAATCCAAATTTGGTGCGAGCCGCTTCTCCACTGCGACGACTGGCTCGCCACGTCGGTTCGCGTAATCCAGCACCTGGTCACGTCCGATCTGACCGACGCCAAAGTATTTTGCCTCGGTATGCGAAAAATAAAGTCCACTCACGCTGGCCCCGGGATGCATCGCAAACGATTCCGTCAGTTTGATGCCTGCGTTCTTCTCGGCATCAAGCAAATCGAACAGCGTCCGTTTCTCGGCGTGATCGGGACAGGCGGGATAACCAGCAGCCGGCCGGATGCCGCGATATTTTTCACGGATGAGATCCGCATGCGACAATTGTTCGTCACGCCCGAATCCCCACGCAATCCGTGTCTGCTTATGCAGATATTCGGCGAACGCTTCGGCCAATCGATCCGCCAACGCTTTGGTCATGATTGCGTTGTAGTCGTCGTGCTGGCGTTTGAACTCTTCGGCGACCTCATCTGCTCCGTGAATCGAGACCGCAAATCCGCCGAGATGATCAGGAAATTGCGGATTGCGGATTGCGGATTGCGGATTTGGAACTGGCGCAACGTAATCGGCGAGACAGTGGTTGAATTGTCCTGCGGGCTTTTGCATTTGCTGACGTAGAAAATAAAACGTGGCGATTTTTTCAGATCGCGCGTCATCAGCGTAAAGATCGACATCATCGCCCACAGAGTTTGCCGGCCAAAAAGCATGAACGCCTCGCGGGCTTAGCAGATTTTTGGCGACGATCCGGCCAAGAAGTTCCTGTGCATCATCGAAGAGTTCATGCGCTTGTTTGCCAATTTTGGGGTCATCTAAAATCGCGGGGTAGCGTCCGCGCAATTCCCACGCATGAAAAAACGGTGACCAGTCGATGTATTCTACCAGCTCACCAAGCGTGATCGCGACGTTCTGGGGAGCACACGCCGCTGGCGTGTCCATCTCGGTCGCTGGCCGAGATGTTTCCTTCGCGGGATGCCATACCCAGGGATAATCTTCACTTGGACCGACCAGTCCTGCGTCCCACGGGTTCCGAGTGATGTAATTGAATTTCTCGTGCAGATCGCTTTCGGAGCGAATCATGCGATCGAAAGCTTCACGCTCCCACACTGGTCCGCTTTTTTCACCGAGCTCATTAATTTTGTGAGCAGTGAGGGACTTAAGAGTGTGCAGAATCTCCGTTAGCGAATAGAACTCTGTCGCATTAGAAGTCTCGCGCCTCACCCGTGGCTCAATCAAGATGTGAACGTGATCTGGCATCACGCACGCTGCGTAGAGCTGGTATCGCCGCTCGTTCCAATACAGAATGCAATCCAGAACGATTTTGCGAGCAGCTTCACTTAATTTTTGTCGAGTGCTTGTGCTCCACGTAATCGCGTATTTTGCCCAGGGGCGCTCGAAGTGAGGGAGATTCCTTTTGCTGCAATGAATATTTTCAGACGTTTCCGGCGGGCCGCCGGAAACAGCACGCGGGCCGCGTGCGCTCCCCGGATTGCTCGCAACGACGCGCACGCCCAGAAACTCTGGTTTCGGCGGGACGTAACTGCTCCAATCAACGGGCGTCCGGTTCGCGCGCGCCTCTTCGAGCGACAGCAGCTTTCTTCTCTTCGTTTTTGCTGCGTGTTCCTGGCGTAACCGTTCGTATTCTTCTCGCGTTTTCTTATCGAATTCAGATTTGAGCTCCTCCTTCAGTAGCGAATTCACCACGCCTACCGCCCGCGACGCGTCCAGCACGTGCACGGTGCTGGCACCATAGTGCGGCGCGATCTTTACCGCGGTGTGTGCCCGGCTCGTGGTCGCTCCACCAATCAAAAGCGGGAGACGAAATCCTTCCCGCTCCATTTCCTGCGCGACATGTACCATCTCGTCCAGCGATGGCGTAATCAGACCGCTCAGGCCGATCAGATCTGCTTTTTTCTCTCGCGCTGTTTCCAAGATCTTGGCAGCCGGCACCATCACACCAAGATCGACTACATCGTAGTTGTTACATTGCAGCACCACCGCCACGATGTTTTTGCCTATGTCGTGCACGTCGCCTTTTACGGTCGCCATCACGATGCGCCCCTGCGGCTTCGCGCCTGCAGATTTCTCTGCTTCCATAAACGGCAGCAGATAAGCCACAGCCTTTTTCATCACGCGCGCGCTCTTCACCACCTGCGGCAGAAACATTCTACCTGAGCCGAACAAATCACCGACCACACTCATCCCGGCCATGAGCGGGCCTTCGATCACGTCGAGCGGCCGCGTGCATTTTTGGCGCGCCTCCTCGGTGTCGATGTCGATGTAATCTATGATGCCTTTGACAAGCGCGTGTGTGAGACGCTCTTCGACGGGCTCCTTTCTCCAAGCATCGTCGGCGACTCGAATCTTATCTTTCGCTTTAACATTCTCTGCGAAATCGATCAGCCGTTCGGTTGCATCGTCGCGCCGGTTTAAGAGTACGTCTTCGACGCGCTCTCGCAGCTCCGGCTCGATTTCTTCGTAAACCGCGAGCTGTCCAGCGTTCACGATTCCCATGTCAAGACCTGCGCGAATGGCGTGGAAGAGAAATGCAGCGTGCATCGCTTCCCGCACGGTGTTATTGCCGCGAAATGAGAATGAAATATTGCTGACGCCGCCGCTGACGCGCGCGCCTGGCAAATTGTTTTTGATCCAGCGCGTCGCTTCAATGAAATCGACCGCGTAATTGCGATGTTCTTCTAGGCCGGTCGCGATAGTCAGAATGTTCGGATCGAAGATGATGTCGTTTGCCGGGAAGTCTCCCCGTTTTGTCAAAAGATCGTAAGCACGCGCGCAGATATCGATTTTGCGCTGAAAATTATCTGCCTGACCCTGCTCATCGAACGCCATCACGATGGTGGCCGCGCCGTATTGCCTGAGCAACCGCGCTTGCCGAAGAAATTCTTCTTCGCCGTTCTTCAGGCTGATAGAGTTGACCACGGCTTTTCCCTGGAGGCATTTTAGTCCCGCTTCGATCACGCTCCACTTAGAGCTGTCGATCACGATGGGAATCCGCGCGATCTCAGGTTCGCTCCCAATCAAATTCAGGAAGCGAATCATGGCGGCTTCCGAATCGATCATCGCCTCATCCATGTTCACATCGAGGAGGTTCGCGCCGCCTTGCACCTGCTGACGCGCAACGGCTAGCGCGCCTTCGAAATCGCCTCCCAAAATCAGCTTCGAAAACTTCGGTGATCCTGTGATGTTGGTGCGCTCACCTATGACGGCGAAGCCGAATTCCGGCGTAACATTCAGCGCTTCAAGCCCAGAGAGTCGGAGAATCATGCGTAGCTATTGTGGTCCCAACAACATGGGGCGAAAATTGACGCACCAGTTTTGCCAGAGCACGAATGTGATCCGGGGTTGTGCCGCAGCAACCGCCCGCCACGTTGAGCCAGCCGTTCTCTGCCCACTTCGCAACCTTTGGGGCAAATGTTTCCGGAGTTTCGGGAAAACCGGTCGGCGATAGCGCATCCGGCAGACCCGCGTTCGGATACGCGCTCATGTAGTAAGGCGAAATGCGCGCCAGCTCTTCCACAAACGGTTCCATTTCATCCGGACCCAGCGAGCAATTCAAACCGAGGATGAGCGGTTGTGCGTGCGCGATCGATATGAGTAAGGCTTCAACCGTTTGCCCGCTCAAGTTCCGCCCAGACTTATCGATCACGGTGCCCGAGATCATCAACGGCACACGGCGTCCGGTTTTCTCAAATGCATCATGGATAGCAAACAACGCAGCCTTTCCGTTGAGCGTGTCGAAAATGGTTTCCACAACGAGAAGATCGACACCGCCTTCGAGCAGCGCTTTCGCTTGATCGAAATAAGTTTGGTGAAGTTGATCGAACGAGACCGCCCGAAATGCCGGATCGTTGACGTCAGGTGAAATGGAACCAGCAACAGGAAGAGGTCCCATTGATCCGCCAACAAATCGCTGCTGCCCGGTTTCATTCGCGACGCGATCCGCGACGCGGCGCGCGAGCCTCGCCGCGTCAAAATTGATTTCATAAACGAGCGTGCGAAGATCGACATCGTCCACCACACGCTGAAAAAATTCCGGATCTTTGCGACCGCGTGTCGGTTCGCCTTGAAACAAGAAATCGTGCAGGCCGATGGTTGTTCCGCTGAAGGTATTGGTCTCGATGATGTCGGCGCCCTCGTGCAGATAAGCCGAGTGAATTTCCCCGACGACTTGCGGCCGTGTTAAATTGAGTAGTTCGAGACTTCCTTTGAGATCTTTGCCTTTCCAATTAGCGAATCGCTTTCCCCGATAATCCTGCTCGGACAATTTGTAGCGCTGAATCAGGGTGCCCATGGCGCCGTCCAGCACGACGATGCGTTCGCGCAAGAGCGCTTCCAGGGGATGGAGGCCGTTTGTTGCCATGGTTGTCAGGCAACTAAAAGGCGTTTCCTTGCCGAATCAAGAAACAAATTGACGCATCATGATACGTAGATGTGTTTTGCATTCATGCTGCTGCTCGCCATCGCAATCGGGCCGCATTGTCGTCATTAAGCCACCCGATCTGACAATGACGAAACCCAAGAAACCCCGAGCCCAAATGGCCAGCGGGGATCTGCGCGTAAACAGCGCGCGTTCCTGGTCCGAATGGCCGCGCTATGGCGCGATGCGATCGGTTAGTGTGTCGGTATGGAAATCAGTGTGCTCGCGCAATTGGTACCATGGACTGTCTTTCTTGGTAGTCTGCGCAACACCGTTCTTTTCGCCCGTGGCGAAGTCCTCCCACGAATTGTAGCGAGCGATGGTCAGGAACGTCCATGCGGCGCCTTCTAAGTGCTGCATCAATATGTTCCCCGCGCTCGTGTCGCCGACCCCACTCGGCGCTTCGCCAAGCATTTTCTCCAATTGCTGTCGATGACCCGGAGCAGGGCGATAGTAGGAAACAGTATAAATCGAGCCGGTCGTCTTCGACTTCGAATCGGCGTCAATGCCCATGGCGCGGCTGAATTCCTCCCATGACGGACCGTTGACAAGCGTATCGGTGTGCCACGCGCTAAGGTCGCGTTTGTCCGGAGGCACAGCCGTGCCTGCAGCTTCCACAGTCGCTTTCGGGCCAAGGTGCGTGATGACGACGTAATCCCACGCATCGCCGTCTTGGTGGCGAAGGACGATAAATGCTCAGGCATCGGGTTGCTGCGATCCGGTGTCTTGAGCCAATCACCTAACTGGACCGCTTTGCCGAGGGCAGCCTTGGTGAAATGAACGTGGTAAACGTCGGTTCGTTTACCAGCCCCGGCGGCCGCTGCGCCGCTCGCAGCGGGCTTTTGCGATCCCTGGCCGTGGACAAACGCAACGGGCAAGAGGCTAAATAATGTATGGCGACAATAGTAGTGGTCGATTTCATGATAATTTTCTTTCTGGTTTAGGTTGAACGAAAAGAGAGGCTTAGGGTGCAGCCGTTTCGGATGTCAAGTTTATTTTGATCCAGGGGTACACGCATTTTGTAGCAGGCATGCACAGGCGCTCTACAATTCGCGTTCGCCTGCAATCGGCCATATGCGTGCTTCTGCTCAAACAGATGTCTCGACTTGGCTCAAGCTGACAATTAGTTGAATCGCGTTGTGGAGGCGATCCGACTTTTCAAATCACTTGACCGCAATCAACGCAACACGTTCGTCGCCTGTTTCCTGGGCTGGGCGCTGGACGCGTTCGATTTTTTTCTGCTAACGTTCGTGATCGTGCCGATGGCGCACGATTTCGGCACGAGCATCGCCGATCTGAGCTATGCAATCACGCTGACGCTGGCGATGCGACCGGTGGGCGCGTGCATCTTTGGTTTGCTCGGCGACCGGTTTGGGCGGCGCATCCCGCTCATGATCGACATCATTTTTTATTCGCTCATGGAATTGCTCACGGCCTTTTCTCCGAACTACACAACGTTGCTGATTTTCCGCGCGCTGTACGGAATCGGCATGGGCGGCGAATGGGGACTTGGCGCGTCGCTGGCAATGGAAACTCTGCCGACAGAAGCGCGCGGACTGTTTTCCGGGATTTTGCAACAGGGATACGCATTCGGTTACCTGCTGGCGGCAATTGTGTATTGGGTGGTGTTTCCGTTCTTCGGCTGGCGCGGCCTCTTCGTCGCGGGAGTGCTCCCGGCGTTTCTTGTGCTTTACATCCGGTCGGAGGTACCGGAATCGCCGGTTTGGTTGCGCCAGCAGCACGCGATGGCGAATTTTTGGAGCGACGTGCTGATTGTTATGAAACGCCACTGGGCGCTCTTTCTTTACGTCATTTTGTTAATGACGGCGTTCAATGCGATGTCGCACGGGACGCAAGACATGTACCAAACTTTTCTCGGTGAACAACGCCACTACGGTGTCACACAAAAGGCGGCGACCGGGATCATTTATGCTTTCGGTGCCATCTGTGGTGGAACGGCGGTCGGCCATCTCTCGCAAGAATGGGGACGGCGTCGCTCGATAATTTTGACTACTGCGTTCGGCATCGTGCTGATTCCTCTGTGGATGTTCTCGCCCGGTTTCGCTCTTTTGGTGATAGGCGGGTTCGCCATGCAATTCATGGTGCAAGGCGCCTGGGGCATTGTGCCTGTGCATCTCAACGAGCTTTCACCGAGCGTGGTGCGCGGAACTTTCCCTGGCTTTGCTTATCAGCTTGGGAATTTATTTGCCGCCAACACAGCCGTCGTGGAAGCGCAATTGGCCAATCATTTCCGTGACGCGAGTGGGCACCCGGATTATGCAAAAGCCCTCGCTCTTTTCACGTTGGTAGTTTTTTTGGTGTTAATTTTGCTCACCGCGATCGGGCCCGAGGAGCGCGGTAAGCAATTTTAGTGATGCTGCGCGCCAGGTGTGACGCCAGTCGGGATTTCTGGCTGTGGCGATTGTGTAGCCACCTGTTGGGAACCGTGATAGATGCCGGGACCGTAACGCTGCTCGACAATTGCTTCCGCAATTCTATCTGCGAGTAGCTCACGATATTCCCAATCGCGCGTCTTGTTGCCTTCAGAGCGGTTGCTCAAATATCCGCATTCTACCAGCACTGCCGGACAGCTTGCCAGACGTAGCACGCGAAAATTTGCCGTGTGCACGCCGCCATTTGCGGAATTCGGGATAGTCATCAGTTTTGCCTGGATCTGGTTCGCCAGATCGAATGAGGGACCGGAATGATAGTACGTCTCGAAGCCACGAATGCCGCGCCTGCGTGAATCGTTGAAGTGTATGCTGACGAAGATTGCATCTTTCTGCGCATTCTCGATAGCCACACGATCGTTCAATGGAATAAAGACATCCGAGTCGCGGGTCATCACGGTTTTCAATTGTGATTCGCGCAGTTTACGGTTGAGACGCTGGGCCACATCCAGAGCAATCATCTTCTCCGGCGGACCGTAGCGCCGATACGCGCCGCTATCTTTGCCGCCGTGTCCGGCGTCCACGACCACGGTAGAAAAGGTCTTGCTCGTGTTTTGGACGGCAGGATGCTGCATAGTTGCGCAGGCAGGCAGCAAAGCGACAAACCCGATTGTAACGATCCGATTTACGAAACCCGGCATTGTAATCTAATAGCAAAAAACACGCGGCCCACCAAAAAGTTTCTGCCCCAGGTTGAAGTCAGACCACGACATTGCGCCGAGTGTTCATTGTTTCTCCCGATTGCATATAAAATCACTTGTGTTTTGCGCGGCTGCGCTTAAAGCCTTACCACTTTTATGATGATCCGATTTGCGATTGTTCCATTGCTTCTGGCGCTCAACTTTTCGCTGTGCAACAGGCACCAAACTGTCTCCCAGAACTCTCAGGCGTCGAGCATTTCATCGTCTACACCTGCCGCACCGGTAGCAGCGGCATCTCCCAAGATTACGAAGCCGGTGGTCGATCAAACGGCGCAGACAATTATTTTTTGTTATCATCGTTTGGTAGATAAGGTCCGCTATCCGGGCACCGAGATCACGCCCGCCGCGTTTGAAGCGCAAATGAAGGAATTGAAGGACCACGGAATCACAGTTATCTCGATGCAGGATTTACTCGCGTGGAAGCGCGGCGAGAAGAACATACCCCCGCGATGCGCCGTCGTTAGCTTCGATGACGGCTGGAAATCACAATACGAAGTCGCGTGGCCAATCATGAAGAAGTTCGGATATCCGTTCACAATGTTCATTTACACGGAGGGCGTGCGCGGTGGTTCATTGGGCGGTGGTGAAGCGATCACGTGGGAACAACTTGCTGATATGCGCGACAATGGCGTCGATATCGAGGCGCACTCCGCGACGCACCAGGACTTGCGCGAAGGGCATACCATCATGGTCGCAAATCCTGGAGGCAAAAGAAGCAGGACGAAACTTACCGGGCCTCAATATGAGCAATGGGTGAGAAACGAAGTGGTCGGCTCCAAGGAACTGCTCGAGCAGCGGCTCGGAATTAAAGTGAACTGTTTTGCAGTGCCATTTGGAAATTACAACGAGCACGTCAAAGAACTCGCGCGGAACACCGGTTACGAGGCGATGTTTACTGTTTATGGTCAGCCGATCACCTTTACCTCGCCTCTCGATTCGCTTGGTCGTTATGCGATTGAAGCGAACAAGCCAAAGGTATTTGCGGATGCCGTGAAGATGATCGGCGCGTCAACCGCTGGGGGCGCGCCGGTGGCTGAGGTTGGGGCAAAAGATCTCGCCACTCAACCAGCAGACGGTGAAACGGTGCGCACTGCGCTTCCTCTCATCAAAGCCAACCTCAGCGGCCTCGGCCAGATCGAACCTGGCAGTGTGCAAATGCGCGTGAGCGGCCTGGGCATTGTTCCAGCCAGCTACGACCCCAAAACAGGGACCGTGTCATATCAAGTGACGCAAAAACTGCGCGAGAAATCGTGCAGCGTATTTGTCAGCGCGAAATCCGCGGGCAAGAAGGTCGAGTCGCATTGGACGTTCGGAATCGAAGAAGGCCCGGCGGGGCCACCAGCAGCAACATCGCCACCGCCGAAGAAGTAAGCGTTCCCCAAGGAGCGGCGGTCTCTAGTCCGCCGTCCGAGAAGGGCGGATCGGAAACCGCGCCTCCTTGAATTGTCTTATGTTTCCACAACTTAGCGACAAGCTTCAGGAAATTTTCAAAGAGCTCCGCGGGCATGGCATTATCAGCGAGTCGAATATCGACGCCGCTTTGCGTCAGGTGCGTCTGGCGCTGCTCGAAGCGGATGTCGATTTTCAAGTCGCCAGAAAATTTGTTGCTAGCGTCAAGGAAAAGGCGCTGGGTGAAACAGTTGTTCGCAGTATTACACCGGGACAGCAGATCGTAAAAATTTTTCACGATGAACTGACCGCCTTGCTTGGAGGCGATTCCGCGCCGCTTCGTTTAGAAGAGCAGACCCGCATTCTGATCGTTGGCCTGAATGGCTCCGGCAAAACCACTTCCGCTGCGAAGCTTGCGATGCTTTTGAAGAAACAAGGCAACATGCCGTCGTTGGTCGCGTGCGATTTGCAGCGGCCAGCGGCAATTGACCAGGTCATAACGCTTGGAAAGCAAATCGGTGTTCCCGTCTTTGCGCCTGAGCCGGGCGAGAAAGATGTAAAACGTGTTGCAGCAGCGGCGTTCGGACAATCCTCCATCAGCATTTTCGACACGGCAGGGCGGCAGGAAATCGACGAAGACCTGATGCACGAACTCAAAGAGCTAAAGGAATTTTTGCAGCCGCAGGAAACGTTGCTTGTCTTGGACGCGGCAACCGGCGAGCAAGCGGTTAGCGTGGCGAGCCATTTCAACGAAGCTTTATCAATCACGGGAATCATTCTGACAAAGCTCGATGGGGACGCGCGAGGCGGTGCGGCTTTGTCGATGCGGAAAGTGACCCGCCGGCCAATCAAATTCGTCGGCACCGGCGAAAAGCTCGATCAGTTCGAGCTTTTCATTCCGGAGCGACTTGCCGGCAGGATTCTGGGAATGGGCGACGTGGTTGGTCTTGTCGAGAAGGCTACTGAAGCAGTGGAAGCCGAAGATGCTGCTCGACTTGAACGCAAATTGCGCACGGCATTGTTCGACTTCAATGATTTCCTGGCGCAATTCAAGCTGATGCGAAAGATGGGGCCGCTGGAGAATATTCTTGGCATGTTGCCGGGCATGAGTAATGTGCAAGGCCTCTCGATTGACGAGAAGCAGCTTAAGCGCACGGAAGCCATCGTGCTTTCGATGACAAACGAAGAGCGGGCGCGCCCCGACATTCTGAATGCCCGGCGTCGCCAGCGCATCGCACGCGGCAGCGGCTGCACTGTCACGGAGGTCAATGATTTGCTGCGGCGCTTTGATCAGATGCGCAAGATGATGAAAAGCGCGGGCAAGATGAAGAAGATGATGGCGCAGTTGGCGCGAATGAAAAGTTAACATGTCAGTTTCAATTAGATTACGCAGGGAGGGCGCGAAAAATCGCCCGTATTACAAGGTGGTCGTGGCCGATGGCCGCAGCCCGCGGGACGGGAAATTTATTGAAGTCATCGGCGCGTACGATCCGAAAAAACCCGGCCACAATAGTTCGTTGAACGTCGAACGGGCCGAGTTCTGGATCAGCAAAGGCGCCCAACCGTCAGACACGGTGCGAAGTTTGATCAAGAAAAACAAGAAGACCGCAACAGCAGCCGAGTCGTCGTCACCGGAACGAGAGCCCACGAAATCGACCCGGGACGAAGTTATACCTCCGGTGCCTCCGGTTGAATCGTAAAGCTGACGCACATCCATTAGCGTTGGCTGGGGCTGTAGAGTGCGCTGTCCTCAGCGCAGTTTGCCTGTTCCGCAGCGAACGTGGTCCGCTGAGGACCCCTTCTTCGCGCAAGGCTACGTCGAGGCGCGCAGCGGGCGCTACAGCATTAGGTTTCTGAACCGGCTAAATTTTGTGTTTATTCGTGTCCACCGGTCGCGCCGTAGCATTGTGCGAAGGCAGATTCGTGATTAGTTTTCTGATGCATGAGGGAGTTTCTCGAGTTCGTCATTCGCCAGCTGATTGAGTTTCCTGACGATATGGTGCTGACGGAAATTCCCAACGGCAGGACGACCATCTTCAAGGTGCAGCTTCGACGCGGTGATGTGGGTCGTGTGATTGGCCGGGGTGGGCAGACCATTCAAGCTATTCGCGCATTGCTGGCCAGTTCTGCCGCGCGCCACGGTCAACGGGCCGTCCTGGAGATTGTTGAGTAAGGTAGGGGCGATTGACCCCAATCGCCCAGGAGCGATTGTTCCCTCCATGTCACAGACGGTTCAGGTGAACCGCCGCTACCATGAAGATCGACATCGTCACGCTGTTTCCTGAAATCTGCCGCGCGCCATTGAGCGAGAGCATCATGAAACGCGCGCAGGAAAAGGGAATCCTCGAGCTGCACATTCATAACCTGCGTGATTGGACGACGGATAAACATCATGTTGTGGATGACGCGACATTCGGTGGAGGACAGGGGATGGTGATGAAGCCGGAGCCGATTTTCGCTGCGGTGGAATCGCTTCGCGAGAAACCCGAAATCCGAAGTCCGAAGTCCAAAACTATCTTGATGTCGCCTGCGGGCCAACGCTTGAACCAAAATCTGGCGGCGGAGCTTTCCCAAGAGTCGCATCTGATCGCCGTTTGCGGCCATTACGAAGGAGTCGATCACCGCGTGATCGAGCATCTGATCGATGTCGAGATTTCAATTGGAGATTACGTGCTGACCAACGGCGCGATCGCGGCGGTGGTGCTTGTTGATGCAATCGTGCGTCTGCTGCCGGGCGCGCTCGGCGACGACCAATCCGCCGCGGAAGATAGTTTCACTGCGGGCCTACTCGAAGCGCCACACTACACACGACCTGCTGAATTTCGCGGTTGGAAAGTTCCGGACGTATTGGTTTCAGGGAACCACGCAGAGATTGCAAAGTGGCGCCGAGAACAGTCGCTCAAGCGCACCCGCGAGAATCGCCCGGATTTACTCCGCTGAAGACAGCGGACGCTACACCTGCTGCTGTAGAGTGCGCTGTCCTCAGCGCATTTGCTGGATCAATCGCGCACTCTTCCCAGCACGACGGAGCCGTTGATTCCGCCGAAACCGAATGAATTGCTCATGACGTAATTCAACTCTGCAGCCCGGCCGTGGTTCGACACAATGTCGAGATTGCATGCGGGATCGGGGTTTCGGTAATTGATCGTCGGCGGGATCCATTGCCGATCTAACGCAAGCGCGCAAAGCGCCGCCTCAATAGCGCCGGTCGCGCCCAGCGGATGCGCGTAATAACCTTTTGTCCCGCTCACAGCAATTTGCTGCGCATGTTCGCCAAACACTTGTTTGATCGATGCCGTTTCAGCGCTGTCATTGAGCTGCGTCGAACTGGCGTGTGCATTGACGTAATCAATTTGCTCGGGCGCCAATCGCGCGTCCGCGAGCGCTTCGCGCATCGCGCGGATGCACGATTCGCCGTCCGGCAAGGGTGAGGTCATATGGAACGCGTCATTGTTTAAGCTGTAACCAAGCACCTCTGCGTAGATGCGTGCGCCACGCGCTCGCGCGTGTTCGAATTCCTCGACGACCAGCGAAGCACCGCCTTCGCCCATGACAAATCCATCGCGCAACAGGTCGAATGGACGACAAGCCAGAGTGGGGTCGCCCGTCCACCTGCTCATTGTTTTGATGATGTCGAATGCGCCGATGGTGATTGCGGTCAGTGGCGCTTCGGCACCGCCGGCAACGATCACATCCGCAAAATCATCGCGAATATAACGGAGCGCTTCGCCAACAGACACCGTGCCACTGGCGCAACTGTTTGAATTTGTCGTGCCCACGCCGCGAAAGCCGAATTCGATCGCGATATTTGAATGAGCCGAACCGCCAAACACCTGAACAGCAAGTGTAGGTTGAACGCCGCGTGCGCCTTTTTTTAAATATCGGATGTATTGCTCCTCGGCTTTGCAAACGCCGCCCAACGCGGTGCCGAAGCTGACACCGATGCGACCCTGTGGTTTTTCGCGGGAGTATTCGATGCGAGCATCGTCGAGCGCGAGCTTTGCAGATCCGACTGCGAATTGCGCGTAGCGATCGAGCCGTTTCAAACGATGCGGTTGAAAAAACTCTTCCGGATTCCAATCGCGAATCTCGCCGGCGCAACGCACGCGGAAAACGCTCGGATCGAAGCTTGTGATGCTGGTAATGCCGCTTCTTTCTGCCAGAATAGCCTTCCAAAAATGATCGACGCCGGTGCCGATGCATGTAATGGGACCAATACCAGTGATGACCGCGCGTCGTCGGCTCATGCAGTCACCTTGTTTGCCCTTGCTTCCACATAAGCCTTCATGCAGCGCAAGGTTTTGTTGGCAATATTATGAATAAAAAAATCTCCGATGATTGGATTGACAATTGGCGCGAGGATGGGCATGCGGAATTGCAGGTCGTGCGAGATCGTTACCAGCACGCCATCGCTAGTATCGGAAAATGTCCAGACCACGCGCATCCCTTTTGTCCAAGCTTTTAGATGATGAAAATGAATTTCGAATTTGCTAAGATCGATGATTTGCTCTGAGGTCCATGAGATCGGAATCCCGGAGCGCTCCGCTGCCATAATTACGACGTTGCGATCGGGACCGCGCTCCAGAAAGCGGATGTAGCGATAATGCGGGAGGATTTTTGGCCATAGCTCCAGGTCCGCCGCTGTCTCGAAGATCGCCATCTTCGGCGCATGCATGAGCAGGGAATTGGTCTTGTGCATCCTGGTTGCGGTTTATGATAAGATTCAAATCGCGCAGCTTACCAACGTTGCGCGGCTTGTAAGCGACCTCAGAATCCTTCCTCGAAAACCATTCTGGTGAAAGAGGAAAATTGTCGCGGGAAAGTAACGCGCTTGTTACCAGCCCGGCTGCTGTTAACGCAAACGAATGAAAATGGAGCCTACGGGATTCGAACCCGTGACCTCCTCAATGCCATTGAGGCGCTCTACCAACTGAGCTAAGACCCCGTTTTGACTATGAAAAGCGGCGTGAGACTCCGGCCTGAAAATATCGTTTGTCCACTGCTTTTATCCACTGTAAGCTGATAACATGAATACACGATCAGATAAGCAGAGTGCATTTCAGAAAGTCGGGCCATGTCTTTACCGTTACTTACCAAACGGCGTTTATTATGGGCGTTTCAAGGTCGATGGCAAAGAGATTCGATGCAGTCTGGAGACAACGGATCAGAAACTCGCAGAGCGCACGCTCGCAAAGAAGAAGGAGCAGCAATCCCAGATTGATCGTTCAAAATCCAAGATGACGCTCGCAGAGTTGTGCGACGTGTTCTTAAAAACAGTTCAGCATCAGAAACCGAAAACGATTGAGCGAAAGACGTTGATCGCTGAACGCATCAAGTCCGACTGGCCGACAGGATCACGAACCCAAGTCAGCAAGATCCGGCCAACCGACGTCAGCTTGTGGTTAGGCCGCTACAAATTCGGACCGGTATCTCGCAACCTTCACCTTGCGTGCATCAAAGACATTCTGGCGCTGGCGGTAGGGGATGGGATCATCGCACAGTCACCGGCAGCGAATCTCAAAAAGATGAAGCTGGATAAACCGATTCGGAAAACTCCAACGTTTGAACAGTTCCAAGCAATCGTTGAAAGCATCCGCTCACAGGAATTCAACGGACACGATGCCGATGAGTCCGCCGACTTCGTCGAGTTTATCGGATTGGCTGGACTCGGACAGGCTGAGGCTTCGGCGCTCACATGGGATGACATTGACTGGAAGCGCGAGCAGATTACAACCTTCCGGCACAAAACGAAATCGGGATTCGCGATTCCGCTCTATCCGCAGTTGCGTTCGCTGTTAGAGAAACGCGATGCACAGCGATCGCCTGGCGTCGCTCATGTGTTCGCGATCAAGGATGCGAAGAAAGCGATCGCCGCCGCTTGTAAGCGATTGAAGCTGCCAGCATACAGTCACAGATCGTTCAGGCGCATGTTTGTTACGCGAGCCATTGAGCGCGGCGTAGACGTCAAGGTGATCGCTGAATGGCAGGGACACCGAGATGGCGGCAAACTGATTTTGCAGACTTACAGCCATGTGAACCCAGTTCACAGTAAGCGCATGGCGTTACTGATGAGTGAGGACGAGCCGGAAAACGTTATCGCGCTAAAAGGGTTGGCGTAAGGATGCATACACCGATCGCGTGAAGAAGGGGACCAGAGTCGAGAAACTCGCGAAACTTGCTAAAGACAATGCTTTCGCACTCGCTGACCTAGCTGCAAAGGGTTCAGAAGATGCTGCGGTCGAGCTATACCGAGCGGCAGTGTTGACGACGCAATGGCTGACATACCTGTGTCGGAAGAATCCTGCGCAGTTCAGTGCAATTGCAGGGTACGAATTTTCATGGCCTGTGCTCATTGGGCCGCACCGCGATGCAAAGGAGAGAGCTGATGAGCTGATTAAAGAACTGCAAGTGGGAGCGAAGACCAGGTTCAATCTCTCGTCGGGAAAACGATTTTCGCTGGTGGACAACCCAGCGAACGTCGTCGCCTTAAATCTTTACGAATTGGCACAAAGCCTACGACGAGCGCCCATGCGCTTGTGGACGGCTCGCGATTTCATCCCAATAGCTGTCTGCGGCATTGGGCGTATTTCTGCCAATGTGGTACACAGGTACGACGCGAAGTATGAGGAGCAGTTGAAGAGACTTGAGGAATGGGGGCAGCGCGGTCCTGGAAAATGCTTGCCATCCTTGTCGAGGCAAACTTCTCGCGAGTGGTGGATAGCCACCAAGAAGCTTTTCGAGATCGCATATCTAGGAAACTTTGACCAACACCCAAATCTACAGGGGCTAAGAGCACAGATTTTAGGGCGGGCGAGGACTTGGAAAAGAGAACTAGGCGGCCCTGGAATCATCAGGGCAAGAATGCTTAGCGCGGTA
>Ga0306922_10001320_pt1 | contig 22130 bp, 22 predicted proteins | sample sta12Cox44000082_FD_203758 | JGI IMG/M metagenome (GOLD analysis project Ga0306922, IMG submission 203758) | Lab enrichment of tropical soil microbial communities from Luquillo Experimental Forest, Puerto Rico - statoxic.12C.oxic.44.000.082 (v2)... | ecosystem: Environmental > Terrestrial >... | reverse complement strand
GTGTCCGCGTTCGCCCGGTTCGTGGTCGAAGGGCTCGGTACCCCGGCACCCGTCGCACCGCCCGCGCACCTCGTCGTCGGCGGCCTGTACCGGTACGTGCGCAACCCCATATACCTCGCGCTCGACGTCACGATCCTCGGCCAGGCGATTCTGCTGTGGCGGCCAGAGCTGTTCTGGTACATGGGTTTCGTCGCGCTCGCGCTGGTCGCCTGGGTCTACGGGTTGGAGCAGCCGGAGCTACGGGGCCGGTTCGGCGCGCGGTACGACGAATACCGGCGGGCGGTACCGGGCTGGTGGCCACGTCGCCGACCCTGGCAGCCCCAATAGCCCGCCGACGTCCAGGCCCCACGCCCGACCTCTGATGCCGCCGTCTGGATGGTCGCCGCACCCACGGTCAGGCACCAGTCCGAACCGATGAACTCAGGTCCGGTCTCCTCACCGACGTACGCGTCAATGCGTCTGGCACCACCAAGCCCGGTCAGGCATGATCGTCAGGTGGTAAATGGCAAGCCCGGGGGGCCATCCCATAACGGACATCGTGCACTGGAATCTGGAGGCACCTCTGCCCGGCCGGAGTACCACGTCAATTCCTCGCGGCGTGCCCACCACGCCTCGGCCGCGTCCATCGCTGTCTCCGCCGCGGGCACGCTGTCCATAATCCAGGCCGTTGCCACCCAGTGCAGGGGAATCTGGGTGATCATCGCCGGGAGGAACCGGCGCTCCCCGGCGTCACGGGTTCGGGAGCGGAACTGTCGTAGGCGTCGCCGCCGGTCGACACGGTCTCCCAGTAGACCATCGTCTCGTACATGCGCCGCCCGTACAGATGGGTGCCAATGGGCCGCTCGATGTCGTTGACGAATGCGTGCACTTCTTCGTCCGGCGCCGCCCAATCGAACTTGCTCTGCTCGTCCTCGACGTAGCGGTCGAGCGACGCGATTGTCGAATAGATCAGCTTGGCCATCTGAAACCACCTCCCGCGCTAGCTGCGGAACGCGAGTTCGCGCTCATCGAGGCCGGAGACCAGGCAGTCGCAGCCTTCCAAGGCGGTCATGAGGGTCAATGCCCTTTGCCCGCTCCAACCCAAAACAGCAGGTCAGGCCCGGGCGCCACTCAAGCGCTGGGCTGCCCTGAGCATGCCGTTCCGCGTCTGTCGTGCCCCGTAGGTGCCGGGTTGGCCGCTGGTGGCGGCTCAGCGCTGACTTCCGCGAAGGCGGGACACTATGTATCTACCCTCTTGATCGTCATCGGGCGGCCAGCTAGGGCCCGGCGCATGGAGATCGCCTCGGCAGAGTCGCCCTCCTGGCGCCAGTCATAGTCCGCCAGGACCTCCAGAGCGGCGAAGATCGGCGCAGCTGTCAGCGCTGCGAGGTTCAGGGCGTCACTGGACCGGGCATCCACCAGCTCGACACCGTGCGGCCCTTCCAGCTCCACAGTGGCGGCATAGGCACCCTCGACGATTCCGTCAAGCCGGACCTGGCGGATGCGACCGCCAAGACCGCGTACCAGCTGGGCCATGAACTGATAGGTCATCGGGCGGGCCCACTCCATCTCGTCCAGGCTCGCAGCCAGGGCAAACGCCTCAGCGTGGCCGATCTGGATCACCAGGTGCCGGTTTCCGCCCAGCTCATCCAGGACCACGAACTCGGCAACACCGTCCCCGTCCGTGAGCCCAACGACCTTGCTAAGCCGCATCCTCGCAAAGCCGACGTCTGTCACCGCGGTCATGGCGACCTCCCGGAAAGCTGGCATTCTGCCTCTATATTCTCACTTTGTAATCATGTAAGCGATAGTCATGGCAGTGGGATCCGTCACCCGCGACGCGGTTCTCCTGACCCAGCCATCATGCGCTGCCGTGAGTGGATGCGGCCCCGCAGATGGTCGTGGTGACAGCTAGTTAGCTGGCTCGCCGGTGAGGGCGGCGGCCTTGGACCGGGCTGCGGATGCGTCGTAGCCGCGGCCGACCAGGTCCAGTGAGTCGCCAGGATTCGTAGCGACCAAGCGAGATCGGGGCGGTACCTGCCCGGGTTCGCCTCGGTCAGCTCCCGGTAGATGGCGGCGGCTTCCTCGGTGGCCGGCAGCGCGTCGGCCAGGCGGCCCCAGCTCCCAGAACCGGGTACCCAGATTTGCCAGCGACAGGGCGCGCCGCCCATACCTGCGGAGTTGATGCCACGATGCGCGTGTCAGGGATCGCGGCTCAGGCGTCGTGCTCGGCGCGCAGGATGCCCATCATGATGAAGTCTTTCCAGCCGTCAGGATAGAGCTCGGTTTCCCGGCGGACTCCTTCCTGACGGAAGCCACAGGCCAGGTAACAGTTGATGGCACGGGTATTGCTGGCCAGCGTTTGCAACTCGACGCGGTGCACGCCCAGTACACTGAATGCCCAGGCCAGTACCAGCCGCGTCACCTCACTGCCCAGCCCCCGGCCTCGCAGAGCAGCGACGAACAAGCCCACCGTGTATTCCGCGGAGTGCTGCTCGGGGTTCACGTCAAGCCCGGCGCTGCCGATGCAGTGGCCGTCGTACTCGACCATCCAGGTGTAGGTGCGGGGATGTGATGGGGCGCTGGTGGCGGTCAGATTCTCCCGGGTATGGTAGCGGCGGCCATCCCATTCCCGCCGCCACGACGAGCCGTAGCTGTCTTCCTCCTCGGGGTCGATGGGATGGCGCAGCCGGTCATCAACGTCGGAGTCCCGCGGGCCACGCAAGATGACCCGCTCGCCAGGCAACGTCGGCAGCGGCAGTAGGGTCAGCGGGTCCAGCATGAGCCAGACTCTACGCACTGCCCGGCCAGCACCTGCTCGATCAGCCCGCGGCCGAAGGCTGCCTTCCGCCGCTCAGGCCATCCTCCGGCTGAGTCCCTGCCCGCCCAGCCGCGATAACGTCATCGACCGTACGCAGGAAGTCGATCAATGAGATCAGCAGGAACGCCCCGCCCATGAGCGAAAGAATCTCCGGTTCCGGCCGCCCGGTCCTGCGTGCAATCAATCGGGCAGCTGGCTGCACGGCCTGCTTTCTCCAGCCGGTCAGGCCGACCTCGCCCATCGCCACGTAATTTAGCCTCGGCATCTTGGCGCTCCTTCCTGATCATGCTGCCGCCTTCAGAGGCACGATCCGGGCATCCAAGATCATGCGGGCTGCGCCGCCAGCAGCGGTTCTACACCGTCCTGTCGGTCATCCAGTACCCGCCCTAGCCCCGGGCGCAGTCACGCGGGATGCGATGCGCCGCTAAGCCTGCCGCGTGCGTCAGACCTCTCCGGAGAACCGCTTTACCGGATCGCGTTCATGCCTGTGCCGCATCCGGGTGAGCGCTGCTGTCCGTGTTACTGCCTCCTGGCAGACGCCCGGCAAGGCGTGGCCCTATGCGGGCGACGGCGACATAGGCGACAACCACTGCCACAATGACCAGCGGCATGACCTTGACCGCATCTGAGGCCAGCAGCAGGCTGGCGAGCAGGACCGAGGTTAGCGGCAGCTTCATCACCGCCGTGCTCATCGCGCCGATGGCCATGGCGACCCCGGCCACCAGTGGCAGGCCGGGCAGGTGGGACAGTGCGATGCCGCCGGCCGTGCCGATGAACAGGGCCGGGAAGATGGGCCCGCCCCGGAAGCTGCTCAGCGATACACCGTAGGCAAGGCCCTTGCACACCAGCAGCAGCAACAGCGCGGCCACGGAATAGCTCGCGGCGTGCTGGATGAGCGGCGCCATATCGTTCTGCCCGGAGAACAGCACGTTGGAGGATGGCTTGCCGGTCGCTTCGGTGTAGATGATCGTGAGCACCGCGACCGCCAGGCCAGCCAGCGGGAGCACAAGCATGGTCTGCTTCCGGGCATAGGGGTGCAGGTAGCGCCCCAGCCACTGAATGGCCGGGCCGACCAGCGCGGCCAGCAGCCCGATCACGATTGCCCAGCCGAATTCGGCCACGTCGGGATTGCTGAAGGGTGGCAGGTGAGGGATGGCCAGTGAGAACGTGCCCAGGCCGGTCAGGCTGTCCAGGCCGACGAAGATGAGCGCGCCCACCCCAGCGGCCAGCAGCCCGGGCAGCAGTACCACGGCCATCGTCGGCCCGCCCAGCCCGGACGTCTCCATGATCAAGAATGCCCCGGTGAGCGGCGATCCCAGCAGCGTGGCGATGGCGGCAAAGGCTCCGGCCCCACCCAGCACTCTGACCCCCTGGGCAGGCACCGGCCGCCGCCGGGCCGCCTTGGTGGCCAGCACGGCCAGGCCGCTACCGAGTGCGATCAGCGGCATCTCCGGCCCGATCACGGCGCCGAAGGCCAGCGACGCCAGCGCCGCGCAGATGACGCCGGGAAGCTGGATCGGAGTGGGTGGCGGATGTACACCGAAGCCACCCGCGGGCGACACCCCGCCCTCGCCCGGCAGGTACCGGATGGCGAGGCTGGTCAGGACACCGCCGATGACCAGCATCGGCAGCGGCCACCAGGCCGGCGCGGTCGAGTAGCCAAGCCCATGCGGCAGGTGGGTGAATAGCTCCTTTTGCAGGTAGCTGACCAGCGCCAGGAAGCCGTAGGCGGCTGCGGAGATAGGCACCCCGAGGATCGCCGCCACGACCAGCAGCGCGACGTAGGCGCGGCTGCGCAGCAGTGCCATGGGGTCCGGAGGGCTGGCGCCGGCCGGCTGCCCCGGCTCGCCCGGCGAGGCTGGCCCGTCCGGCCGACCCGGTGCGCTTTGCGATGCTGATGGGGCTGGCGCATTTGCCGGCGTTGTGGCATCCGGCGAGGTGGGAGTGCCCGGCACACCCGCGCCCGGCGGATCATTGCGCATGGCCATTAACCCATCCTCGCGTTCTTGGGAACCGAGCGTCTCACCTGTGCGGGGTGACCCTCTGGCTTGCTGGCGCCGGTCGGCGCACCGGCCCAGACCGGCCGCAAGCCACCCCGGTATCGGCAGGCCCAGTACAGCGGCCGGGTGGGTACGGCCGGGCCGGCCGTCAGCGGCGCTGGTCCTCGCCCGCGTGGCCCTACTTCAGGATGTTCACCGCCCGGGCGACCACCAGGATGCCAACGACGACTGAGATCGCCTCCTCGGCCATCATCATGAGCTTCCCCCACGGCTTGATGGCCGAGACGTCGGTCGGGCTGAACGCCATCGAGGTGTTGAAGGACAGGTGCAGGTAGTCCACGAAAGACGGATACCAGCCGTCCCGGACCAGTTCCGGGTTCGACATCTCGGGGAACACAAACGCCGGGGAGATGGCGGATCCGTGCGCGCGGGCGGCCGGGCCGCCCCGGTCAAGGTCCCAGTACCACAGGCCGAAGGCGATGACGTTCGTCACCCAGATGACCGCACCGCTGACCAGCAGGGTGTCCGCACTGTTGGTGAATGGCTCGGTCCGGACGATGGAATACACCAGCCGGATCGATGACCCCGCATTAACGAGTGTGATCACCCCGATCAGTACCCCGGTCAGCACCCGCAGCCAGGTCCTGTCCCGGTCGATCCGGCCGGGATCGCCGATGATGAGCGCGGCCATCAGCGCGACCAGCACCACCACGAACGCAGGCCGCGCATCGTCCAGCCTGAGCTGATCCGGCAGGAACAGCCGCAGCACCCCGGCGAGCAGCACGGCGGCGGCCATCGGCCACCGCCGCTCACCCACCCCTCCGCGGTCGGTCACCATAAGGCAAGATACCGTGACCCCGGTCAGCGGCCAGGGCCGCCGCGGCCGCGGCCCGCCGGTCCAGCCCGCTGCGCCGCTGGCAGCGGCGGGTGGTCGAACAGCGGGCAGTCGCCAAGGGCCGGGCATTCGCAGCAGGTGGCGGCCTCCAGCCAGCCGCGGACCAGTTCGGTGCGCTCGATCAGGGCCACCACCTCGGGCAGCTTACGCACGGCCAGGTCGCGCAGCCGCTCGACCGCGGCCGGGTCATCGGGCGATGCGCCGAGCAGCGTCCCGATCTCCGCCAGCGACAGGCCAGCCCGTTGCGCCACGTCGATCGCGGCCAGCATCCGCACGGTGCTCTGGTCATATCTGCGCTGGCCGCTGATCCGCACCGGCTCGGGCAGCAGGCCGATCTGCTCGTAATAGCGGATCTGCGATGCGCGCTTGCCGGACCGTTCGGCCAGCTCGCCAATACCAAGCGCAGGAGGGCCGCCCGGCCCGGAATTTGACATCGAGTCGACTTTAACGCCGAGGCTGGCAGTGCCACGGCACCGCCGTGGCACTGAAACGCGGGCCACACCCGCACCCGCAGCAGGGAGGCGGATCATGTCCAGAGAACCAGCCGGGCAGAACGGCGGTGCCGCACCGGTCGCCTGCGGCCTCAACCGGGCCGGGCTGGCCGCGCAGAGCGCCCGCTGGCAGCGGCTCGCCGCCCGGGGGCTGACGGACCAGGCCGACACCTCAGACGGTGTCCGCCTTGCCTTCCAGCCCGGGCCCGGCGTGGAGGCTGACCTGCGCGAGCTCGTGGCCACCGAGCAAGAGTGCTGCCCATGGGCGGAGTGGACCGTGGCGGCCGGGAACCAGCAGGTGGTGCTCAGCGTGCGGGCCACCGGCGCCGGGACGGAGGCCCTGCACCATATGTTCGCCGGCCTGCGGCCGGCCGGCGCCTGAGCATCGCGCTCCCGGTCAGCCGGCCCTGCTATTTCGCCGGGGATCGTCCCGGTGCACAGCATGCGTGCGCCCAGCCCCACGGCAGCGCTAGCGGCCACCGCGCTCAGCACCTAACCTGGCCCGGTGGTGCCAGCGCGTGCTGTCCAGTTCGGCGTGTACCTGCCGGCGTTCGGCCCGTTCGGTGACCCAGCGGTGCTGGCCGAGCTGGCGGCTCGGGCCGAGGCAAGCGGCTGGGACGGGGTGTTCCTGTGGGATCACCTCGTGCGGGCGGACCTGCCTGTCGCCGACGCCTGGACCTCGCTGGCCGCGATGGCCCAGGCCACCCGGACGCTACGGCTGGGACCGATGGTGACTCCGCTGGCCCGGCGCCGTCCTTGGGTGGTCGCCCGGCAGGCCGCCACGGTCAGTGCGCTCTCTGGCGGGCGGCTCATCCTTGGCACCGGACTCGGCTCGGACGAGTCCGGTGATTTCAGCCGGTTCGGTGAGCCGTCCGACCGGCGGGTCCGCGCGGCGATGTACGACGAAGGGCTGGCCGTGGTCCGGGCAGTCTGGTCCGGCCAGCCATTCCGGCACGACGGCCAGCACTACCAGGTCACCCTGGACCAGGGCAGGCCGGTGCCGTATCCCATCCCGGTCTGGGTGGCCAGTTCCACCGGCAACCCGCGGGTGATCCGCCGGGCGGTGCGCTGCGACGGCATCTTCCCCGATACTCACGGCCAGGCGCCGGCCGCGGCCGAGATCCGTGACCTGCGGGCCGAGCTGGCCCGGGCCGGCCTGCCAGCAGGCCACCCGTTTGACATCGCGGTCGCGGGCAACGCCAGCCCGGCCTGGCGGGAATCATTCCAGGTCGACCTGGCCGGGCTCGCGGACGCGGGCATGACCTGGTGGCTGGAATCGCTGATCCACTTCGACCCGCTGGAGCTGTCGCTGGAGATCGTCGACGCCGGGCCGCCCCGGCTGTGATTCCGCGCCGTGACTGGGCACGCCCTGCGCAGACATTGCTGCCACCGCACTCCGGCGGGCCTGGAGCCGCTGGCAGGCGTACTGTCGGAAGTGTGCTGACCGGCTGACTCGCAGCCGGATCCGGCGATGAATGCCCGGCCCGCTGGCAGTCAGATTGTCCGAGGGCCGTGATAACCACGGATAACTGGGGACGGGCAGGAGAGTCCCCGGGGATGGCCGGCTGGGCGGAGTGCCTGGCCGCAGTGGAGGGAGTACCGGTGAGCGGAGTACGGGTACTGGTGGGCACACGCAAGGGCGCGTTCGTGCTGACCTCGGATGGCAAACGGGACCAGTGGGCGGTGAGCCAGCCCCACTTCCCCGGCTGGGAGATTTATCACGTCAAGGGATCACCCGCCAACCCTGACCGGGTGTGGGCCTCGCAGTCCAGCGGCTGGTTCGGGCAGGTGATCCAGCGTTCCGACGACGGCGGCGCGACGTGGGCGCCGGTGGGCAACAAGTTCAGCTACGACGGCACTCCCGGCACGCACCTGTGGTACGACGGCACCCCTCATCCATGGGAATTCGCCCGGGTGTGGCACCTGGAACCATCCCGGGATGACCCGGACACGGTCTATGCCGGGGTGGAGGACGCCGGGCTGTTCCGCTCCACCGACGGCGGCCAGCAGTGGCAGGAATTGCCTGGCCTGCGCATGCACAAATCCGGGCCGTCCTGGCAGCCAGGCGCGGGCGGCATGTGCCTGCACACGATCATCCTGGATCCCGCCACGCCGGGCCGGATATACGCCGCCATCTCGGCGGCCGGCGCCTTCCGCTCCGACGACGCTGGCGAGACCTGGCAGCCGGTTAACCACGGCCTGCACTCGGAGGGCATCCCCGACCCCGACGCGGAGGTCGGCCACTGCGTGCACCGGATCGCCCAGCACCCGGCGCGGCCGTCCGTCCTGTACATGCAGAAGCACTGGGATGTCATGCGCAGCGACGACGCCGGCGATTCGTGGCATGAGATCAGCGGCAACCTGCCCACCGACTTCGGATTCCCGATCGACGTGCATGCCCACGACCCGCAGACGATCTACGTGGTCCCGATCACCAGCGATTCGCACCACTTCGTGCCCGAGGGGAAACTGCGTGTGTACCGCAGCCGGACCGGCGGCGACGAGTGGGAGGCGCTCACCAACGGCCTGCCCCAGCAGAACTGCTACGTGAACGTGCTGCGGGACGCGATGGCCGTGGACTCCCTTGACGACTGTGGCATCTATTTCGGCACGTCTGGCGGGCAGGTGTACGTGTCGGCGGACGCGGGCGACAACTGGACGCCGATCGTCCGGGACCTCCCGGCCGTGCTATCTGTCGAGGTCCAGACGCTGTCATGATCCGGGTGGTGCTTCCCGCACACCTGCGCGCACTGGCCCGGGTCGACGGCGAGGTGGAGCTACAGGTTGCGGGCACGGTGACCCAGCAGTCCGTGCTGGATGCGCTGGAGGCCAGCTTCCCGATGCTGCGTGGCACGATCCGCGACCAGGACAGCGGGCGGCGCCGGGCGTTCGTGCGGTTCTTCGCCTGTGAGCAGGACCTGTCCCACGAGCAGCCCGACGCCCCGCTGCCCGAGCCGGTTGCCACCGGGGCTGAGCCCTACCTGATCGTCGGCGCCATGGCCGGCGGCTGACCTGCCTGCCCTGCGGCCGGCCGCGGCTCAGCTGCCGGTGCACTGGGGGCTGGCCTGCACCAGCCCGATGGCGACGTTCGTGATGGGCCACTGGTCCGGCGGGTTGATCGCCACTCCGGCACCGGCAGGCAGCGCGGCCGGGTGGATAACCATGACCGGGTAGCCCCCGGCCTGGTGGCCGGAGAAGACCCGCCTGATCAGCGCCCCGTCCGCCGCGAACCGCTGGCAGGAGCTTGGCAGCTGGCCGGAAAACGTGACGGCGGCGGGCAGGCCGTCCGCGCGGAGCGTGCGCTGCAGCCCGGCCGGATCGCGCAGCTGGCGGAGGGTGACGTCAATCGTGCCGTCGGCCTGCCGCACCACAGTCCACGCCGCCAGCTGAATGCCGCCCGGGTGGCTGGGCTGCTGATGACCAGCTGGTCCCAGCGCGGTGACCGCGGCCGCCACGGCCGCCCCCACCGCCAGCGCCCCGGCCAGGCCGGCCGCCCGGCGCCGGACCCGCAACGCACGGCCGCGGCTTTCGATCCGGTCCACTGCAGTGGCCGAGTGGACGCCGGTGAACGACTCCCTCACCGCGGTGATCAGGTCGTTGTCAGTCATGAGTCAGCTCTCCTGCTGATGGGTGGGGACAAGTTCGTCGCGCAGTGACGCGATGGCCCGGGCCAGATGTGCCTTGACCGTGCTGGGGGCGACCCCGAGCACCTCCGCGGTGCGGCCGGTGTCGAGGTCGAGGAACAGCCGCAGGGCGACCACCTGCCGCTGCCGTGGTGGCAGGTGCAGCAGGGCTGCCATGATCCGCGGATCGACCGTGCTGCTGTCGGCCCCTGCCGGGGCGGGGCGGTCCGCCACCGTCTCCGGGTCGGCCACCGGAATCTCCCGGTGCCGCCGCCGCCAGCGCGAGATGTTCGCGTTCAGTGCGGTGCGGACCACCCATGCCGCTGGCGCCGGATGCCTGCCGACGGTGCGCCATGACGCGCACGCCCGGGCAAAGGCCTCGTCCACCAGATCCTGCGCCCGGTCCTGGCTGCCGACGCTGACCAGCACGGTGCGCAGGCAGTCATCCCTAGCCCGGTGGTAGAACTCCGCGAAATCCGGCTCGGTACCCACACCTAATCAACGCACAGCGGCCCGATCAGGACTACCGGCGGGACCGGCCCGCTCCTCTACACTGCTGTCCTCATGAGTACCGAGACCGAACTGCTGCTGTCCTCGCTGAACAGCCAGCGCGAGCATGTGCTCGGCATCCTGGAGGGCCTGCCCGACACGGACCTGCGACGGGCGGTGCTGCCGTCGGGCTGGACCTGCCTCGGGCTGGTCCAGCATCTTGCGCTCGACGTGGAGAGGTTCTGGTTCCGCTCGGTGCTGACCGGTGAGCAGGTCGAGCTGGCATCCGACGACGGCGCCTGGCAGGTAGGCCCGGACGTGCCGGCCGCCGATGTGCTAAGCCTGTACCGGCGGGAGGCGGAGCTCGCGGATGGCATCATTGCCGCCACCCCGCTGGACACCGCCCCGGTGAACTGGCCGGACTTCTTCGGTACCTGGCGGCTGGAGAACCTGCGGGCGATCATCCTGCATGTGATCACCGAGACCGCCACCCACGCGGGCCACCTCGACGCTGCCCGCGAGCTGATTGACGGCCGCACCTGGCTCATCCTCACCTAGTGGCCCCGTACCCGTGCGCTTGACCCTGACGTAACGGGAGGCGGCACAGTGGTCCCGTGGACGGATACACGGTCGGCGAGCTGGCCCGGATGTCGCACGTTTCGTGCGCACGCTGCACCACTACGACGGCATCGGGCTGCTGACAGCCAGCAGCCGCAGCCCAGCCGGTTACCGCCTGTACTCCGCCGCCGACCTGCGGCGGCTCCGGCAGATCCTCTTCTACCGGGAACTGGAGTTCGGGCTGGACGAGATCGCCGAGATGCTGGCCGCCCCGGACGCCGGGGCCGACGACCAGCTGCGCCGGCAGCACCGGCTGCTGCGCCAGCGGCAGGCCCGCACCCAGGCGCTGCTCGCCGCGCTGGAAAAGGAGATGGAGGCACGCAAGATGGGCATCTCGCTCACCCCCGAGGAGCAGTTCGAGATCTTCGGCACCGACAAACTCGGCGAGTACGCGGCTGAGGCCGAGCAGCGCTGGGGTGACACCGACGCCTGGCAGGAGTCGGCACGCCGGTCGGCGGCCCACACCAAAGACGACTGGGTCGCCATCAAGGCCGAGGCCGACCGCAGCATCGCAGGGTTCGCCGCCGCCATGCGGGCCGGTGAACCGCCGACCGGGACCGTCGCCATGGACCTGGCCGAGGCGCACCGGCAGCACATCTCCCGCTGGTTCTACGACTGCGGGTACCCCCAGCACCGCGGCCTGGCCGAGCTGTACACCTCCGACCCCCGGTACACGGCCAGCTACGACGAGATCGAGCCCGGCTTCTCGCAGTACGTCCACGATGCGATCATGGCCAACGCCGACCGCGCACAGCAGTGACTCTCTCCCGGCGGCTGCACATGTGCCAGCCGCGGGATCGGCCCGGTGTGCGGTACAGCACCGGATCCTCACCAGGGGCGCACGGTAAGGATCCGCGTCACACCGCGCCGATCACCTGGCTCGCATAAGCGTCCAGCGTCGCGTCCGCGTCGTCATGCATCAGGTAGACGCTGAAATTGTCGGCGCCGATCTCACGCAGTTCAGCGAGCCTCTCCCGGTGCCGTTCGGGCGGCCCGAGCACGCAGAACCGGTCCACGATGCCGTCCGGCACAAAGTCTGTCGACGGGTTGTCCGCCTTGCCGTGATGTGAGTAGTCGTAGCCCTGCCGTGCCTTGATGTAGTCGGTGAGCGCGTGCGGCACCACGTCCCCGGTGTCACCGTACCGGGCCACCAGATCCGCGACGTGGTTGCCGACCATGCCGCCGAACCAGCGGGTCTGGTCGCGCATGTGCTGGTAGTCCTCGCCGACATAGGCAGGCGCCGCGACGCAGATGGTCAGCGCGGCCGGGTCCCGGCCGGCGGCCGCCGCCGCCGCCCGGGCGGCGCCGATCGTCCACCGGGCGATGTCGGGGTCGGCGCACTGGAGAATGAAACCGTCCGCATGCTCGCCGCACACTTTGAGCGCCTTCGGCCCGTAAGCGGCCATCCATACCTCCAGCCGCCCGTCATGCACCCACGGGATGCGCACCTTGGTGCCGCCGTAATCCACTTCCCGGCCCTCGGCCAGGTCCCTGATCACGTCGATCGCGTGGGCCAGGGTCGCCAGAGAGGACGGGGTACGGCCAAGCACCCGCATGGCCGAGTCACCCCGGCCGATCCCGCACACGGTCCGGTTGCCGAACATGTCGTTCAGCGTCGCGAACAGCGAGGCGGTCACCGACAGCTCCCGCGACAGTGGGTTGGTCACCATCGGGCCGACCTTGACCCGGGTGGTGGCAGCCAGGATCTGGGAGTAGATGACGAACGGCTCCTGCCAGAGCACGCTTGAGTCGAACGTCCACACATGACTGAACCCGCCCGCGTCGGCTCGCTGGGCCAGGTCGATGACCCGCCGGGCTGGCGGGTCAGTCTGCAGCACCAAGCCGATTTCCATGACCCCCCCTATCTCAGGTACTGGCATTCTCCGCGGGGCAGGAACTGGCCGCGGCCCGCCTGCCCGTGCCATTGGCCGTCACTGACGATGACCTCACCACGCGACAGCACGGTGGTGACCTGTCCCTGCACCTCCCGGCCCTCATATGCCGAGTAGTCGACGGCCATGTGGTGAGTCTCCGCCGAGAGCACGTGCCGCCCGGCCGGGTCGTAGACGACGATGTCGGCGTCGGATCCGGGGGCGATCGTGCCCTTGCGCGGGTACAGGCCGAACATCCGGGCCGGGGTGGTCGAGTTCACCTCCACCCACCGGGCCAGCGATAGCTCGCCATCCACCACGCCCTGGTGCAGCAGATCGATCCGGTGCTCGATGCCGGGCATCCCGTTGGGAATCTTCGAGAAGTCACCGCGCCCCAGTTCCTTCTGCTCTTTGAAGCAGAACGGGCAGTGGTCGGTGGAGACGATCGACAGGTCATTGGTGCGCAGGCCACGCCACAGGTGGGCCCAGTGATCCCGGGTCCGGACCGGCGGCGAGCAGACGTACTTCGCGCCCTCGAACCCTGGTGCGTCCAGATCCTCCTGCGACAGGTACAGGTACTGCGGACACGTTTCGGCGAAGACGTTGCGCCCCTCGTCCCGTGCCTCGGTGACCGCTGCCAGCGCCTGCTGGGCAGACAAATGGACGATGTAGAGGGGGGCGCCGGTTACCTGTGCCAGCCGGATCGCCCGGCTGGTAGCCTCCCCCTCCAGTTCCGGCGGGCGGGTCCGGCCGTGCCAGCCGGGGTCGCCGTGACTGGCCGCCAGTGCCTGCGCGACCAGCACGTCGATCGCGATGCCGTTCTCCGCGTGCATCATGATCATTGCCCCGCTGGCCGCGGCACGCTGCATGGCCTGCAGGATCTCGCCGTCGGTCGCGTAGAACACGCCCGGGTACGCCATGAACATCTTGAAGCTGGTCACGCCCTCGCCGACGAGCGCATCCATCTCCTTCAGCGTCTGCTCGTTGACGTCGGAGATGATCATGTGGAAGCCGTAGTCGATGCCGGCCTTGCCCTGTGCCTTGGCGTGCCAGGTGTCCAGGGTCTCCCGCAGTGACGATCCCTTGGGCTGCACCGCGAAGTCGATCAGCGAGGTGGTGCCGCCCCAAGCGGCGGCCCGGGTGCCGGTCTCGAAGTCGTCCGCCGAAAAGGTCCCGCCGAACGGCATTTCCAGGTGTGTATGTACGTCAATGCCGCCCGGCATGACATAACGGCCGGCCGCATCGATGGTCTGCTCCACCGCCCCGGCCAGGGCCCCAGTGTGGGCCGGGTCGACCAGTGCCGCCACCGTCTCGCCGTCCACCAGCACGTCGGCGGCCGACGAGCCGGTTGCGGTGACCACCGTGCCGCCCTTGATGAGTGTGCGCATGGCTCCCCCCGGTTATGGCTGGGCCAGCGGGCCGTAGGTGTCTGGCCGCCGGTCCCGGTAGAACTGCCACAGATGCCGGACTTCCTCCAGCATCCCCATGTCCAGGTCCCGGACCACGACCTCTTCCTGGCTGTCGGACGCGGTGCCGCCCATGATCTGCCCGCGGGGGTCGGCAAAGTAGGACGACCCGTAGAAGTCGTTGTCACCCAGCGGCTCCACCCCGACCCGGTTGATGGTGCCGACGAAGTACTCGTTGGCGACCGCCGCGCTGGTCTGCTCCAGTCGCCACAGATACTCCGACAGCCCGCGGCTGGTCGCGGACGGATTGAACACGATCTTCGCGCCGGCCAGCCCGAGCGCCCGCCAGCCCTCCGGGAAGTGCCGCTCGTAGCAGATGTAGACGCCGATCCGGCCGACCGCGGTGTCGAAGACCGGGTAGCCGAGGTTGCCGGGACGGAAGTAGTACTTCTCCCAGAACCCCTTCACCTGCGGGATGTGGTTCTTGCGGTGCATGCCCACGAAAGAGCCGTCGGCGTCGATGACCGCCGCCGTGTTGTAGTACACGCCTTCCTGCACGGCCTCGTAGACCGGCACAATCAGCACCATGTTCAGCTCGCGGGCAAGATCGCGCATGAGCCGGACGGTCGGCCCATCCGGCACCGGCTCCGCCCACGTGTACCACTCGGGCTCCTGCACCTGGCAGAAGTACGGGCCGAAGAAGAGTTCCTGCAGGCAGGTGACCTGAGCGCCCTGAGCCGCGGCGTCCCGCACAGCCGCCACGGCATTCTTCACCATCGAATCCTTATCGCCGGTCCACTTCTGCTGGACCAGGGCGGCACGTACGACATTGGCCATGCCGGCCTCCTCTCCTGGCTGGTCTGACGGCGCAGGCCGGCCCGTCTCTCCCCTGGGACGCGGCCTCGCCTACCCATCATCTCCCTGGCCGCCACCCGCGGTCACCCCGGGCCGGTGATCTTCCCCGCCCGGACCGGCGGCGGTGCCCGCCCGGCCGCTGCCCAGCCGCTGCCCGGCGGGCGGCCGGATGACGCCCAGCCGCTGCCCGGCAGGCACCGCCCGGCCCTTCCACTCCCCGCCGCGGCCCGCGTGGTGGCGGCGGGCGGAGTCGAGCGTCATGGTCAGATAGAGCAGGGCGATGACCGGCAGGCCGGGTGCCCGCAGCAGGGACAGTCGGTACAGCCGGAGCACCGGGACGAAGCTGGCCGTCATCAGCGCCCAACCCACCAGGCCAGCCGCGGCGCACCACCAGGCCGCTGCGCCGCCACCGGCCAGCCCGGCAGCCAGCCCGCCGATGCCGGCGGCTGGGGGCAGCAGGTAGAGCCAGCCCAGGCCGGCCACGGTCCCGGCCAGCAGGGCAGGCGAGTACCGCAACTGGGTGTACGCGCTGCGGGCGATCATCTGCCACAGCTCAGCCAGGCCGGCGTAGGGCCGCCGGCTGTGCACGGCGGTGGTGAAGCCGAGCCAGCACCGCGCCCGGCCGGGCCCGCGCTTGAGCAGCCGGGCAAGGGCCACGTCGTCGATCCGGGCACCGGCCATGCGGGCGAGGCCGCCGGCGGCGGCCAGCGCTTCGCGCCGCACCAGCATGCAGCCGCCCGCGGCCGCCGCCGTGGCCGAGCGCGGCTGGCCGACCCGGCGGAACGGGTACAGCTGGGCGAAGAAGTACACGAACGCTGGCACGATCCACCGCTCCCACCGGGTCTCCGCCCGCAGCAGCGCCATCTGGGAGACAAGTGCCCGGTCGTCCGCCCGGGCCGAGCGCACCAGCGCGGCCAGCGTGCCGGGCTCGAAGGCGATGTCGGCGTCAGTGAACAGCAGGTCATCGCAGCCCCCGGCGTCGGCCACCCCCTGGGCCATCGCCCACACCTTGCCCGCCCAGCCCGGCGGCAGCGGGCGGCCGGCCACGACACGCAGCGTGTGGCTGCCCGGGGCCTGCCCGGCCAGTGCCGCCGCGACCGCGCCGGTGCCATCGCTGCTGCCGTCATCGACCAGCACCACTGAGAACGCACCCGGGTAGTCCTGGGCCAGCAGCGTGGGCAGCGTCTCCGGCAGGATCGCTGCCTCGTCCCGGGCCGGCACCACCGCAACCACCGACGGCCACCTATCCGGATCGGGCGGGTCGGCGCCGCCGGGCAGGCGCATGTCCGTCCGCCAGAACCCGCCATGCCCGGCCACTAGGTACACCCACGCAGCCGCCGCCAGCACGCAGGCGGCCGCCAGCACTGGCAACGAGCCTCCCCATGATCCGGAAGACTTTCCCGCACAGCGCGGAAAAGTCTTCAGCGGTCCAGGATTTCGGTGAGTCAGCACCTTCGATGGCGGGCGAAATCTGGCTCACACCCTATCCCGCCGGTCACTGCCCACCGCCGGCGGTCACGTCCATGATCACGAATCGGCTCAGTCGTATCCCCTGAGCGGATTCCGTGATCATGAAAGGCACGGTCGGTGCGAGCTGGGCACGGCGGGCTGGGAAGCCGGGCCGGGCGGGAGTTGCCCGCCGGGCACGGAATAGCCGGGCGGGTGCCGCCGTTACAGCCCTCGCTGGTGTTTGTGTCCCCCGGGCCGCATCCACAACTGCCGCCGCGGACTACCGTCCGGCTGGAGCCGCGGTGTGCTTCTCGCCGAGGAGGCGACCACACACCAGCCTGACGAAGCCCCTGCGAGCCCGCTCCGGGGGCTTTGTCATTGCCCGCTCCAGGGCTCCGTCCTGCCCCCGCTCCAGGGCTCCCGCATGCCCGCCGGGACCGCTCACTCCCCGTACGGCCATGGGAAGCCGGTTGCCGCCGAGATATCAGCGGGCCGCGGCAGCGCCGCCTGGGCCCCCCGCCGGGTGGTCGCTGCCGCACCCGCGGCACAGGCGGCACGCACCGCGGCGGCCGGGGCGGCCCCGGCCGCCACCGCCACCGCCAGCGCCGCCACGAACGCGTCGCCCGCCCCCACGCTGTCCACGCTGGCCACCGCGAACCCGGGCACCGCCACCAGCGGGCCGGTGCCGCCGAGCACGGCACCGGCGGCACCCAGCGTGATGACCACCTGCCGGGCACCGAGCCCGGCCAGATCCGCGACCGCGGCCGCCAGCCCGTCCCCGGGGCCAGCACCGGCGGCGCCGCCAGTTCCCGCAGCTGGCGGCCGGGCCACTGGGTGGCCCAGCACCGCCGCCGCTTCCTGCTCGTTGACCACCAGCCAGTCCACCCCGGAGGCGAGCAGATCCGCCGCCCCGGCGGGCGCGGGCGCCAGGTTCAGCAGGCACCGCAGGCCGGCCGCTCGTGCCCGGTCCAGCACCGCTGCGATCAGCGCGGCCGGGATCTCGGCCGAGAGCACCAGCATGTCACAGGGAGCGGCCAGGGCCGCGGCCGCTTCCGGGTCACCGGCCAGCGCGTTCGCGCCGGCCGCCACCGCGATCGCGTTTTCACCCGAGCCGTCCACGGTGATCAGGGCCAGCCCGGATGTGACTCCGGCGACCGCCCGCACCCCACTGACATCCACCCCTTCGGCGGCCAGCCCAGCCCGCAGCCGGGCACCGAACTCGTCCGCGCCGCAGCAGCCGACCATCCATACCGCCGCACCCAGCCGGGCCGCGGCCACCGCCTGGTTGGCACCTTTGCCGCCACCCCCGACGTCAGCTCCGGCCGCCGAAAGGACCGTCTCCCCCGGCCGCGGCAGATGCGGGACCAGCAGCGAGATATCGGTATTGAGGCTGCCCACAACGGTCACCAGCGGACGCTGCTGCATGGGCCCAACCACCTTCCCGTCACCCGGTCATGATCACCTGCCAGCGCGCTGACCGGGCAGAACGGACCTTACCCGGCCCGGAGTGAGCACTGTGAACCATCACAGTCAGTCACCCAATTTCGGGTATGGTGCAAAAATCGCTGCCCTGCTGTCCCATACCTCCGTGCGGACTCTGATCCTGGGGATAGATCCATCCGGACGGATAGTGCAGCATGACCGGAATTCCCAGGAAATCCTCACTCCCCCGGCCGGCGGGACCTTGCTCGGCGCACATCTGCGGGATCTGGTCGCCGCCCCAGCGGCGGACCCGCCACTGTCCGGCCTGCTGACGGCAGCCCGGACCGGCCGCGAGGCGACCGCGGTACTCAGGGTCCAGGCCTCCGGGTCCGGCCCGGTGGAGGCGGTCGTGACCATCGCGCCGATGCAGGGCTATGACGCCAGCATCAGCGCACTGGTGATCATGCGCATGCCGCCCCCCAGCGACGAGCAGTTCCTGGATCCGGCGCTGATGCGGCACGCGCTGCTGGATGACACCTTCCGGCAGATCGGTGCCACCCTCGACCTCGACCAGATGGCCCGTGGCCTGATCAACATCGTGGTACCGCATTTCGCCAACTCGGCCGGGCTGCTGCTGCTGGAAAGCCTGGTCGCGGCGGACGAGGCGCCCGCCCATCAGCTGGACGGGTCACACCTGCTCCGCCGGATGGCCATCGCCTCCGACGACGCCGACCCGGGCTGGAACGCTGCCTTCCCCACCGGCGAGGTGCTGCGCTACCCGGCCGGGACGCCCTACACCGAGTGCATGGACACGGGCAAGCCGGTGCAGCTGACCAATCTGGGAGACGAGGAAGTGGTCAGCATCGCCGAGTCGTGGCTGCGGCGGCCGGTCGTCCGGCTGCTGTCGGGCACGTCCATGCTGCTGCTGCCGCTGAACGCCCGCGATAGCACCCTCGGCTTCATCGTGTGCACCCGGCGGGGGAGTTTCCGGCCGTCCGACGCCTACGACATCGAGATCGGCCTGGAGTTCGCCTCCCGGGCAGCGATCTTCCTGGACAACGCCCGCCGCTACAGCCGGGAGCGGGCCACCGTCCTCACCCTGCAGCGCAGCCTGCTGCCGACCGGGCTGTCCGCACCGTCCTCGGTCGAGGTAAGCCACCGCTACCTGCCGGGCAGCCAGCTGATCGAGGTCGGCGGCGACTGGTACGAGTCCATCGCCCTGCCCGGCGCCCGGGTGGCGCTGGTGGTGGGGGACGTGGCCGGGCACGGGGTCCGGGCGGCGGTCACCATGGGGCGGCTGCGCACTGCCATCCAGACGCTGGCGATGCTGGAACTCCCACCCGCGGAATCCCTGCAGCAGCTCAACGAGCTGATGCAGACCATCGGCGCGCGCGAACCGCACTTCGCCACCTGTGCCTATGCCGTCTACGACGCGGTGCAGGGCACCTGCGAGGTGGCCTCGGCAGGGCACTTGCCGCCGCTGCTGGTACCGCCCGGCAGCACTGGCCAGTTTCTCGATGTCGCACCGGCCCCGCCGCTCGGTGTCGGCGAAGGGCTGGTGCACAGCCGGACCTTCGAGATCCGGGACGGCTCCCTGCTCGTCCTGTACACCGACGGGCTGGTAGAAAGCCGCGGCCGCGACATCGACGACGGCCTGCACCGGCTCCAGTCGATGTTCGCGCCGGGCGTGCAGCAGCGCCCGGTCGAGGAACTGTGCAAGGCCATCCTGGCCGGCGCCTACGCCGACCAGCAGCGCGACGACATCGCGATCCTGATCGCCCGGCTCGGCCGGATCGACGGCAGCCAGCTCGCCACCTGGGTGCTGCCCGGCGAGCTCACCTCAGCCGGTGAGGCGCGGATGCTGGTCGCCGAGCCGCTGGCGAAGTGGCACCTCACCGGCCTGCTGGCCACCACCCAGCTGCTGGTGTCGGAACTGGTGACCAACGCGATCCGGTACACCCAGGGCCCGGTCACCCTCCGCCTGATCCTGGAGCGGACGCTGACCTGCGAGATCGCCGACACCTCGGCGGCGCTGCCGAGAATCAGGTTCGCCGCCGGGGACGACGAGTGCGGCCGCGGCCTGCAGATCGTCAGCCAGCTATCGCTGCGCTGGGGTGCCCGGCGGACCACACCGGGCAAGGTCGTCTGGTGTGAGCAGCCGCTGCCGCGGGGTTACCGGCCACCGCTGCGGCCGAACTGACCAGCCGGCTCGCGGTTGTGCTGGCTGATCGACAGCTTGCCGTGCCGCATCCGGGCGGTCCGCTGGTCCCGGGCCAGGGCCTCCGTGGACCGCCGGCCGGAATGGCTACTGGCGCGTGTAGAGGACCAGCCAGATGCCGGTGACATTCCAGCGGCGGATCGGGCGGAAGCCGAGCCCGGCCAGTACCGGCACATTGCCCCGGTCGGCGCCGGTTTCCACGGCCCACAGGCGGGTGAGGGTGGCCAGCCTGCTCCGCACCACCGCCGCCGGCGCGTCGGTGGCCAGCAAATGCCCGGCACTGATCGCGGCCTGGCCCAGCGCGACGTCGCGCAGGTTCCGGTAGCCGGCCGGGTAGGCGGCCGCGAACTCACGGTCGTTGCGTCCCGCGAAGATCACTGCGTCGCCTGGCCGGGCATGCCGGGCCAGCAGGTGGCTGAGCTGCCGGAGATTCTCGCTGTGCCCGGACACGGCACGGGCGTGCTGCTGCCCCGGCAGCCCGGACAGCACGATGAGGATCAGCCCCACCACGGCCAGCCACCAGCCAAGCGCGGCCAGCGCGGCCCCGGCCAGCAGCGCCGCCGCCGGAATGCAGAACACGACATACCGGAACACATAGGAGGGGTGCAGCAGTGAGCCCCCCAGCAGCAGCACCGCGGGCAGCAGCAGCCAGGGCACGGCCAGCGCCAGCAGCGGGGCCGGCCAGTCGGCCTGGAGCCGGGCGCGCCCGCGCGCCGCGCCGACCGCCACCGCGCCCAGGGTGATCACGCCGGCCACCAGCGCGGGCCGGGTCCCACCGGCCAGGGCGGCCAGGCTGCCGACTTCCTTGAGGCTGACCGGCTTGATCCAGACCTCCTGGTGGCGCTGCGCCCAGCCGAGCACCACCAGCGGGCTGACCACCACGCATGCCACCGCCACCGCGGCCAGCCAGCCCCAGAGCAGCCTGCGCGCCGCCCCGGCCGGGCCGCCTGGGCCGTCCGTCCCGCCCGCCTGCCGGAGGGTGAGCAGCAGCAGCGGCAGGTGCGCAGGGATCAGCAGCAGGCCGAAGATATTGGCCAGCCCGAGCCCGGCCAGCGCCACCGCGTACCCGGTCAGCCAGTGCCGCCGGCTCGGCGGTTCGGCGGCCAGCGCCCGTATCAGCAGGTAGCTGGCCACCGTGGCCAGCGCGGCCATCATGGCGTACGAGCGGGCCTCCTGGCCGTACCGGGTGACCGACGGCAGCGCCGCGAATACCAGCCCGCCGGCCAGCCCGGCCCCGGGTGACACCAGCCGCCGCCCGATCAGGGTGATGAAGGCGGCCGCGACCGCCATCGCGATCGCGGAGGGAAGCCGCAGCGCCACCTCGCCACTGCCGAACACCCGCACCCAGCCCCACATGAGCAGGTAGTAGGCCCCGTGCGCGGCGTCCTGATAGCCGAGCATGCGGAACATCTGCGGCAGCGACCGGTGCACCGCGGCCAGCGTCGCGCCCTCGTCCCGCCAGAACGATGGCCGCTGGATCTGGTACAGCATCACCGCGAGGGTGACCACGGCCGGGATCGCCGGCAGCCAGCGCGAGCCGCCAGCCCGGGCGGTGCGCCGCTGCCCGGTGACCGCGCCGTCAGGCCCGTGGACCGTCACCGGGCTGCCAGCAGAAGCGGTCACGAGGTGTCCTCACGGTCGCAGCAGACAGCAGCCTCCGGCCCGAACCAGCACTGACGCGGTTCGCGCCGGATTGCTACTTTACGTGCCCGGGCCTGGCCGCTGGCGGCTGGTTTGCGGCACCGCGCCTGGTCAGTTGCTCCGCATGGCGCGCAACGACTCGCGCAGCGAGCCCATCGTGGCCAGCACCGCGGACGGCTCATACCCGCAGTGCGCCATGCAGTTGGCGCAGCGCGGGTCCTTGCCCCGCCCGTAAGCGTCCCAGTCGGTGGTCTCGATCAGCTCCCGGTAACTGGCGGCGTAGCCGTCGGACATCAGGTAGCAGGGCCGCTGCCAGCCGAGCAGCGAATAGGACGGGATCCCCCAGGCGGTG
>Ga0306922_10001319_pt1 | contig 22130 bp, 21 predicted proteins | sample sta12Cox44000082_FD_203758 | JGI IMG/M metagenome (GOLD analysis project Ga0306922, IMG submission 203758) | Lab enrichment of tropical soil microbial communities from Luquillo Experimental Forest, Puerto Rico - statoxic.12C.oxic.44.000.082 (v2)... | ecosystem: Environmental > Terrestrial >... | reverse complement strand
TTTTGCGGGCGCATGACGCGCAGCCCTATGCCGGCGCGATTCGGTTGGGCGCCGAACGATGACTTGGAGGCAAGAAAGGCCAGGCTTCCGAAGCACTGCATTGAGGCTGACGGAAAAGCCTTGGCGCGTTTTTCCGAACCTCAGCTGATTGCCCGTCGTGCCATTGTGTCGCACGCGGCTTGCATTGATGAAAAGTACAAATCATCGCCATCATCTCGGTCGTCGCGCGAAGCCACGCCGCTACCTGTGTGCGAAAAGATGCCGCTGGCTCGCCTCTCAACCCTGCGCTAGTGTCCATGGTTCCGACATTCGCGGCCCCGTTTAGGAAGGTCGGAACCAACAGGACACCAGCAAACTAGGTTTTGAGTAGCGGTTTTAGATTTGACATTCGCCCGGAGAGCTCGCGGCAGGACTGAAGCGAATGCCAAATCCATTGCACTAGTGTTTCATCCAACCGATCAAAACAACATCGGCCGAAACAGGGAGGAATGACGTGAAATCACGGAGAATGATCGGGCTTGCGGTCGCGGTCGCGGCGTTGTTTTACGCCGCTGCACCAGCGCTCGCCCAGCAAAAAATCACGGTCTGGTTCGGCAAGGGTTTTTACAAATCCGAGGACGACGCGCTGCTCGAAGCGATCAAGAAATTCGAGGCCAAGACCGGCATCAAGGTCGAGCTGTCGCAATACGCCATCCAGGACATGATTCCCAAAACGGTCGCGGCGCTCGACTCCGGCAACGTGCCCGATGTCGCCTATTCCGACAGCTACGATGTGCAGGCGCAGGGCAAATGGGCGTTCGAAGGCAAGCTCGAAGACCTCTCTGACATCCTGCTGCCGATGAAATCGGCGTTCGCACCGAATACGCTGGAGACCACCAATCTCTATAACGACCAGACCAAGAAGAAGGCCTACTACGGCTTTCCGCTGAAGCAGCAGAGCATGCATGTCCAGATCTGGCAGGACATGCTGGAACAGGCCGGTTTCAAGCAAAGCGATATTCCGACCAAATGGGAAGATTACTGGTCGTTCTGGTGCGACAAGGTGCAGCCCGCGATCCGAAAAGCCACGGGCACGCGCATCTACGGCGTCGGCCAGCCGATGGGCGTGGAATCGACCGACTCGTTCCAGTCGTTCTACACCTTCATGGACGCCTACAACGTCAAGCTGGTCGATGACGATGGCAAGCTGCTCGTCAATGACCCCAAGGTGCGCGACGGCCTGATCCATGCGCTGAAGGATTATACCGACACCTACATCAAGGGCTGCACGCCGCCCTCCTCGACCACCTGGAAGGATCCCGACAACAACGTCGCTTTCCACAACAGGACGATCGTGATGACGCACAACTTCACGATCTCGATCGCGGCGAAGTGGCTCGACGATGCCAACAACCCGGCGCTGACGCCGGAACAGCGCGCCGCCGGCAAGAAGGCGTATGAGGAAACCATTATCACCGCATCCTTCCCGAACAAGCCGGACGGCACGCCGATCAAGTACCGCTCCGACGTCAAGACCGGTTTGATCTTTGCGGTCGCCAAGAACAAGGCGCAGGGCAAGGAGTTCGTCAAATTCCTGCTGCAGGAGGAAAACCTTCGTCCCTATGTCGAAGGCGCGCTCGGCCGCTGGTTTCCGGTGACAACCGCCAGCCAGCAGAGCCCGTTCTGGCAGGCCGACCGCCACCGCAAGGCGGTCTACAACCAGTTCATGGGCGGCACGACGCCGTTCGACTTCACCAAAAACTACAAGTTCACCATCCTGAACAATGAGAACGTCTGGGCGAAGGCGATGAACCGCGTGGTCAGCGAGAAGGTGCCGGTGGACAAGGCGGTCGACGAGTTGATCGCCCGCATCAAGGAGGTGGCGGGATAGATAAGACAACCATTTTGGAATTCGCATTGCGGCATCGTCCCCGCGAAAGCGGGGACCCATAACTACAGGCAGCGATTGTTGCGCGAGAGCCGTCGAACAGCGTCTTTCAACACAATTGACACGGCGTATGGGCCCCGGCCTGCGCGGGGACGACCCTGGAGCGGATTCAAGCCGCGATAGGAATCTGGTTCCAAGAGTAAACGAATATGGCGATCACGATCTCTGCCCCCGATTCTGCCGCGCCCGGCCCGCCGCTCGCGGCGCGGCTGTCGACGCCGCAGGTCTGGGGCATCGTGATGATCGTGCCCTATCTCCTCGTATTCCTCGCCTTCGTCGTCTATCCGGTCGGCTACGGCTTCTGGCTGGCGCGGCAGCCGGCGAACTATGTCGCGCTCTACAATGATCCGATCTTCACGCGCGCCGCCGTCAACACGCTGATCTTCCTCGTCATCGGCATCAACCTGAAAATGCTGATCGCGCTGTTTCTGTCCGGCTTCTTCGTGCAGTCGCGAAGCTGGATCAAATGGCTGTCGGTGATTTTCATCCTGCCTTGGGCGGTGCCGTCGATCCCGACCATCCTCTCGGTGCGCTTCATGCTCAATCCCGAATGGGGCATGGTCAATCAGCTCATCTTCAGATTCACCGGCGATGACGGGCCGAACTGGCTGAACGATCCGGCGGTCGCGCTTTCGATGGCGATCGGCGTGCACATCTGGAAATCGCTGCCGTTCTGGACCTTGATCCTGATGACGGGACGGCTTGCGATCTCGCAGGATCTGTTCGAGGCCGCAGAGGTCGACGGCGCGAACTGGTGGCAGAAATTCCGCTACATCACCTGGCCGTCGATGCAGGCGCTGTATTTGACCTGCACGCTGCTCTCGATGATCTGGACGCTCGGCGACTTCAACAGCGTCTATTTGTTGACGGGCGGCGGACCGGCCGATCTCACCCACGTGCTTTCCACGCTCGGTATCCGCTATCTGCGGCTTGACCAGCTCAACCTCGCGATGGCTTCGATCGTCTGCGCGATGCCACTGGTGCTGCCGCTGGTCTATTTCATGATGAAACGGTTGTCGCGATGAAGCTCCCGACCTTGCGCGAAATAGGCACGGAAGCGCGGCTGCTCTTGATCGGCATCCCCGTCCTGATCTGGACGCTGATTCCGATCTACCACATGTTCGTGTTCGCGATCTCGCCGAAGGAAGATGCCTTCTCCGGCAAATTGTGGCCCGCGCATCCCACCTTGCACAATTTCGAGATCGTGTTTCACCAACAGCATTATTTCCTGCGGGATTTCTGGATCCAGCTCGGCAATTCGACCGTGATCGCGGCATCCGTCGGCGTGCTGACGCTTTTCATCGCGACCGCGGCGGCGTTTGCGATCTCGCGGCTTCGCGTGCCGGGTGGACGCATGGTGCTCAATCTGGCGCTGTTCACCTACTTCATTCCGGCTGCCTTTCTCGCCGTGCCGATGTACCGCACCATGGGCAATTACGGCCTGCTCAACACCAGCTGGGCGCTGATTCTCGCGATGGTGACCATCGCCTCGCCTTACGCGATCTGGGTGCTCAAGCAGGCTTCCGACAAGCTTCCGGTGGAGCTCGATGAAGCCGCCGTGATGGACGGCGCGACTTCCTTGCAGATCTTCCGCCTGGTCTACGTTCCCCTGATGATGCCGTCGCTGGTTGCGATCGGCACCTATGCGGTGCTGCTGGCCTGGAACGAATATCTCTATGCGTTTCTGCTGCTGTCGAACGACCGCGACATCACGCTGCCCGTCGCGCTCGGCAATTTTCTCGCCGCCGACGACTCGCCCTGGGAATTGTTGATGACTACCGGCTTCATCTACGCCCTGCCGCCGGCCGCGATCTACTATGCATTCCGCCGCTACATGGTCGGCGGATTGACCGCAGGCGCGGTGAAGTCGTGAGGCCTCATGGTTCTCCCCGCGATGCCACGCATCGTCGGGAGGACGCGCATGAATGCGCTCATCACCATGAGGGTCGAGGACCTCATCCCTGAGGAGCCCGCCAGAGCGGGCGTCTCGAAGGATGAAGGCGTCTCAAATCGGCGCGCCGCTCTCGCCTTTCACGTCGGAAAGTTTCGCGACGAGCGAGGCGAGAACGATCACGACCGCGATCAGCGCGATCACCAGCGTACTGATCGCGTTGATTTCCGGTTTGACGCCAAGCCGCACCTCCGAATAGATCCGGATCGGCAGCGTCGCCGAGCCTGGTCCGGTAGTGAAGCTTGCGATCACGAGATCGTCGAGCGAAAGAGTGAAGGCGAGCATCCAGCCGGCCACGATCGAAGGCAGAATCAAGGGCAGCGTCACCGCGACAAACGCGCGCGCCGGATTGCAACCGAGATCCATCGCCGCTTCTTCCAGGCTCGGGTCGAGCGAAGTAAGCCGCGACTGCACCACCACGGCGACGAAGCACATGGTGAGCGTGGTGTGGGCGATGGTCACGGTCCAGAAGCCGCGCTCGGCGCCGAGCGCCACGAACAGCAACAGCAGCGAAAGCCCGGTAATGACTTCGGGCATCACCAGCGGCGCGTAGAGCATACCGGAGAACAGCGTGCGTCCGGTGAAACCGGCGCCCCGCGACAGCGCCACCGCCGCCAGCGTGCCGAGCAGCGTCGCGACGCTGGCCGAGGTCGCCGCGACGCGCAAGCTCATCCAGGCTGCATCGAGCATGGCCTGATCGTTGAAGAATTCAAAGTACCAGCGCAGCGACCAGCCGCCCCACACCGTAACCAGCCGCGAGGCGTTGAACGAATAGATGATGAGGATGACGATCGGCAGATAAAGAAAAGCCAGCCCCAGCGCCAGCGTCGCGATGTTGAGGGTGGAAAGCTGTCGACGCGGCATCAGCGGCCCACTTTCTTTTCCCTCCCCCCTTGGGAGGGGAGCAAGAAGGAGTATGCGATAGCCAACATCACCACGCACGCTCCAATTGCCGCCGCTGCAGGCGGTCGTAGAGCAGCAGGGGCGGGAGCAACAACAAGAGGAGGACGACCGCGACCGCGGAGGCGACCGGCCAATCCTTGTTGGTGAAAAATTCCAGCCACAGCGTCTGGCCGATCATCAGCGAGTTCGATCCTGCCAGCAGGTCGGGCGTAACGAATTCCCCGACAATCGGAATGAAGCACAAAAGCGCGCCCGCGCCGACGCCGGGCAAGGACAGTCGAAACGTCACCAGCCAGAACGATTGCAATGGCGAGGCACCGAGATCGCCCGCCGCTTCCAGGAGCGAGTGATCCATTTTGGCAAGCGTCGCATAGAGCGGCAGGATCATGAAAGGCAGATAGGAATAGATGAGGCCGATATACATCGCGGTGTCGGTCGAGAGCCACACCAGCGGCGTCGAGATCAGATGCAGGGCGAGAAAAAGCTGATTGAGCAATCCGTCATGCTGCAGGATGTTGATCCAGGCATAGATGCGGATCAAGAACGACGTCCAGAACGGAACAATCACCAGCATCATCGCCACGCTCTGCCAGCCGCGCGGCAGGCGTGCCATGCCGTAGGCGATCGGATAGCCGATCAGGAGCAGGATCAACGTCGAGACCGCGGCAACGACGAGGCTGCGTGCATAAGAAAAGATGTAGAGGGTGTCGGAGACGAGTAACCTGAAATTGTCGAATGAAAGCGCGAGGAACGCTGCAATGATCCCGGCGATCCCCTCCGCCGTGTCGAATACCGGCGTATAAGGCGGCTGCGCGATGGCGGTTTGCGACAGGCTGATCTTGAGGACGAAGACGAATGGCACCAGGAAGAACAGCACCATCCAGAGATAGGGCGCCAAACCCGCAAGCCGCGCCGGGCGCGTGAAGATCGAGCGCGCGCTCATTGCTCCAGCACCACGCAATCGTCAGGCGTGAACCACGCCACCACGCGCTGGTCCACGCTATAGGCGTCAAGATCGATCCGCGTGGTGTTCGCCATCGACGAGCGCAGCACGGCGCCCGAGTCCAGCCTCACCTTGTAGGTGGTCACGCCGCCGAGATAACCGATATCGGTCACAATGCCTTCCATCCGGTTGAGCGCCGGCGTGTTCTCCGACACGGGGCCGCGCCGCGACAGCTTGACCTTTTCCGGACGGATCGCGACGCAAACATCGTCCTTGGTGATCGCATCGCGCGGTTCGGCGACATAGACGGTCCCGGCTTCGTGCGTGGCAATCAGGAGCTGCCGCGCCATCGTCACGGGAGCGCTCTGGCGAATGATTTGCCCGTCGAACAGGTTGATGTCGCCCACGAACCGGGCGACCCAGCGCGTCGCGGGCGCCTCGTAGAGTTCGCGCGGCGTCGCAACCTGTTCGAGACGGCCGGCATTCATTACGCCGATCCGCCCTGCCACCGTCATCGCCTCCTCCTGGTCATGGGTGACGATAATGAAGGTCAGCCCAAGCCGCCGCTGCAGCTCCATCAGTTCGAGCTGGGTGCTTTCGCGCAGCTTCTTGTCGAGCGCGGCCAGCGGTTCGTCAAGCAGCAGAACCTGGGGCCGCCGCGCCAGCGAGCGCGCCAACGCCACGCGCTGTTTTTGTCCGCCGGAAAGTTGGTCAGGCCTGCGCTTCTCCAGACCCTCAAGCTTCGCCAGCGCGACCATCTCGGCGATGCGGACGTCGATCTCGGAGCGCGGCAGACGCGCGCGCCTCAACCCGAACGCGATATTCTCCTGCACGTTGAGATGGGGAAACAGCGCGTAATTCTGGAACATCATGTTGACGGGGCGCTCGTGCGGCAGCACCTGCGCGATGTCCTCGCCATTGAGCAGAATGCGCCCCTCATCCGGCGTCTCGAACCCGGCCAGCATCCTCAGCAGCGTGGTCTTGCCGCAACCGCTGGGGCCGAGCAACGCGAAGAATTGTCCTGCCGGGATGTCGAGCGACAATCCGTCGACGGCGCGGGAGGAGCCGAATTTTTTGACCACCGTTTCGATGCGCAACAGCGGCATTTCCGGCGCGGCGCGCCGTGCCGGTGCCCGCGAATCCGCTTGCATCGCCTTCTTGGCTTTATCCTCGGTCATGATGCCGGCCCGCCCTGCCCTCGCTTGAAACCTAGCGGCGGACCTGTTCCTGCTCAACTGTGCGCGGGTGCGTTAGATGTTGAAGGGTGCGCCTTTAATCAGCACCTGACCGGCGCCGCCTTCTGCAGGCGAAGCGCACCTGCAGAAGGCCTGAAGCCCGGCCAGGCCGAATTATCAATAACGGTAGTAGCGGTGACGCCAATACGGGCGGTGATAGGCGTAGGCTCCATAGGGCCGGTAATATCCGTAGGGCTGATAGGAATATGCGTAGCCCGGGTAGCCGGCATAGCCGTAAGACGGGTATCCGTAGCCGTAACCGTAGCCGCCGTAATAATAGGGATCGTAGTACGGCGTCGTTGCGGCTGCGAGCGCGCCGCCAATCAGGGCTCCTGCGGCCAGCGCTCCAAAGCCCCAACCCCAGCCGCCACCCCAACCACCATGCCATCCACCCCAGCGCACCTGTTGCACGGCCGGATCGCTCGGTTTGGCTGCAGCCGAAAGAGCCGTCAGCGGCGCAGAATTTGCAGGCCCAAGTGCCGAAAGCGATATCGCACCGACCAGCGAGAGCGTAACGGCAATTTTCCTCGTACTCATGGCAAACCTCTCTTGCTAAAGAAGGTGATGCACTGTGACATGAACGAAATTCTTGCTTTTGCGTTCCGCCGGCGGCTTGAGTAGCGGCTGATCAGGACGCGATACGGGCGGCCGTGCCGGTGCCCCCGAGCCGGGAGTACAAGGCGGAGCGGCTGCAGCACGAGAAGGTTCATTCCCCCCGATCAAACATCCAACGCGAAAGCATTGCTCCGCACAAAAGTGAGTGGCGAGCCGACCATTACAGGGATCACTGAAGCTAAACCGAGGTGGCGTTGCAGTGCGGTTCCCTCATTCATCGCCAAAGGAGGCTTGCGACGAAACCTCACACCCCGTTGCCATGAACGCGGCAAGCTGCTCGCGATCCGCGGCCGGCATGGTGAGGCCGAGCTTCGAGCGCCGCCAGAGGATGTCTTCCGGGAAACGCGCCCATTCCTTTTCCACGAGATAGCTCACCTCCGCTGCCGTCAGTTCCGGCCCGAAGGCGGCGCCAAGGTCGGCCCTTTCGCGCGCGTCTCCGAGCACCGCGTCAAGGCGTGAGCCGTATGCCGAGACCAGGCGTATGGCCTGGTTCTGGTCGAGAAATTTCCAGCGATCGCGTGCGCGCTCGACCTCGGCGTCGAATTCGCTCCAGGGAAAATCGCCGCCCGGCAGCGCCGCTTGCGCGGTCCAGCGCGGCGACATCGGATAGAACGGGGTGAGCCGGGACACGGCATGCTCGGCGCGCAGCCGCACCGTCGTGATGTCACCGCCAAAAACGGTCAGCAGCGGCGCCTTGCCCCGTCGCGCATCGAAATTCATCGTCCCCTCTCGCGCGAAGCGCTTGCCAGGGCGGCCGGTGACCAGATTGACGCCGGCAAAGGACCGGATCACGTCGGATGGGTCGAGATGTTCCCTGAAATACCGGTTCGCCGCATCACAGAGATAGGCGACTTCATCGGCGCCGACCGACACAGCCGCAGGATCGCCCTTGAACTGCTTCGCGACGGTGCCGATCATGGTGAAATCCCGCAGGTAGGGACTCGCAAAGACCAGCCGGCGGTCGCGGTGCTGAAAAACGTAGACATTGTCGGTGTCAAACAAGCGCCGGACAATGATCTGGCTCATCTTGATCAGGCTTGCGCGCGGCGCCGGCATTCGGAGCACGGTCTCCGCGACTGTTCCGGCCCAAGCCCCTGCCGCATTCGCCAGCGCTCTGGACGTCATCACCTGCCGGTGGCCGCGATCGATCACCACGAGCCGCCAGATATCGAGTCGGTCGGCACGAACGCAGCGCGCGCCGGTGCGGATCACCGCGCCACGCTCGGCAGCATCCAGCGCACTGGCGATCACCAGGCGCGAATCATCCACCAGGCAATCGGAATATTCGAAAGCCGTGCCGAACGGCCGCCGCAGTGCGTTGCCTATCGGATGATGCGTGACGTCGATGGTCGCCGACGGCGGCAGTCCACGTCCGCCGGGCGGGGAAAGGTGATCGTAAGCGACCAGTCCGAGCCGAAGCAGCCAGAGCGGACGCTCGCCGGAATGGGCGGGGATGACGAACCGCGCGGGCCGCACCAGATGCGGGGCGATCTTGAGCCAGGTGTCGCGCTCGGCGAGCGCCGTGCGAACCCGCGACAGCGCCCTGCGTTCGAGCACCGCAAGGTCGCCGTGTACCAATCGTCCCGACGCGATCGAAGCGGCGCCGCCGAGATCCCCCTGCTCGAGCAGGATGACCCTTAGCCCGCGCCCGGCCGCATCACGCGCAACGCTGACGCCGTTCAAACCACCGCCGATGACCGCGAGATCGAAATCCGCCATCCGCCAGCTATAGCGCGTCGAAGCGAACCGTGTCCGCACTTAATCGGGATGACTACGGGGTTCGCATCGGAAAAGATGGCAACAGCGATTTGACTCAGCCGGTTCTGCGCACAGCCTTGACCATTTCGGCTTTTGTGCGGCCAACCAGCCCGTCGTACTGGCTGATCGGCAGCGGCCTGCCGATCAAGTAGCCTTGCACGACGTCGCAGCCCTGTTCCGAAAGGAAAGTGAGCTGCTCCTGGGTTTCCACGCCTTCGGCAACGATCGACATCTCCATGCCGTGGCCAAGTCCGATGACCGCCCGGATGATCGCCGCCGACTGCGGATTGCGCCCGAGATTCATGACAAAAGCGCGGTCGATCTTGATCTTGTCGAACGGAAAAGCCTGCAGATAGCTCAACGAGGAATAGCCGCTGCCGAAATCGTCCATGGAAATGCGCACGCCGAGGCCCTTCAGCCGCCGCAGCAGCGCAAGACCTCGATCGAAATCCTCGATCAACACGCCCTCGGTGATCTCAAGTTCGAGCCGGCCCGGCGACAGTCCGGTCTCGAGCAGGATCGAATGCACCAGGCTGACGACATCGCCATGGGCAAATTGCGCCGGCGACAGGTTCACCGCGACCTGCAACGGCGACGGCCAGGAGGCGGCCTCGCGGCAGGCTTCGCGCAGGATCCATGCGCCCATCTCCACGATCAGGCCGCTCTCTTCCGCAAGCGGAATGAAATCGGAGGGCTGCACGAAGCCGCGCACCGGATGCCGCCAGCGCGCCAGCGACTCGAAACCGATGACTTCACCATCGCCGACGAGCTGACGCGACATCGCCTGCGGCTGGTAATAGAGCGAGAGTTCGTTATTCTTGATGGCGGTCGAAAGCTCCTGGTGGAGCACGCGGCGGTCGCGAATCTGCTGATCCATCTCCGGTTCGTAGATGCTGATCGTACCGCGTGATTTCGCCTTGGCGCGGAACAATGCGGCGCCCGCATTGGCGAGCAGGGAAGCCGCATCAGTGCCGTTGTGCGGGAATATCGAGATCCCGGTCGTAATGCCGGTGCGCACCGACTTGCCTTCGATCATGAATTCTTTTGCCAGCGTTTCGGCAAGCTGCTCGGCGAGCAACATGCCGGCCACCGGCTGCTTGCCGTCGATGATCAATCCGAACTCGTCGCCGGAAAGCCGCGCCACCACACCGCCGCGCGAAGAGGCCTGCAATCGCTTGGCCACCTCGATTAGCAACTTGTCGCCGGTCGCGTGACCGAACACGTCGTTGATCTCCTTCAAACCGTCCAGGTCGATCGACAGCACCGCAAATTCCTCGTCGGAGCCGCTGCAGGCCTCAATCATCTGCGTCAGCGCCTGGAGAAAAGCCGCGCGGTTCGGCAGATCGGTCAGGCCGTCATGATAGGCCATATGGGCCATGCGCGACTCGGTCTGGCGACGGTCGGTGACGTCCTCGTGGGTCTTGATCAGGTATTGCGGCTCACCGGCCTCGCCGACAACCGTCATGCGACGGGTCAGGAACAGCCGCAAGCCGTTCTTGGTACTGATCGGGTGCTCTTCGGTAAGAAGGCCGCGCTTCTTGATCGCGGCCTGGTCGCGCGCGATGATCATCCTGGCTTCGCGCGGATCGAAGATGTCCGCAGCCGTCAATCCGGTGGCTTCCTCGCGACTCCGGTTCAGGATGGTCTCGGCACTGCGGTTGGCCAGAAGGTAACGCCCATCCGAGACGCGCTCCACTGTCAGGGAGACCGGGATGTTGTCGACGACCAGCTCGAGAAATTTCTTGGTATTTTCCAACTCCCGGGAAAGCGATCTGCGTTCGGTGACGTCGTCAAACAACGCGATCAGAAATTCCGGCTCGTTCCTGTCGTTGTGCGCGATCACACGGTTGCTCGCAAGAATGCGTTTCCTCGAACCGCGCTCGACGACGAATTCGTTGGCATGCTGGCTGTCGGGCGAATTGAGCGCCGCGCGGTCCGCAGCCTCGATCCTCGCAGCCGTATCGGGGCGGAAGATCTCGTCGGCGCGTTTGCCGACGATGAAATCGCGGGAAAAGCGCGAGAAACGTTCGAAGGCGCGGTTGGCGAAAATGTAGCGGCCGTCCTCGATGTTCTTGGCCGCCACGCATACCGGAACGTTCTGCAGAACCGATTCCAGGAAATGCTTGGTCGAAGCGAGCTGTCGCGAAAGCTTGCGCTGCTCGCTGCAATCTTCATGGGTCGACAGCGAGCCGCCGTTCGGTAAATGAAAATGCTTGACGAGAATCGCGCGCCCGCCGGGCAATTCGGTGACGTGTCCCTCAGGGGCGCTGGCAAGGGCAAAGAAGTCCTCAGGCGACACGTCGAGGACGCCGCGCCTACGCCGCAGTTCCAGGAGCGCCACTCCGTTCATCAGCGGCGGGACGTCCGAGCGGGAAAGGCCGTAGATTTCGAGATAACGGTCGTTGCACAAAACGACCCGCTGGCGCGGATCGGTGATGATCACGCCCTGGTTGAGGTTGTTCAAGGCGGAGCTGACGGAGGCGTTTCGGCGCAATTGCGAGCGTTTGACCTTTCGCAGTGCCGACAGGACCCACACCGCGATGGAGACGAGGAAGCAGAAGACGACGATGCCGCCAATCGCCGCTTCCCAGAGCAGGCGCGGATCTGCTGAGCGCAGGTAGTCCGCGAGAGCCGATTGCGAGGCGGCAGCGAGCGCGGTCGTGAAGGGCATCGCCAAGGCGAGCAGGCACGCCACGATCCCCGCGGGAATCATGATCCTGCCGCCTGCCTGCCAATTCCTGCCAGCCATCAAACAACCCGCGGATTTCAGCCGCAGAGTGTCTGGCTTGACGTGTTTGGATCGGGTAAACGCCTACCCTCAGCACGCCAAAATGCGTTCCGGATTGCGGCAATTAGCCGAGCATGATTAACGAGGCACTAACAGTCTGGCCGGTAAAGTTCGCGAGTAGAACCAAAGGGTTGTGGAAAAGGGGCAACCACAACCGAAGCTATAGGGCTGGCTTGCGGCAATGTGTGCGACTCGTGCGCGCCGAGGCGGCCGCAGAGACAAGATAACCCACAAATCGGGATCCGAACCCAAGAATGGAAAAGGTTGAGTGCATCGTCATTGGCGCGGGAGTGATCGGGCTCGCGATCGCGCGCCGGCTGGCGCAGGCTGGCCAGGAAGTGATCGTGCTTGAGGCGGCCGAGGGCATCGGTACCGTCACCTCGTCGCGCAACAGCGAGGTGATCCACGCCGGCATCTACTACAAGGCCGGAAGCCTGATGGCCCGGATGTGCGTCAGCGGCAAGCACGCCCTCTACCACTACTGCCGCGATCACGGCATCCCGCATCGCAATTGCGGCAAGCTGATCGTCGCGACGACGCCGCACGAGACCGAGAAGCTTGAGGCCATCAAATCGCACGCCGAAGCCAATGGCGTGAACGACTTGCAAAGACTTGACGGCGCAGCCGCGCGCAATCTCGAGCCGGCACTCGCATGCGAAGCGGCCCTGCTCTCGCCGTCCACCGGCATCATCGACAGCCATGCCTATATGCTTGCGCTGCGCGGTGATGCGGAGGATGCGGGCACAGCGTTTGCCTTTCACGCGCCGCTGTTGGGCGGCAGGGCTTATCACGATCGGATAGAGCTCGATGTCGGCGGCGACGCCCCGATGTCGCTTGCGTGCCGGCTTCTCGTCAACGCCGCAGGGCTGGAAGCGCCTGCGGTCGCGCGCAGCATCGACGGCATGCCGGTCGAGTTGATCCCGCCCGCTTATCTGGCCAAGGGCAATTATTTCAGTTGCAGCGCGCGGGCTCCGTTTTCACACCTGATCTATCCGGTGCCGGAGCCCGGAGGCCTCGGCGTGCATCTGACCCTCGACATGGCGGGACAGGCGCGGTTCGGTCCCGACGTGGAATGGGTCGACCGCGTCGATTACGCCGTGGACCCGGCGCGGGCCGAAAGGTTTTACCCGGCGATCCGGCGCTATTGGCCCGCGCTGCCGGATGGCGCGCTGGTGCCGAGCTATTCAGGAATGCGGCCGAAGATTGTTCCGCCGGCTGTTGCAGTGCAGGATTTCCTGATCCAGGGACCAGGGATTCACGGCGTGGACGGGCTGATCAACCTGTTCGGAATCGAGTCACCAGGACTTACTTCCTCGCTTGCGATCGCCGACCATGTCGGCGATCTCGTCGGAATCTCCGCCGCATTGGCTTCTCAGCCGAGTTGAAAACACAGGCCCATCTCGACGCGGCGCGAAAACGCTACGGCAAGGGCTACAAAAGCAGAATGGCAAAGAAAAAACATCCCGCGCGGGCGATGCCGAAAGGGCATCGACCCGCCGGTGAAGAATACATCGAGAATCTATGCTGTTTACTAGTGCAGCGTTTCGTTGGCGGAATGCTTTAACCGCTCGATTTCGTCCTTAACCATCAATTTTCGACGCTTCAATTCGGCAATTTGCAGATCGTCCGTTGAAAGGTGCATGAGAGCTTCGTGCAATTCATTTTCCAGAATCTTGTGTTTCCGTTCCAATTCAACGAGATGCGCCTGAATTGCCATTCGAAACCTCCTCGGCTTGGTTAAGACCTCAGATCAGATCCGGACTCGCAAGTGTACACCAAGCCTGAAATCTGTCGATGGGCATCCAAAACCGCATCCTCATATTTCCGCGTCAGCTGTAACGAATCGTGAGCGGGAACCGCAGCGTATCGTCGGACCGAAAATAGCGGCGGATCTGGAACCGGTTTACGAAAAGATCACGGTCGAACAAGGAGATGCGTCACGGGCCGATAAGGTCGATGCCGGGGCTGCCGGCCAAGGGCCGTTTCTGCCTGCGGCTGGCGCGAACGAGCTTGCGGACCGCCCTGACAGGGAGGATATTGTTTTCGGAACCCTTCGCAATCTCATCCCTCGTTTCGACCAAGTACACCATGACTGACGATGATGAGCGCGAACTCCACACCGAGCTCGCACGTCTGCAACAGGAGCACCGCGACCTCGACGCGGCAATCGATGCCCTGCATCAATCGCCGGCGCCGGATTTGTTGCGGCTGCAACGGCTGAAGAAGCGCAAATTGCAATTGCGCGACCGCATCGCCTTCATCGAAGACCAGATCACGCCCGATATCATCGCGTGACGGTTATTTTCGTCTCGCCAGTCAAGCGGCGAAATTTGCGCGCCAAAATTGACGTGGGCTGGGGTTGCCGGCAGCTCTTGGAGAGTTCGCACGATGGTTGTTTCGGTCAACATTTTTCTCGGAGGGCGTGAGTTGCCGCATGCTTGACTCGACGAGAACAAAATGTGAACGTTTGTGTTCACCCGTTCCGTCGATTCACCTATGGAGAGTCTCGCCATGACCGAGCCAGCATCATTGTTTGCCAGCGATCCTTACGAGCGGGCCTGCGATCAGGCGATTGCGATGTGCGACGGAGACATGCGCAGCACCATCAAGGTGCTGCTCATGGCGAACGAGTATCTGGAAATGGAGCTGCGAGAATTGCAGACAGCAGCCTTGTGCGGCCACGCCCCGGCGCAAACCGGCGACGAGGCCGCCTGATCAGCGCAGTTCGCGGAAGAAGGCGCGCACCTCCTGCGCAAGCAGCTCGGGCTGTTCGAGCGCTGCGAAATGCCCGCCCTTCTCCATCACGCTCCAGCGGCGGATGTTCTTGAATACGCGCTCGGCGGTCGTGCGTGGCGGTTTGAGAATTTCACGCGGGAATTGCGCGTATCCTGCCGGCACCGTGATCGTGTCGCCGCTCGGCAGGATGGCCGAGCCGTGAAGCCTCGCATAATACGGCCAGAACGATGAGCCGATTGCACCTGTGAACCAGTAGAGCGAGATGTCGGCGAGCATGCGGTCGCGGCTGATCGCGCGTTCGACGTCGCCCCCGCAATCGGACCAGGCGCGGAATTTTTCGACGATCCACGCCGCCAGTCCCGCGGGCGAATCCGTCAAAGCAAAGGCGAGCGTCTGCGGGCGCGTGCCCTGGATCCAACTATACCCGGTCTCTTCGCGCGTCCAATGCGCCAGTTCTCCCAGATAGCGCTTCTCCTCTTCGGTCGGATTCTGAAACGCATTGGGGTCGCGGCCCGCTGCCATCATCAGGTTGATGTGGATGCCGATCATCCGATCCGGATAGGCGTAGCCGAGCCGGCTCGTGACACCGGCGCCCCAGTCGCCGCCTTGCGCGCCAAAGCGGGAGAAGCCGAGCACGTCATGCATGAGCATCGCGACGCAGTCTGCCATTTCCGGCACCCCGTATCGTTTCTGGCCGGGCCGAAACGAAAGCCCGTATCCAGGCAAGGACGGTGCCACCACGGTAAACGCATCGCGGGCGTCGCCGCCGAAGCGCGCGGGATCGGTGAGGCGTGGAATGATTTCGAGAAACTCGAACACCGAGCCGGGCCAGCCATGGAGCAGGAGCAGCGGCATCGGATTCGGACCGACGCCCGCCACATGAAGATAATGCAGATCGATGCCGTCGATCGGAATGCGGAACTGCGGGAAGGCATTGAGGGCTGCTTCCTCCGCCCTCCAATCGAAGCCGGTTCGCCAATATTCGATGAGACCGCGCAGGTAAGCAACATCGGTGCCGTAGGCCCATGGCTCGCCCGGCGCCTGATCGGGAAAACGTGTGCGGGCCAGGCGATCGCGCAAATCGGCGATGTCGGCATCCGGGATCTGCAGCGTGAACGACGTTGGCTTGATCATGATCGTGCTCGGCTGATTGGAGCGAACGGCAATGCGCCGTCAAAGGCTATCCTGCGCGGTACGCGGCAGCTACACCTTAAGCTTCATGGCGGCGCTGCGCTTTGCGCACATACATCGCGCAGTCGGCTTCTTCGAGGCTGCGCCCTGCGTCGGAATGGGGTCCCAGGAGGGCTACGCCGGCGGAAGCACCTGTCGTGACAGTTTTACCGTCGAACACGAAGCTTAAGCCATCGATCGCCTGCTCCAATGAAGCCGCCTTGGCATGCGCGTCGGTCTCGGTGAGATTCCACAACAGGAGCGCGAACTCATCGCCGCCTAGCCTTCCGATCACGTCGGAGGAGCGAATCTGGCGCGAAAGCGTAGCCACGATCGCCTTCAAGACCTGGTCACCCGCCGCGTGCCCGAAGGTGTCGTTGATCGGCTTGAGGCGATCGACGTCGACCACGATCAACGCGCCGCCGGCACGGTAGCGCTGGATGTAGGAGATCGCGCGGTTGAGCAGGCGTTCAAAGCCGCGGCGGTTGGGAATCTCCAGCAGGAAATCGGTATTGGCCGAGGCCTTCAGCTCCTCGATGCGTGACAACGCCTGCTTGAGTTCGCTTTTCAGCCGGCGAATCTCCGCTTTGGCGTCTGCTGAGGCAGCCGACCTTCGCGAGCTGGATGAGGGCTGCGCCGCAGGCTTGCCGCTGGTGGCACCGGCTTTGCGGCGTTTTGCACGCCTGGATGCCGCCGTCCTGGTTTTCTTCTTCATAGGACTCCTTGGGGGGGCAGACCCGGCCTCGAATCCGAGCCGGTCATCCTTTCGCCTGAGCCTTAACGTTTTCCAACAATCGGCAACCGCTCTGCGTTAACCTTAGTCGTCTGGGACGGAATCATGCTCCAAGAAGGCTTGCGGGGCCGCACCAAGACAGGATAGTCCATTGCGGACTCCTTGCCACGCCTTGCCTAACTGAGGGCCGATTCCAGTTCGGCCTGTGTGTTCCGGATTCCCGAGAAGAATTGCCTGCATGCGCGCCCCGATAGCCATCATCATGGGAAGCCAGTCGGACTGGGAAACCATGCGCCACGCCGCCGACTTGCTCGATGAGCTCGGCGTCGCTTGCGAGAAACTCGTCGTCTCAGCCCACCGCACGCCGGAGCGGCTGTTTGCTTTTGCCAAGGGCGCTAAGGCAGCCGGATTGAAGATCATCATCGCGGGCGCCGGCGGTGCCGCGCACCTGCCGGGCATGGCCGCATCGCTGACGGAACTCCCGGTCCTTGGCGTGCCGATTGAATCGAAATCGCTGTCCGGCCTCGATTCGCTCTACTCGATCGTGCAGATGCCCGCCGGAGTACCAGTCGGAACCCTGGCGATCGGAAAGGCTGGCGCGGTCAACGCCGCACTGCTTGCCGCGAGCATCCTGGCGCTGCACGACAAGGGGCTGGCAGAACGACTCGCCGCCTGGCGCAAGCGGCAGACCGAGGCGGTCGCCGAGCGTCCGGAGGAATCTCCGTGACGGCGGCAGACAAGGTGACGCTGAAGCCAGGCGACACCATCGGAATCCTCGGCGGCGGACAGCTGGGCCGTATGCTGGCTATGGCGGCGGCGCGGCTTGGCTTGCGCTGCCAGGTCTTTTCGCCGGACCCGGATTCGCCCGCCTTCGACGTCGTGGCGAACGCAACCTGTGCCGAATACGCCGATGTCGAGGCGCTCGAGCTGTTCGCAAACGATGTCGACGTCATCACCTACGAGTTCGAGAACGTGCCGGCGGCTTCCGCGATGATCCTGGACGCCCGTCGCCCGGTGCTGCCCAATCGCAAGATCCTTGAAACCACGCAGGACCGGCTGATCGAAAAGGATTTTGTGCGACGGCTTGGCATCGGCACCGCTGACTATGCCGAAGTGTCGTCGGCCGAAGAGTTGCGCGGCGCGATCGGTAATGTGGGCTTGCCCGCGGTGCTCAAGACGCGCCGCTTCGGCTATGACGGCAAGGGGCAGTCGATCGTCCGTGCCGGGGATGATCCGGACCAGATATGGCACGACCTCGCAACCAAGTTCGCGATTCTCGAGGCGTTCGTGCCATTCGAGCGCGAGATTTCGGTGATCGCCGCGCGCGCGGCGGACGGCCAGGTCGAATGCTTCGACGTCACCGAAAACGAGCACAGGGATCACATTCTCAAGATATCGCGAGCCCCGGCCGCCATACCCGACGCGCTGGCGGCGCAGGCGCTTGACGTTGCGCAGCGCATCGCAAACGCGCTCGATTACGTCGGCGTGCTCGCAGTCGAGATGTTCGTGGTACAAGCGGACGGTGGCCGCGAGGTCCTGGTCAACGAGATCGCCCCGCGGGTACACAACTCCGGGCACTGGACGCTGGACGGCGCCTCGATTTCACAGTTCGAGCAGCATATTCGCGCCATCGCCGGATGGCCGCTCGGCAAGCCTGTCCGCCACGGTCAGGTCATCATGACCAACCTGATCGGGGACGAGATCAACGACTACGCGCGGTGGCTCACGGTTCCCGGCGCCACCATCCACCTCTACGGCAAGGGCGCGGCTAGGCCCGGCCGCAAGATGGGGCATGTGACCCAGGTCGAGCCGCCCCCTACGTCCGGGTGAGCCACCCGACTGGGGTGGAAAAGCGGTCAAAACCAAGCCGATCGGTATCCCGAGGTCGCGATTTGGCCACGTTCGAAAAACGCCTATCTGTGCTTCGGCCGATGGACATTCCGAGCTTTGTCTGATACATCCGCCCGCTCAAGGTTTCAGAGTCAGGCCTTTTTGCCGGCCCTTTGACTTTACCAAATTCAAATCAATGAAAGAGGATGCCGCGTGCAGGTTCTCGTTCGCGATAACAATGTCGATCAAGCCCTCAAGGCGCTGAAGAAGAAGATGCAGCGCGAGGGGATTTTCCGCGAGATGAAGCTCCGCGGTCACTACGAAAAGCCCTCCGAGAAGAAGGCCCGTGAAAAGGCCGAAGCCGTGCGCCGCGCGCGCAAGCTCGCCCGCAAGAAATTGCAGCGTGAAGGACTGTTGCCGATGAAGCCGAAGCCGGTGTTCGGCGCGGGTCCCGGCGGCGAGCGCGGCGGCGCTGGAGGCGGACGCGGTGGCCCCGGTGGATCGCGCGGATCGCGCTGATCGGCTACTCCAACTGAGCAATCGATGACGCGGGCCCCAGCGGGCCCGCGTTTTCGTTTTCAGGCTAAAGCTTCGGCGCAAGCGGAAAATCCACGCTTGCGCGCCGCTCGTTGGATCACGCGCATCGCTCCCACTGTGGGTTCGTACGCCGACAGCAATCTTGAGAGAAACGGCATCCGAGCCGGTGGAACGCAGCGCGTCCGCGCCGTGCAGGCCTGGGTCGGACATGAACTCCTTCCGGATTTCAGCCTGGCTGGCGGTGGCGTATTGCGGAATTTTCAACTTGGAAATTCTTGGCTTTTGCGAAATTTTCATCGACGCGAGTAACGGCAATCGCGCGATATCGTGGCCGGCGAGCCGCAATGGTAAATGATCTGCGGGATCATGGGCGCTGCATCGATTTTGACCGATGCATTTGGCGACGCGGCAGGGTACCAATAATGCGCAAATGCGTGAGTGTTCGTGATGATGGCCATCCCGGCTTGTGGCGTCTTTTCCGCAAGTTTGCGACTAGTGGCCCAATTCTGACATTCGCATCCCTCCTCGGCGGGCACTTTTGCGAATGTTAGAATTAAAGGACCACTAGCAAATATAGGTTTCTGGTGGAGTTTGGGATTTGACATTCGCTGACGAACTCGCGGGCAGGTGGGATGCGAATGTCAAATCCACTCCACTAGTGCCCTTTTTCCGAAGTTCGTGCTCCACCTCAGCGCGCACCTTTCACGAACTTCGGAAAGCTATGGGCACAAGCAAACCCATTGATTCTAGTGCCGCTTATCGACCTGAAGTCCCTGAAAGAACTCCCCACTTGAGGTGCAGGGACTTCAGGTCGGGGGTACCAGCTCTGCGGTCCGCACCCATTATGGTGCTCGCCATTGCGCTCTGTGGCTGTTCGATCCCGCTGGACTCGCTGACGCCGTCCGCGGGGCCGCGGGAAGAACCGGCCGCCTCGGCCAACATCGCTTCGCTGAACCGAAGCATCAGCACCAACCCCGATGATCCGACAAGCTACAACATGCGTGGTCTGGCGCTGATGCAGGCTGGAAAAACCGACGAGGCGCTGGCCGATTTCAACAAGGCGATCAGTCTTGATCCCAATTACGGTCAGGCCTTTGCCAATCGCGGTACCATCTATCGCAAGAGCAAGCGGTCGGAGGAAGCGTTGGCCGACTACGACCGCGCGGTGACGCTCGATCCCAATTACGCGCCGGCCTGGTTCGGCCGCGGCATGATCTACAAGACGCGCAACCAGACGGCGCAGGCGTTGGAAGATTTCAACAAGGCGATTGCGCTCCGCTCCGACAACGCCGAGGCCTTTTACAATCGCGGCCTGCTCCTTCAGGGCGAAAGGCAGTACCAGGCCTCGATCGACGATTTCACCGCGGCGCATGGACTTGTGCCGCAACAGGTCGAGCCGCTGCTCGCTCGCTCGCTCAGCTATCTCGCCTTGGGCCAGGCCAAAGAGGCTGCCGCCGATCTCGACGAGGCGGTGCAGGACGATCCACAGAACGCGCAGCTCTGGATGAACAGAGGCCTCGCCTACGAACGCCTCGGCGACAGGACCAAGGCCGCCGTTTCATATGCCCGCGCCATCAGCCTGCGCCCGGGCGATGAAGCCGCGCGAACCGGTTTTGCCCGCGTCGGCGGCAAGCCGGGATAGCGCATGATCCGGAAAAGTGTGTAGCGGTTTTCCGAAAAGATCATGCGCGAACAATTAACTAAAAGCGCGGTGGGATTCGAGCTAAGGCCATCGCGATCTAGTGAAGGACTACGACGGTTTCGAAGATTCGAAAAAAGCCGAAGCGCCGACCGAACCTGATCGCGGCCAGCGAGCGAATGCTCGTCGTGAAGATTATTTCGGCAGGACCGAGTGGAACATCGACTTCGCCGCCGACAGCACATCCTCGGCGACCGACGGGCGTCCCTGCGGCTGGGCCTCAACCGCGTCAGCCCGCAAATCCAGCGGCGGCCGCGGGTCGGGAATTTCGGCGGGCGGTCTCGGGCGCTGCGGGTCGTCCGGGCGCGCCGCGGGCGGATACGGCGGTTTGCCGTCCGGCGGCGTCGAAACCAGAATCGGCGGCGGCAACGGTTGGACCGGCGGGGCGCCAGCCGGTGCCGGCGATGGCACGGGGGCTGGAGCGGCGATCACGCGCGGCGCATCCGGAGCGCGGGCCGGCTCGCTGGCAGTGCTGGCACGGTGCAGGCGTTCGATCGCCGCCCGCGCCAGATCGTTGGCATCCGGGATTGTCTCCGCCGGCGCGGTATTCGGCGCGGCGATTACCGGATCGGCCGGCAATGACGAAGGCGCCGGGGCCGGAACGGCCGCGGGAGCGGTCCTCGCGGCCGCCTTTTCGCGCGCCGTCGGCTGATGGCGGCGAGAATCGGCTGGAGTGGTCGGCGGAATGCTGGCGGTCTCGGCGGGCTTGTCAGCCTTCTCGGCCGGCTTCTCTGCCGTCTTGTCGACGGGTGATTTATCGATAATCGCCTTCTCGGAGACACCTTTCGCCCGCACGCCGGGTTCTGGGATATTGCCGATGTCGGCAGACTTCTCCGCCGGCTTCGAATCGCCCCTCGAACTGGCTTTTTTCGGGTCGGCCGTCGATACCGCCGCGGCTGTGGCCGAGTCGGCCGGGGTTTTGTTGTTGATGTAATGATTAACGATATAGGCGCCGATGATGGTCGCGATCACCGACGGAAATACATCCATGGCAAATTTGGAGACCAATTTCAGCATGCCGACCACTCCCGACCAGTGTCCCGGTTCTGACATTCGTGCCATGCCGCGGCACGCTCATTTACGAATGTCAGAACCCAAGGGAAACTAGCAAATATCAGATTCTTATTGGAGTTTAGGATTTGACACTCGCTTTTCGAGTTTGAGGCCGGGAGGGTAGCGAGTATCAAATCCACTCCATTGGGCCCTGATGCCCGAGGTTTGAGGCAGATCGGTGGCAATTCGGTAAACGGCGGGGTTATGGTTTCAGCTCCACTTCCAGAAAAACGATCTCGCTCGTACTTTCGT
>Ga0306922_10001315_pt1 | contig 22181 bp, 19 predicted proteins | sample sta12Cox44000082_FD_203758 | JGI IMG/M metagenome (GOLD analysis project Ga0306922, IMG submission 203758) | Lab enrichment of tropical soil microbial communities from Luquillo Experimental Forest, Puerto Rico - statoxic.12C.oxic.44.000.082 (v2)... | ecosystem: Environmental > Terrestrial >... | reverse complement strand
GACGCCGTGGGGCGACTGTGCCCGAGCGTCTACCTTGGCTTCACCAGAGTCGTGGTCCGTAGACATCCGCCATCTTTAGACGCATTGCGCGCAAACCATTCACCATAGCCTCGGCGAAATGTCACCGCGGGGCCCGAGGGGGCGGTAAGGTCTCCGCCACCTCGGCTACCATGTGTATTAGGATGACTTGACCTCGATTTTCTTTGCCGGTCTCTGAGCCTCAGTTGTTTTCGGGAGCGTGATGGTCAGCACCCCCTTCGAGAAATCGGCGGCGACCTTGTTGCGGTCGACGCTCTCGGGCAACTCGAATGCCCGCTGGAACGAGCCATAGGAACGTTCGGAGAAATGATAGTTCTTGTCCTTCTCTTCCTTTTCCTGGCGCTTTTCGCCTTTGAGGACGAGCATGTCCCCGGTCACTGATACGTCAATGTCCGTGGCGTCGATCCCCGGCAGTTCGGCCGCAATCTTGTACGCCTTCTCGTCCTCGCTCATGTCGATCGCCGGCGTCGAAATGCTGAACGAGCTGCGCCACGCCGGTTCAATATCGAACATTCGCCGCAGCGACGGGAAGCCGAACCCGCTGCCGAAGCGGTCGAACAGCCGGTCCATTTCGCTGCGGAAGGATTGCCATACATCGGGGACGTTCGTTTGTGCGGGGGGTGCTGACTTCTTTACTTCAACAGGTACGTCTGCCATCGCTGTCTCCGTCAGTCGTTAGTTAAGGGAGCGGGACTGTTGGCCCGTGGCAAAGTGCGCGTCGTCGCTCGATCAAACATTGATCCAGCTCAATCGCTCTGGCGAGAAGGGAGAAAAATGATGCGTGCCGATATATTCGCCAGCATTTTAGCCGCCTCCGGCTCCGCCGCGAATGCTCAGGACACCTCCGGAAACCCCGAAGCCGGGCGGGTATATGCACGCCAGGTGTGTTCGCCTTGTCATGCGGTCACTGCCGAGCAGGCTTCACAGCGAACTATTGCCATCGGGCCGGATTTTCAGACCATCGCCAACACATCCGGATTAACCGCGACCGCTCTTCGCGCCTTTTTGCAGACGCCGCACCCGAAAATGCCGAACCTGATTCTCACGCCGGAGCAATGGGCCGATGTGATCGCCTTCGTGCTTAGCCTGCGCGACCGCCGACAACCGGAATCAAAACCGTAGACCTCATACGATGCCCGTCGTCGCAGCGGTTGCGCTGCGTCAAATTGTCCGCTCACCCGGTCCCGCGAGCAGAGCCAGTTCAGCGGAGCGTCTCGATGTAGCCAACCAGATCATCGATCTCTGCCCGCGTCAACGACAGATCCGGCATCGCGCCGTGCGGATGCCGATAGAAAGGCGCGCAACTGGTCGGCGGTTTTGGTGCGTGCGATCGTCGGAAAGCTCGGAGGCCCCTCTTGAACATTGCCAGCCCGGCCGCTACTGGTAACGTGGCAACTGGTGCACCACTGCTGGGCGAGCTGGCTACCTTTAGCGGCGTCTGCTTGCGAAGAATACGTGACAGTGGTTTCTAGTAGCAAAGATAGAAGTATGATAGCGGGAAGTCTGCATTGCATGGTCTTGGCTCCACCGCTGTCGCGGGTTACCGCGAGCGAGTGCCGGCATTAGCTGTTGGGCCGCGGCTCCAAAGACCTGCAGAGCTGCTTTGCGGCCTCGTTCAGCTCGGTTCGATGCTGCTCGTCGAGCTCGGGACGAGAGGCCAGCGATTTCGCGAGCTCGACGAGAATGTCGGCCAAGAGCCCGTAATGCACATGCATCACTGCCTCGCGTCGATCCTCCCCGGGTCGCACCAGCCTGATTGCGACGCTGTCATCATCGGCATAGGCGTCGAACTGCGAGTGCCGGCCAAAACTGCCGATGTAGGCCTTGTCGGGAAAATCGACGGAAACCTCAGCCTTGTCGCTGATCGGGTGCAATGACATGTATTAAGCTCCCTGGGTAATTCGCCGGGCTAGCCCAGCAGGGTAGTGCCGACCCACCGCATGTGGTCTTCGACCCGCCGAACACCCGGGATGTTCTCGGCCGCCACAACAAGAGCCCGCTTTTCCTGTTCGGACAGATACGAGCACCACAAATGCACCACGCCGTCCTTGACGATCACGTTCGCGGGAGAGACCTCGGCCCATCTCTGCGCCTTCAGCTCGGCCAGCAGCTTTTCCCGGATGCTACGGTCCTCGGCCTCGGCGCCGCTCGGAGACTGGTTGATTGTCATAGCGAGCGCCTGCACGAGATTCGCCCGGCTGACAATTCCGACAAGCTTGCCGTCATGCACAACGGGAACGCGCTTGATCCGGTTGGTCTCCAGTAGAAGGGCGATGTCGGCGATCGGCGTCGTCTCGGTGACGGAAAGGACATTGCGCGTCATGACGTCCTTCACCTGGAGGCTATGCGACTTGATGTAGTCCCCGGCGAGCCTGTTCGTCGATGCCATCATGTCGAGCCACCATGCGCGTCGGCGCTCGGTCCCAGTTTCAGCCCGATGCAACAGATCACCCTCGCTGACCATGCCGATTACTCGGTCGTCCTTGTCGACGACCGGGACCGCGCTAATGCCGCGCTCGGCCAGCAGTCGCGCGACTGCCGGTACAGTCGCGTTCTCGTCGACCGAGATAACTTCGCTCGTCATGACATCGATCGCGTGCATCGGATCGTCCCGGACCGTTTGGCTAGGCAGCAGAATACAGCGCTGCCCGGCTCGTGCACAGGCCCGGATCGACCGGCGCGGGTCCTGGACGGACGCTGTTCTGGCGGCGCAGTTTATCCGAGCGGCGCATCCCATCGCCGCGTCCGCATCGCCCGGTGCACCCGCTCGATGGCCAGCGATGTCGCCGCAGTGCGCGGCAACACACCGGCGCGCCGCACGTCGTCAAGAACGGCCTTGGTGTTGCCTCGGATCTTCTCGGCGATAAACCCAAGGGCTGCCGCCTCGGTCCCACCTCGATATTCTACCGCGGCACAGATCACGCCGCCCGCGTTGGCGATGAAATCGGGTAGCACGAGGACGCCGCGGCTGGCGAGCACCTGTTCGGCCTCGGCAGAGAGCGGGATGTTGGCGCCCTCGGCGACGATCTGGGTTTGCAGCCGCGCGACATTGCCGGCATGGATGACATTCGGGCGTGCCGCTGGGATCCAGATATCGCACGGGACGTCGATCACCGCATCCATGCCGAGCTTCCGGACGCGCGGGTGGTCGATCAATGCCCGCCCTTCGGCCTTGAGTGCCAAGAGCGCGGCGAGGTCCAGCCCGTCCTGATCGGCGATCGTGCCGTGTGTGTCGCTGGCAGCGACAAGGACCGCCCCTTTCTCGGCGAGGAAACGGGCAGCGTGTCGTCCGACCGAGCCGAAACCCTGAACGACGACCCGAGCGCCGGTCAGTGACAACCCGATCCGCTCCCGCGCCACGTCGATCGCGGCGACCAGACCAAACCCGGTGGCACCGATTTCATCGAGCGGGATGCCACCGATCTCGCGCGGCAGGCCAACGGCACGGCCGGTCTCGTCCTTGATCCACCCCATCGCCAACTCGTCGGTCCCCATATCGGGCCCCGGGATGTACTCCTTCAGATCGCCGATCGCTTCGGCAAAGCCCCGGATCAATCGCTCCTTGTCAGAGAGCGGCATCTTGGGATCGGCAAAGATCACCGACTTGCCACCGCCATGCGGCAGTCCTGCTGCGGCATTCTTAAAGGTCATCGCCCGCGCCAGCCGGAAGGCTTCCTCCGTGCTGACATCGGGCGACATGCGCACGCCGCCGATTGCCGGCCCGCAAGCGACGTTGTCGATCGCGACGACCGCCTTAAGCCCGATGGACGACCGGTGAATGTGAACCAGTTTCAAGGGACCGAGGTCGTCAGCGAAGCGAAATACGTCCTCCATCACATGCTCTCCAAGGGGTTCATCGATTCAAGAACCACAAGATCAGCGATACGACCCCACTAACGACGAGGCAGGTCACGATCGGGAAATAGAAACGGAAATTCCCCCGTTCGATCACGATGTCGCCAGGCAGATGACCGAGCCCGAGAGCCGGCCGAGCCACAGCCACAACAGCCCGACGACGAGTACGAGACCGATCCCGATCAACCATCGGCTCATAGTCCGGGACCAGAATTTCGCACTTTCATGATGACCCGCTTAGAGAATGTCGCGTTGATCTACGTCAAAGCCAGTGTCGTCTGGGAGTGTAGCTTCGCCCGGCACCAAGAGGAGAGTCGGATGAGAGCGAGGGATGTCATGTACAGGGCCGTGGCGACCACCACGCCCGAAACGACAGTCGAAGAAGTTGCTAGGCTCATGATCAACCTTCGCATCAGCGGGGTTCCCGTTCTCGACAAGAATGGGCAGCTCGTCGGAATCGTTACCGAAGGTGACTTACTGCGCCGAGTGGAGACCGGGACCGAGCGCAGGCGCTCGCCCTGGAGCGAATGGTTCTCTGCAAATTCCCGAATGGCTGCGGACTACATCAAGTCCCACGCCCGGCGAGTCGAGGACGTCATGACCAGAGAGGTCGTCAGCGTTGAGGAGTTGGCCAGCCTGGGCGAGATTGCCGAGCTGATGGAAACCAAGCGGATCAAGCGGGTCCCAGTCGTACATGACGGCAAGATCGTCGGCATCGTCAGCCGCGCCGACCTGCTGCAGGTGTTGGCCAGCGGCGGAGCCGCGAGCGCCGATGAAGAAAGCGACCGCCTGATCCGTGACCGACTGCTCGCTGAACTGCGCAGACAGGAATGGGCGAACTCGGCCGAGGGAAATGTCGTGGTCTCGGAGGGTGTCGTGCACTTCTGGGGGACCGTCGGATCGGAGGAGGAAAGAAGGGCACTCCGCGTCGTCGCCGAGAACATCCCCGGTGTCCGCGGCATCGAAGACCACACGATCTCGGGACCGCGCTACCTGGCGCCAATGTTCCCGGCAGTTTGATGCTGCAGGGTGGAGCGGGATGCGTTCTCGCATGGCAATCCCCGACGATCAGCGTGATGTCATCGATTTTCTGAGCCGGCCCTCCTCCTACGGAGCGGCAGTCGAGCGGGTCGACATCATCGAAACCCATGTGTCGCAGGTTTTTCTCGCCGGCGACCGAGCACAAGCTCAAACGCGCGATAAAATTTCCTTATCTTGACTTCTCTAACGCGGAACAGCGCCGGATAGCCTGCGAGGCCGAGCTTGCGCTCAACCGCCGCACGGCGCCGGACCTTTATCTGGAGGTCCGAGCGCTGACCCGCACCGCGAATGGTGCGATCGGCTTCGGGACCGAGGGTCGCGTGGTCGATTGGGTCGTGGTGATGCGCCGCTTCGATCAAGCAGCGCTGTTCGACCAGCTCGCCAAGACCAACCGACTAAATGCGCCCTTGATGAGCGAGCTCGCCGACCATATCGCGGCTTTCCATCAGGCGGCCGAATCACGCCCGGATCACGGCGGTGCTGCGGCGCTCGCCGCTGTCGTCGAGACAAACCATTGTTGCCTGATGGCGGCGTCGCAGGCGGGTTTTGTCACTGAGGATATCGTCGAGATCAGGGAGCGATCGCTGGAGCGGCTCGCGGCCGTCGGAACCTTGCTCGACCGGCGGCGCGCGGCTGGAAAAATGCGGCGCTGCCACGGTGACCTACATCTCCGCAACGTCTGCCTGTTCGAGGGCAGGCCGACCTTGTTCGATTGCCTCGAATTCTCGGACGAGATCGCTTCTGTCGACGTGCTCTATGATGTCGCCTTTTTGTTGATGGATCTCGAGCATCGCGGGTTCGCGCATTTTTCTAACCTCGTGCTGAACCGCTATCTCGATTTGACCGGCGAGGACGACGGGCTTGCAGCGATGCCGCTCTTTCTGTCGTCGCGTGCGGCGATCCGGGCGCATGTCACTGCAGCGGCGCTTGAGCGCGCGACGGAGCCGAAGCTGAGGCCTCAAATGGCTGCCGAAGCGCGCAGCTACCTTGAGCTCGCTGCCCAGTTTCTGCGACCGGGATCCTGCCGCCTCGTCGCGATCGGCGGCCTTAGCGGAACCGGTAAATCGTCCCTCGCTGCAGCCCTTGCGCCGAGCCTCGGCGCACGGGTCTTACGCAGCGACGTGATCCGCAAGCGTCTGTTCGCAGTCGCCCCCGAAACACGGTTGCCACCGACTGCCTATACGTCGCAGGTGTCGCGGCGTGTCTATCAGACGCTGCGCCGGAAGGCGGCTGAGGCGCTCGCCGCGGGATATTCGGTGATCACCGATGCCGTCTCTCTAAAGCCTTCGGAGCGCCAGTCCTTCGTCGCGGTCGCTGAGGCAGCTGGCGTCCCGTTTGCCGGTCTTTGGCTAGAGGCTCCGCCAGCAACGATGGATCGCCGCCTGCGCGCCCGGCGCCATGATGCCTCGGATGCGTCTCCGGAAGTCCTGCAGCAACAGCTTCAGCAAGATCCCGGGACTGTGGAATGGGGTCGCATAGACGCAGGTACTGGTCCGGAGGGTTGCCTGTCCGCCGCGCGCCGGGCTCTCGAGCTCAGCTGATGCCGGCGCTAGGTTAGATCGAAGGCGGTTTGCCGCGCCATCGTCTTGCCTCGATCTGCTGAGCCAGTTCCGCGCGACGCTCCGGGCTGAGCTCCTCAGCCCCGGGCCCGGCTTTTTTTCGCACCTGCCTGGGCGGCTTTGCTGCCCTCGGCGCTTTTCTTCTAACTCGCTCTGATCCACGTTCGCCCGACATTCTCATCTCCTATCATGCCAAAGTAATTGTGGTCTCTGATAAGCCAAACTGACTTGATCCAAATCAACTCGCGTTTGACGCCAAGGCTGACACTATTGCAGGCGGATAGTGAGGAGCCGTTCTCCCATCTTGATCCAACGCCGTCGTAGACCCTGCTATTGCGTGCTCACCGCACGGCGATGCCCCCCCGCCCATTGAGCGCCCTTTTTGTCACGCCTGCCTGTGGACGGGCAAGCCTGTGTCCTTTGCAGTAATGTTTGCCTCGGCTCGAACTTCGGCGACCTAGCCATTGCAAAGCGCACCGCCCCTATCAGCAAGCGCCTCAACTCCGCGAGAGGGGTCCCCGTCGACACGATTGGGCTACATATACTCGGCCGCTTCAGACTTGCCGGGTCCAATTTACCCGCACGAAATATCCGTCTTTCTCATAATTGTCCTCGATCTCGCCATGGAAGGCGCGCTTGACCGCCTCGCCGATGCGGCGCGCAGGTGGATGTCCGTCGTGTTGATCACGACCTCCTGCCCGTCATCCTCGATACTGATGATCCGGTTGAGGGGATGCTCCTTCTTCTCTGCCTCCTCCTGGTGCCGGGCCAAGTGGATCATCTCCTCCTTATATTCCCGGGCGAAGTCGCCACGCAGCGTCACCACTCCGGCCGGGAATTTGTCGTTGATACGGCGGCAGGCTGCTCATAGCTCCTCGTCGGCACCTTCGCCCTTCGTCCCCCACTGCCAGCGCCCTTGGTGATAGACGACGCCGCATTGCGGGCAGACCGTACCCTCATGCAGCTTTTGCTGACGCTGGTAGGGGTCGAGGATATGGTCATGTTGGGGGCGTCCCGAGATGCGGCGAGTCGCTCTCGACCTCTGCGGACCCAGGTTCGATCGCTTCATATTGGCTCCGTGCGATGCAGGATAAATACTATCTCACGCTCGGCCGGCTGATCCATTGACCTCGGTCAATGGAGAATGCCAGTCGCCGACCGGTCAATCCACGTGCCCGCTCGACCGGCTGGCGCAGGTGCTTGCTGCGGCCGCGGGCGTGCTTTGCCTCATAGAGATTGGTGAATGTGCCGCGCTGAAGCGGAGCTGGACCGCGGTGCGACGTTGTTGACTTTTCATGCGAGTGCCGCCGACGCTCGACCTTCTTTTCCCGGATCTCACGAGCGTCCTGGCCCATAAACATCCGCCACTTGCAGACGTGTGGCGCGCAGCCGTTCTCCCATCGCGCCAGCAAAACGCTTCATCAACTCGTAACCGAGATCATGATCAGCCTCGCATTTGTCGCGCAGGCATCGGGCATCGACCCCCAGCACCCGCACGAGCTCTGACGAGCGCGCATCGAATGTCCAGAGATAGGGCGGCACCAGCCACGACCCATCGAGGATGTCGCCTTCGTGCAAGGTCGCAACGACCAGCGGCTGCTGACCAGGCGAATGCAGCTCAAGGGCCACCGACCCTTGGCGCAGCAAATAGAATTCGTTGGCCGGTTCGCCTTCTCGAAACAGATATTCCCCAGCCGCGAAACGCAGATTGCGCGTACAGCCGGATATCGCGGAACCGAATTCGGGACCTAGGCCGGCGAAGAACGGCTGATCGAGGACGATGCGTTCAAGCCCCCGCATCGGCATCCCTCCGAGACGGCTCGCCCGAGGGTTCAGGCGAGCCCCGGATAGCTGCAGCTTCCTCGGTAATATCGATCCCGACGGGACACCAGGTTATGCAACGCCCACAGCCGACACACCCGGAGCTGCCAAACTGATCAACCCAGTGGGCCAGCTTATGCGTCATCCATTGGCGGTAGCGCGAGCGCGCCGAATTCCGCACGCTGCCGCCGTGGATGTAGGAAAAATCCAATGTGAAACAGGAATCCCAGCGGCGCACGCGCTCGGCGGTCGCACCGGAGAGATCGGTCGTGTCGTCGATTGTCGTGCAGAAGCAAGTCGGACATACATTGGTGCAATTGCCGCAGGTGAGGCAGCGTCCGGCGACCTGGTCCCACCGCGGGTGGTTGGGATTGGTCTGAAGCAATTCCTTTATTCCGTCGGTATCGAGCTGTCGTCCCATCTGACCCCTGGTGCGGTCGACAATTCGCTCGGCGGCGGCGATTTCCTCCGCGGTTGCAGGCCGCTGCGGCAAATCCCTGACCACGTCCGCACCCGCGGCGCTTCCGACGTCGATCATGAAAAGATGACGGCCCTCCTCGATGAGCTCCGTCAGGGCCAGGTCGAAACCGGCCTCGACCTTTGGTCCGGCATCCATCGAGACACAGAAACAGGTGCCGCCCGCCTGACCGCAATTGACCGCCACGACGAAGGCGCGGTCGCGGCGCTTCTTATAAGACTTGTCGAGGTATTGACCCCCGAGAAAGACCCGGTCCTGGATGGCGATCGCGCGCAGTTCACAGGCGCGCACGCCGATAAAGGCGAGCGGTCCCGCTGTTTCCTCGCTCTCAACGACCGCGAAATCATCGCCCTGGCGACGGGCTTGCCAGAGCCGCTCGACCGGGGGATGCAGAAACCGTTTCCAGGAATGGGGCCCCACGGCATAGCCGAACAGTGCCGCGTCGGCGCGCCGCTCAATTCGGTACCGCGCGGCATCCTGCCGATCGGTCCATCCGATGGGGAGATCTTCGAGACGCTCGATAGTTTCGTAGATGATGGCGCCGTCGCGCACGGTCGGGCCTATAACTCGATACCCGCGATTCGCCAAACTGTCGATGATCTGTTGCAGGTCATCCCGCTCGATAGTGAGCTTGGCGCCGAGCATCTCTGCCGAAGCTTGGTTCGTCGGAGCCTCCTTTTCAACCATTGGTCATTTAACACAAGGAGCGGCTATTTCCATTGACGCAGGTCAATGAGCCTAATCTATCTCATGTCCTCTGGTTAAATAGGAATAACAACGAATGCCGGTATTGGCGCCACGCGATCTTCCGGCCGGGCTCCACGCACTCGGTGAGCTCGCGCTCGACCTGCGCTGGACCTGGAGCCATGAGGCGGATGCTCTGTGGGAGCGGGTCGACGCAGAGGCGTGGAGCCGTACCCAAAACCCTTGGACCATCCTTCAGGACATCTCGGCGGAGCGGCTTCAGGCGCTCGCCGCCGACGCTTCTTTTGTCGCCGAGCTCAAGCGGCTAGTACTTACCCGGCGAGCATATCTTGATGCGCCGAGCTGGTTCTCCTCCGCGCACGACACCGCCGCGCTCTCGGGTGTGGCTTATTTCAGCATGGAGTTCGGTCTCGGCGAGGGGTTGCCGCTCTATGCGGGAGGTCTCGGCATCCTCGCCGGCGACTTCCTCAAAACGGCGAGCGATCTCGGGATACCCGTAATCGGCGTGGGCCTCCTTTATCAGGAGGGCTATTTCCGGCAGATCATCGACTCCGCCGGGGTGCAGCACGAGGCTTATCCGTTTAACGACCCGGGTTCGCTGCCGATTGAGCCGGCGCATGGCCCAGACGGAGCCTGGCTCCGCGTCGCTCTCGACCTACCCGGGCGGACCGTATCGCTGCGCGTGTGGCAGGCGTTGGTCGGGCGCATCATGCTCTACCTGCTCGACGCCAACGACCCGCTCAACAGCCCGGCCGACCGTGGCATCACCGGCAAGCTATACGATGCCGGCAGCGAGACCCGCATCTCGCAAGAGGTCGTTCTGGGCGTCGCCGGCTGGCGGGTTGTTGAGGCGCTCGCCCCCAAGGTCGAGATCTGTCACTTGAACGAGGGTCATGCCGCCTTTGCCGTGCTCGAGCGGGCGCGAGCCTGTATGCGGCGCTCCGGCCTCTCGTTCCGTGAGGCGTTGTGGGCAACGCGCGCCGGAAACATTTTTACCACCCATACGCCGATGGCCGCCGGGTTCGACCGGTTTCCGACCGATGCGCTCGCCAAATATGCCCGCTACGTCGAGGGTTTTCTCGCCGAGGCCGGCATCGGGCTGGACGAATTCCTGGCGCTCGGCCGTGCCGGTTCCGGCGATGAAAACGAGCCGTTCAATATGGCCTATCTGGCGATGCGCGGATCGATGCTGACCTTTGGCGTCAGCCGGCTGCACGGCCGAGTCAGCCGACATATCTTTCAGCCGCTGTTTCCGCGTTGGCCGGAGGAGGAGGTGCCGATCGGCCATGTCACCAATGGCATCCATGTCCCGAGCTGGGATTCACCGGGCGCCGACGGACTGTGGACGGCCGCCTGCGGCAAGGAGCGCTGGCGCGGCCTGCCGGATGCGCTTCCCGATCTGATCGCGAGCCTTTCGGACGAGCAGCTATGGGCCATGGCCGGCGAAGAGCGACACACCCTGATCCAACAGGTGCGCGCCCGGCTCGCCCGGCAGCTCGGCAGCCGCGGCTATCCGCCGGAGGTTGTCGCGCAGGCGGCGAACGTGCTCGATCCCAACGCGTTGATCCTCGGTTTTGCGCGGCGCTTTACCGGCTACAAGCGGCCGAACCTGCTGCTTAGGGATCCGGCGCGGCTTGCCCGCCTGCTGAACGATCCGGCCCGACCGGTCCAGCTGGTGCTCGCCGGAAAGGCGCATCCGGCGGACGATGTGGGCAAGGAAATGATCCGCGAGTGGATCGACCTCGCGCAGCGGCCCGAGTTCCGCCCGCGCGTGGTTTTCCTCGAAGACTACGACATGGCCCTCGCCCAGGAGCTCGTTCAGGGCGTCGATGTCTGGGTCAACACCCCGCGCCGCCCTTGGGAGGCGTGCGGCACGAGCGGCATGAAGGTGCTGGTCAATGGTGGCCTCAATCTTTCGGAGCGCGACGGCTGGTGGGAAGAGGCCTACGCGCCGGAGCTCGGCTGGGCCATCGGCGATGGCCGGGAGCACCCCGATGATAAAGCAGATGCCGAGGACGCCGAGGCGCTGTACGTCACCCTCGAGCAAGAGGTAGTGCCGGAATTCTATACGCGCGACGCGGCCGGAATGCCGCGGCGCTGGCTCGAGCGTGTGCGCCGAAGCATGGCGTCATTGACCCCGACCTACAGCAGCAGCCGAATGGCGCGCGATTATGTGGAGCAGTACTACCTCATCGGGGCAGCGGAGCTGCGCCGTCGTTCTGCCGACGGGGGTGAGCCGGCACGGGCGATGCACAGTTGGGAGGCTCGATTGCGTCGGCACTGGTCGGGGCTTCACATCGGAGAAACGAGCCTCTCGCGTGAGGGTGAGGCTTGGTCTTTCTCGATTCCGGTCTATCTCGGCGAAATCGCGCCGGCGGATATTGCGGTTCAGCTCTACGCCGACCCGCGTGACGCCGAGCCACCCTTCGTCGGCGTCCTCGTCCGCGGCGAAGGAATCATCGGCACAACGAACGGTCATATTTATACCGGAACGGCGCCGGCGACCCGACCGGCGGAGGAGTACACCATCCGAATCGTCCCCCATTATCCAGGCGTGCGGGTACCGGGCGAGCTTCCGTTGATCCTGTGGCAGAAGTGAACCGCGCCTCGGGTTGAAGCTTGATTGATCTGGGTCAACGCCCGCCCCTATCTTTTGAGCCACAAGCTCGAGCGAACGCCGATCACGAGGAGCGGTGATGACCAGCTTTACATTTTCCCTGGAGCAGCTGAGAGCGGCCCCGCCCGAGGTGCGCCGCTGGGTTGAGCAAGAGATCGGTGCGGCACTGGGCGCCCTGAGCAGGCTCAATCGCGACCAATCGCAGGTCCATAACGCCGCCCTTGCGGCCTGCACGTCCGAAGAGGCGTTGCAGATGTTCGAGTCGATCAAAGACAATTTCCTGCTCTCACAGGTTTTTTTCGAGCTGGCGCGCGAGACACCCGCCGGCCGCACTGCGCCACCGCTTCATGCGCTCAACATTGCCGATCTGTTGCGCCATACCCGGCTTCCAGATGGTGATCGGCTTGCCGATTGTTTCACCGCGATCAATCAGATCTTTCAGACCGTCCGGAATGACCCAGAGGCGGCGCTTTTCGGTTTCGACCAGTACGGCCATGTCTACATTCACGAGACCACGCATCACAGCATCCGGCGCCTGTGGGAACAGCTATTCGCGACGGATCAGCAAGCCGCCAGCCGGCCGGCTCCGCTTGGCGTGACATTGCCTCATCTCGTGCCAAGCGAAGACATCTCTGGGCACTCGCCGGCCTATCCTCTGCCGCCAAATCTTTGAGTGAGCCTGGATGAGCGCTCTCCAACTTCGCGCTCATCTGTCCTCGTGTTTAGCTCTCGTCAGCTTGGTTCGAACAATGCCAACGTTGAAGGCAGGTACGATTTATTTTCTTCTTGTCTTTGCGGTTGGATGGGTTCTCGGGCCGATCCGTGAACTTTGGTTGGTGCCGCATCTCGGGCGGACGACGGGATTACTGTTCGAGGCGCCTCTCATGGTGATAGCGATGATCCTGGCCGCAGGTTGGGTTCTCAGGCGTCTTTATGTGCCATACGCCCTCAACGCCAGGCTAGCCGTCGGCCTCGTCGCGCTCGCAATACTATTGGTTGCTGAGCTTGCGGGCGTACGATGGATGCGGCGTATCTCGATCCAAGAATACCTGGCCGGCTATGCAACCCCGTCCGGCCTGATCTCGCTTCTATTGTTTCTGCTTTTCGCGGCGATGCCTTCGCTCGTCGAGCGATCAAAGACGCACAGTCCCACTGGTGAGCGCGACGCTCTGATTGGATTAGGGCTCGGCGGCGACAATGCTATCGGCCCGCATGTGCCACCATGATTGCGTCGGCGACGAGCTTGGTCGAGTCGAGGACTACAATGTTGTCGGGAAGCCGTCCCGCCGCGGCGCCCGGTTAGTGAACATGGAGGCAAAGCAGCGCTGGCAGGCCTCGATCATGCACTCGTCCTGCCGACCTCGGGATGTCCTTCACCCGGCAGATCTAGCTGTGCCGTTGACGCTCTTTGATTTATGTCAAGGCCCGAGGGACGATTTTGCCTTTTTTTGCCGGTGCAGAACCTAGAACCGAGTCATGTCCTGCAACTTTTCGCTGACCTGATGTTTCAAAAGGAAAGGAATGTCACTACGGATGAATAAGTTTGCTCCGTTTGTCGCCGGGCTGATGATCGCCGGGGCCGCCCATGCACAATTGCTCCCGACCTGGGAAACCAACATAACTCTGACGCAGCAAGATCTCGACATGATCCACGGCGCCGTGACCAATCAGGTCCACGGCAAGCCGGTAGGAACTAGGGTTACTTGGAGCAATCCGGCTTCGGGAAACTCCGGATATGTCAAGCTGAACAAAAAGCTCGTCAAGAATGGTCAGCAATGCGAGAGCATCGGATATACGGTACGGTCAAAGGGCCCGCCAGTGTACACTGAGCATTATTATTTTACCAGCTGCCTGCAACCGGACGGGACTTGGAAGATCGCGTGAATTCAGTTGTTCGGAGCCGTTATGCATGGACCCGGCACTAGAGCGGGAAATCGTCTCGATCCTCAATGAGGCAAACGATTTGACGATCGCGAACGTCCGTGAGGACGGCTATCCGCAGGCGACGACAGTCAGCTATGTCAATGCGGGCCTCACCATCTATTTCGGCTGTGCCGCCCAGTCTCAAAAGGCCAAGAACATCGGCCACAACGCCAAGGTCTCGCTCACTGTCAACCTGCCATACGCCAGTTGGGACCAGATCCGGGGTCTGTCAGTCGGTGGCAAGGCAGCGGCTGTCACCGATCCGAAGGAGATGGAGCGGGCGGGGCAGATGATGCTCGGGAAATTTCCTCAGATCGCTCGGTACGCGCCAACGGACATGGAGCAACTGGTGGTGTTCCGGATTACCCCGGAAATCATTTCCGTTCTCGACTACCGCAAGGGGTTTGGCCATACCGATCTCCTCAAGGTCGACGCTTGAAGGGATTGGAGCCCCGAGGTGCCTTACCCAGCATTCTGATGGCCGAGCAGAAAACGCAGAGCCGTGATCCGGGTGTCGAGTCGAGGACACCGCCCTACGAGCAGCATGGCGGTCTCCCAGCCGTCATCGAGCAGGCGCCGCCGCGAGCCGATCGGCGGCGGAGATCGCGTCTCGTGCTCCTGGTCTCGTTGTTGATCATCGGCGCCGGCGCGGGAATCGGCTGGTCGTGGTGGCAGCACTATCAGTCGCGGCTGCCGCTTGGCATCGCCTCCGGAAACGGCCGCCTCGAAGCCGACGAGATCGACATCGACACAAAGTTTGCCGGCCGCATTGCGAAGCTGTTCGCCGATGAAGGCGACATGGTTACGGCGGGCCAGCTGGTCGCGCTGATGGATACGCGCAACCTCGAAGCCTCGCTCAAGAAGGACCAAGCGGTGGTGAACCAGGCGGAGCGGACGCTCGACGAGGCACGGGCGAACCTCGAACAGCAGCAGACCGTGGTCAAGCTCGCAAAACAGGAACTCGACCGCACCGCCTCCCTGGTACCGAAGGGCTTTGCCACCGTCGAGTTGCTGGATCAGCAGCGACAGCAGTTGAACGGAGCCGTCGCTGCAGAAAATGCCGCGACCCACAAGGTTGGCGAGGCCGAGCACGCGCTCGATGCCGCCCGGCACAGCGTCGAGCTCGATCGGGTCAACATTGTCGACAATGCCCTCGTCGCGCCGCGCGAGGGACGCATTGAGTACCGCGTTGCCAATGTCGGCGAGGTCCTGGCCGCGGGCGGCAAGGTCTTCACAATGCTCGACACCTCCTATGTTTACATGGACGTTTACCTGCCGACCGCGGAGGCCGGTCGGATCAGGCCTGGCTCCGACGCCCGTATCGTTCTTGATGCCTATCCCGCGCACGCGATCCCGGCCAAGGTGGTGTTCATCGCCTCGCAGGCGCAGTTCACGCCCAAGACTGTCGAAACCAAGGACGAGCGCGACAAGCTGATGTTCCGGATCCGGGTGCGGATTGATCCCGAGCGCTTGCGCGGCCGCGCCGAGATCGTCAGAAGCGGTCTGCCGGGGGTCGCCTATCTGCGCGCCGATCCGGCGGTCGCATGGCCTTCCCAATTGCAAGGAGACGCGCCCTCATGAGCGTGCGCGACGGCACCGTCGCGCGCCTCGATCAGGTCACGCAGCGCTATAGGGACGCGGTCGCCCTCAACGCTGTAACGTTACCTCTTCCGGCCGGCCGCCTTGTCGGACTGATCGGGCCCGACGGCGTCGGCAAGTCGTCACTGCTGAGCATCATCGCCGGCGCTAGGCAGATCCAATCCGGCAAGGTTTACGTGCTCGACGGCGACATGACCGATGGCGCGTACCGCGCCGCGGTATGCCCGCGCATTGCCTACATGCCGCAAGGCCTCGGCAAGAACCTCTATCCCGATCTCAGTGTGCGCGAGAACATCGAATTTTTCGGCCGCTTGTTCGGCCAATCCGCTGCCGAACGGAGATCGCGCATCGTCGAGCTTCTCGACAGCACTGGGCTCGCGCCGTTTTCTGGCCGCCCCGCCAAGAAATTGTCGGGAGGGATGCGGCAAAAGCTCGGCCTGTGCTGCTCCCTGATCCACGATCCCGACCTCCTGATCCTCGATGAGCCGACGACCGGCGTCGACCCGTTATCACGCCGCCAGTTCTGGGAACTGATCGATCGCATGCGGTCTCGCCGCCCGGGAATGAGCGTCCTGGTCGCGACGGCGTATATGGAAGAGGCCGAGCGGTTCGACTGGCTCGTCGCGATGAACGCCGGTGCGGTCGTGGCAGCCGGGTCGCCGGCCGAACTCAAGCAAGCGACCGGGGCGTGTACGGTCGAGGATGCCTTCATCGCCTTGCTGCCGGAGCGGGAGCGCGCTGGCCACGCGGGATTGCAGATACCGCCGCGTCGCATCGTGGACGCCGAGCCGGTCATCGCGGCGCGCGGCCTCACCTGCCGGTTCGGCGATTTCACTGCGGTCGACAGGGTCAGTTTCGCGATCGAGCGCGGTGAGATCTTTGGCTTTGTCGGATCGAACGGCTGCGGCAAGACGACGACGATGAAGATGCTGACCGGGCTCTTGCCGGCCAGTGAGGGCGAAGCGCTGCTGTTCGGCTGGCCCCTCGATGCCAGCGATCTGAAAACGCGCTATCGGGTCGGCTATATGTCGCAGTCGTTCTCGCTGTATGCGGAACTCACGGTCCGGCAGAACCTCGATCTTCACGCGCATCTGTTTCACCTGCCGAGGCGGAAGGCGAAGGCGCGGATTGCCGAGCTGGTCGAACGCTTCGGCCTTGCCGACTACCTCGACGATCGCGCGTTGGATCTGCCGCTCGGCATCCGCCAGCGGCTCTCGCTCGCGGTCGCTATCGTGCACGAGCCCGAGATGCTGATCCTCGACGAGCCGACCTCGGGGGTCGATCCCGTGGCGCGCGACCGGTTCTGGGATTTGCTGATCGCTCTGTCACGCAACGAGGGCGTGACGATCTTCGTCTCGACCCATTTCATGAACGAAGCCGAACGCTGCGACCGGATCTCGCTGATGGACTCAGGGCATGTGCTGGCGACGGATACGCCGGCAGGCCTGATCAAGGCTCGCGGCGTTGCCACGCTCGAAGACGCGTTCGTCAGCTATCTTGAAGAGGCATCGGCAAGCACCAGTGCTACGAGGCAGGCAGAACATTCGTCGGACGCGCCGCAGACACCGCCGGAGCGGCAGTCAAAGGCCGCTTCATGGTTCAGTCCGCAGCGGCTGTTTGCCTACACGATACGCGAAGCGCTGGAGTTGCTGCGCGACCCGATCCGGGTCGCCTTCGCCTTATTCGGCACCGCCTTCATGATGCTCGTTTTCGGGTTCGGCATCTCGACCGACGTCAACAACCTTTCCTTCGCCGTGTTCGACCACGATCAGAGCCACGAAAGCCGCGCCTATCTCGAAGAACTGCGGGGCTCCTCCTACTTCGTCGAAAAGCCGCCGCTTGCCGATTATGCCGATCTCCAGAGGCGGCTCCAGAATGGAGACATCGAGGCCGGCATCGAAATCCCACCCGGCTTCGGCCGCGACATTGCGCGTGGCCGACCTGCCTGGATCGCTGCGTGGATCGACGGCGCGAGGCCGTTCGTCGCGCAGACGATCCGCGGCTATCTCGAGGCCATGCATCAACTGTATTCGTCCGACCCGATCGTAAAGACGACCCAGCCGGCGCTCCCGCCGCCTGCCGGTATAGAGGTCCGGTTCAAGTATAACCAAGATTTCGACAGCATCTATGCGATGGTGCCCTCGACCATTTCCCTACTGCTCGCGCTATTCCCCGCGATATTGATGGCGCTCGCGATCGTCAGAGAAAAGGAGCTCGGCTCGATCACCAACCTTTATGTGACGCCTGTTACCCGCATCGAATTCCTGCTCGGCAAGCAGCTGCCCTATATCGGGGTCGCGACAGTGAATTTCGCCTTGATGTTCGCGATGGCGCTGTTCGTTTTTCAGGTGCCGCTCAAAGGCAGTTTTCCGACCCTTTTCCTCGGCGTCCTGATCTACGTCACCGCGACGACGGCTTATGGCATGCTGATTTCCACGTTCACCCGCACTCAGATCGCCGCGCTGTTTGGCACCGCCATTCTGACCTTTCTGCCGGCATCACAGTTTTCCGGCATGTCGGTCCCGGTATCCGCGCTCTCCGGGATCGCGCAAATCATGGGTCGTGGATTCCCGATGACCTATTTTCTCCCGATCAGCATCGGGACTTTCACTAAGGGCCTCGGGTTTGAAGACCTTGGTGCGAAGTTGGCTGGTTTGGCAGTCTTCATCCCGGTCCTGACATTGCTGAGCCTGCTGCTCCTGCGCAAGCAGGAGCGTTAGAAAGACGCGGCGGTGCAAAAAATCACAAACATCTTCTGGCTCGGCACCAAGGAATTGCGCAGCTTCCTGCACGATTACGTGCTGCTGGGACTGGTCGTCTACGCGTTCTCTCTTGCCGTCATCGCGCAGGCCGGAAGCAGCGCGCAGGAAGTGCACAATGCGTCGATCGGCGTCGTCGACGAGGATCATTCTGAACTGTCGCGCCGCATCGCGCACGCGTTCCTGCCGCCTTACTTCCAGCCGGCGCAGCCGATCGCCGAGCGAGACATTGTTCCTTTGATGAATAGCGGTAGGTACACCTTTGTCGTCGACATTCCACCGAATTTTCAGCGGGATGTTCTCGGCCGACGCGAGCCTCCCATTCAGCTCGACGTCGATGCCACCGCGATGGTGCAGGCAGGGCTCGGGTCCGACTATGCACAGCAGATCATCACGAACGAAATCAACGATTTTCTCTCCCGTGCTGAAGGTACCCCGTTATCGCCGGTAAATCTCGTAGTGCGCATCGAGTTTAACCCGAACGTGACAACGGCGTGGTTCACCAGCGTTATGGGAATCATCAATTTCATCACAATGCTGGCGATCATCCTGTCGGGCGCCGCCATCGTCCGCGAGCGCGAGCACGGCACGATGGACCATCTGCTGGTCATGCCGCTGACGCCGTTCGAGATCGCCATGTCCAAGGTCTGGGCCAATGGTCTGGTCATCATCATCGCGGTCGGCCTGTCACTTTATCTCGTCGTGCGCGGGCTGCTCGCCATCCCGATCGCCGGTTCGATACCGCTGTTCCTGCTGGGCGTCGCCTTCTATTTGTTTTTTGCCACTGCGATCGGCATCTTCCTTGGCACAGTGGCGCGCTCGATGCCGCAGCTCGGCCTGCTCTATTTCCTCGTCTATATGCCGATGGCGCTGCTTTCCGGCAGCAACACGCCGCTCGAGAGCATGCCGCCATGGCTGGCGACGGTCATGCAAGCGTCGCCGTCAACGCACTTCGTGTCCTTCGCGCAGGCGATCCTCTATCGCGGCGCCGGCTTCACAGTGGTTTGGCCGCAGTTCCTGATCGTCGCGCTGATCGGCGGGCTGTTCTTCGGGCTCGCCCTGCTCCGCTTCCGGCGGGTCTCCAGCGCGGCCTGATCGAGCTACTCTCGTACGCTCTCGCCAGCGGACCTCCGCATCATCTTGCGCGGAATAGCTGGCCGAAGCGAGCGGCCGAATATCGGCGGATCGCCGGCCGCGAGGTGCTGCACCTCGGCCGTTGATCTGGATCAAGGCCGGTTCAGCCGATCCCTCTTATGTATTCGGGTGATAGCGCCGCGTTGGAAACACTCATGAGCAAACGAACGGCGATTTGCATTGGTTGGCCGTGATAGTCTCGACTGCAGTGGCGGCTCTTGCCGATGCATCGGCCGATCCCATTGCCGGGCAAAACTTGGCCGACAAGTGGTGCGCCGAGTGTCACGGCATTCGTGCCGACCGGCTTTCGCCGAACCGGGCGGCCCCGACATTTCCGCAATTGGCGGCCGAGCCCTCGATTACCGAATATTCCCTCCGCGCGCTGCTGCGCTCGCCGCACGAAACGATGCCGCACATCACCTTCACACCCGATCAAATGGACGACATCGTCGGCTACATCATGTCGTTGAAGCCGCACAACTGAGGCCGAGCTCGCCGCGTTTCACTTCTGGGCGACGAGCTGCGTTCCCCAATTGATGCAGGTCAATGCCGCCCGTTCCGCGTTGCTGTTTCCTGTCGCTGCTTTCGAGGAGAAGAAGGTGTCCTGGGGCATCATCCGAAAACAAGCAGCCTATGAGGGCCGGCCCCCCAATCTGCGCGACTATGACGCGGTGCGGCAGGCGTTTACGTGGAAGGCGGTGCGCGCCGAGCTGGCGATGCCCGGCGGACTTAACATCGCCTATCACGCGCTTGATCGACACATTACCGAAGGACGGGGCGAAAAATTGGCGCTGCGTTGGTTGGGCAAGGCCGGCGAGAGGCGCGACATAAGCTATGCGGAGCTTCTGGCGCTCAGTTGCCGCTTCGCCAATCTGCTGCGCGATCTGGGTGTCGGCAAGGGCGAGCGGGTCTTCACCCTCCTCGGCCGGGTTCCCGAGCTTTACATCGCGGCACTGGGGACATTGCGCAACGGCAGTGTTCTTTCGCCGCTGTTCTCGGCCTTCGGTCCCGAGCCGGTCCGCACCCGGATGGGGATCGGTGAAGCAAAGGTGCTAATCACAACTGCCGCCTTCTACCGGCGCAAAGTCGCCGATTGGCGCCGCGAGCTGCCCGGATTGCAGCATGTCCTGCTGATCGATCACGGCCTCGCCCAGCGGGTCGAAGGCACGATCGACTTCCATGAGGTGATGGCGCGATCCAGTGACGAGCCCCGCCTCGCCGCCACCGGGCCGGAGGACCTTGCGCTATTGCACTTCACCAGTGGCACCACTGGCCGGCCAAAGGGCGCGATGCACGTCCATGCAGCGGTCCTCGGCCATCACGTGACCGGGCGATACGCGCTCGACCTGCATCGCGATGACGTGTTCTGGTGCACCGCCGATCCCGGCTGGGTGACCGGCACCTCCTACGGCATCATTGCGCCGCTGACCAACGGCGTGACTATGATCGTCGACGAGGCCGAGTTCGACGCCGAGCGCTGGTACCGCATCCTCCAGGATGAACGCGTCACGGTCTGGTACACGGCGCCGACCGCGATCCGCATGCTGATGAAGACCGGCGAGGAGACCGCGCGGAAATACGATCTGTCGCGCCTGCGCTTCCTGGCCAGCGTCGGCGAGCCGCTCAACCCCGAAGCGGTTGTATGGAGCAATCGCGTCTATGGCCGGCCGTTTCACGACAATTGGTGGCAGACCGAGACCGGCGGCATCATGATTGCCAATTTTGCGACGATGGACATCAAGCCGGGATCGATGGGGCGCGAACTGCCCGGCATCGATGCGGCGATTATCGCGCGTCGGCTCGACGGCACGGTGCACACTATCGAGGAGCCGATGACGGCGGGCGAGCTCGGCTTGCGCCCCGGCTGGCCGTCGATGTTCCGCGGCTATTTGGGCGAACCCGAGCGCTATGCCAAGTGCTTTGCCGACGGCTGGTATTTGACCGGCGATCTCGCAATGCGCGACGCCGACGGTTATTTCTGGTTTGTCGGCCGCGCCGACGACGTGATCAAATCGGCGGGCCACCTGATCGGCCCGTTCGAGGTCGAAAGCGCGCTGATGGAGCATCCCGCCGTCGCTGAGGCCGGGGTCATCGGCAAACCCGATCCGGTCGCCGGCAACATCGTCAAGGCCTTCATCAGCCTCAAGCCCGGCTACGTTGCAGGCGAGCCTCTCGCCCGCGAGCTGTTGGGTCATGCCAGGAAGCGCCTCGGCCCGGCCGTGGCGCCGAAGGAAATCGCCTTCAGCGCTGATCTGCCGCGCACACGCAGCGGCAAGATCATGCGCCGCCTGCTGCGCGCCCGCGAGCTGGGTTTACCGGAGGGCGACCTCTCGACCCTCGAGGACGCGGCCGTCAGTGATCCAGATCAAGGACAAGCTGCGCAGACAGCTGGTTGAACGTCTATTGCGTACGACGCACAGTCAGGAGATCGAGAGATGGACGCGGTTCTGCACGACACACCGGATCACGTCGCCTGCGCCCGCTCGCTCGGGCCTCTTCTCGCCGCAGCGGCGGACGAGATCGAGCGCAACCGCGAATTGCCGGCATCGATCGTGTCAGCCCTGATCGGCAATGGGATGTTCCGTTTGTTGCAGTCGCGTTCGCTCGGCGGCGCCGAACTCGACCCGATGACCTATATCCGAGTGGTCGAG
>Ga0306922_10001308_pt1 | contig 22230 bp, 20 predicted proteins | sample sta12Cox44000082_FD_203758 | JGI IMG/M metagenome (GOLD analysis project Ga0306922, IMG submission 203758) | Lab enrichment of tropical soil microbial communities from Luquillo Experimental Forest, Puerto Rico - statoxic.12C.oxic.44.000.082 (v2)... | ecosystem: Environmental > Terrestrial >... | reverse complement strand
TACCAGGTGTTCATGCCGCCGCTGCATTATGACGCTTCGGCCAAGACGCAGCCGGAGTACGATCCGAAGCTCATCGTGCTCGTGCGGCGAGCTCGGGTTCGGCCCACGCTGATCTTTCAGGGCAAGGTGGAAGGGGATCCCGTGGTTGCTCAGGTCGCGCTGCCACAGCCTCCACCAACCAGTTCCCAGAAGGCTGACCCCGCAAAGAAGCCGGACGACGATTCTACTTGGAACCGTGTGCGCAGCTTTTTTCACAAGCTGTGGTCGCCGAGTTCGTGAACAAGCAGTATCAAATTACCGTTAGTCAAGTATGAGAAAGCTCGCAAATAATTCCGATCTCTATAAATACCTACAGGCGCTTTCCGGAATACTAGAGGAGCGACACGCTAATGAACTAAGCGAAGGCGTTGCCAACGCAAAGGAACAGCTGCCGGTAATAGCAGCACGGAACTCTTGGGAGAATCCCGAATAGCTTTGAAGCGGGTAGCGAAGTACGAACACGCAGTTCTGACCAAACAAGAGCGCGACGATGTAGGAGAAGTTCTCCGGTAGCTCGATGAGTCATTGGATCGCAACCCTTAGCTACATGCCCTCGTAATTGGGACCACCGCCACCCTCGGGGACGGTCCAATCGATGATCTGGTAGGGATCAGCGATGTCGCAGGTCTTGCAGTGAACGCAGTTTGCGAAGTTGATCTTCAGTTTCTGGCCCGCACTTTCTTTGACCATCTCGTAGACCGCCGCGGGGCAAAAATACTGGCACGGATTTCCGTAGTCCTCGACACAGCGCGTTGAGCAGATGTTCAGGTCGCTGACCTTCAGGTGGCAGGGTTGATCTTCTTCATGGCGCGTACCGGAGTGGTAGACATCCGTCAGGCGATCAAAAGTCAGTTTACCGTCGCCCTTGAAGCGTTCCGGAGCAGGCCTGCCATGAATCTGCCCGTACGCCTCATATCCTGGGTGCGTGCGCATGGGATCGGTCAGGCCGTGCCCGCCTGTGACTTCCTGAAACGCGGAGAGAACAAATCCATCGAGCAGGCCGTTGCGAAAGGACTGATGGAAGTTGCGTACTTTCCAGAGTTCTCGCTTGATGTAACTGTGGTCGATCTTGTCCTTGTACAGCTGCAGCGTCTTCGCGGAGGGATCGCCTGATTTCAGGGCTTCGAAGATAGTTTCAGCGGCGAGCATGCCACTCTTCATCGCCAGGTGAACGCCTTTCAGGCGCTGCGAATCGAGGAAGCTGCCGGAATCGCCTACGATTAGGCCGCCATCCACGTAACTGCGCGGCATGGCATACCAGCCGCCATAGGGAAGCGTTTTCGCGCCATAGCGGACCAGCCTTCCGCCATCAAGAATATTGCGGAGAAATGGATGCGTTTTCCATGTTTGAAAAGCGGCATGAGGGTCGAAGAGCGGGTCCTGGTATTCGAGAGCGATCACGAGGCCGATGGAGACGCGGTTGTTGCTGAGCCCGTAGATCCAGCCGCCGCCATACGTCTTCGTCGAAAGTGGCCAGCCCAACGTGTGCGCAACGTAGCCCGGCTTGATTTTTCCCGGCTGCACTTCCCAAAGTTCCTTGATGCCGAGGCCGTAGATCTGGGGGTTGATGTTGTCGAGCTTCTTTTTGGCAACGAGTTGTTTGGTTAGCGAGCCGCGTGGGCCTTCCGCGAGGACGGTGACTTTTGCATGTAGTTCGTACCCCGGGGTGAAGTTCGCTTTCGGTTTGCCGTTTTTGTCGAGTCCCTTGTCTTCCGTAATCACGCCGGCGACTCCGTCGCCTTCATAAATCAGGTCCGCTCCACCGAATTCCTTAAAGATGTTCACGCCGGCGGATTCGACGATCCCGCCAAGCCACTTCACTAGCTTGCTGAGAGAAATAACGTAGTTCCCGGCGTTGTTGAATGGCGGCGGTGTGATCGGAACGCGATAGGAAGATTTCTGCGTGAAGATCAGCGCCGCTGAATCGGTGACCGGGGTATCGAGAGGCGCATTCTTTTCGAAGCCGGGAACGAGTTCGGCCAGCGCTTTTGGATTCATAATGGCGCCGGAGAGCTGATGCGCTCCTAGTTCGCGACCTTTCTCCAGAACATAAATGTTTTCCGCGGAGAGTTCCGGTTTGCCCCCGCTGGAATTGTGTTTCTTGATGAGATTGGCAAGGTGCAGCGCGCAGCTCAACCCCGCGGGACCCGCGCCTACGATCAGTACGTCCGCTTCCAGTTGTTCGCGTTCAATGGTCATGGGCTAATTCTATCAAGCAACCGTTTGGCAGACTCCGCAGCACGAGGAAAGGTGCGTCCTCGCTCATATTTCGCTGAAGGCTATCTGACTTTTTGCAGTTCTTCGGTGAGGGCCGGCATGATTTCGAAAATGTCCGCCACCACACCGTAGTCAGCGATCTCGAAGATGGGCGCGTTTTGATCCTTGTTTACGGCCACAACGGTGCGTGAGCCCTTCATGCCAACGACGTGCTGAATCGCGCCACTGATTCCCAACGCGAGATACAGTTTCGGAGCGACAGTTTGGCCGGAGCTGCCGATCTGGCGCTCCATCGGCAGCCAACCCTCGTCGCAGATGGGGCGCGATGCGGCGAGTTCGCCTCCGATGACTTTTGCCAGCGCTTCGGCCTGGGCAATGTTTTCAGGGGCTTTGATGCCGCGCCCGACGGCAACGATGAGCGGCGCTTGGGTCAAGTCCACGGCCGATTTTGCTTCCTTAAATAGCTCAAGCGGCTTGGTGCGAATGTCGTTCGCGCTCAATTCCACTTTCGCGGGGTTCACAGGCGCCCTGCCGCTTGCGCGGGGCGCGAGCAGATCTGCGCGAAAGGCACCTGACTGAAACGAGGCAAACCAGGGAGCGGCTCCTGTGAACGTCACGTCCGCCGCGGTTTTTCCTTGAAACATCTGGCGGATAAACACGAGCTTTCCGCCTTCGTTTCGAAAGCCAATGCAGTCGCCGACCATACCCTTCCCGAGCATCGCCGCGAGCTTGGGTGCGAAATCGCGCACTTGGTAGGTGTGCGGGAAAAGGACCAAGTCTGGCTTCGCCGCTTCGATGACTTGCTTGAGCGCAACCGCGTAGCCGTCCGGAGTGTAATTCTCCAACAGGTCGTTGTCGACAAGCAGGACCTCGACCAGATTCTTCGCAGCGAGTTCCTCGGCCAGCGACGACACACCTTTGCCAATTACTACAGCGCTTACAGTTCCCGAGGCCGCTTCCGCTATCCGTTGCGCCGCCACAAGAGTCTCGAAACTAGTGTTATTCCACTTGCCTTGCCGCTGCTCAGTCACGACCAGAATTTTCATCGCCTGTCTCCTGTAGCGGCTTCAAATCACGCGCGCTTCAAATCTCAATTTCTCGACCAGCTTCGCAGCCACTTCTTTAGGCGTTCCAGTCAGGAATTCCGTTTTCTTTGTCTTTGTGGGGACATAAATCCTTTCGATCTTCTGCGTGGGCTCAATGGTTACGCCGAGCGAGTCTTTTGTGATGGTGGCGATTTCTTTTTTCTTCGCTGCCATGATGCCTTTGAGAGTGGCATATCGGACTTTGTTGATCCCGGATTGAATTGAAAGCACTGCCGGAAGAGGGCATTCGATCCACTGGAACCATCCAGCCTCCAGTTCGCGTTTCAGCTTCATTTTTCCGTCCTGCACATCGATCTGCATGATGATGGTGGCGTGCGGTAAATTCAGCAGGCCAGCAAGCAGAACGCCTGTCTGGCCGAAGCCGTGATCGTCGCTTTGCAAGCCAGTGAGCACAAGGTCGCACTTTTCCCTGGCAATCGCCGCGGCGAGCACCTTCGCCGAGCCGAGCGGATCGAGTTGAGCGAAATTATCATCGCAAATGTGAATACCGCGGTCCGCGCCCTTTGCGAGCGCTTCTTTAATGGTTTGTTTCACACGCTCCGGCCCAAGGGAAAGAGCAATCACTTCCCCACCGTGCTTTTCCTTTAGGCGCAGCCCCTCTTCCAATGCGTAGCTGTCGGGCTCGTTCATTTCGAAGCCGATGTCCGATTCCTTGATCCAGTTCCCGGCAATGGCGAGAGGCGCATCCTTTGCCGGCACCTGTTTGACGCACACGATGATGTTCACGGGAGTTTCCTTCCATCAGGGCCTGCAGAATGGGATGTGTGTCATCCTGAGTGGAGCGAAAATTCAAACAAGCCCGGTCGTTTTACTGAGAATATTACGCTAACCCGCACCCGTCGCCGGGCACGGCGCCGTTTACTTGCCGGTCCAGCGCTTGAAAATCAGGGCAGCGTTGGTGCCGCCAAAACCAAAGGAATTCGAGAGCGCATAGTCCACGGATACCTTTCGGGCGACGTTGGGGACGTAATCCAAGTCACACTGAGGGTCCGGGCATTCCTGGTTGATGGTGGGCGGCAGAACCTGGTCGCGCAGCGCAAGCACGCTGATGCCTGCCTCCAGCCCGCCGGCACCGCCAAGCAAGTGCCCGGTCATAGACTTAGTAGAACTGACGGCGAGTTTCTTGCTGGTGGCGCGTTGACCGAAAAGACGCTTCATCGCGGTGGTTTCAATCACATCGCCAATTGGAGTCGAAGTGCCATGGGCGTTGATGTAGCCGATGTCGTCGGGCGAGAGTCTCGCGTCTTTCAATGCCGCTCTCATCACGCGGTAAGCACCGTCGCCATTTTCGGCGGGTTGCGTGATATGGAATGCATCGCCGCTCATGCCGTAGCCGACAATCTCGGCAAGGACAGGCGCGTTACGCTTGTGGGCGTGTTCGAGCGATTCGAGAATCAAAATACCCGCGCCTTCGCCAACGACGAAACCGTCGCGCGCGGCGTCAAATGGCCGGCTGGCCTTCTCGGGGGCGTCATTGCGCGTAGAAAGCGCTCGCATGGAAGCGAAACCGCCGATGCCCATCGGGGTAACTGTAGCTTCGGTGCCGCCGCAAATCATCATCTCCGCGGCCCCGCGCTCGATAATTTTGAACGAGTCGCCAACGGAATGCGCGGAAGCGGAACAGGCGGTCGCGGTAGCCGAATTCGGTCCGCGGGCGCCGTAGCGAATCGAAATATGGCCCGAAGCGAGGTTGACAATGGCAGAAGGAATGAAGAAGGGCGAGATTTTTCCCGGGCCGCCCTGCATGAGCTTGATGTGCTCGCGTTCGATAATGTCGAATCCACCGATGCCGGAGGCCACGTACACGCCGACTTCGTCCAGGTCCGATTGTTCGGGGTTCCACTCCGCCATTTTGACAGCGAAGTCCGCCGCGGCCAGCGCAATCTGGATGAACCGACCCATTTTCTTCAGTTCTTTTTTCTCGATCCATTGGAAAGGGTCGAAGTTCTTCACTTCGCCCGCGATTTGGCAATCGAACTCGGCGGTATCGAAATGCGTGATGCGGGTGATGCCGCTCTTGCCAGCAATGAGGTTCGTCCAGCTTTCCTCCGTGCCGATGCCCAGCGCGCAGACGAATCCAACGCCCGTTACGACGACTCGGCGAGTCAACTTTCTTGCTCCTTCAAGCGGGGATTTGCCTGCAGGCTACTTGGCCTTGCTGTGTTTATCAATGTAATCGATGGCGTCCTTCACGGTGGTCATTTTTTCGGCATCTTCGTCGGGCACTTCGATGCCAAAAGCCTCTTCGAAGGCCATGACCAATTCCACCTGGTCGAGCGAATCCGCGCCCAAGTCGTCCACGAAGGACGCGGTTGGCGTCACCTCCGCCTCATCGACACCCAGTTGCTCGACGATAATCTGCTTTACGCGTTCTTCCACGCTAGCCATTCCGGTTCCTCCGCGACCAGTCGTCGCCTTTCCTGCAACTACTCTGCACCGTAATCCGGCTCGATTGGCCGGCCTACAATCCCTTTTTACCTTGCATGGGTAACCAGCCAAGTCTACTTAGGCTGCAGAGCAAGGTCAACTTTAGCGGTGTAGCTCTTGCAATACTTCTTCGATGGCCATCAGCAACTCAACCTGCTCGCGTGAGTCTCCCCGCGGGCCTGGGCTTCATCTTCTGACTTGCCAAGCTTCTTAGCCACCAGCTGTCGCCTCGGGGCCAATCCCGGTACATTCCTCACTCTTTCCGGTTTTTCTTCGTGCCCTCTTCGAAGGCTTCTTCCAAGCCACCGTCAGCTCCACAAGGTCCAGCGAATCTCCCTCCGGCTCTCGAATCTCAGCGATAACCTTCGGGTCCATGCCAGTTTCCTTCAAAGCCTTAGGGACTTCTGGCCAATCGGGTTGGTCCGTAGGCTTCTGAACCTGCCCCAGAGGCACCCCCTACGCCAAGTACAGGCCGCCGTTGACATCGAGGACGTGACCGGTGATGTAGCAAGCTTCATCGCTTGCGAGAAACACGATGGCGGCGGCGACATCGCGAGCTGTGCCCATGCGACCGAGCGGGATGCGCGTTTTTAGCTCTTCCTTGACCTTGTCCGGCAGGACATCGGTCATAGGCGTTTCGATGAATCCCGGCGCGACAGCGTTTACCGTGACCTTGCGCGAAGCAATTTCCATGGCGATGGCCTTGGTCAGGCCGATCAAACCGGCTTTCGCGGCGACATAGTTGGCCTGCCCGGAATTGCCGGTCTGCGCGACCACGGATGCGATGTTGATGATGCGTCCGGCACGGGCACGCATCATCGTGGCCAGCGCTTGCTGCGTGCACAAGTGCGCACCGGTCAAGTTCGTTCGAATCACAGCCTCCCAGTCGTCCTGTTTCATGCGCATGGCCAAGCCGTCACGGGTGATGGCGGCGTTGTTCACCAGGATATCGAGCTTGCCGAATTTTTCGAGTACCGCCGTGAAGGCTGTTTTTATTTGCTCCGCGTCCGCAACGTCCAACTTCACCGCCAGGGCTTCTCCGCCCCTTGCTGAAACCTCTTGAACCACGGCTGCGAGTTTTTCATCGTTGCGCGCGGCCACGGCTACTTTTGCGCCTGCTTCGCAGAGAGCGAGCGCGGTCTCGCGGCCGATGCCCTGCGAAGCGCCTGTGACCAACGCCACTTTGTCCTTGAGGCTGAACATAATCAGTTTTTGGTTGTAGTTTTAAGTTCCAATAGCTTGTTGCCAAACTCTCTTCATCGTCATTCCAAACCTCCCTGCGGTGCAGCAAAGAATCCTCTTCCTACGAAACCCAGGCGTAAGGCGGGATTCCTCTTCGCTTCGCTTCAACAAGCTAAATTCCAAGACACAGGACTTAGAATCTGCGACTTAATACTGTCTTCACGCAGCGTCGGTTTTTGCGGCGGCGATCTTTTCTACTGTGGCCAGCAAGCTTTTCTCGTCTTCCACGTTAAGCGTGGCAACGGAACGCTCGATCTGGCGCATCAAGCCCGTGAGCACACGGCCCGGCCCGACTTCCACGAAGGTATTCACGCCCTCGTCGAGCAGCATGCGCATCGACTCTTCCCAGCGAACGGGCATGGTCACCTGGCGGATCAAGGCACTGCGCGCTTCCTCGCCCTGACGGATCGAATCCGCGTCCACATTCGTGACCAACGGCACCTGGAGATCAACTAACGTCGTTGCGTTCAGGTCCTTCTCCAACTTCTCCTGCGCCGGCATCATCAGCGCCGAATGGAAAGGAGCGGAAACCGCCAGAACCATCGAGCGCTTTGCGCCCAGTTGGGAAGCGATCTCTACCGCACGCTTAACAGCGCCGGCATGGCCCGAAATGACGGTCTGCTCAGGCGAATTGAGGTTCGCGGCGGAGCAGATTTCACCTTCGGCAGCGCGCTTGCACGCGTCCTGGACCACGGCGGGAGAGAGGCCCATGATTGCGGCCATCGCGCCTTGTCCGGCAGGGACGGCCTCCCGCATGTAGGTGCCGCGCTTGCGCACCAGCTTCACGGCGTCGGCAAACCTCAGCGACCCGGCTGCTACCAGGCCCGAGTACTCACCGAGGCTGTGACCGGCGACAAAATCCGGGGTGATTCCCTTCTCCGCCAAGACGCGGGTGGCGGCCACAGAAAGCGTCAGAATCGCGGGTTGCGTGTTCGCGGTGAGCTTTAAATCATCTTCCGTGCCTTCGAAACACAATTTGGAGACAGAAAACCCCAGGGCCTTATCCGCCTCATCAAACACGTCGCGCGCCACCGGATATTTCTCCGCGAGCTCCTTCCCCATGCCCGAGTACTGCGAGGCCTGCCCTGGAAACACAAACGCTACTTTGCCCATACTTCGCTCCTCTCTCCGGACGTTACGCCTTGGCGGTCGTCAGGGAGAGCTCCTGTTCGATCTTTTCGTTGACCCTTGCGCGAGCAAGTCCTGCCGCGACGCGGATTGCGTTCTTGACGGCTGTGGCGTTCGAACGGCCATGCCCGATGACGCAGATTCCGCGGACCCCCAGCAGCGGCGCTCCGCCGTACTCCGAATAGTCCAGCTTTTCCTTGATGCCTTTCAAGGCTCCCCGGGACAGCAGGTAGCCTACCTGCGAAGCCAGGGACCCTTTGTAAGTTTTCTTCATAAACTTCACGATTTCCATCGCCAGCCCTTCGCAAATCTTCAGCGCGATGTTTCCGACAAAGCCGTCGCAGACGATCACGTCGACCTTGCCGGAGAAAAGATCGCCGCCTTCGACGTTACCCACGAAATGAACCGGCAAATGCTTAAACCGGTCATAAACGGCGCGGGTCAACTCGTTCCCCTTGATCTCTTCTTCGCCTACCGAGAGCAAGCCAACCCGCGGCTTGCGACTGCCAAACGTCAGGCGGTAGTAGATTTCGCCCATCACCCCGAACTGCAGCAGGTGCTCCGGCTTCGAATCCACGTTCGCACCGACGTCCAGCAGAACAGAAACTCCGCCCCTGGCATTCGGGAAGGGTGCGGCCAAAGCCACACGATCCACCGATTCCAGGGTCCCCAGGACGAACCGGGCGGTGGTCATCACCGCGCCGGTATTGCCGGCGCTGACAAACGCGTCGGCCTGTTTCTCCTTCACCAGCCGGGCGCCCCAGTGCACCGAGCTGTCCTTCTTCCGGCGGAACGCCTGAGCGGGGTGATCCTGCATGGTGATCACTTCGCTTGCCGGAACAATCTCGATCAGAGCGGCAGGTCGCGAATGCCTGGCCAACTCGGCGCGAATGACACTCGGCTGGCCGACGAGCAAGACGCGGACGCCGAACTGCTGTGCCGCCAGTACACTCCCCTCCACCTCCGGACGGGGTGCGTGGTCTCCCCCCATGGCATCGACGGCGATGGTGATCATGGGATTACGCTTTTGGCGGCTCCGACATGTTCGGGAAGGCGCAAACCTGGCTGCGCCTTTCTACCCCTCGAGAGACGGCGCTTCCCTGAAGCACTTACTTGACGTCGTGTGCCGGGCGGCCTTTGTAATAGCCACAATGAGAGCAAACCCTGTGCGGCTGCTTCATTTCATGGCAATTCGGACACTTCGCCAAAGCCGGTTGAAAGAGATGATCGTGCGCGCGCCTATTGCTGGTACGCCTCTTCGAATGTCGCCGTTTTGGATTAGGCATTACACAACTCCTCGTTCTCGCCTCGCTTAGAGCGGCACACAACGCCTTTCCGATTGAGGTCGGATTCTATGGGCTTTCGGCCCGGAAATCTATCTTATTGTTTTTTGAGCCAGTCCTGCTTCAACCGCGCAAGGGGAGCCAGCCGCGGATCGCTCTTGTGCGTTTCACACCGGCATTCTTCATGATTCAAGTTGGCGCCGCAACTTGGGCACAATCCCCGGCAATCGCTCTGGCAGATAACCTTCATCGGCAACGACAGCAGCACCTGTTCCTTCAGCACGTCGGCCAGGAACAAGCCTTCTCCTTCAAAAAATCCAATCTCGGTGTCATCGTCTTTCAGCCGCTCCTCCTCGTGCTTAACGCCCTTTGGCAGCGGCTGATAGAACAAGTCGAAATCGCGGCGCACTTCCTCGACAACCGGCTCGAGGCAACGCGCGCAGACCATCTCGATGCGCGTTTCCAGCTCGCCGGCAACGCGGATCTGACCATCGAGCAATTCCGCAGTAGCGGTAACTTCGAGCGGACCCAACTGCTTCACTTCGGTGGTGCCGTAATCGATACTTCCGGGGGCGTAACTCTTCCGGATGCGCACTTTGCGGACGGCAAGCTCTTTGACGTCAAGAAACATGTCAGCTGCGCCTCCGGCGCGTACGCTCATGCCTTTCCATTATTTGGGGAGTTGCGATGTAAGTCAAGAAAGCGGGCCAACCCTTTTGGGGTCCATTTCGTCTTTGTCAACCATATCTCCTAGTACCTCAGGAGGTTGCGACAGGCTCCTTCAAATACCCTGTCATCACACGGACATAGTCTGGAAATGCCACTTCGGGCTCGAGCAGATCGGGGTGCCAGACTTTCTCCCATTCGAAACAGTAGTAGCCCGGGTAGCCGATCTTGCGCAGGGCCTGCACTTGGCGCTCTACCGGAACGTCTCCCTTTCCGGTAAGCACATACTTCCTTTCCTTGCCCGCCGGGACCGAATCCTTGAGATGCGTGTGTCGGATCCACGGCCCCAATTCCGCCACGGTATGTTCGGGCTGCTCGTGACCATCGACGTAAGTATGGTGCGCATCCCAGAGTAGGCCGACATGCGAGGATTCCGCGCGGGTCAGGACCTGCTTGAGGGTTGCCGAGTCGACAAAGTCGCCATGCGACTCAATGATGACGGTGACGTGGCGCGGCCCGGCGTATTCACCGAGTTGGTGCATGCCGGAAGCGACGCGCGTGATTATCTCCTCCCGAGGGCCGTCGAGCTTATTTCCAAAGACGCGGACGCTTGGCGCTCCCAATGCCGAGGCCAGATCGATGAACCGGATCGCGTCGGCAATTCCCTTTTCGCGCTTCGCGGCGTCAGGCTCGTGTAATTCGGTTGAGCTGCTGACGCAAGCGATTTTGATCCCCTGGTCGGCAATTTGTTTTTTGCTCTGCGCGAGGCGGTCGGGGGCAAATTCGGGCCGCGACGGCAGGTCCAGATTGCCCATGAGCCCGCGCAGTTCAACAGCCGCGAAGCCGTTCCCCTGTGCAAATTCCAGAATCTTCGACAATTCCCAAGCCGGGCATCCGAGCGTTGAAAAGGCAAGCGGAAGGCGCTCGTCAGCGCCAACCGTAAACCGGCTCAGCACCAGGCTTGCCGCGCCCGCGGCCAAAAAATCTCGTCGATTGATCTTCATTCGATTCCTTCCCCTTGCGGGACTTTGGCTGCTTGTCGGCAGCTAGTAGCAAGAGATTGCTAGCTTAGAACTGGCTGGCCGTTCCCCCGTATAATATCGTTTTAATGCTTGGAGGCCCAACCGTGGACCGCCGTGAAGTCCTGAAGCTACTGGCCGTGACTTCGGCTTTTCCCGCCATCCCCGCTGAGTGGGTTGCTGCCTTTCGTGCCATTCACGCGGGCCTCGGTTCTACGCCAGCGCTAAGAATTCTCACTCCGCACCAGGATGCCACTGTCACCGCCATGGCGGAGTTGATCCTTCCGCAAACGGACACGCCAGGGGCAAAGGCGGTTCGCGTAAACGAGTTCATCGACCGGATCGCGGCTGAATGGTACTCGGATGAGGACCGGGCTCGATTTCTGGCCGGGCTGGCGGGCGTGGATGAGAGGTCGCAGAGTTTATTCAAAAAGGATTTCGTGGATGCTTCGCCGGAACAGCAATCGGAAATTCTACGGGCGCTGGGCGAAGAAATGGCACAGGCAACTCAGGCTCTCGCCGATGCGCCCCGAGGCTATCGCGGTACGGATCCGGAGCCGGATGACAATTTCTACTTCATGTTCCGTCAATTGACGCTGACCGGTTATTTTACTTCGGAGGCCGGGTTCACACAGCAACTTCACGAAGAAATCATTCCCGGACGCTTCGACGGCTGCGTGCCGATTGAACCGCCCACGCCGTCCAGGAGTTCCTGACCATGGCGCAAACGAAATTTGACGCTATTGTGGTTGGTTCGGGAATGACAGGAGGTTGGGCGGCAAAGGAGTTGACCGAGAAAGGTCTGCGCACCCTGGTGCTGGAGGCGGGCCGGCCGATTGTGCCAGAGAAAGACTATGTCGAGCACGTCGCGCCGTGGGAGATGCCGTTCCGGGGCAAGCGCGACCGCAGGAAGCTGCTGCAGGACCAGCCGATTCAGAGCCTCTGCTATGCATGCGAAGAAACGAACGCGCAATTCTTCGTAAAAGATACGGAAAATCCCTACACCACCGAGCCAGGCAAGCCCTTCCGGTGGATTCGGGGGCGACAGGTCGGTGGCCGCTCGATACTGTGGGGCCGGCAGTGTTATCGCTGGAGCGATCTCGATTTCATGGCGAATCTCCGCGAGGGTATCGCGATCGATTGGCCCATTCGATACGCGGACCTGGCTCCGTGGTACGACTACGTCGAGGAGTTCATTGGAATTTCCGGAGAGTCGCTGGGGCTCGAGCAGTTGCCGGACGGCAAGTTCCTTCCGCCGATGCCGATGAACTGCGCGGAAATCGCCGTCCAGCAAGCGATGGCCAAGCATTTTAGGGGCCAGCGAGTGCTGACGATCGGGCGCGTCGCCGTGCTCACGCAAACGCATCGCGGGCGGGCTGCTTGCCATTACTGCGGGCCGTGCCAGCGTGGGTGCATCACACTTTCCTATTTCAGCAGCGTCAATGCGACACTGCCTGCCGCCGAAAAGACCGGACGCCTGACGTTGCGGCCGTTCAGCACGGTGCATAGCCTGATCTTCGATTCGAACACACGGCGCATCGCTGGCGTGCGCGTCATCGATTCGCAAACGCGCGCAATGCTGGAATTTCACGCGCCGCTGTTTCTTCTGTGCGCTTCGACGCTTGAGTCTGCTCGCATTCTGCTCAATTCCGCGACCACGGAATTTCCCGACGGTCTCGCCAATTCTTCCGGCGAACTGGGCCACAACCTGATGGACCACATCAAGGGCGGAGGAGCCAAGGGCATCATTCCTGGCTACGAAAACCGCCGCTCGTTTGGCAATCGCCCAAACATCGCGTACATGCCACGTTTTCGCAATGTCAAAGAGAAGCACCCCGGCTTCTTGCGCGGCTACGGGCTTCAAGGGGAGGCCGATCAAGAAGCCTGGGATCGCGGAATCATCAGCCCGGCCTTTGGCGCCGCTTTCAAAAATGCGATCAGCCGCCCGGGTCCCTGGGAATTCACTTTCTCCGGGTACGGCGAGTGCCTGCCGAATCACCACAACTTCGTTGAGATCGACAAAGATACAGTGGATGCGTGGGGAATTCCGAGCCTTAAGATTCACTGCGCTTTTAGCGAGAATGAACTCGCGATTCGAAAGGATATGGCTATCGCCGGCGGAGAAATGCTTTCCGCCGCGGGAGCCATTTCCATACAGCCTTTCCAGGACGACGATCCACCCGGTTTTTCCGTTCACGAAATGGGCACCGCAAGGATGGGACGCGAGCCGAAGACGTCGGTTTTGAATGCCTGGAACCAAGCGCACGACATCAAGAATCTTTTCATTACCGACGGATCGTGCATGGCCTCTTCGGGGTGCGTGAATCCGTCGCTCACGTATATGGCGTTGACGGCCCGCGCGTGCGATTATGCTGTCAAGCAGCTCAAACGGGGCGAACTGTAGTTTTATTGGGCGCGGTGCGTCTGACCACCGCCTGCGAGGTGCGGATATGACCAGCAAAGACATGAATCGGCGAGAGTTTCTCAGGTCCAGCGCAGTGAGCCTGGCGGCTTTGCCTATGGCTCACGCAGCGAGCTTTGCCCGCATTGCCGGCGCGAATGACCGAGTGCGCGTGGGAGTGGTCGGTTTTTCGGATCGCTTCCGCTCGAGCCTGCTGCCTGCGTTTCTACGACATTCGAAAGAGCTTAATTTCGAAATCGTCGCAGTCTCGGACATTTGGGACATGCGCCGAGAAGCAGGCAAATCGCACATAGAAAAACTGACGGGAAAGCCCGTCGATGCCGTACGGAACAATGACGAGCTGTATGAGCACAAGGATATCGATGCTGTGATCATCGCGACGGCCGATTTTCAGCATGCGCAGCACGGCGTGGAGGCGGTAAAGTCCGGCCGGGACGCCTACGTGGAGAAGCCGCTGGCGCACAACATGCGAGACGCGCGAGCAATCCGGCAAGCCGTTCATGAGTCCGGCCGCATTGTGCAGATTGGAACGCAACGGCGGAGTTCCCCGGTCTATCAGGCTGCATACGACTATATCTGCAGCGGCAAGTTCGGCGACATCGTGAGTGTGCTGATGACTTGGAACGTCAACCAGCCTGGGCGATGGCGGCGCCCGAAACTCGTTGCCGGACTCCGCGAAGAGCAAGTGGATTGGAAGCGCTTTCTGTTGAACAGCCCCTACGAGCCGTTTGATCCGCGAAAGTACGTGGAGTTTCGCTTGTTCTGGCCTTATTCCTCAGGAATTCCAGATCAGTGGATGGTGCATCAGATCGACACGGTGCATTGGTTCACCGGGCTGCCACGCCCTCGGAGCGTTGTAGCAAACGGGGGAATTTATTTTTGGCATGATGGCCGGAAGAACTGGGACACCATGACGGCGGTATTTGATTATGGCCCGCTAGACGACCCTTCAAAGGGCTTTCAGGTCGTGTACACGTCGCGGATGTCGAATGAAGCGGGCGAGGTGAAGGAGCTTTACTATTCGAATGGCGGCACGCTCGATCTTGAGAAGAAAACGGTTTCGCCGGAAGGCGGCTTGACCAAGCAATATGCCGACGAAATGGGCATGCAGCCGAATCTCTTGCCGAAGATTTCGTTGCTCGATTCAGCCGCAAAAACCGCAACTTCCGCGGACACCGGCGGGGACCCGGACACTTCAGCCAACGTGCGCAACTGGATGGAATGCGTGCGCAGCCGGAAAACACCCAACGCCAGTGTTGATGCCGGTTACCAGCATTCCGTGGCGCTGTGCATGACGATTGCCGCAATTCAGACCGGCCGGCGCGTCGCCTTCGATGACGCGAAACAGGAAGTGATTGCTTGATTCGAGGCAATTCCGTCGGGGTTTTGCTGGACTGCTTCTCACCACGCTGGCGGCAAAAAGGAGCCGGCGCTGCGGTCGGGATGACGATCGCCGCTTGGCGGTTCGCAAGAGGAGGCCCTTGACTCACGCGTCGCGGATAATTTTCAGCAAACCATCCATGGATTCACGACTGGAAGCTTCCTTGTTCTTCAAAGCATTCAGGTAATGCGTCTCCAACGACATGGTGCCTTCGTATCCGTTCTTGACGAGCGCACGAAATTGGCCCAGGAAGTCAATTTCTCCGCCGCCGATGGGCATCCACTTCGCCTCCTGGCCCTCGGGCGCCGGGGCTGCATCTTTCAGGTGCATGTGCCACATACGCTTTTTGTCAAGTGCATCATAGCCATTGGGAAACGGAATTTCTCCCGCGGCGAACGCGTTTCCCGGATCCCAATTAAGACCGATCGACGGCGAAGTCACGGCTTTGAGCATGGCGGCGCCCTCCGCGCCTGTGGCTACGTTGCAGGAGAATTCGTTTTCGAGCACGAGACGAATCCCTTCGCGTTTGGCGGTGTCGGCGGTTTTCTCGAGTTGCTTCGCAACGCGGTCAAATACCGTGTTCGGGTCGGGGACGCGCAGAAATGAAAAGATGCGCACCTTGTCCGTTCCGAAATCTTTCGCACGAGCAAACGCGCGCTCAAGCACGGCGGCTTGCTGCGAAAAAGCGCTTTGCAACGGGTCGGCTTTCCCCTCGCTGAATTTCGACTGCGTTCCAGGCAGCAGCGTCTTGAAATAGGGCGAATCCGCAACGGACACTTCCATTTCGTACTTGGCCAACAATTCTTTCGCACGAGCGACGTCATCCGCGGCGAAGTCGGTTACGTATTTGTTCCAGACGAATCGAAGCTCTACCCACTTCAGGCCGTAGCCCTTTGCCCACAGGAGCGCTTTTTCAAAATCCTGAGTCACTTCATCGGTGATAACACCAAGCCTGAACTGCTTCAGATCGGCTGCCAAAGATGGCATCGCGCTGAACAACACTGCCGTTGCTCCCCCGGCTACAAACTCGCGCCGCTTCATGGTGCCTCCTCCGGCTGCCAATCTGATGCTAGATGCCACAGCAGCGGACAGTCAATCTTCACGCTGCCGTGGGAATTGCGAAGAACCACGACACACGTGCGAAAATACGTGGACCCGGAGAACACTTCCGGTTGGGACTCATTTTGGCTTACTGGAAAACATTCTGGTTGGCGTCAATTCCCTGCTTCGGTCTCGTCGTCATGAGCACCGGTCTGTCGCGAACCGCGGAGCAGCAGGCGATCCAATTCACTAATGTGACGCGCGCGGCGGGGATACAGTTCACGCATTTCAAGGGCAACCAAGGGATTTCGATCAACCTTGAAGAGTTTGGTCCTGGTGTCTGTGTGGCGGATTTTGATGCCGACGGCTGGCCGGACATTTACTTTGTGAACGGAAGAGATTTGTATGGCCGGGGCATCAAGACACGGAACGCGCTGTACCACAATAACGGTGACGGAACCTTTACCGATGTAACCGACAAAGCCGGGGTACCAGGAACCGCCTTCGGGCTTGGGTGCGTGTGGGGCGATTACGACAACGATGGCCATCCTGACCTGTTCATCACGCAATATGGCCCGAACGTCCTGTATCACAACAATGGCGATGGCACGTTTACCGACGTCACAAAAAAAGCGGGCGTCGCGGGCATGGACTTCAACACCTATTTCCACGCCGGTGCTACGTTTTTCGATTACGACCGCGACGGGAAGCTTGATTTGTATGTAGGGGGCTACGTGGCGCTGCCACCAGGAGCGCAACGGTACTGTAATCTCGGCGGCGTGACCAGCAGTTGCCCGCCGAGCGCCTATGAAGGCAGCGCCGACATTCTGTATCGCAACAATGGCGACGGCACGTTCACGAATGTCACGAAGAAAGCGGGCATCTATCAGCCCGCGGGTAAGAATCTGTCGGTGGGCGCCGGGGACTACGACAATGACGGCTGGCCCGACCTGTTTGTGGCGAACGACGGCTTGGCCGCCTACCTGTATCACAACGAGCACAATGGAACGTTCAAGGAACAGGGTTCGGTATCCGGCATGGCTTTCACGGGACAAGGGCGCACCATGGCCGCGATGTGCATTGCTCTTGGCGACTACAACAACGACGGCTGGCTGGACCTGTACATTTCCGATTTTCAGGGCAACTCCGACCATCTGTGGAAGAATGACGGCCAGGGCTTTTTTGACGAGGTCAGCGATTACGCGGGCATCAGCCTGCCGACTCGCACCGTACTGAGCTTCGGCGGGGGGTTCTTTGACTATGACAATGACGGCTGGCTCGACCTGTTCATTGCCAATGGTCACGTGTACCCCGAAATCGAGCAAGTCTCGCCCGAAATTCACTACAAGCAGATCAACACGCTGTTTCACAACGACGGCCACGGCAAGTTCGTGGATGTCACCAAGAGTTTGGGGGAGGGGCTCGAAACACCGTCGGTAGGCCGCGGTGTCGCATTCGCGGATTTTGATAACGACGGCTTTATGGACCTGGTGGTGGCCAACAACAACGATGCACCTCTCCTGCTGCACAACAGTGGCGGAAACGGAAACCACTTCGTTTCACTGAGGTTAGTGGGAACGAAGAGCAATCGAGACGCCATGGGAGCGCGCGTAAAGCTTACGGCAGGGGGGATCACGCAGATACGCGAGATTGCCGGGGGAGGCAGCTACCTTTCACAGAGTGACCTGCGAGCACACTTCGGGCTTGGCGCCAGCACGAAAATTGAAAGACTGGAAATCAGTTGGCCAAGCGGCGCTCAGCAAACGTTTCGCGACGTTGCAGCAGACCGGTTTTACATCATTCAGGAAGGAAAGGAGGAACTGGCGCAGCAAGCCATCGGCAAGGTTAGCAAAAAGCCGTGAGGTCGAGAGAAGCATGCTAGGATGCAACGGGAATTCCTTCTGCAACGGAGCTTGCCCAATGAACTTGCGATCACGCTGCGCGGCGCTACTTGCTGTCGTAGTAATCGGAACATTGCCACTGCTTGGCGGGACGAAGATTGTGCATCGCTGGGTGCTCACCGGCCTGCCGATGCCGCAATTCAAGAGAATCCTGGTCGCGGGGGTCATGGAGAACTATCTGGTTCGGCAGGATTTTGAAGACGAGATGAAAACACAACTGGCGAAGTACGGCGTGGACGGTGTTTCGAGCATCGACTTTCTGCCGCCAAAGAATGAAATGATGGAAGGCGAGGCCAAACAACGGATTAAGGAGAGCACGCTCGATGGCGTCCTGGTGGTGCGGCCGAAAGAGGCGCGCCAGGAGAGCGAAGAAGTCGTGACCGGGGGAGTGTACATGCCGCCGCCGGGATACTATTCGTTTTGGCCCTACTGGAACATGGCATACGGCAACTTTGTTCCGACCAGTTCGTACACGCAGGAAAATATAATCGTCCGCGTCGAGTTCAATTTGTACCACGTAAAGGACGAAAAGCTGGTATGGAGCGGCGAGAGCGACACCGTGTATTCGAAAGACTTCGAGAAGCTCGGCAGAGATTACGCCAAGACTCTGGTGAACCAACTCAAGAAAGACGCCGTGATCAAAAAGAAGTAAAAACTAGTGGCGAAGCACGAGAGTGCTCGCGATCATGTCGTGAAGCGCCTGACGACGCTCGGTAAAACCCGCCATAATGAAGCCGATACCGAGTGGAATCAGACCGGTGACAAACTTGGCGAAGAACCGCCCGGTGGCTCGGCCGAACGTGATTCGCTGTCCCGTTAAGTCAGTCACGTAAAGCCCTAGTGCCTGTTTGCCCCAGGTCGCTTGTTTCTCCCCGCTCTCGAGGTAGGCGAAATAGAGCCACTTGGCCACCGAACCAAGCGCGACCAGGGTGAGTATCAAGCCCAAAAAAGCCGTAAACTGCGCGGGGTCAACCCGTTCGCCGTGCCCGCGGGGCAGCGTTTCAAGCATCGCTGCGCCACCCATCAGAAAAAAGAAAGGAACGAACAGAACCATAACGGCAAAGCCGATAATCACGGAATCCAACAGGTAGGCCACAAAGCGCAGCCAGAATCCTGCAAAGGTTACATTCGACGCGTAAGCAATTGCGCCAACTCCCGCGTGCGGGGACACGGTTCCCACAGCTGGGCCAAGGACTGCAGCAGCTCGAGCTACCTGTGTGCCGCAGGACTGGCAAAACACAGCGTCTCCGGCGAGTACCGCACCACACTTGGAACAGTACAAAGTGAACCTCCTGAGATCGGGTGAGAAATTTCCGGATGTTATTTTCGATCAAGTATAGCCCTGAAGGGCCAGGTTTATTCACAACCCTGCTGTTGGAATTGCTCGAGCCGCCTGCGCGCCTCCGGGTTTCCCTTGCGAGCCGCGGCGGCCAGAAGAATGCGCGTCTGGTCGCAATTTTTGGGTACTCCCCTGCCGTGCCAGTACAATTCAGCCAGAGCGATTTCGGCGTTAGGGTTGCCCTTTTCGACCGAGATCCAGAGCAACTGCACCGCATCGGCTGTGCCGACGCCGGAATTCGCGCGAAGAAGCTGCACTGCCTGCGAGTACTCAGACTGGCCGGGCTCCTGGGAGCCTGCCGGATTGCCCGGGGAGGAATTGGCGGTGGCTGGAGGCGAGTGGGAAGGCGGAGAGTCGCTTACCGGAGGTGCCGGCGGTGGAGTCGATCCCACGACCGGCTGCTCCTCAATCGGGTGCTGGCTCGAAGCGAGACCGGCTTGAGGAGGGTTTGAGCCTGTGACGGGCGCAGTGGGCGGATCGGAATGCAGCGGTTGCTCCGCTACAGAATCGCGCGGCACCGCTTCGACTCTGGCACCCATCCTTTCGCCAAGCCAGATCAGGCCTTGGCCGACTTCGCGGTGAAAAACGTAAATGCCCACGGTAAGGAAAAGAATGAACATTACCGAAATCGCGCTGGACAGAGTCAAAGCTTCCGTCCAGGGCAAGCGGTCCGCGGCGAACTGCTCGTCCAAGTTCGCCAAGCGCTCGTGGGGAACGCCTGCCCTGGGGTGCCCTGAGGAAATCCCCGCGGGTTGCATCAAAATGGACGAAATGTCGGGCAGGCCCGGGTCGCACTCAGGAAGTGCAGGGTGGTCGGGCGACGCTTCCACCCCGGAGGGCGGCGAAGTTGCCGGCATGTGCCACTTGTGGTCGCTCCTGGAGAAAAACGAACTTGGTTGAGTTTCTGCTGCTGGCTTCTCGTGCTCCTGCGACACGGACGGAGGAAAGGCTGGTTCGCTGTTTTCCCGAGAGATGGACAGATGCTCTACAGGCTCCGAGGGAAACGGGATGTCCTCTTCTGGCGCCGATGGAGCGCTTTCGGCGAGTTGCGTCGACGGCATATCTTCACCGGGCAGATCTTCACCGGATGGCAGCTCTGACGCGGCCACCCTGCCATCGCCCTCCGGCGAAGGCGGCTCCTCTTTTCTTGGAGGAATGGGGCGCGGCGGGGCCGTGCGCATTTGCTCGCGCAGCTCCTCGATGGTCGATACCGCCGGGGGACGTGGGCTCGTCGCGTCCTGCTCGCCCGTTAGCGGTTCTTCGGAGCGGAGCAGCCACTCATCAATCTTGTCGCGGGCGGTCGCGGGAATCTCGACGAATTTCACGCCAGCAACACGGCCGTTCTCTTCAATCCAATCGACGAGGCCCTCTCCCTCAATGCGCGTAAATTCGTCCAGAGAAAACGCGAAAGAGGTTTGCTGACCGGCGCGCAGCGGGATCATCGCGCGCATGGCGAACCCCTCCTCGGAAAGGTCGCGCATCATCCCCCCGTTGGAGGATGGCAGCTCCACATACACAAGACTTAGCGGCTTCTTTCGCAGCTTTTTTCGGCGTTCGGCGTCCACGGTCATGGCGGATTCGGTCGAGTGCATTTTATCGCTAACCGTTGGAATTTTGGTAGAGAGGAATGTTGTATCTAGAGCACACGACGCAGAGAATTCGGTAATCGCCAGCTGTTGTTTTCGGGAAGAAACACTCAGGGTGCGGCAGGAGACCGCTGCGGAATGCTCATGTTGCGAACCGCATATCAGTGGTAGGATTTCAGTGGTTTCTCTCGCCCGGAACCGCCACCCTGCGCACATACCCGTAGTCGTGGATTTCTCAGCAAGGAGATCTGCCATGCGTTGGACACCCGGCGGAACCAGCAACGATATCGAAGATCGCCGCGATGAATCGGGCGGCGGGGGAGGCGGCTTCGGATTCGGCGGGATGCGGCTCGGTCTTGGCGGGCTGGTGCTCCTGTTCATTCTGAGTCTCATCTTCAAACAAAACTTTTTCGCACTATTGGGTGGAGGCGGGGCACCGTCAATAGGCTCGACTGTCTCCGGCCCGCCCAACACGGCGAAAGACGAAGCGGAAAAACCGCTGGTGCAATTTGTTTCGTTCGTGCTTGACGACACCCAGAAGACCTGGGAGCAGCTTTTGCCGGAGCAGGCCGGGGTACCGTATCGCCATGCGAAGCTCGTGCTCTTCCGCGATTACACGCAATCGGGGTGCGGCGGAGCGGAATCGGCAACAGGCCCGTTTTATTGCCCGGGTGACGAGAAGGTTTACATCGATTTAGGTTTTTACGACGAGTTGAAGCAGCGCTTTGGCGCGCCCGGAGAATTCGCGCAAGCTTACGTACTTGCACATGAGATTGGGCATCATGTTCAGAAACTCACCGGGGTCGAACGTCAGGTCCGGCAGTTACAGCAGAGCAGTCCGCAATCGGGGAATCGACTCTCTGTAATGATGGAATTGCAGGCCGATTGCCTGGCTGGAGTTTGGGCGCATTCCACACAGCAGCGCGGCCTGCTGGAACGTGCCGACGTGGAATCGGCGCTGGGAGCGGCTGCGGCAGTGGGTGATGATCACATCCAGAAAATGACGCGGGGCCGAGTGCAGCCCGAAACGTTTACGCATGGCAGTTCCGAACAACGAATGCATTGGTTCACACAAGGCCTGAACAGCGGCTCCATCGCGGGATGCAACACGTTCGCCCAGTAGAATCGTGTGGGTGACCAGATGAGCCTTTGGCCTGAGTAACGCCGTCGCGCTGGTATGTCAGGTAGAGGGCAGGCTGCCCGGACCAGGAACGCCCGGGTCGCGGACCTTTTCGACAGCGGCCCTGATCGCTTTGGACTTCTCCGGATCAATCCACGAATCCTGAGTGACTAAAGTCGTTTGCGTTGGCAGGGCGAGCACGGCCCCCGCCTTTTCAAGCGTATCCATCACCTGGAGAAGAAGCGCTTCCTGCGTTGCGAGGTAGGCGTTGTATTCCGATTCCAGAATGTAGGCATAAATTTCGACTTCAAGC
>Ga0306922_10001304_pt1 | contig 22245 bp, 19 predicted proteins | sample sta12Cox44000082_FD_203758 | JGI IMG/M metagenome (GOLD analysis project Ga0306922, IMG submission 203758) | Lab enrichment of tropical soil microbial communities from Luquillo Experimental Forest, Puerto Rico - statoxic.12C.oxic.44.000.082 (v2)... | ecosystem: Environmental > Terrestrial >... | reverse complement strand
GCAGGGGACCACAGTGATCAAGGCGGAGTGGGCCGTGCCCGCCGAGCCAGCCCCGGCCGGCCGGATCAGCCTCGGCTTCACCACCTTCAACCGGGCCGACTTCATGGTGGAGCACCTGCGCGCGCTCGGTTCCACACCCGAAGTGCTCGACCTGATCGACGCGGTGTACGTCGCCGACCAGGGCACCAGTCACGTGGCCGACCACCCGGACTTCGCCGACTCGGCGAAGGCACTCGGCGACAAGCTGCGGATCATCGAGCAGGGCAATATCGGCGGCTCCGGCGGGTTTTCCCGGTCGATGGACGAGGTGGTGCGCGCCGGTGACAGCGACTACCTGCTGATCCTCGACGACGACATCGTCCTGGAGCCGGAGAGCATCCTGCGCGCGGCCACGTTCGCCGATCTGGCGCGCACGCCGACGATCGTCGGCGGGCACATGTTCAGCCTCTACGATCGGTCGGTGCTGCACGCGTACGCCGAGCACATCGCGCCGCTCAAGTGGTGGTGGGACAGTTCGCCGAACACCAGGGCCCGGCACGACTTTGGCCGGCGGAACCTGCGCAACACCCCGTGGTTGCACCGCCGCGCTGAGGCTGACTACAACGGCTGGTGGATGTGCCTGATCCCCACGAAGATCATCAAGGAGGTCGGCCTCGCGGTCCCGCTGTTCATCAAGTGGGACGACGCCGAGTACGCGGTGCGAGCCGGCAAGAAGGGGTACCCCACGGTGTCCATGCCGGGGGTAGCCGCGTGGCACATCCCCTGGCTGGACAAGAACGACGCGCTCGACTGGCAGGCGTACTACCACATCCGCAACCGGGTCATCGTCGCGCTGCTGCATTCGCCGTTCAAGCGCGGCGGTCGGCTCCCCGCGGAAAGCGGCGAGCGGCAGTTGCAGAACCTGCTGTCGATGCAGTACTCCACGGCGGCGCTGCGGCTGCTGGCCATCGAGGACGTGCTGTCCGGGCCGGAGCACATGCACCGCGACCTCGGAAGGAAGATGGCCGCCCTGCGTGAGCTGCGCCAGCAGTTCACCGACGCGCGCGGGGTGGTCGACCTGGCGGACTTCCCGCCCGCGCGGCGCAAGGCGCCGGACAACCTGAAGACGACCACCACCCCAACCAACAAAGTGAACCTGATGACGAAGGTCATGGCGGGGACGCTGCACCAGTTCCGGAAACCCCGCGACTTCCAGCGCCCGCAACTGACGCTGCCGTACCAGGACGCGAGCTGGTGGGTGCTGGCCAGGCTGGACAGCGCTGTGGTGTCCGCGCCGGACGGGACCACGGCCGCGTGGTACAAGCGGGACCGCAAGCAGTTCCGGGCGCTCGCCTGGCGCAGCGTCACCACGCACCTGCGGCTGATGAGGAACTGGCCCCGGCTGGCCAAGCAATACCGTGCCGCCTCGGCGGAGGTGACCTCACCGGCCAAGTGGCGGGAGACCTTTGAGGCGTCGCTGCGGGACCGCCCCGGCGGGCCGTGAGCCAGCCCGCTCAGCGGATCCGCGCCACGGGCTAGCCGGCGCCGCTCACGAGCCGGTGGGCTCGATGTAGCCCACCACGTTGCCCGATGTCTTGGGCAGGCGGTGCGCGGGCCAGTACTGCGCCAAAGGCTGCGGCCTCGCGCCGCTGTGCACGAGCACGACCACCCGCCGGCCGTCCGCCTGCGCGAGGCTCGTGATGTGCCAGTGATAGCCGCAGCCGAGATAGTACGCGGCGGGCATGGTGATCGGTACGGCCACCCGGGAGCTGGTAAGCACGCATGGGGGCCGGACGCCGAACTGACGCATGTCCTGCACGGCATTCATCTGAACCCGCCCGTCCGCCACGCGCTGGGCGTTCGAGGCGGCCAGCAACGCGTGCTGGGTGCCAAGTTCCACGACGATGAACAAGCTTGCGGCGGCGATGGCAGCCACCCGGAGCCTGCCCCGCGGCGCGGTGACGAGCCAACAGAGGGCATCCGCGGCCGAAACGGCGAGCAGCGCCCAGACCGGCTGCAGGTAGCGGGTATTGTCGCGGACCGGAAGCGAATAAAGAGCGTAGACGCCGAGCGCGCATATCACGGGCGTCGCCGCGAGCAACCAGCGGTGATGATCGCGAGCGGTGTAGACGGAACGGTGAGCCGCGTAGACGCCGATGAGGGCGAGCACGCCGAACGCGGCCCACCAGGCGAGCAGGGGCGGATGGCTCCACCCGCGGATGCTCGGAAAACCCCGCTTCGAGCTGACCAGGCCGCCGCTCATGATCCGCAGGTTGTTCAGGAAGTTGAGCTTGCGGCCGCCTGAGGCCGCACCCATGGCGTGCAGCCTCCTCAGGGGGCCGTCGAAGTACAGGTAGGACTCGGCGACCCACTCTCCGATACCGACGGCGAGGCCCCCCGCGATGGCCGCCATCAGTGCTGCCGCGAAGCGCCAGGGTCGTGCGGTCAGCGCGATGACGAGCAATACCCCGAAGATAACGACGGCATCGGCCGGGCGTATGAGCGAGGTAAATATCGCCGCGGCGGCCAGAAGGACAATGCCGAGGGGCGACGATCTGCCGCGCTCCATGGCACGCAGGAAGAGCCCCACGCCGGCCAAGCCGCCAATGGCGCTCCAGTAGCTCGGGAGCAGCAGCGAAGCCTGCTGCTGGGTGACCCAGAGGCCGCCGAAGATGACACCAGCAAGAGCGACCACCCAGTCGGGGCGCCGGCCTCGCCACGCGAGCATGGCCAGGAAGAGCCCGATCCCTGCCATCACCATCAGGTAGACGCGGAGCGCGACCACTGAGCTGGTAAACAGCGTCACCGGCGCGACGAGCAACGGCAGGCCACGGGCCCGCTCGGCCCCCCAGGGCATGGGCACATGCTGGCTGATCTGACTGGCGTAGACCGACTCGTCCCAAAACAGGGGGATGCGCGACGAATCGAACAAGAAGATCGCGAGCGTGAACGCCGCCGCCGCGCCGATTAGCCAGGCGATACCCCGGCCGCTGAACCTCGGCTTTGCTGCCGCTGGCGCCTCGAGATCAGCGTGCGGGCCCGGGCGGATCTCAGCTGCGGCGCCCGCCCGCGGGTCGGATGTGGTCATCGCGGTCGGCCTGCGGCCAGGCGATCGGGCCACGGGAGGCTCCCGCGTGCGTAGCGCGGCCAGTAGGACACGTTCCCAAGCCTCCAGCGGTGGGTGAAGGAATCTCGAAACGCCAGCGTGTAATGCGATCAGGATCGTCCGTGCAAGCGGGCAGACTCCCGCTAGCTTAGCCACATACGGTGCGGCGCCTCACGAGCATGAGCCGGCCACGATCGCTGAGCCCGGGAGTGCTGGCCACGTCGGACTGCGGCGGGGATCACAAGGCGCTGTCCGCGCTCGGCGTCGAGTTCCTGCAGGAGCCCGCCGTGCGCCCCGACGGCATCGAAGCGGTCATCCGGGACCGCTCCGGGAACTGGTATAGCTTCACCCAGCGCCACGCCTGACCCAGCGGCGCCGGAGCGCTGGCGAGCCGGACGGTAGTCCAGCGCCGGTCCCGGGCCGGCTCAGTGGCGTACTGCAAGGTGCTCTCGGAGCGCGCTCACGTGCGCGGCTGGAAGGTTCACCGGTTCGACGCGAGGGACGTGGAGGCGGCGATGAGGCGGGGCGGCTGGCCGAGTCTGAACTGCTGGTTACGTCCGTTAACGAGCGGAGGTCAATGTGTCCAAGCTTCGGGTGCACAACCTGGTCGTGTCGCTGGACGGGTTCGCCACCGGCGAGGAGCAGTCGCTGGACGCGGCATTCGGGCACGCACAGCAGGCGTTCATGGAATGGTTCGAGAAGATCAGGATCTGGCGCGCGCTGGCGCCCGATGGGCAGCTCGGGCCGGATGAGGCGATCGCGTCGGCGTGGGGGACGGCGATCGGTGCCGAGATCATGGGCCGCAACAAGTTCCGGCCCACCACGGGCCCCTGGCCCGAAGACGGCTGGCGCGGCTGGTGGGGAGAGGACCCGCCGTTCCACACGCCCTGCTTCGTGATGACGCACTACGAGCGGGAACCGCTGACGGTCGGCGGCACCACGTTCCACTTCGTCAATGGCACCCCGGCCGAGGTCTTGGATCAAGCGCAAAAGGCGGCGGGAGATCTGGACGTCAGGCTTGGCGGCGGGCCCACCACGATCAACGAGTTCCTGCGGGCTGACCTGGTCGACTACCTGCACATCGTGCTGGTCCCGATCGTGCTCGGCCGCGGCGTCCGGCTCTGGGATGGCCTTGGCGGGCTACACGAGCGCTACACCCTGGAAACGGTCACCGTCCCCAGCGGAGCCACCCACCTGTTCTTCACCCGCTGACCCGCCCCGCACGCGCTCACCTGAGCTGGGGCGAACTTGCGAGCGGGACGTCTCCGATCCGCTTGGGACATTCCGCGGGCCGCCGGCCCGGGTTGTAAGGCAAAAGGGCGGAGCCGGGCGCTGATTGCCTGGTGGCAGCAGGGGCATGATCGCCCGTGGGTAATGCTGGAAGTAGGCATTTGAGGTGAAGGGACGGCACGATGAGCAGTCAGATGGGTGCCTTGCTGGCGAGCGGGCTGAATGAGTTGCGCTACGAGCCGATTGGCAAGCGCATCCGCGCGGTGCTGGGCGGCGGCACCGTCGTCGACAGCACCCGGGCGGTGCTGGTCTGGGAGCCGCGCCGCATCGTCCCGTCCTACGCGGTTCCCGCGGGTGACATCCGCGGGGAAGTGGCCCTGGCCGCGACGGCGGGCCCGGATGACGCGCGGGAGGCCGGGGTACAGATGCCCGCCTTGTCCGACCGTCCGGTGCTCACCCCGGGCGACCCCTTCTCCGCGCACACCGCCGAGGGCCAGGTGGTCGATGTGCGAGCCGACGGCCAGGACCGGCCGGGTGCCGGGTTCCGGCTCGCAGACCCCGGACTGGCCGGGTACATCGTCTTGGACTTCGGGGCCTTCGACGGGTGGCTGGAGGAGGACGAGCCCAACGTGGGCCACCCGCGTGATCCCTTCCACCGCATCGATGTGCTCGCCAGCTCGCGGCGCGTCCGCCTGGAACTTGACGGGCAGGTACTCGCCGAATCGTCGCGGCCAATGCTGCTGTTCGAAACCATGCTCCCAGTCCGGTACTACCTGCCCCGCGAGGACATCCGCGCCGAACTGAGCCCCAGCGACACCCGGACCTATTGCGCCTACAAGGGGCAGGCGTCGTATTGGTCGGTTGCCGTCGGCGGCCGGATGGTCCCCGACATGGCCTGGACCTACCAGGAGCCGTTGCATGACGCGGCGCAGGTCCGCGGCCTCACGGCGTTCTTCGACGAGCGGGTCGACGTGGTCGTCGACGGTGAGCGCCACGAGCGTCCCATCACGCCCTGGTCACCGGGGCCGCGCACCTAGCCGGTGTCACCAAACGTGGCCCGCAATCTGGCTCACGTTGACTCCTGCTCGCAGAGCTTGGGCGGCGAGATTTGCCTGATCCTCCCGGCGTCGGAGCGCATTTGCAGGCGTCTCAGTCAGGATGTAGCGTCGCGGGAGGCCTGACACAACCGGAAAGTGATCAATACAAAGTCCGCCCGATGACAATCAGAACCGAGAGCCGCATAAGAATTGCCAGCAGCGTCGGTGAGGTGTGGGCTTATGTCTGTGACGTCGGACGCTGGCCGGAGTGGGCGCCAACGGTTCTCGAATGCTGGGTTCGCGGAGGAGGGCCGCTTCAACCCGGCTCGTGGGTGGAGCAGCGGGCGAAGGACCTGGGGCGGCATCACCGCCGGAGCGAGGAAGTGACCGCTGTCGAGGCGCCCCGCTACGTGGCGTTCGCCGGGCGGATGGGTACGTCCGCGGCGCGCTGGGCAATGGAACTCGAGCCGGTGGACGATACGCAGACCGACGCCAACATGTGGATTGAGGTCGACCTCGCGGGCATCATGCGCGCGGTCCCCGGTCTTATCAAGGGCAGTCTTCAGCGCGTGAGCAATCGCGAGATGGCCGCGATCAAGGCCGCGGTCGAGTCCGCCGCGCCAGGGGGCGCGGAGTCCTAGGTTGGATATCGGGCGGTGCTGCCGCGACGCTACGGATATCGAGGAGCACACCGTGAGCCAGATCGACCGAGCGCGCGAGCACCTGATCGAGACATACCGCAAGAAGGCGAAGCATTACGACATCACCTCACGGCTCTCCCCCGTGCCGGGTTACCCCGAGCGGGCACAGCGCCACCGGGCCGTAGAAGCCATCGGCCTTCGAGCGGGTGACCGCGTGATCGACATCGCCTGCGGCACAGGTCGGAACTTCCCGCTGATTGAGAAGGTGATCGGTCCCGGTGGCCGGATTGTCGGCGTCGACCTGACCGACGCGATGCTCGCCCGTGCCCGGGATCGGATACAGGCGAACGGCTGGAGCAATATCAGCCTCGTGCAAGCCGACGCGGCCGATTTCGACTTCCCAGCCGAGGTCGACGCGATCCTGTCCACGTACGCTCTGACGCAGGTGCCCGGGTGCGCAGAGGTCATCGCCCACGGCGCCGCGGCCCTCTCCGGAGGCGGACGCTGGGTCGTGCTGGATCTCAAGGTTCCCGACAACGCGCCTGGGTGGCTGGTGCGGCCCGGAGCCGCAATTCTGCGGAGATTCGCCTCTATAGATGAGTGGATCATGCGCCGTCCCTGGGAGGCGATTCGCGCAGCCATGCAGGAAGAACTGGCCGATCTCTCCTGGACCGAGTTGTTCTTCGGAACCGCATTCCTCGCTGCCGGGTCCCGCGGCCCTGGAACCTTCGGTGTACGACCGCGGGGGAGCGGCCATCAGTGACCCGGCTGAGCGAGCGCCATCTCAGCTGAGGCCCGACCAGCCCGTTGCCGTCCAGTGGCCAGATCAACCGTCTTGGATAGATCGATCGCGGGTAAATTGGCTGGGTGCCCGCCCGCGCGCTATTTCATACCGCTCCGCGCTGCGTGGACATCAGGGAAGTGCCCACACCCCGGCCCGCGGCCGGTGAGGTCCTTGTCCGCACCTTGTGCTCTGGCATCAGCGCTGGCACCGAGCGGCTGGTGTACCGCGGCGAGGTCTCTGCCGACATGGCGCTGGACGACACGATCGACGCGCTCGGCGGTACCTTCTCCTATCCCTTCGCCTATGGGTATGCGTGCGTCGGCGAAGTAGCGGAATCCGGGCGGGCGGTTTTCGCATTCCATCCGCACCAGGACGTATTCGCGGCGCGGGCCAGTGACTTGATTACGCTTCCTGCTATCGATCCCGCGTCCGCAACCTTGTTCCCGCTGGTCGAGACGGCGTTGCAGGTGACGCTCGATGCCGGGACCGGATATCGCGACCGGGTCATCGTGCTCGGCGCCGGCGTCCTCGGGCTGCTCACCAGCCTGCTGTTGCAGCGCTCCGGGTGGCGGCCGCTGCTTGCCGAGCCGCAGGCGTGGCGCCGCGCCGTGGCCAGCAGTCTCGGCGCCACCACCGCGGCACCGGAGGAACTGGCAGAAGAGAAGGTTCCGCTTGTCATTGACGCCAGCGGTAACCCGGATGCGCCAGCGATGGCGCTGAACATGCTGGCCCACGAGGGAACCCTGTTGATCGCGTCGTGGTTCGGCACCAAACCAGTGGTGCTGCCGCTCGGTGGCGCCTTCCACCGGCGGCGCCTGATCATCCGTAGCACTCAGGTTTCCACGGTGCCGGCCCGGCTGTCCGGAACCTGGACCCGGTCCCGGCGCCGCCGGGAGGCCGTTGAGCTGCTGCCCGAACTGCCGTTGGCACAACTGTGTACTCACGTCTTCGCCTTCGGCCACGCAGCCGAGGCGTTCCGAGCCGTAGACCAGGGGATTCCCGGGTTGATGCATGCCGTTCTTGACTACGACGGGAGTGCCGCCGGTGACCTGTGAAGTCGGGTTGAGCCGACGCGTCCGTGCATTCCACGTCATGCCGGGACTGCCCGGGCCGGAGGGGCAACTGCATGACCATGACTACCGGATTGAGATCGTGGTGGATCGCGAGCAGCTCGACGACCGGGGCATGGTCTGTGATCTGGATGTCCTGGAAGCGGCGCTGACCGAGCTCACCAGCCGGGTCGAAGGCCGCAACCTGGAGGAGATACGCCCAGCCGGGGCCGAGGCGGTCACAGTCGAGGTGTTCGCTCGCTGGGTGCATGACAACCTCTCGCCCGCCGTCGCCGCAGCGGGCGGCGAGGCACTGGCAGTGCGGGTGTGGGAGACTCCCATCGCGTTCGGCGGATACCGCGCACGTTGCTGACGCTCTGCTTTTCCCGCCCCCGCGCTTCGCGCCCGCCCCCACTCTGCTTTTCCCGCCCCCGCGCTTCGCGCCCGCCCCCACTCTGCTTTCCCGGCCCCCGCGCTTCGCGCCCGCCCCCGCTCTGCCCGATTACCCCGGGCGACCTGGCCGTCCTGAGGGCGGGCGCCCATACCACATCGGTAACCGGCCCGGCCAGGTCGTGCGGCATGGGCCCTGTGACGAGGGCAAGGCTGGCCGCTGAACCGTTGTGCTGCCATGTTCGTCTTGCTGTCATGGGAACAGTCGACACAACATTTTCGTCATCCTCGCGGGACAGCCATATGACACTGGGCTGGGATAACCCCACAGCAGATCCCACCACCACCATCCTGCTGCGGCACGGCGATACCCAACTGTCACCCGAACACCGCTTCAGCGGGCTGCGCGACCTCCCGCTTAGCGCCAACGGAACCCGGCAGGCGCAGGCTGCCGCCTGCCGCCTAGCCACCGGTGCCCGGATCGATGCTGTGGTCAGCTCGCCATTGCAGCGCGCGGTCGCCACCGCCGCCATTACGGCCGGCGAACTGGGCCTGACCGCGGTCATCGATGATGATCTTCGTGAAACCGACTTCGGTGACTGGGATGGCTTCACCCTGGCAGAAATCCAGCAGCGATGGCCCGCGGCCGCGGCGGCATGGCGACGCGACCCCGAACAGGCACCGCCGGGTGGGGAGAGCTTCGCCGAGACCGCAACCCGGGTGAACCGGGCCTGCGACCGGCTGCTGCGGAACCACGGCGGCAAGACCGTCCTGGTGGTAAGTCACGTTACCCCGATAAAGATCCTGCTGTGCCGGGCTCTAGGCGTCCCGCTTGGCACCGTTTACCGGCTGTATCTCGGCTCCGCCTGCATTAACGAGATCCAGTGGCACGGCCACGGATTTGCCGCCGTCCATTGTGTCAACGACACCAGCCACCTTCCCTGACTCACCCAGCCCGCCTCGGCGCCCCCGCTCACCGCGGCGGTTCGGGTGCTGCGGGTCCATGGGCCGACGCCGCGTGGGACGAGGCCTTGCTGAAGGCGCCGAGGAACTGGTTGCGGAAGGCGTCCATCCGCTCGAGCGGAGCGGAGGGACCGGGCAACAGCCCGTCCTGCCAGCGCCAGGAGGCAATCTGCCGGAATACGGAAGGGTCGCGGGCGATGATCGAGATCACCACCTCGTGGTTGGCTCCCGCGCCGCTGACGGTGGCGTCGGGCTGCTCGTCGCCGAGCAGGATGAGCACGAGGTTTGGGTCGTTGAGCTCGGTGACCCATGAGGTGAGGGCCCGCAGCGAGTACTGAATCGACGTGCCGAAGCTCTGGCGCTCCTTGCTGGCGCTGCCCAAGATGGACAGCCGGGTCTCGCCGCGCGTGGGCATCGGGTCAAATATCGAGCCGTTGCCGACCTTGCTCCAGGGCACCATGGCCGGCAACGGGGCCCAGGGATAGTGCGAGGAGACCAGGTCGATCTCCGCCATAACCGGCTTGTGACCAGGGCCGAGCTCGAGCCGCTGGAACGCGGCCAGGACGTACTGGTCGGGCATCGAGGCGTAGCTGAAGGCCGGGCCGTGGTAGCCAACGTTGCGCCGGTCGTAGAGCTTGTCGAAGTGGTAGAAGGACGTGCCGGGCGGCCAGGTGTAGCCGTCCTCGGGGCTGTCGCTGACGGTGCGCCAGCCGGCCTTGTTGAAGGCGTCGCTGAGGGTGAACCGGCGGCTGGCGACCAACTCGGCAAACCGCTGTTCGGTGTTGACCCAGAGTCCGGACTGCAGGGTGGAGTGCGCGAGCTGGCTGATCCCGCCGAAACTCGGGGAGGTGAGCCAGGCGCTCTGCGTGGACCAGTCGGCGCGGGCCAGCGAGGCGGCGCTCTGGCGCAGGACGGCGTCGACGCCGGAAGAGAAGCTCGTGCCCCGAACGGCGACCTGCCCGTAGCTTTCGACAAAGGCGATGATGACGTCCTTGCCGCGCAACCCGGCGAGCAGGTCTGCGGCGGGAACGCCGGCTTCGGGGTCGGAGCGGTGGAGGACCTGCTCGAACCGGCGCTGGTCGCGGAGCGCAGCCTGGGTGTCGCGCACCTGCGCGACGACCAGCCCGGCCGCACTGGTCGAGGCGACCGGGGATCCCGGGACGAGTTGCAGCGACAGGCCCGCGCACAGCGCCCAGACCGCGGCGAGGGCGGCGAGCCCGCGAACCGTGGCGCGGCGATGCCGGGCAGCCACGGTGGTGATGTGAATCGTTGCCGCGGTGATTGCGCCGACGAGCAGGATGACACCGAGCCAGAGCGCGGCGAGCGCGACGTTCGTGCGCGTGGGGCCGATAGTGTCGCGCACCACGCCAATAGCCGGGCCAATGTCGGCCCAGCCGAACACAGGGTTGAACGCCCGCCCGATCTCCGCGTAGAACACTACGTTGAGGATCTTGACGAGAGTGAGCAGGGCGAACAAGATTCCAGCGACGGCGGCCACGATCCGCCGCGGCCAGGCCGGCAGCACCACCGCGATGGCCACCAGGACCAGCCCCTCCACCGGGATGCGGGCAAAGGCGGCGGGGGTGAACTGCAAGGCACGGTCGGGCAGGATCAGAACACCCCACACGAGCACGACCGAAAGCGCGGTGATGGCCATCCGCAGGGCCCGGCGGGTGCGGGGGCCGGTGCCGGTGCGGTACAGCCAGATCACGGCGCGGCCGAACGACTCGGCCAGCAGCAGCATTACGGCGGCGACCGCGATCATTCCGGCGCGGCGATCGATCAGTCCGGATGCGGCGACCGTGAGCACGATGCCCGTGACCGCGGCCACGACCTTGCCCCAGTAGCGGGGTGGCAACGGCGCGGCCAGCCACGGGATCAGCCAGCCCGCTACCAGCAGCGCGTAGCGGGCCGCGCCTATGGCCAGCACCCAGCCCCCGTAGTCCCGGGACACGGCGATGCTGAGGAGCAGGATGAGGAACGCGTCGGTCTCAGCGTCGATCCGGCCGCCCAGCGGGGTGGCGGTGCCGGTCCGGCGCGCCACCTGCCCGTCCACCGCGTCGAGGACCAGCGCGACGGTGGACAGGATGACCAGCGCCGTGACCGACAGCGGCCGGCCGAACGAGTCGGCAACCAGGCCCGCGACCCCGGCGATCAGCAGCGCCCGGGTCAGGGTGACCCAGTCCGCCGGGAACATCACTGGCTGGTCGCTGCGCCTGCGGGCGGTGACCAGCAGCGCGGTCGCCGCCGAACCGGTGGCCAGCCCGGCGATCCAGCCGGCGACGCCGAGACCAGCCGTGGCGGACAGGACGCCGAGCAGGATGGCTGTGGCGAGCATCCCCAGGATCGTCGCGAGCCGAAGCGTCGGCAGCGCACTTGTGCCCGCGCGCAGGCTCGTAGGTGGCGCGTCTTCGCCCGCAGGCTGAATCGTCCGCACCGCGCCTCCGTAGCCAGCTGCTGCCATTCCCCTTGGGGGAACGGGCCCGCGGTCACGGTGGTTCACCACGACCGGCCACCGGCCCGTTATGCTGCCGGAGCGTTGAACTATGTGTCCAGCAGGCCCGTGTAACCGGTGTGGCGTGCCTGCACTCAGTTCCGGCCGGAATCGGTCCGGCCGTCCGCCGCTTCGGCCCGTCGTTGCTGCGCCTGGCCGTCGGCGTCGCCGTGCTGTGGTTTCTCGCGCGGCAGGTGGGCGCGGCGCCGTTCAAGGACGGGCTGCGCGCGGTTAGCTGGCAGGCGGTCGTGGCCGCCGTCACGCTCACTGCCCTGACCACGGTTTGTTCGGCCTGGCGGTGGCGGGCCGTGGCACGGGCACTCGGCGTCGACATTGGCCTGCCCGCCGCGGTCTGCGCCTACTATCGTTCCCTGTTCGTCAACTCCGTGCTTCCCGGCGGGGTTCTCGGCGACGTGCACCGAGCGGTCACGCACGGCCGGCGAGCCGGAGACGTGGTGCTGGGACTGCGCGCCGTGGGGTGGGAACGGCTGTGCGGTCAGGTCATCCAGGCCGTGGTGACCGCCGTCGTTTTGCTGACCCTGCCCTCGCCGGTCCGGCCGGCGCTGCCGTACGTTCTGGCGGGCGCCGCCGGCATAGCCGGGTGTGCTGCGCTGGTCGTGAGGCACGCTGCTCGCCGCGGCCGGTCGCGGCTGGCACGCGCCGCCCGGGCCGTTTCCGCTGATCTTCGTCACGGCCTGCTGGCCCCAGACGTCTGGCCTCAGCTCGCGCTGGCCTCGGTGCTGGTCGTCGCCGGGCACACGGCCACGTTCGTCATCGCGGCCCGGGCCGCCGGCAGCACCGCACCCTTGGGCGAACTAATCGCGTTGCTGTTGGTGGTCCAGGTCGCGGTGGTGATCCCCCTGAGTATCGGTGGGTGGGGGCTGAGGGAAGGCGCTGCCGCCTGGGCCTTCGCCGCGGCCGGGCTCGGCGCGGCCGCCGGGGTCACGATCGCCACCCTCTATGCGGTGCTCATGCTGGCCGCGGTTGCCCCGGGCGCGGGCCTGCTGCTGGGGGACGCCGTTCGCCGCCGTCGCGACCAGGGACAACCGGGCGAGTTGAGACGACCCGATCCGGCGCCGCGGCCGCTGGAGGTCGTTCGTGATTGACCCCCCCATGCCCGGCAACCGGCCTCGGTACGCCGCTGGCGACGACCTCACGCTGGCGCGAGGCCGAACGGCTCGTCCCGTGACCGGGGCCGCCCAGCCGGCCGCGATCCGCCGGCGTATTCGCATCCCGCTGCGCTTGGCTGACGGCTACTCAACCACGGCCACGGTCGTCAGCTTCACCGGCCTGGTCGACGCGCAGCAGCACGTGGCCCTCGAACTCGGCCAGCCCGCCGCGGCCAAGCTGCCGCTGGTGCGCCTGCACAGTGAATGCCTCACCGGTGACGTGTTCGGCAGCCAGCGATGCGACTGCGGGCCGCAACTGCGCGAAGCGGTCGAGCGGATCACCAAGCACGGCGGGTACGTGCTGTATCTGCGCCAGGAAGGGCGCGGCATCGGACTATACGACAAACTCGACGCCTACGCGCTGCAAGATCGCGGTCTGGATACGTACGCCGCGAATCTCGCGCTCGGCCACCAGGCCGATGAGCGCGACTACACCAGCGCGGCCCAGATGCTGCACGCGCTCGGCGCCAGCCACATCAAGCTGCTGAGCAACAACCCGGACAAGGGCGCTCAGCTGGCCCGCCTGGGCATCACGATCGCCAGGCAGGTCCCCACCGCGCTGCACCTTACCCGGACCAACGCCGCCTACCTGGCCACCAAGGCCCGGCGCGGAGGGCATGATCTGCTTTCGCGTGGTCTTGAACGCGCGGCCGAGCCGCACCAGAACGCCCGCCCGATCGCGGGTCCGGCACACCTCGGGACCGCGGACCGATGACAGCCACCCGCGAGCATCCGCCGGCCGCTAGCGCGCCACCCGCGCCAGCCGCCGCGATTGCGGCTGCCCGGCCCGGCCGCGTGATCGGCCTGGACGGGATCCGCGGCCTGGCCGCCCTGTTCGTCGTGCTCAACCACATCTTCGAGCGTGCCTGGCCGGGTTACCCCGCCCATCCTGCTCCGTTCTGGGCGGCCTGGATGGTCTACGGCCGGTTCGCGGTCGTCGTGTTCATCGCGGTGTCGGGCTTCTCGCTAGGCCTCGGCCCGGCGCGCTCGGGGTGGCGGTTCAAGTCGATCGCGACCTATGCGCATCGACGGGCCTGGCGCATCCTGCCGCCCTACTGGGCCGCGCTCGGCTTCAGTCTGGTGATGACCTGGTACGTTTTCGCCCAGCCCGGCTGGCCGGTGCCCAACGGGAAGTCCGTCGTCGTGTACGGCTTGCTCGTGCAGGACCCCTTCGCCCAGGGCCACCATGGGGGGTTCTGGGCCGCGGGCAGCCCCAACCGGGCGTTCTGGTCGATCGCCATCGAAGCCCAGCTGTACTTCCTGCTGCCGTTGCTGCTACTGCTCGTCCGGCGGGTGAGTGCCCGCGCGATGGTGGGCCTGGTGGCCGCTATCGTCGTGACCATCGGCCTGCTGGGGCCACATGTCCCGCTGTTGAACAGCGCCCTGGTCAAGTTCACCCCCGACCTCGCGGTGCTGTTCGCCGTCGGCTTGCTGGCCGCCGGGATCGTCACCGCCGGCGAGCGCACCCGGTCGCGGCCTTGGGCCGGTTACGCGCTGGCCGCCACGGTGCCGGTCATCGCGTTGATGGCGGTCAAGGGCGCCACTTGGTCGAACCTCAATCTGTTCTGGCTCGACCTGGCCTGGGCTCCAGCGGTCGGCTGCCTGCTCGCCGCGATCGCCACCTCGCGCCCGCGGCCCGTCGTCCGTTTCCTCGACAGCCGCCTGCCGCGCAGCCTCGGCTCGTGCTCCTACAGCCTCTACCTAACGCACTTGCCGATCGTCATCGCTGTGTCGTACGGCCTGGTACTGACCCGGGTCGCTGCCGGGACGATGAGATTCTTCGTGCTGGCCGCGATCCTGCTGCCCGTGACCGTGTGCTTCGCCCATCTGTTCGCCACCGTGTTCGAGCTGCCCTTCCAGCGGCACCGCGGGTGGACCCCGCTGCGACAGGCGATGTCGGCGCGGCTGCGGCAGCTACGACCAGCGGGGGCGGCCGCCGTCGCCGGCACTGGCGGCGCTAACCGGGCGAGCGGCCCACGAAATCAAGCTGGTGGGCGATATAGACCAGCTCACCCGCAGCCAGTTGCCGGCCGCGCACGGCCAGCCAGTCGGCCAGGTCCGCCGGTTCCACCCGGTCCTTGCGGCTCCGCAACGCGGCCTGGATCGTGTTGAGGATGCTGCGCAGGAAGTAAGCCTCATCGCCCGGGTAGTTTCCATCCGGGTCGGCGATTACGACCCAGTCCGACGACCCCGCTGCCAGCGCTGGCGCGCCCGCAGCCCGCAGGTAGTGAAACAGGCGGCGGCCCGTCCGGCTATCCCCGGCCGGCCGGCCGTAGCGAAGGCGCTCATCCATGTCGCGATGGTAGGCCCGCATGATCTGGTCGTCGTGAGGGTGGCCGGGCGCGAAGATGCTCTCGCCGTCGTAGTTGATCGTGAACCAGTAGACGCCGCCGGGCACCAGCGACCGCAACAATCCGGGCAGGACGGCCGACACGTCCACCAGATCCAGGACGGCGTTGGCGATCAGCACGTCGGCCGGCGCCCCATGAGCGGCCGCCAGGTAGCTGCCGAGCTCGGCGTGCACCAGGCGCACCCGGATATCACCCACCCGCAGCCCATCCGGTAGCAGGTCGCTGCGCAGGCCCCGCGTGGCCGCCCAATCGCACAGCCATCGGCGAGAACGATCCAGCAGCCGCCGATCCGCATCCAGCAAGACGTACTCACCGGCGCGGACCACGCCCCAGTCCATCAGACGGGCCACCATCGTCCCCAGGCCGGCGCCGACCTCCAGCAACCGTGGCGCACCCGTCCGCATCAGGCGGCACAGCTCGGCCAGCACATGCCGGTTAAGCGCCCGGTCATCCACGGTCGTCTTGGCGGCCAGGTAGCGGGCATAGTCGAGGGACATCGAGGCTTCATCGAAGCAAGTCACTGCTTCTCACCCACCATCACGCACTTGCCAATCGCCCGCTGCCGAGCCAGTCACAGCGCCTCTGATGGGCTGTGATCAGCTCAGCGGTGGCCCGCGTCCCGATCTGGCTCGGGACCTGGGTTGAATCAGCCCGGTAACGGCGAAGCAGCGCCGTGGCTATCGCGTGATGCGAGGAGCTGTGCTCTTGCCGCCAGATCACGGTCAACCCCGCCTCACGCAGCACACCCGCCAATTCCGCCCCAGTCGAGCCGACGCCGGTCGTCCGGGCCGAACCGCGTCCACCGCTGCTACGTTCTACCCTGCGTCAGGTATGACGGATCGGCGGCGGGGTCTGGTTCAGCTCGGCCGCGGGGTGGAGGCTGGCTCGGTGTGGCAGGCGCTCTGAAGGGCCGGAACATCGCGCGGGTTCACCTAGTAGTCCCCGAGGGGTTCGATAACCCCGGCCAGCCTACCGGCGGCAACATCTATGACCGGCGCGTCTGCGCCGGACTGGCCGAGGCCGGATGGGATGTGCTGGTCACGACCGTCGCTGGGGCGTGGCCGGTACCCGGCCCGGGCGCCCGCGCCGAGCTGGCCCGCGTTTTTTCCGCTATCCCCGACGATGAGACCGTCCTGATCGACGGGCTCATCGCCTCACCGGCCGCCGCGCAGCTGCTCCCGCACACCGGCCGGATACGAATGACAGTGCTGCTGCATATGCCACTGGCCACCGCCCTCGACACGCACCACGATCCCAGCGCGCAGCGCTCCGAACGGGTCGTACTCCGCGCGGCCACCGGCGTCATCGTTACCAGCGAATGGACTCGCCAGCGGGTACTGGCCCGATACGCGATCCCGGCCCACACGGTGCACGTCGCCCGGCCCGGCGTCGACCGGGTCGCTGCCCCGGCCCGGCCCGTACGCGGCAACCTGATCTGCGTCGGAGTCCTCGGCCGGCACAAGGGGCAAGACCTCCTCGTCGAGGCGCTCGCCGACCTCGCTGACCTGGACTGGCATTGCGTGCTGGCCGGACCGTCCGACCGCGACCCGGACTTCGTCGAACAATTGCGGACCCGTATCACGCGCCTCGGCTACGGCCACCGCGTCCGGCTCACTGGCGTCCTGACCGGCGCGGCGCTCAGCCACGCGTACACCACCGCCGACCTGCTCGTCGCGCCGTCCCGCTCGGAGACCTACGGCATGGCCGTTACCGAAGCGCTCGCCCATGGATTGCCCGTCATAGCCGCCGCCGTCGGTGGGCTGCCCGAAGCGCTCGGCTCCGCCGCCGATGGCACCCGCCCCGGCCAACTGGTCCCTCCCGGCGATCCGGCTGCCCTCGCCGCCGCGCTCGGAGACTGGCTGGGTGACGGGCGCCACCGGCACCGGCTACGGGCCGCCGCACGACAGCGGCGGCCGACCCTGCGCGGCTGGGAGCAGACCACACAAGACGTCGCGAACGCGTTGGCTGCCCATGGGTGGGCATTGACTCCCGAAATCGGCTAGGCCATCATTCCGGCGTGGCTATCCCACGGTCACCCGATGAGCACCCGCCTCACGAGGACGCGGCGCTTCCAGCCCATCGGTGGCCGCGATCACTGGTATGGGCGTGTTTCAGCAAATGAACGGCTTGGCGCCGCCGTTCCGCGCCACGGCGGCCGCCGCTGGCCAACCCGCCGCTGGCCAAGCCGCCACTGGCCAAGCCGCCAGCGCCCCGGCCGCCAGCCCGGAATCCGGGCCGGCCGCTCCGGCGCCCCTGCCCGGCCACGTGCGCGCGGCCATCATCGGCGCCGGTCTCGGCGGTATCGGCGCGGGCATCCGGCTGCGCGGGGCCGGCGTGACCGAATTCGTCATCCTGGAGCGTGCCGACTCGGTCGGCGGCACCTGGCGGGACAACACCTATCCCGGTTGTGCCTGCGACATCCCGTCGCACCTGTACTCGTTCTCGTTCGCGCCCAATCCGGACTGGTCGCACAGCTTCTCCCGGCAGCCGGAGATCTGGCGCTACCTGGAGGCGGTCACCGACCGGTACGACTTGCGCCGCCACCTGGTGTTCGGCGCCGAGGTGATCCGGGCGGACTGGGAGCCGGGGCCAGCCCGCTGGCGGCTGCGGACCAGCCGCGGCGAGATCACCGCCGACGTGCTCATCTGCGCCTCGGGCCCGTTGTCCGAGCCGTCACTGCCCGACGTTCCCGGGCTGGGCGAGTTCTCCGGCGAGGTCTTCCACTCGGCCAGGTGGAACCACGATTTCGACCTGGCCGGGAAACGGGTCGCGGTGGTGGGGACCGGCGCCTCCTCGATCCAGATCGTCCCCGAGATCCAGCCGCTGGTGCAGCGCCTGGTGCTGTTCCAGCGCACGCCCGCCTGGGTTGTGCCGCGCCGGGACCGGACGATCACCGAGTTCGAGAAGCGGCTCTACCGGCAGGTCCCGGCGGCGCAGCGGCTGGCCCGACTGGGCATCTACGTGTCTCGTGAGTCGCTGGTGGGCGGCTTCACCAGGCGCCCGGGGATCTTGAAGGCCGCGCAGCGGGCGGCGCTGCGACACCTGGCCCGCTCCATTCCCGATCCCCGCTTGCGGGCCAAGCTGACCCCTGACTATGTGATGGGCTGCAAACGGATCCTGATCTCCAGCGATTTCTACCCGGCGCTGCGCGAGCCCAATGTGCAGGTGGTCGCGTCCGGGCTGGCCAAGGTGGACGGCACCGCGCTGACCGCCAAGGACGGCACCTCCCGCGAGGCGGACGCGATCATCCTGGCGACCGGGTTCCACGCGGTGGACGCGCCCATCGCCGACCGCATCTACGGCGCGGAAGGGACGAGCCTGGCCCAGTCCTGGGCCGGTGACATGCGCGCGCTGCGCGGCACCACGATCGCGGGCTTCCCGAACCTGTGCATGGTCATCGGGCCGAACACGGGGCTCGGCCACAACTCGATGATCTACATGATCGAATCGCAGCTCAACTACATCCTCGACTTCATCGGCACCCTGGACCGGACCGGCGCCGCCGCGATGGACACCCGGCCCAGCGCGCAGCGGCGCTGGTGCGACGGCGTCGAGCGGCGGATGGCCGCCACGGTCTGGACCACCGGCGGCTGCGTGAGCTGGTACCTCAACGCCGCCGGGCGCAACCCGACGCTGTGGCCGGGATCGACGATCGGCTTCCGGCGGGCCACCCGGCGCGTGGACCCGGCCGAGTACGAGCTGATCCCGCAGCGGCGGCGCTGAGCACGAGCTGATCCGGTAGCGACGGGGGACGGGCCGCTAGCAGGACCGTCCCCCGCCGCCATGGCATCACCGCCTTCGCGGACTTGCCGGGTGCTCAGTACGCGCTGGGCGTGACGCTGACCGAGGACCTGGCGGACCCGGGCATGTGCGGGCACTTGTGGCCCGGCGCGGATCCCGGAGCCCGTGAGGGCTTCGGCGACGGGCTCGCCGCCGTCGAGGAGGGCGCGGCGGATGATGTGCCTGACCGCACCGGTGTCGCGGAGGTGGAGGCGCTGGCCATGCTCAGCCCGAAGGCCAGGGTGGCGCCCAGCACGGCCCCGCCCGCGGCGGTACCGACGAGAGGCTTGCTGATCCTCACACGGTTCTCCTTTCCTGGTGTGCTCGCCTGGGTCACCGTGACCCAGGGGCGGACCGGGTGACCCGCCTCCTCCAGTCGGCCAAGTCGACCTGACGCGATGCTGAGCGGCCCTTGTGAGTTCGCGCTGAACGGCCCCTGCCACCGAAGCCATCCGCTGGACGCGCCCTGCCAGGATGGGCGGGTGACCGTGAAGCACCAGACGTCGAGCGTCTTCGTGTTCCGGCGGCTGCCCGGAGGCTGGCGGATCGGGCTGATCAGGCATCCGCGGTTTCGCCGGATGATGATCCCGGGGGGTCATGTCGAGCCGGAGGAGTCCCCGGCCGAGGCCGCCGTGCGGGAGGTGGCGGAGGAGACCGGCCTGACCGTCACGCTGGTCAGCCCGCCCGCCGCGCCGGTGCCGCCCGGTTACCGGGCCAGGCGGGTCGCCCCGCCGTGGTGGATCGCCGAATACCAGGTACCGGCCGACAATCACCTCGGCGTGGCACACGTCCACGTGGATCACCTGTATGTCGCCCTGGCCGACGGCGCCGCGCTGGGCCGGGCTCGGGGCGCCGCGGCGCACCCGTTCGGCTGGTACGCCACCGCGGACCTCGCCGGCCTGGACATGTTCGACGACGCCAGAGTGCTCGCGCTGGCGCTGCTGGCGGGGCTGGCGGACGGCGCGGACACCGTCGGGGCCGCCGCGGCGCTGGTCGCGGGGCTCGGCCGGGCCTGACCGCGCGGCCGGGGTGTGCCCATGGGTCTATGCCGGCGCGCAGCAGGCTGAATGATCAATAGGACATGCCCTGCCTACCGCGGTCCGGGCTGCCCGGCGTCGTCGCCGGTCCAGAGCGCGAGCACCGAACCGATGGTGTCCGCCTCCGCGGCGGGCTTGTCCGGCCGGTGCCGCAGCACCCGGGCAAAACGCAGCGCCACCCCGCCTGGGTAGCGCGGGCTGGCCTGGACCCCGTCGAAGGCGATCTCCACCACCAGTTCCGGCCGCACCCGCAGCACGCCGTAGGCGTCCTTCCGGTCGCCGGCCGGGCCCGACCCGGGCGGATCCGCCAGTTCCAGCAGCCGGTTCGTCTGCCAGGTGAGCATCTCGTCGGTGAGCCCCTTGAACGTCTTGCCCAGCATGACCAGCCCGCCGGTGTCCGGGTCCCGCGCGCCCAGGTGGAGGTTCGACAGCCACCCGCGGCGCCGGCCGTGGCCCCATTCGGCGGCGAGTATCACCAGGTCGAGGGTGTGCCGTGGCTTCACCTTGATCCACTCGCTACCCCGGCGCCCGGCGGCGTACCGGCTGTCCGGAGCCTTGACCACCACGCCCTCGTGGCCGCGCCCCACCGCGTCGGCGAAGAACTCGCTGGCGGCGCCGGCGTCGCCCGTGACCAGCCGCGGGACCTGCAGGTGCGCGGGCATCACCGCCGCCAGCCTGGCCTGCCTGACGTGGGCGGGCTCGTCGATCAGGTCCGCCCCGTCCAGGTGCAGCAGGTCGAAGAAAAACGGGGTCAGCGGGGTGTCCGCCTGCTGGCGGGCGACATCCATGTGGCTGCCGGTGCGGCTCGCGGTGACCTGGAATGGGCGCGGACGGCCGTCCGGGGCCAGCGCCACCGCCTCCCCGTCGAACACCGCGTCCCGCACGTCCAGCGCGAGAATCGCTTCGGCGATCTCCGGGACCCTGATCGTGATGTCGTCGAGCGTCCTGGTGAACACGGCGACGTCGGCGCCGGCGCGGTGGACCTGGATCCGGATGCCGTCGATCTTCCATTCCACGATCGCCGGCGATAGCCGGGCGAAAGCGTCGGCGACGGTGGCCGCCGACGACGCCAGCATCGGTCGCAGCGGCCGGCCCACTTTCAGGCCGAACGATCGCAGCGCGGCCAGCGCGGCACCAGAGTCGGGCTCTGGATTCGTGGCCGGCCAGGCCGCGGTCAGCGCCGCCTGGGCGACCAGCGGCAGCGACCCGGCCAGCAGGTGAGCGCGGCGGACCTCCGCGGCGGGCACGCCGGCCGCCCGCGCCACGGCCTCGGTCATCACCCCTTCCAGCGCGCCCTGGTGCAGTTCACCGGCGAGCAGCCGGACGAGGAACTCGCGCTCGGCCCGCGTGGCCCGGCCGAACACGCCGGCCAGCAGCCGCCTGCGCTCGGCCTGCGCGCCCGCCCCGGTGACCCGGCCGACCGCCTCGAACACGGCGTCGGTCTCCGCCACGGTGAGCGGCCCTCCGCCCGCCGCCGCCTCCTCGGTCACCGCCCCGGCGAGCGGATCCCCGGAGGCGGGTGCGGCGGCCGCCGGGGCCTGCCCCGCGGCGAACCGCGCCCACGGCCCGGCCGGCGGCGCCGCGGCGGGCTCCAGCCGGAGCAGTTCGCCCAGCGACGCGTACCCCACGCCGATCTGGCGCTGCAGCAGTTCCCCGGACAGGAAGGCGACGACGGCCGGGACCTCGCCGGAGCTGGCCCGGCGCAGCAGGGTGGCGATCTCGGTGATCTTCGCGGTGCGCCCGGAAGTGGCGGCGACCGCCTCCGACGTCTGCACGAGTTCACGCAGCAACACAACCGCATTGTGCCCCAGGGCATGTCTTACAGATCATTCAGCCTGCTGCGCGTCCGCCGGACGGGCGCCTCGCGGCGTTGTCGTCGTCGCCCATAGCTCCGCTATGGGCTCCTCCTCCGCCTTGCGATGCATCCCGCCGGACGGCCGCTCGCGACGGCCAAGATCCACGGGACACGCCCTAGGCCTCCCGCTTGATCTTGCGCCAGCCGCCGGCCCGGTTGTTCGCGATGATCTGCCGGAACATCGCGGTCAGCGCGGGCGCGTTGATGGTCTCGCCTCTCCGGATGGCCACCGTCCGGGCGGTGGTGTTGTCATGGCCGCCGGTGATGATCCCCTCCGGATCGGGGACGATCGCGCCGTCGTAGAGGAACACGTTCACGTGATCTTTGGCGGCCAGCAGCGCGCAGATGTTGCCCGCTAGCACGAAGTACGGCTGCCGCGT
>Ga0306922_10001298_pt1 | contig 22263 bp, 21 predicted proteins | sample sta12Cox44000082_FD_203758 | JGI IMG/M metagenome (GOLD analysis project Ga0306922, IMG submission 203758) | Lab enrichment of tropical soil microbial communities from Luquillo Experimental Forest, Puerto Rico - statoxic.12C.oxic.44.000.082 (v2)... | ecosystem: Environmental > Terrestrial >... | reverse complement strand
ACGTCCGGCACGCTGGCCGAGGATGCCTCCGGTCCCGCCGCGGTGTCGGTACTGGGCAGCGGGTCGACACTGACCGTGACCACGGCCTCGTTCAGCCCGCCTGCTGGCAGCCTGCTCGTCGCCCTGATCCCGTCGAACGGCGGCGCGACCCAGGTGACGATGACGGTCACCGATAACCTCGGCACGCACCTGAACTGGCATGAGCAGGTCAAGACAAACGTCTCCGGCAACGACTACGCCGGGGTGTGGATCGCGGACGTCCCCGCCGCCGCCGGCCCGGCCGGGCCGGTGGTGTTCCCGCCTGACCTGTTCGCGCCGCTGAGCGGCGTGTTCGGCCCGAACGAGCCGTTCGCCCAGCCGTCGCCGGTGGTCCAGTTCCCCGCAGCGGCGCCGGCGGCGCCGCCGTACGCGCCGATGCCCGAGACGCCGTGGCTGCGGCACCCGCCCCGGGTGCCGCCGCGCGGCTGGGCTGTCACGCCCCCCGGCGCCGGGGCGGCGGCACCGCCGCCGTACCCGCCTGCTACCGAGTGGGGGCCGCAGCGCCGGTTCCCGCAGGCGCTGCGCTACCGGCGCGGCAGCGCGGCCGGGCCGGCCACGACGGGCGTGTCCCAGCCGCCCGCCCCGCCGCAGGCGCTGCGGGACACCAGGCGGCCGGGGAGAATCCCGCGCGCGAGGGCGGTGAACGGCGCGGAGCAGGGGATTTCGCAGCCCCCGGTCCCGTCGCAGGCTGTGCGCGACACCAGGCGCCCGCCGCGTTTCCCGCGACCGCGCTCACAGGCCCCGCCTGCCGCGACCGTGGCCGCGCCGGCTGTGCCGTTCCCGCCGCCTGCGGAAGGGGGGCCGCTGGCGAAACCCCGGTGGATGCGGGGCTGGCGCCGGGCCAGCGCGGCCGGGACAGCCACGACAGGGGTGTCCCAGCCGCCGGTCCCGCCGCAGGGCCTGGCCGCGCGGCGCAGGCCGGCCAGGTTCCCGCGCCCGCAGTCGTGGCACCCGCCCGTGCCGCCGCCGCCGTATCCGCCGCTGGCGGTGCGGGACACGCGCAGGCCCAGGCCGCAGGCCCGGGGCTCGGCCGTAGGGTGGGAACAGGGACAGCCCCAGGCCCCTAACCCTGGCGTGGGGCTTCCCGGTGCCGGCGGAGCCCGGCGACGGGCCATCCGCATACCTCGCACGGGTTCTGCCGCATCGTGGGCGCAGGGCGTGCCCCAGCCGCTGCCACCGGGCCGGGTTGCGGGGCATCTGCCTGGCAAGCCGGCGTGGTGGATGGTGTGGCGTTACCGCCGCTCCCCGGCTGCAGGCCCCGCCACGACGGGCGTGTCGCAGCCGCTGGTCCCGCCGCAGGCTGTGCGGGCCGCGCGCAAGCCCTGGCGGCCCCGTGGCGCGGCCGCAGGCCCGGCCCCTGCGCAGGTAACGGTCCCCGCGATCGAGGCTCCGCAGCCCGCTCAGGGCCGCCGGCGGCCGGCGAGGTTCCCGCGCTCGCAGGCCGGCTCCCCGCCGTCGCCCGGGTTCACCCCCGGCGCTGCGGTCCGCCCGCCGCAGCCCGGCACCATCCGCAAGATCACGTCTGCTATCGCGGTGCGGCGCGGCAGCTCGCGCGGCTACAACACCGGCATCAGCCAGCCCCCGCTCCCGCCAGCGGCGCTGCGGGACGCCAGGCGCCCGGCCAGGTTCCCCAAAGCGGTGACCTGGACGCCGCCGCAGGCCCCCCCCGGGTTCCCGCCCGGCAGCGCCGGGACGCGCAGGCTCCCCCCCCGGCAGCGCAAGCCAGCGGTCACCTCGGCGGTCCCGCTGCAGGTCGTGCCGCCGCCCCCGGCTGTGCCCGCCGTCGCGGGCACCCGCCGGTTCGGCCTGCGCTACCGCAAGGGACTAGTCCCGCCGGCCGTCCCGTCGCCAGGGTTCACCCCGCCGCCGGCAGTCCCCAGGCGGCAGATATGGCGGCCACGGTGGTTCCGGCACCTGCCCGGCCGGCGCGCCGTCACCGAGATGCCGGTGCAGCCCGGTGCCCCCCTGGTCCCCGTCCCGCCCGGCGCGACAGTCACCGACCCGCGCGAAGGCCAGGCGTTCGCCGCCCGCGACCCGCGCGAAGGCCAGGCGTTCGCCGCCCGCGACCCGCGCGAGGGGTCCAGCTCCGCCGCCGCCGGCCCGTCCGGCCGGGCGGGCGTGTCCGACCCGCGCGAAGGCACCGCATCCCCGGCCGCCGACCCCCGAGGGTCTTAGGATGGGCTCCATGCGACACGTCCTGCTGACCGGCGCGGCAGGGTTCGCCGGCTCGCACTGCCTGCGGCACATCCTGCGCAACACCGGCGCGACCGTCGCCGCCCCGGTGAGCATGGACCACAAGGGCACCCCCGAACGGATCGCTGCCGCGATGGCCGGCTTCCCCGCCGGCCGGGTGCAGGTCATCCCGGTGAACCTGGCGCAGCCGCTGACGACCCTGACGTGCGCCGCGTTCGGGAACCCGGACGTGATCATCAACTATGCCGCCGAGTCGCATGTGGAACGGTCGATCACCGGCCCGGTCCGGTTCGCCGCCAACAACGTGAACCTGATGCTGGTCATGCTGGAATACGCGCGGGGCCTGGACAGCCTGGACGCTTTCGTGCAGGTCAGCACCGACGAAGTGTACGGCCCGTGCGCGGGGCCGGCGCACGCAGAATGGTCACCGGTCGTGCCGTCCAACCCGTACGCGGCGTCCAAGGCGTGCCAGGAGGCCCTGGCCACCGCGTGGTGGCGGACCTACGGGCTGCCGCTGCTGATCGTCAACTCGATGAACATGTTCGGCGAGCACGCGCAGAACCCGGAGAAGTTCGTCCCGATGGTCATGGCCGCTGTCGCAGCCGGGGAAACGGTCACGGTGCACAGCTCCGCTGACGGGGTCGTGGGCTCGCGGTGCTGGATCCACGCCCGCAACGTCGCCGACGGCATCCTGCACCTGACCCGGGAGGGATACGCGAGCCGGTACGAGCCGCAGATGGCAGGCCCCGAGGGCGAGCCCAGGCCGGCCCGGTTCAACATCGTCGGCGACGAGCTGACCAACCTGGAGATGGCGCAGAAGATCGCCGCCGCGATGGGCAAGCCGCTGCACTACTCCATGACCGACTTCCACAGCTCGCGGCCCGGTCACGACCTGCGGTACGCCCTGGACGGGGCCAAGATGGCATCGGCCGGGTGGCGCGCCCCGGTCAGCCTGGACGACGGGATCGCGCGCATGGTGGCCGCTGAGATGGCGAACGCGAGGTAGCCAGATGCCCAGCCTGACGACGGTGTTCTTCCAGACGGTCGGCGGTGAGGACGTTGCGACGCTCACCATGCAGTTCCAGGCGGCCGGAGTACCAGCGGACCCGTCGAACGTGTCGTGCGTGATCACCGACCCGGCCAGCACGGCGACGGTGCACACCTACCTGGGCGCGGTTCCTGCCGACATCACCAAGAACTCTACCGGGAACTACTCCCTCAACATTCCCTCTACCGTAACGGGCCTGTGGTCCTACTGCTGGATCGGTGACCCCGCCGGCGGCCCGGCGTCGGACGTTCAGGCCGGGACGTGGACCGTCGGGCCGGGCACGCTCAGCACGTTCTACACCTCCCTCGAAGAGGTCAAATCCCGGCTCAAGATCACCGACTCCAATGATGACGACATCCTGCACGGCTGCATCCACGCCGCCGCGCGCGCCGTCGAAAAGTGGACCGGCCGGTTCTTCTACCAGTCGCAGCAGACCCGCACCTACCGGCCCTACACGCTGTACGAACTCCCGATCGACGACCTGATCACGTGCACGCAGCTCGCCGTGGACTACAACGGCACCGGCGTGTTCTCGACGGTCTTCGTCCAGGGCGTCGATTTCGAGTTGCAAGTCGGCGAAGACTACTTCAACCCGACCGCCGGCGGCGAGCAGCACCCGTACACGCTGATCCGCATCATCAACATCTCAGGCGGCCAGTGGTTCCCGTTCGTGTGGCCGTTCTCCCGGCTGGACCGCATCCAGATCATCGGGAACTGGGGGTGGCCGTCGGTGCCGTACGCGGTGACCGAGGCGACGCGGCAGACCGCGTCGGAGCTGTACAAGCTGAAAGACTCCCCGTTCGGCCTGTCGGGGACGTCGGAGTTCGGCGTGGTGCGCCTGCCGAAACAGAACCCGTACGTGCAGAAACTGCTGTCGCCCTACATTCACCCGCGCCGCCGCGTCGGGATCTAAGATGGCCGCCGGCCCGCAGGAACGCGACCGGCTGTTCACGATCATCGAGGCGGTGCTGCTGGCGTCGGTGGCGCTGGCAGCGGCCTGGTCGGGGGTGGCGGCGGCGCGGCTGTCCACCGCCGCCGCGCTGGACCTGGCGCGGGGGCAGACCGAGCTGACACGGTCGGTCCGCGCCGATTTCAGCCACGACCCGGCCCTGGCTGATTCGCTGGACGCCTCGTCGGGGGTCTTGCTGAAGGCCGCCGAAGCGGACGGCGGCAGCGCCGACGACTATGTCCGCGACGCGGCGCTGCTGGCCGGGGTGCTGTTCCTGACCGGGATCAGCGGCCAGGTCCGCGTCCACGGCGCGCGGGTGGCGCTGACCACGACCGGGTGCGTGATCTTCGCGGGGACGCTGGTGCTGCTGGCCGTCGCGCCCAAGCCGCCGCTTTAGCCGGGCGGGCGGACGGCCCGGGACAGCCGGGTCACCCGGTGCAGGGCTTCGGCGTGGGTTTTGATGTCGGCGGCGGCGGCGTTCACGTGCGAGGCGGCGAGACCGGAGGTGAAGAACCCGAAGATCGCGCCGACGAGCCACACGGGGGCCAGGGCCAGGCACGTGTAACCCCACCCGTTGGTCGGGGGAACGTCGCCGCCGACGGTGATCGCGGTCATCCACACGCAGTACAGGGCGTGCCACCAGGCGATGTGCTCGGCGGCGGCGAACCCCCACGCGTCCAGGCCGACCAGTCCTCCCGCGCCGAACGCGGACGCGATGGCGATCTTATGATGCCCGGTCACCGGAGCCTCCCGCGATGGCGCGCAGCTCGTCGAGGATGAGGCGCAGCAGCTCGTCGGTGGTGTGCGCTTCGAGGCCCTGCTGCTGGTGCACGTCGCACCACGGGGTTCCGTTGATTTTGTGCTTGCCGATGTTCCAGCATCCGTCGTAGTGGCAGTTGTGGGTTTTCCACAGGCCGCCGATGATGGTGCCGAACCCGAGCGTGGTGAGCATCATGGGGCCGATGCCTGAGTAGAACGCGTAGTTCTGCCCGGTGACGAAGTAGTCCTGCCTGGAGAACCCGAGCCAGGTTTGCCAGTCGTGGGGCAGGGCGAGTATCCAGGCGAGCATCCCGGCGACGATGAGCGCGATGCCGCCGAGGATGATCCACTTAGCTTTCATCCCCCCATCGTACCTTCCTCACTGTAGCGCAGAGGGCGCATGCAGGGGCGCTGCTATGCTCTGCGCATGGCCAGCCTGACCACCATACGGCAGGCGCTCGCGACCGTCATAGCAGTGCCCGGCCTGCGGGTGTTCCCCGACTTCAACCCCGCCCCCCCCGTCCCCGCCGCCATCATCTGGCCCCAGCCCCGCCAGGTCGAGGCCATGGCCGCGCTCGGCGGCGCCCGCAACTACATGATCCAGATCGTGCTGCTCGGCAGCTACACCGAGGACACCAGTTCCCAGGCCCTCATTGACAGCTACCTGGCCACCAGCGGGCCGATGTCGATCAGCGCCGCCATCGACGCCAACCCGACCCTGAACGGGGCATGCGACTACGCCAACCTGGACTCGGTCACCCGCTACGGATTGACGACCTGGAGCGGGCAGGACTATCTGGGCTCGACGTTCATGATCACCGTCGCGGCCAGCCTGCCGTAGCCGCGCGCTGTCTAGGCTACAATAAGAACCTAGGCAAGGCGTGGCAGGCGTGGCTAGGCGAGGCCCGGCAGGGCAAGGCACGGCACGGCTGGGCAGGGCAGGCAAGGCATGGCAGGGCTGGGCGCGGCGAGGCGGGGCAGGGCAGGGCAGGGCAGGCAGGGCGGGGCACGGCGTGGCAGGGCTGGGCCAGGCGTGGCAGGGCAGGGCAGGCAGGGCGGGGCACGGCGTGGCAGGGCTGGGCCAGGCGTGGCAGGGCAGGCGAGGCTAGGCGCGGCAAGGCGCGGCTAGGCTGGGCGCGGCACGGCGAGGCGTGGCAGGCATGGCAAGGCGGGGCCTGGCGTGGCAAGGCGTGGCTGGGCGGGGCGTGGCGTGGCAGGCGTGGCTGGGCGGGGTGTGGCGTGGCAAGGCTGGGCACGGCAGGGCAGGCGTGGCATGGCGTGGCTCGGCATGGCGGGGCGTGGCCCGGCGAGGCATGGCAGGGCGAGGCGTGGCGGGAGAGCGCCCGCCTCCGGGTACGGTCACCGGAGGCGGGCGCTTTGCGTAGCGCCAACGTTCCATATATGCTGGCCGTACTACTCCACATACGGAAGGAAGGCTATGCCTCCCAGGAAGACAACCGCCGGTCCCGGACAGCCCGAAGGAATCTTGCTCGTCCGCCCCGACATCAAGCACATCGAAGTACCCATCGAAGGGCTGTCCTCGCTGATCGTCCACGCCTGGAGCGAGAAGGCGATCAAGATGATGCTCGACAAGCAAACCAAGCGCGCCCGCACCGGCCGCGAAGCCAAGTCCCCCGAAGAGGACTACCGCTCATCGCTGTACGTCCACGCCGAGGGCTGGTACGGCTTCCCGGCCACCGCGTTCAAGAACGCGATGGTCCGCGCCGGAACCTACACCGACGACAAGATGACGTTCCTGCGCGGCGCGTTCTACGTCAACGGCACCAAGGACCGTGAGCTGATCACCATCGACGGCGAGCCCGCTCCCCGCGAGGACATGGTCCGCGTCGGCATGGGCACTGCCGACATCCGCTACCGCGCCGAGTTCGCCGACTGGTCCGCGCTGCTGCGCGTCGAGTTCAACGCCCGCGCAGTCTCCGAAGAGCAGGTCGTCAACCTGATCGAGGTGGCCGGGTTCAGCGTCGGCGTCGGCGACTGGCGGCCAGAGAAAGACGGGGACCACGGCCGGTTCCGGGTGACCCGGTGATCTACAAGTTCAAGGACACCGCCCGCGTCCCGAAAGGCGTCACCGCCAGCCAGGTGATGAATGAGCTGGACGCGATCGGGGAACGCTTCGGAAAACGGTCCCCCGACGTCGCCACCGACGCGGTCATCAAGGACCCGGACCGGTACCCGGCGCTGCGCGCGTTCGGCCCTGACAGCCCTGAGCAGGCGTTCCGCGACGCCATCCGCGACGGCATCACCTACGCCGTGCGGCAGGTCGTGGAAGACCGCGACGGCGACGGGCAAACCCGCGCGCTTTTCCTGGTCCAGGACAGCGACGGCGACCGGGTCTGGGAACCGATCAAGATCATCGCCGTGACCGAGCCGTACCAGAAGCAACTGATCGCCGAACTACGGCGTGACGCTGCGGTGTTCACCCGCAAGCTGAACACCGTGCTGGCAGAGATCGAGCAGGTCATCAGCGGCTAGGCAGGCGAGGCGAGGCGGGGCCGGGCATGGCTCGGCACGGCGAGGCGAGGCGTGGCCTGGCGCGGCAGGGCCTGGCGAGGCAGGGCAGGCGAGGCAGGGCGCGGCCTGGCGAGGCAGGGCAAGGCAGGCGAGGCGAGGCTGGGCACGGCCAGGCGAGGCCGGGCTCGGCGCGGCGTGGCACGGCGTGGCAAGGCAGGCTAGGCGCGGCTGGGCGGGGCATGGCTAGGCGCGGCGCGGCGGGGCATGGCAGGCTTGGCGTGGCAGGGCGTGGCGGGGCCAGGCTTGGCGCGGCCCGGCCAGGCGTGGTAGGGCAGGAAGCGGGGCGGTCTTATGATTCCATGAGGCTGCCCCGCCTGTCGTCTGCGTCAGGCGTGCACGGTTGGCTAAGGGAGCTAGCTCGGATGAAAACGCCTAAACGTGCAGTTATCGTACATCCCGGTCCGCAGTTCAGCGTGGAGGACGTGTTCCAGGGCTGGCACGAAGCCCTGTGCGAGTTGGGCGTCAGCACGATCAGCTACAACCTGGAAGACCGGCTGACGTTCTACAACTACGCCTACCTCGACATGGGCGACGAAGACGGCGACACCGGGCGCAAGAAATTCCGGAAAGCGTTTCCCGACCCGGCCGACGCCGCCGGCGTCGCGGTCAACCAGATTTACTCCACGTGCTACCGGTTCTGGCCCGACCTGGTCATCATCGTGTCCTGTTTCTTCATCCCCGACGACATGATCGAGATCCTCAAATCACGAGGGCACAAAGTTGTGATCTTGTTCACCGAATCGCCCTACGAAGAACCCAAGCAAGTCCGCCGCGCCGCCAACGCCGACCTGGCCATGGTCAACGACCCGTCCCGGCTTCACCTCTACGAGGAAGCCGGCATCTCCGCCACCTACATGCCGCACTGCTACCGGCCCATGCTCCACCACCCCGGCCCGGCCACCAACGGCATGGAAACCGACTTCGCGTTCATCGGCACCGCGTTCCCCTCCCGCATCGAGTTCTTCGAGAAAATGCAGGCCCTCGGCGCGTTCGACCAGATCGACGTCACCTTCGGCGGCTACTGGGGCAACATGGACCCCGCCTCCCCCCTGTGGCCGATGGTCGCCCACAAACCCGACGAATGCGTAGACAACGACATCACCGTCAAGTGCTACCGGTCAGCCAAACTCGGCATCAACTTCTACCGCCGCGAAACCGTCGGCGACGGCTACGGCGACGGCACCGCCTGCGGGCCACGCGAAATCGAGATGGCCGCCTGCGGGCTGCCGTTCCTGCGCGACTCCCGCCCCGAATCCGACGACCTGTTCGGCAAGATCCTGCCCGCCTACAGCGACCCCGAAGAGGCCACCGGCCAGCTCCGCTGGTGGCTAGCCCACGACGACGAGCGCGAGACCGCCGGCCTCGCGCTGCGGGCAGCGGTCCGGCCCCGCACATTCACCGCAAACGCGCGGCGGCTCCTGGAGATCCTGGACAAGATGGACTAGCCGATGGCTGCGGCAAAGCTGAGGGCCATCGCCTCCCGCACCTCAGCCGGGTAATACTCCACGACGAACCTGGCCAGATCGCTGACCCGCTGCCCCCTCGGCTGCCACGTCGCCCACAGTTCCAGGTTCTCCAGCCGGTTGTCAGTCCGGTCGCCGTTGCGGTGGTGCACGTACTCCCAGTCGTACAGCGCCCGGCCCAGGTGCTCTTCCATCACCAGCCGGTGCTCCAGGATCGTGATCGTCTCGTGGGACTTGCCGGTGCCGAACTTCAGCACGACGTAGCCCTTGTTGTTGACACCTCGGTAGCCCCGGCCGTCGGGTGCCCGCTTCAGCGGAGCCTCGGGGTCGCCGTGCCTGCGCCAGCGCACGTAGTGCTTGTTGCACCAGCCGCGACCGAAGACGGGGCCGTCGCAGCCGTTGATCTTGCAGGTCTTTCCGGGGTTCTTGTCATGCAAACCGCACATGCAGCCGATCGGGCAGGGCTGTCGCTGATGGCGTCCGCAGGTGCAGCCAGGCGGGCATGACCGGGCCTTGTGGCGTCCGCAACTACAGTCGGGCGCACACTTGCGACGGGGACTGTTCATAGTTGACAGTATATCCTCTGTCATGACGGCTATGGCATACTGATCGCGAAGGCCGCGCACCTCTCCGGAGGTGTCGCGGCCTTCGGTGCGTTCAGTCTGTCAAATCGGACATAGGCGGTGGAATCCAGAAATGGCACGCATTCACGGTAAGGGCGGTATGGTCTACATGGCCCTAGCTTCGGGTGGTACCGCCCAGCCTGTGGCCTTTATGACGGATTGGGACTTGAACTTTACGGTCGATCAGCCAGAAGTTACCGCATTTGGGGACACAAACAAGGTTTACGTCGCAGGTCTCCCGGATGCCTCGGGTGACTTCTCGGGGTTTTACGATGACGCGTCGCGGCAGCAGTACACGGCGGCTCGTGATGGTGTTGCGCGGGCGATGTATTTGTACCCGAACTTGCAGACGGACCCGAGTATGTACTGGTTCGGGACGGTTTTGCCGGACTTCGCGGTGTCGGGTGGTATCGCGGCGGCGATCAGCGTGAAGTCGAACTGGAAGGCTGCGACGGCGGTTATCAAGTATGACCCGGTCGCCGGGTATGGATGATCCGAGGCTGGCACGGTTCGGGCAGTTCACCCCGGAGGGTTCGCTTACCCCGGGGTATGGCGACCACTATTTGTTCATGGTGGGCCGCGACGATGTGCATTCGATCTTGCTGAGCTTGCTGACGTCGGAGACGATGGGGCTGAAGTTCAACATGTTCGGGTACGACGACCAGGATCTGAACGACGCGATCATGGCTTTGGTGCGGAACCCGGATGTGGCGGTGCAGGCGTCGCTGGACAAGTCGCAGGCTGGCGGGGTGCACGAGCGGGCGATCCTGGCCGCCGACGAGGCAGCGGACCCGGAGTTTTACAACTCGTTCGTGATCTTGCAGTCTGCGACGCATCAGATCAGTCACACGAAGGGCGGGGTGCTGACCGGGCAGGGCCTGGGGTTCGAGGGGTCGGCGAACTGGTCAGCGTCCGGTGAGGGCACCGGGATCAGCCTGAAACCGGGGCCGCCGGGGCCGGGGTTCAAGGCGCAGGACAACACGGTGCTGGTGTCGGCGAACCCGGTGTTCGTGTCGCGGTTCGGGGCGCGGCTGGATGTGGAGCATCAGATCGGGATCGCGCAGGGGGGCCGGCTCGGCGTCGCCGGCGCGCCGGCGCCGGGCGCGCCGCCGGCTTAACGGCACTTGTGTCCTGCGGCGGCGCGCGGGTTTAGCCTAGCTGTCGTGACCGAGGATGAGCTGCGCGTGCTGGGCGGCGCGGAGCTGCCCGCCGGCGTGGTGACGTTCGCCGGGGAGGAGTTCGCGCTGGCCGGCGACGGGCTGGCCGCGCTGATCGCGTTTGTCCGCGTGCCCGCCGAACAGGATGGTGAGGGGGGGACGTCGCTGGCCGCGATTTATGAGCTGCTGTCGCGGGTGGTCACTGACTTTCCCCGGTTTGAGCGGGCGGCGTTCAGCACGCGGGCGGGGATCGGCGAGGTGGGCGGCCTGGTCGCCCCGGTTGTGTCGTGGTATTGCGGGCGGTCCCACTGGCCGGCGTACCGGCTGCTGGGGTTCCTGGCGCATAACCTGGAAGAGATCGACGGGCAGCTTATCCGCGCCGGCCATGGCGGGGTGGTGACGCTGAGCGCCCGGCAGGCGTGCAACGTGGCTTTGGCGATCTGCCTGGACGGGCGCAGCGACGACGACCGGGACGCGTTCATGATGGACCTGAACTATGAGGGCGACGCGGCTGATGACGCGCTGGCCCGGCTGCGTGAATGGCAGCGGGAGCGGAAGGCGGCCACGCAACTGGACGCGGAGGTGCTGACCGGTGGCTGACGTGAGAATCGACTGGCATGACCGTGAGGCTGCCGCGTTCCTCGACGACATTGAGGGGTACCTGATGCCGTCGATCGCGTGGGAGGTGCAGCTCATGGCGGAGTCCATCGCCCCGGTGCGGGTGCGCCGCACGGGGGTGCCGAGGTGGGCGAAGCGGGGTTATGTGGGCAGGCCGGGCCGTTTGAAGGCGTCTACGGTGTGGTGGGAAACCCATGACAGCTACGGCCGGGTGTGGCGGGTGGGCGCGTTGTGGTATGGCCGGTTCATGGACCCGAAGGCCCGCCAGTTGCACCGGCTGCGCCCGTTCCTGGTGACGTCGCTGCGGACGATCGTGGACGGCCGGGTGTGGCACCTGCACCGCTGATCACTGCCCGGGGCGGGGCGGGTTGATGTCGAGGATCATGCGGGGCAGCGTCGAGGCGTAGTTGATGGCCTGCCGCAGCCCTTCGTCGCCGGGCCGGGGCGCGTACCCGCAGTGGCTGCATTTGAGTTCCAGCGTGGCCGCCTTGCCGCGCGGCTGGTAGCCCGCCGGCACGGGCAGCGGCCCGGCGTAGCAGAAAACGATGACGGGGCGGTGCCAGCCGCGATGCCCGCATACCAGGCGCACCATGGCTTAGGATGCTAGTCGCCGGCTGGCTTACCCGTCTGCGTACAGGCGAAGCCCGAGGGGACGGCGCGGGGTTCCGTTCCTGGCCGGCTCAGCTATGATGCTCTGAAATCCTCGGCCGGGCGCATCCCAGGGTCACACCGGGAGTTACCGGGGCCGGGGAGTTCCCCGGCCGGCTGGCGGCCCCCCGCCCGCCGGCCGGGTTGAACTCAGGGACGCGCGCGAGCACCGCGTCTGCCACAGGCACATCTGGAGGCAGGCCGCGATGAGTAACCAGCGCACCACCAGGCCCCCGGCCCGGCGCAAGCCGCCGGCGGACACGGTGTCGTTCATGGGCGCGACGTACAAGGTCGCCGGGAAGATAGGCATCTGGCCGCAGCTTCAGCTTGCGCGGGCCGCGCAGGAGGGTGTCACCCTCGGCGACATGCGGTCGCTGGCGGCGGTGCACGCCACGCTGGAGAACGTGATCGACCCGGCTGACTGGCCCCGGTTCGAGGCGGACATGATCGCCAAGAAGAGCGATGACCTGGAGAAGCTGCTGGACCTGGTGGGCCAGTGCGCGCAGGTGGTGGCCTCGCGGGCGGGCCGTGCTAACGGCAACGGCCAGGCCGTGCGCGGCGAGGTGATCACCGAGCCGTGACCGATTACGCGCTGGCCGAGGCGTTTGTACAGATTCGCCCGGATACGACGGGGTTCCGGGCGGAAGTTGAGACGAAGGTCAAGTCAGCGCTGTCGGGGTTCGCCCCCCAGATCAAGATCAAGATCGTCCCGGATGTTGCCGGGTTCGGCGCGGCGGTCAAGCTGGCGGTCGCCAAGGCCCTCGGCACCGGGACGGGCAAGGGCACCGCCCTGAAGATCCCGCTGAAGCTGGTCGCGGACGAATCCGACATCACCCGGCAGGTTGCCCTGCTCAAGGCGCGGATGGCGCAGGCGGGGCTGACGGACTTCCTGGACGCCGGGCTGCCGGTCGGGAAGATCCAGTACCAGATCGGGTTGCTGAAACGGCTGCTGGCCCAGGCGGGCCTGTCGGACTTCCTGGCCGTGAACCTGAAACCGGGTCAGGTGCTGGCCGGGGCGGAGAACCTGAAGGCCGCCGTGCAGCGGGAACTGACCGACGTGTCGCTGGGCGTGGCCCTGTCGGCCGGGGACATCGCTGCGCAGGCCGAGGCGATCCGGGCGCTGGTCGTGGCCGCGCTCGGCCGGATCTCGCTGCCGGTGACCGAGCAGGTGACCCCTGGCGTCGTGCCGCAGGTCACGGTGCCCAACGTGGGCGGCACGGTCCCGACAGGCACCCTGGACAACTTGTCCACCGCTGCTGAACGGGCCACCGCTGCCCTGGCGGGCCTGGACACCGAACTGGACGCCAAGGTCAAGGCCCTCGACGAGGTGAACGCCAAGACCGATGACACCGGCAAGAAACTCGGCCTGCTCGACACCCTGGTCATCAAGGGCGGCACCGGGTGGGGGGCGCTGACGGGGAAGGTGAAACTGTTCGGCGGCGCGCTCGGCGCGATCCCGATCGTCGGCCTGGCGTCGTACTGGCATCTGCTGACCGACCTGATCATCGAAACGGCGGCCGTGCTGATCCCGGCGACGGTGGGCCTGATCGCGTTCGGCGCGTACGGCGCGTCAGCGGCGACGACCGTGTACAAGCAGATGGTCAACGTGTGGACGGTCTCCAACGCGCTGAACAAGGCGATCTACCCGTTGCCGAAGAACTTCCAGAACCTGGCCAGCGCGGTCAGGCCCGAGGTGTTCACCTTGTTCGGCGAGGCCATCGTGGTCGCCACCCGTGACAGCGGCCTGTTCGCCAAGGTCGCCGCCGGCGTCGGCCAGGCCCTGGACCAGCTCGGTGCCCGCGCCGCCGCCGCGCTGACGTCGGGCGGGTTCGGGACGTTCATCGCCCAGGCCCCCAAAGACGTGATGCTTATCGGGGACATCCTCGCGAACCTGTTCGGCATCATCGGGAACCTGCTGCACGCCGTGCCGGGGTACGCGCAGATCGTGTTCGAGGCGCTGCGGAACCTGCTCGGCGCGATCGAGGCGGTCACCGGCAGCCCGCTCGCGCAGACGGTGCTGAAGTGGGGGCTGGCGTTCCACGGCGCGGTCGTGTACATCGGCCTGGCCGTCACCGCTGTCGCGTTCCTGGGCAACGCCCTGGTGGCCCTGGCCGCCAAGTTCGGGCTGGTGTCCGACAGCGCGCGGTTCTTCAACGCCACCGCGTTCGTGGGCGGCATCCAGCAGATGGGCGGCGCCCTGGTCCTGCTCGCCGGCGAGCTGGTCACCGTCGGGTTCGGCGAAGACGCCGCAGCGGCGGGGGCGCTGGTCCTGGAAGGCGCGATGGCGGCGCTGAACGCGCTGCTGCCGGTCCTGATCGTCACCGGGATCGCCGCGCTGGTGTACTGGCTGGTGAAGGCCAGCTCGGCGACCAACGCCTACGCCCAGGCGGTCACTCAGGGCCTGAGCAACACCCCGGTCACCGAGCTTCAGGTCAACCTGACCAGGGAACAGGCGCAGGCGGTCGGCGACCTGGCCGGCGCCCAGGCCAGCCTGGCGCACACGCAGAAGTTCGTGCAGGCCGGGAACGCGGCCACGGCGCACGGCATGCAGATCCTGACCCCGCAATACCAGGCACAGCTCGCCGCCGTGACTAACCAGCGGGCGGTCCTGGCGGCCCTCGGCCCGATCCAGAAAAACTACAATGAGCTGCTCAACGCGTCTGGGCACAACCTGGCGTTCGTCAGCGCGGCCGGGATCACCAGCAACGACATCATCGGCGCGTCCAAGTCGAAGATGGCGCAACTGGTGATCGAGGTGCAGGCGCAGGTGGCCCAGTTCAAGGCCCTGCAGCTTGGCACCGGCCGGACCGGGGCGGCGATGAACGCGCTGAACTACAACGCTGACACGACCAAGAACACCCTCGGGTCCCTTGACGTGGACATGGCCAAGATCGTCCAGGGGCAGGACGCGCTCAGCCAGGTCATCCTCGGCGGCGAGCAGGCGTTCATCGGGTTCGACCAGGCCATCTTGCAGTGGGGCGCGGACCTGGGCAAGACGCCGAAGGCGATGCAGGCCCTGACCGGGGAGACCGCGAAGGCGCTGACGGAGCAGTCGCAGTTCTACAACACGGTGCTGCCGGGGGCGCAGAAGCTGATCGACGCGCTGGAGATGCAGCTCGCGCCGACCAGCCAGATCACCGCTGCCGTGGCCACCGAGGCCAAGTACATGCTGGCCCTGGCCGGCACGAACAAGACCATGCAGGCCGTGATCATCTCGATGATCAACAACGCGCTCGGGCCGGGCACGGTCGGTTTCCAGAACCTCAACAAGTGGGTCAAGGCCAACTCGACCAGCCAGCAGGGGTTCCAGTCGATCGTCGCGTCCTCGACGATCAACGCGGCCAAGCTGGGCGGCACGATCAACCAGCTCACGCAGTCGATGTTCACCAACGACCTGATGATGTCCGCGCATGTCACCCCGGACCTGAAGGCGTACACCAACGCCCTGGTCGCGAACCACGGGGCGATCAACGCCCCGGCTGTGGTGTCGGCCCGGTCGCGGCTGATCCAGGACTACGAGAACGCGGGCCTGTCGTCGCAGGCGGCGGCGAAGCTGGTGGACGGGCTGACCGGCAGTTTCAGGAGAAACGGCGACGCGATCATGACGACGCAGGGGAACATGGTGACCTTGCAGCGGACGATCGACGGGCTGCACGGCAAGACGGTCACCGTCGATGTGTCGGCCACGGCCAGCGGCGGCGTGCACATCGACTCCAACGCCCCCGGTGCCAAGCCGTACTCGATTTTCTTTCACGCCAGGACGGGGGGCAAGGTGCCCGGCACGGGGACGGGTGACATCATCCCGGCGCTGCTGGAACCGGGCGAGGCCGTGATCGACCGCAAGAAAACCCGCGTGATGGCCGGGTTGTTCAAGGCGATGGGCATCCCCGGGTTCGCCGGCGGCGGCCTGGCCGGCAGCATGGGGCCTGCGGTTGCCATGTCGGGCGGCGATTCGGGGATCGACTCGGCGCTGGCCACCCGCGCGGACAGCGAGGCGGCGGTGTCGGCGCTGAAGAATTTCATCACCGGCCTGTTCCGGTTCCACGGCGGCGGCGGCGGGGTCGCGAACGCCATGCCCGGCGTGATCACCGTGGCCCGGTACATGATGCAGGCCGGCGGGGCGACCAGGGCGGCGGCGGCGGGGATCGGGGGCGTGGTCGCGGGCGAGTCCGGGGGGAACCCCGAAGCGATCCAGGGCGGCGGCGGCGGCGGGATGGGGATCTTGCAGTGGACGCCGGGCAGCTCAGCGTTCCCGATCCAGCCGATCATCACCGGGAACCCGCAGCGGGACATGGGCGTGCAGCTCCTGGACGCCCTGGCTTACATCCAGGACCGGGGCGGCATGGCGACGATCAACTCGGCGGGCACGTTCAGCCCGTTGCTGGCGGCGTGGCGGTTCTCGGCGATGGAAGCCCCGGCGGTGCCGGGGTCCGACATCCGCCCCGATGTGGTGAACCAGTTGTACGCGATGGGCCTGGACAAGGGCGGCTGGTGGCCGTCGGGGACGCTCGGGGTGAACACCAGCGGCAAGCCTGAGCTGGTGATCCCGGGTTCGGCGATGCGGCCGGCCAGGGCGGGGGAGAAACCGCCGCAGCCGATCGTGATCAAGATGGCCAGCTCGGGGCATTCCGGGTTCGACGATTTCATGACGAGCTGGCTGTGCAAGGCGACGGTGGTGCGGGGCGGCGGGTCGGTGCAGGTGGCGTTCGGGTCGCAGCAGGGGATGCATTCCTGATGGCGATGTTCCCGCTGCCGGTGTCGGTGGAGCTGCTGCTGAACGGCACGTGGACCGACATCAGCCAGTACGTGTACCAGCGTGACCCGGTGCAGATTACCGGGGGCCGGTCGAACTGGGCGGATACGGTGCAGCCGGCGAGCTGCACGATGACGCTGAATAATGCTGACGGCCGGTTCACCAACGGCTACCCGGGCGGGGCGTACTATCCGTACCTGACCCGTAACACCAGGATCCGGGTCGGGGTCACCGCGACGTCGAGTTCGGGGAATTTCTACTCGGGGTACCGGTTCATCGGCGACGTCCCCGACTGGCCCCCGCAGTCCGACATTTCCGGCAACGACATTTACGTGCAGATCACCGCGTCGGGGCCGCTGCGGCGGATCAACAACGGCGCCGACCAGGGGTCCGCGCTGGAACGCTACTACGCGTCGCTGACCGGGCCGTTCGCCCCGATCGCGTACTGGCCGTGCGAAGAGGACAGCAACACGGTCCCGGCCGGGTCGGGTGACATCGGGTCGGCCAGCGGCGGCCCGTACATGGTGATCACCGGCACGCCGACGTGGAAAGCGGTCGCGTTCGACGGCAGCAACCCGATGGGCGTGTTCAACAAATCGGTCTGGACCGGGGTCACCGGGACGTTCAACAGTTCCGGCGACGACATTTACCTGGTGCCGGGCACGTACATGTGGACTGCTGGCACGACCACCGTGAACGCCAAGGTGTGGGCCGCTTCGGGCGGCGGCGGCGGCGGCGGCGGCAACGGCGGCGGCGGCGGCGAGTTCGCCCAGGAGACCACGCTGGCGGTGACGCCGGGTAACTCCTACCCGGTCGTGGTCGGCGCGGGCGGCTCGGGCGCGGCGGCGTCGAAGACGAACGCGTTCAGCGGCAAGGCCGGGGCCAGCTCGGTGTTCACCGGGGACGCGGTCACGGTACGCGCCCACGGCGGCCCGGGGGGGCAGGGGTCGGGCGGCACCGGGTCGGCCACGCCAGGTGGCACGGGCAGCACGAACACGGTGCATTTCAACGGCGGCACGGGGGGCGTGGGCGCGTCGGGGCACGCCACCGACGGCGGCGGCGGCGGCGGCAGCAGCGCGGGCACCGCGTCAGCGGGCAACGGCGGCGGCAACGGCACCTCGGGCGTGGCCGGCGGCGGCGGCGCGGCGGTGACCGGCGGCGGCGCGGGCGGCAACGGCGGCTATTTCGCGAACGGGTCACCGGGCGGGTCACCAGGCGGCGGCGGCGGCGGGGGCGGGTTCAAGTTCGAGACCAGGCAGAACTACGGCGGCGGCAACGGCGCCAACGGCAAGGTCGAGCTGGTGTACACCCCGCAGTCGGTGCCGGCGTGGAACGTGGTCCGCTGCGTGGTCCTGGTCCCGCCGCACGGCGGGCAGAACAGCTCGGTGCTGCTGCGTGCCACGTCCAGCTCGACGACCCTGGCCCGGCTGGACGTGATCTACGGCACGGGCGGGGTCCTGGCCCTGCACGGGTTCAACAGCAGCAGCAGCCTGGTGGTCAACAGCGGGAACGTGTCATGGAACATCGACGGCCAGGTGGTCATGGTGTCGGTCGAGTTGCAGCAGTCCGGGGCCAACGTGAACTGGGCGATGCGCGCGGTCCTGCCCGGCAGCTCGACCCTGATCGGCTCGGCGACCGGCACCCTGACGTCGGCGACGGTGGGGAACATCACGCAGATCATCGCCAACCCGAACGGCAACCTGACCAAAACGGCGATGGGTCACATCAGCCTGCAGTACAGCCTCGTGCCGCTGATCAACGTGTCCAGCCACCTCAACGCCCACATCGGCGAGATGGGCATCGACCGGTTCATCCGGCTCGCCAACGAGCAGGCCATCGACAACGTCCCGGAGTTCAACGAGACCAACGACCACTGGTCGTTCGAGGACAACACGGTGCAAGGGTTCACCGGGGTCAACGGCGCCGTGTCGGTCTCGACAGCGGTCGTGTTCGCGCCGAGCACGCCGTGGGGGCCGTTCACGCCCAACGCGACCCCGGCGAACCCGGCCCAGTTCCAGACCACCACCGCCAACGCGGCCGGCATCAGCGCCGGTGACCGGTTCCGGTCGGCGCTGAACCTGGGCCAGATCCTGGTGGTCACGGCCCTTGACCCGCCGTCGGGCGGCAACGTGCTGGTCCATTTCCAGCCGATGGCCGAGTCCGCGCTGGTGGGCACGACCGATTCGGTGATGCAGGACCAGGCGTTCGGGTTCGACCCGAACATCGCGCCGCAGTGGCCCACCGAGGGCGCCAGGTCGCTGCTGCTGACCGCGACGGGCGGCGCGGGCCAGTGGTATGCCACGTCGCCGACGGGGGCCTCCGGGCAGCTTGTCAACGTGGGGGACCGGGTGTCAGCGGCGGCGGACATTTACACGCCGACCGGCCGCAACGTGTTCCTCAACATCAACTGGTATTCGGGGGCCAGTTTCCTGTCCTCGTCGGCGGCCACGTTCGCGAACCCGGCCGGGGGGATCACCCGGCTCAGCGTGCACGGCGTGGCCCCGGCCACGACCGACCATTTCAGCGTGGCGGCGGGCAGCTCGGACACGGTCGGCTCGGGGGTGCTGCTGTATTGCGACAACGTCGTGGTGCACCCGATGATGGGGGCGCAGACCGCTAAGGCGTACGCCGAGTTCCTGAAAGAGATCCAGATCCTGGACCAGGGGCTTCTCAAAGAATCCAGGGTGCTGCACGGCCTGGGCTATGTGACCAGGATCGGCTTGTTCGCCCGGCCGGCGCAGGTCACCCTGAACTACCTGGCGGGGACGGTGTCGCCGCCGTTGCAGCCGGTGTACGACGACTTGCTGACCGCGAACACGGTGACCGTCAAACGGTACAAGGGCACGTCGGTCACCACCAGCCTGACCACGGGCACGCTGTCGGTGCAGGAACCGCCGGCGGGGGTGGGGAAGAAAAAGAAAACGCTCCAGGTGGTCGCGCACGCCGATGAGCAGATCGCGGCGATGGCGTCGCAGCTTCTCGGGCTGGGCACGGTCTCCGACGAGCGTTACCCGCAGATCACGGTGGACCTGACCCGTGCGTCGATCCCGGGTAACGCCCTGGCGCCGCTGATGAGCGCTGTGGCGCTGGCCGAGCCGGGGGACAACATCACGATCACGAACCTGCCGTTCTGGTATCCGAACACCACCGCCCGCCAGCTCATCATCGGCTACACCGAGACGATCTTCGTGCAGCCGCGTGAACCGGGCGGCGGGTGGCTGATCACGTGGAACTGCGTGCCTTACTCGCCGTACCAGACGATCAGCTCGGCGATCAGGAGGTGGTAGCCGGTGGTCACCGTCCCCTACACGCTGGAGCAGGCGAGGATCGACGTGGCGACGCTGCGCGGCCAGGTGGACCTGCTCAGCGAGATCCTGACCCAATCCGACGGCGCCATCACGCCTAACACGCCGGCGGCGGCCGCGTTCAGCATGTACGCCCTGGCCGGGTTCCCCCAGTTCCTGTCCGGCGGCGACGGCAACACCTACGCGGCCGGGCAGAACCTGCTCCAGTACACCGGGGCGAACCTGACGGTCAACTCCACGTCGCAGTCCATTCCCACGGGGATGAGCTGCCCGGTGGCGTCGGGCGTGCCGTACGCATGTTTCGGGTCGGTGATCGCCACGCAGGGCGGGACGGCTGCGCAGCAGGCGATCAGGCTGTCCGGCCCGGCGGCTAATTTCGTGTCGGGGAACTGGCTGGTGTCGAACTACGGCGACTTCGGCGCGGCGGGGATCGCCAGCCAGTACGGGCTGATCGCGGCGACTACCACGGACCTGATCACCACGTCGGCGGGGGGCGGTATCGCGGCGGGCAACTCGTTCGGCTGGATATGGCTGGCGATCATGAAGTTCAGCGCGGCGGGCACGTTCGGCGTGGCCGCCCGCTGCGTCACCTCGTCTACCGACACGTGGACGTTCAACACCAACTCGTGGGCAGTGGTCATGCCGCTCGGCTGACCGGACAGGAGAAACCAGATGGCAGCAGGTAACCAGCCCACCGTCGTGTCAGTGAACAACACGCTGACCAGCCTGGCCGTGCAGTTGCGGAACGTGATGGGCACGATCCGCGAGCAGCAGACCCCGATCCAGAACATGGGGTCGGCCGGGCTGGTGGCCCTGGGGTTCACTTCGGCTGACGCCGCGTCGGTGCTGTCGTTCTTCGGGTACATGAACTCGGTGGAAGAGGTGTACTACGGCCAGCTCCAGCAGGGCGGCACGGGGGGGACGGGGGCGACGCTGTTCAATTTCGACAATGCCCTGTCCGCTGTGTGGGGCGGCCAGTAAACGACCTGCTGCCTGGTCATCGTGGCGATCTGGCTGCTACTCTGCCGCCATGCTGCGGCCGGCAGGGCTGATACGGGGATCACCGTGACGACTCCGGGCAGCGGTGAGGCCGGCTGACGGCTCCGCAGGCGGCCCCCCCGGTAACCACGCGGCCGGTGATCGGGGGGGTTCCCTCATGCCGGGTTAAGTGCTACTGTCCCGCCTGGTGCCCGTTTTTGCGCGCTCCATGCTCCCGAGCGCTACGCAACAACGGCACCGCGCGCGTCTTGCCCCTTTGGATGGGGCAGGGCCAGCCATCCGTCCCCACGGAAGGAATTACCGACCATGCGCGCACACGCAGCCGCAGCCATGATGGCAGGACTGACTGGCGTCAGTAGCCTGGTGTCCGGTTCGCCGCTCGCTCACACAGGGCCGCCATCCCACGGCCCTGCCCCACGAGCGGATCTTACCTCCCCTCCAGCCAGCCAGGACAGGGGAGGACTCCCCTATTCGCCGGCCAGTTCCGCTACCCGCCTGCCGGTCCTGTACACCGTCCGCGCGGGAGACACCCTCGCCAAGATCGCGGCAGCCCGGCTCGGGTCAGCGGGCCGCTGGCCCGACCTGTGGTGGTGGAACCGCGACAAGATCACCAACCCGGACGTGATCACGACCGGGATGACGCTGGTGATCTACCGCTGGCGCCCGCCCTACGCGAGCTGGGAGCCGTACGTCACCGCCCAGGCCCTCGCGGCCATCCCCAAGCCCCCCCCGCCGCCGCCGCCCGCTGCAGCACCCGGGCAGGCAAGCCCCGCCCAGGCCGCCGCACCCGCCGCACAGCCGCAAGGTGGCCAGGTGGCCACCGGCACCAGCGTGTACGGCGTCCCCGCGTGGGCGTCGCAGTGCATCATCAGCCACGAATCCGGGGGCAACCCCGGCGCGTACAACCCGTCATCCGGGGCAGGCGGCCTAGTCCAATTTCTGCCCAGTACTTGGGCTTCGACCCCGTATGGGGCGGAATATCCGGGTGGTGCGCAGACCGCCCCGGCATCGGTGCAGATGGAGGCATTCGCCTGGGAATGGGCTCAGGTCGGAATGTCCGCTTGGGGCCCATATGACGGCTGTTAGGAAGGAACTGGTACAATGACTTATGCCAGTTACAGGGAGTCAGCCACAGTCAGAGATCAGGATAGGACAGCGGTTCAGCCGGGGCGTGGTG
>Ga0306922_10001297_pt1 | contig 22266 bp, 21 predicted proteins | sample sta12Cox44000082_FD_203758 | JGI IMG/M metagenome (GOLD analysis project Ga0306922, IMG submission 203758) | Lab enrichment of tropical soil microbial communities from Luquillo Experimental Forest, Puerto Rico - statoxic.12C.oxic.44.000.082 (v2)... | ecosystem: Environmental > Terrestrial >... | reverse complement strand
TTGTCACCCTCGGCGGTGAGGATCTGCGACTGGCGTTGGCCTTCGGCGCCCAGGATTGCAGCACGCTTGTCGCGCTCGGCCCGCATCTGCTTCTCCATCGCGTCCTTGATGGTTTTCGGCGGGTCGATGGCCTTGATCTCCACCCGGTTGACCCGCAGCCCCCACTTCCCGGTGGCCTCGTCAAGCACGCCTCGGAGTTGGCTGTTTATCGTGTCGCGGGAGGTGAGTGTGCGCTCCAGGTCCATGGACCCGACGACATTGCGCAGTGTAGTGACGGTGAGCTGTTCGACGGCCTGCAGGAAGTTGGCGATCTCATAGGCGGCTGCGCGCGCGTCGGTAACCTGGAAATAGAGCACGGTATCGATCTCGACGACCAGATTGTCCTCGGTGATCACCGGTTGCGGTCGGAAAGAGACCACCTGCTCCCGCAGGTCAATCGTCGGATAAACCCGGTCTATATAGGGGATGACGAAGTTGAGGCCTGGTTGCAAGGTGCGGTCGTAGCGGCCGAGTCGTTCGACATTGCGGGCACGCGCTTGGGGCACGATGCGCACCGCCCGCAGCACGGTGAACGCCGCGAACACGGCGATGACCAGTCCGGCGATAAGTGAGACCGAGATTTCCATGGGTTACTCCCGGGGGTAGACGAGGACGGTAGTGCCGCTGATCTCCAGCACGTCGACGATCGCTCCGGCCGGTATCACCAGTGTTTGGTCGTAGGGGCGCGCAGTCCACTCCTCACCGCCGACACCGCCGATCCGAACCCTGCCGTCCAGCCCGGATACCTCTGACACGACATAGGCGGGCTTACCAACTAGTGCCTGTACGCCGAAACGCGCGAGCTGGGGCCGAAGCATATGCCGACGGACGATGGGGCGGATGAGCAGCACCCCGATTGTCGCGGTGACCGTAAACGCAAGTAGTTGGACAAAAACGGGTAGTCCGAGTGCGGCGAAGCCCGCGGTGATCAGTGCAGCGACGCCGAGCATGCCGACTGCGATGGTGAGGGTGAGCATCTCGACCACCAGCAACACCACGGCGATAATCAACCAGATCAGCCATGCATCCATGCGGCGACCTCCTTCAACAGTCGAACGGATGCGCGGACCGGACGACTGTTGATTCCTCCATCGTGTGGGGGTCCATTTACAAGGTTAGGCCGAGCGATGCGGCCAGTTCCACTGTTCTGCGGGCCTCTTCATAGGAGCGCACCACGCCACCGCGTAGGCGTCGATACCTACCATCTGGCAGTGCTCGATCTGCGTATCAGCACGACACAACCATGTCGACCAGAATCCAACGTCATCGCTGCAATACTCACCTTCGACTATGCCCGCGGTGATCCATATCGATTGTGAGGCAGTGCATGGAAACGGACACCTTCGAGCCCGCCAAAGCCATCCTCAAGGAACTCGACATCCGATTCGCGATCATGTACTCGCCACAAGAGTTCGCCCAGACGGTTTCCCATCTTGCCGCCAGGCGACCTGGACGCGGCGCCACTCTTGACCGGCACCGTTGCCTTGGACGGGGTGGCCGGCATCTTCGAGCGACTGCGCTCTTCGCCGTCGGACGCCAAGATCCTGCTGGACCCCTTTTTGTAATCAGCCCATACCCCGCTAACACATAGGAGCGGTGGTCAGCAGTTGCAAAACTAAAGAATTGAGACGGCTTAGCCGGGATGGGTTGTGCGCGGAGAACTGCCAGTTGGCACTGTCTCAAAAGTTGACTCAAAATGATAGTCTCATATTGAGAAATTCTGAGACTTTTGAGACACTGAACGTATGGCAACGACCACGACCCCCGGCGCGATTCGCGCCCAACTCGGCTACGCCCGTGTCAGCACCGGACACCAGTCCCTCGACCAGCAAGTCGATGCGCTGACCTCTGCGGGTGTTGAGGCCAATCGGGTCTACTCCGACAAGCTGTCGGGAACTTCGACGCGGGAGCAGCGTCCTGGTCTAGCTGCGCTCCTGGACTACGCCCGTGAAGGGGACGCCATCGTGGTGGTCGGCATTGATCGCTTGGGGCGCAACGCTGCCGAGGTGATGACTACCATCCGTGAGCTTGGTGAGCGGGGGATCGTGCTTCGGTCGCTGCGTGAGGGCATCGATACGTCGAACGCGACGGGTCGGATGGTGGCGGGCGTTCTGGCGAGCTTGGCAGAGCTTGAATTGGAGTTGGGTCGCGAGCGTCGCTCGGCTGCACGGGAAGCGCGGCGGGCGCGTGGGCAGTCGATTGGGCGGCCTAAGGCGCTTGATGAGAAGAAAGCTGCGCTGGCACAACGGATGCATACAAGCGGTGAATCGGCCGGCACCATCGCGACCACGCTGGGTGTGAGCCGCGCGACGGTTTACCGCGTGCTAGCTGAGCAGACTGAAGACACGGATTGACCGCGTGTCCTATTCAGCGGAAACTGGTTCAATCCCAGTATCGCGCACAAGCTCTACCAGCGGAAACGCCGTTTTTAGCAGGCGCCGTGGCCGATATATGGCCAATAGGTTTCCCGGGGGAGCGCCGCCGCCCAACTAACGGCGACGCTCGACCCCGGCGGCGCGGGGGCGGACACCGCGCCGACAGCCCGCTACGTGTAGTCGCTGTAGCCGTAGCCGTGGGCGCGGCGTATCTGCTGTGCGCCGGCGTCAGGGTCGTCAATCGGCATCGGCACGGTCGGGTCGGGCATCTTGCGCGAGTCGTCGCCCACCCACGATGTCCCGAGGTAGGTGTCGGGATGGTTGATCGCGCCCGGCGCCGCCGAGCCCGGCGCGGGTTTCTTGTTCGCGGCCATCACACAAACCCCTTCTCGCTTGGGCCAATTCGATAACAATTATCGTCGAAACCGGCCGGCAAATGTAGCGCGTGCGCTAAAAGAACACCGCCCGATTCGTTCGGGGCCGTGGCGCCGTCATGGCGCCGAACCGCGCCAACGTGGCATCCGCGCAACATCTGCCTCGCCAACGGGGTCAGTCACGCTTCGGTGTTCGTATCTGGAAAGCGCTTGTTCCCACTCTTCTGCTATCTGCTTGCTCACGTCGAGTGTTCGCCCGAAAGCCCGGGCGACGGTGGTAATTCCGTCGATGGCGTACATGACCACCATCCACAACCCGTCTTGCCGGGGATAGATGTGGTAGACGCGTTGACCGAAGGGCGTCGCCTCCAACTTGCCGTGTTCGTCCCCGGTCCAGACCAGCGGCTCTCTCATGCGTACTCATTAAACCCGCCAGAAAGAGACCTGGACGAACACCGCCCTGTTGCCGCCCAGCCGTCATGGCGCCGAACCGCGCCAACGTGGCCGCCACCAACGGCGCCACGAACACCGACCTGTCGCGGAGCCTAAGAGAGGGGAGCGCCGGCAGAGCCAGGATGTTGGAGCCCCAGCCGGCGCTCAACCCAACACCGCAAAACCCGCCAGCGCGGCGTCCAGTAACCCGCCGAAGCAAGAGCCATGCCACAAAGTCTGCGCGCCGTCGGAGTCGCGACAGATCTACGCATAACGGCGGATGTTATGAGACTCCCGACGTGGGATAGTCGATTACGACCCGAGGTTTACGAGGACGTACGCAATGTCAGATGTGGAGCGGACCACTCGGGATGGGCACTCGGCCAATCCTGAACCCAGTGGAAAGGAATGATCGAATGGCGATTCTGACTGCGGCAACGATCCAGATGCGCTCAGCCGAGGTGTGGGACGACCTGCAGAAGCTGCTCAAGCGCATCAAGGAGTTGGTCGAGAAGAAGGGCGGCGAGAACGTCACGGTGCTGGCCACCCTCATCGGCGGCGAGGCGACGAACCAGCTGGTGTTCCTCACCACCGCCGAGAACTGGACCAAGTTCGGGCAGGTCCAGGAGGCGTTCTACAGCGACCCCAAGGCGCAGGCGCTGCTGCGGGAGGCCGGGAAGCTCGCGACCTGGCAGATTTACGCCGCGCAGACGCTCGAACTCTGAGCCTCCCCCGAAACGGGGCGGGTGATCCGATCGCTACGGAGGTTCCGCCGTGACCATCTTCGCGTTCACGACCGTCCATCCAAATCCGGGCGTCAAGTGGGAAGACGTGCAGAAGCTAACCATGAAGGCGTGTGACCTCGCCCGCGAGCACGGCGCGGAGAACGTCACCGTGCGGGTGACGATGCCAGGAGGCCCGGCCACCGACACGATCGGCGTGTTCGCTAGCGCCGAGGACTTGGGGCGTTACGACGAGATCCAGCAGGCGCTCCTGAACGACCCTAAGATGCAGGCCGTCTTACAAGAGGCTGGCCAGCTAGCCACATGGGAGACGTACGTCAGCGAGACGATCCCGGGCATGTAACGTGCCGCCTGATGTGATGGACAACCCTCGGCCCGGGTTCGGTGTTCATTGTCGGCGCACCCATCGATTGCCTAGGCAGTTCCCGTTAATGATCATCCAGGCAGCTGGGTTGTCTCGGGGGCGTGGGCACGCGGACGCTTTTGTGTGAGGGTCCCTGGAAGCACAGCCGAGACAAGCACGGACTGGGCGGGCAGCCCGAAACGACTCAATCAGCGGTCACTAATCCCCAAACCCTGCGCCCGCTGCGAACCCGTCAACGTCTCGCCGCGCTCGGTCAACGCCGGCAACCCCACAGTCGGCGCCGGCCCCGCCGAACCGAAATCCCAGCGATGGCCGAGGGTGAAAGTGTTGTCGGTCGGCGGGACCGTGACCGAACCCGGGTCGCTGCGCCCGGGATTCTTGTTCGCCATAACGACCCAGGAAATCGGACCTATAGGCCCGATTTGGCGGGTTTGCCAGCGTTTGCTGGCCTGTGGATTTTGGCACCCGGGGTCGATTTCTCGCTAACGTTTGGGAAGCGGGCTTTTTCGGCCCCAAGGGGGTGGTACCCCAGGCCACACCATCCGACATTGCGGCGCGCGGTGCTGTCGACGGCTGGAGCGGTGCGCTCAGGCTGTGATCGCAAAATGATGACGGCGTATCCAAGGTTTTGGGGCTACAGTTTATTTACCTTGAGTCAGTCGCTCTGAAGTCGCGGCGTTGTACTCAGCCGTCAGAAAAAAGTTCGCAATGCCTACCATCGATGCACACCTCCGCCGGGAGCTGCACAAATACGCTGTCGAGTTACGGAAGCTGGCCTACACCCTGCCCAACGGGGTCGCCGAGCATGACTTCCTTCAATTGTCGGAGCAGATGGACACCGCCGCCGACAAGACGCCCAAGAAGTACCTCACCGCCGACACCTTTGACCAACCAGGGGGTTAGGGCATCTACCTGTGGCTTTACGGATGGTTGGATGGTGCGCCGGCGGGGTGGTGACCGATGGCGGTGAGAGGGTGACCGGGCGCATGGTCACCACTCGTTTTCGAGGGTGACCATGCGACCATGCCACCACTCGTATCGGAGATGGCGGGGTCGCCCTTCTCGCACAGCGGCGCAGACCCAGTCGTAGGGGCTGCCGCCGTTTTGGGCGACGGTGCCGCAGTGGCAGACCCATTGCCCGGCGGTGTTGCGGGTCAGGCTCATGGGTGCTCCATCCGGCAGGGGCCACCCACCCCGCAGATGTGGTAGACGCAGCCCGATCCGTAGGCGTTGCAGGTCAGCTCCCACACGGCCTCGCCGTCCTGGTAGCACGTCTTCACCGTCCCGGCTCCGAGCGGGTCGGTGCGGCACTGCAGCGGCACGGCCTGCGCGGTGGCAGGGGTCAGCAAGGCCGTCAGGACGGCCCCTGCCGCCAGCACAGCCAGCCGCCTCATCCCACCGTAGTGCTCGGCCATGCGGGGGTGGATGGTTCATCGGATCTCCTCGCGGGTGTAGACCCGGTAGCCGCCGTCGGCCAGGTGCACGGTGAAGGTGTGCCCCGCCGAGACGTGGCGGATGGACCACACTCGAACTTTACCTCCGGAGGTAAAGTTAGCGGCCCCGTCACCATTGGCGCCCGTGTTTGACGGGTGGCATCTTGCGGCCGCGACGCATATTGCACCGCCCCCTGACCGAAAGCAGTACGCGCAATTGCCGCTATCGACCCGAGCCGGACGCCGCCGCGTGGGCGAAACGGTTCTCGTCGCCGCGTTTCAGCTAGGGTGTTCGAGTTCTGTTCGGGCCTGGTCGATTTGGTCGTATACGTATGTTGCCATTTCGGCGGTGGTCATCGTTTCACCCTTGTGGGCGAGCGCTTCGTAGGTCAGGTCGCCGAGGACATCGCGCAGGTGGGCGATCGCGGTGGTGATTTCGGGGACCGCCGCCGCAGAGAAAGGACTGAGCGCGAACCCGACGGCGATGGTGGCCGCCGGTTCGTAGCGTCCGAGCCGGTCGAAAAGAACGGCGAGGACGGCCAGCGGGATGCGGATCGGCGTGGTGCAGCCCGAATTGTGGTAATTGCGGATCGCCAGAGTGAGGTGATCGAACGCCGACACGGTGTCGCCGTGTTCGGCCTCAAGTCGTGCCAGAATCAGCGCCAGGGCTGACGCGTTGGCGCGGTTGCCGCTGTCTTGAGCGATCATCAGACCCCGGCCCAGGGCGTTAAGCGCCCCGACGGGATCTGCGTCACGGAACGCGTCACCGTAGGCACCGAGCGCCCACGCGAGCACCTGCGGGTTGCCTGTTGCCTCCGCAGCCTCGATGAGGCCATCCGCGCGATCCATCGCCTCCCCACCGGAACCGGCCAATGAAAGGGCGACAACCAGCCATGCCCAGATGTAGACGCGGGTGTCGGGGCAGCGTGCGAGTTGGGCGCGGCACAACTCGACCAACCGCTCAGGCTGCCCGATGGCTAGGTATACAGCTCCAAGCCACGCTTCGATGCCGTACGGCAGCGCATCGCGGCTCCTGCCGAGAACGAGCTGGCCGGCGTCGCTGTAGCGGACAGCCGCCTCGATCCGTCCGGTCGTGTAGCACAGCGACGCAATCACATACAGGAACGCCAGCCGCGGGTGGTCGGCGACGCGGGCGGGTTCGATCAGCTCTTCTGCCCAGGCTACTGGCTCGTAGTTTTCGACGGCTATGCCAAGAATCCCTGCGTACGTGGCGATGGTGGCGGCCACGTCGAAGTCGCCGTGGTCGGCGGCCCACCGAAACGCGGTGCGCACGTTGGCGAACTCGACGGTGAACCAGTCGTAGGCCTCGCGTTGGCGGGGACTGTCCCACAGGGCCAGCACATCGGCTTCACGCCCAGCGAAGCAACGGGCGTGCGCGGCGCGGGCCTCCTCGGCTTCACCGTCGTGGACGAGTTGTTCTTCGGCGAACTGGCGGATCGTCTCCAGCATCGAAAACCGGGTCCGTCCCGAAGACCGATCCGCGACCAGCAGCGACTTGCGCACCAGAGAGTCGAGCATATCGAGGATGGCGTACTCGTCGAGATCATCGAATCCTGCTACCGCGCAGGCGCTTTGGAGCTCAAAGCCGCCCGCGAACACCGAACACCGCTCTAGCAGCGCCTTTTCCGCGTCGTCGAGGTGGTCGTAGGACCACGCCACCGCGTGACGCAGCGTTTGGTGGCGGCCCAGGCCGCGCCGCGAGCCCACCAGCAGCCGGAAGCGGTGATCGAGACGATCGCGCACCTCGCTGACCGTCATTGACGCCATCCGTGAGGCCGCCAACTCGATGGCCAACGGGATGCCGTCGAGTCTGCGGCAGATTTCCACCACCGCGTCCGCCTCGCCGGGCTGGGCCAGCGAGAAGTCCGACACGACACTGTGGGCACGGTCGACGAACAGGTTCACGGCGGTCGATTCGGTTCCGGAGTTGACGTCCAGCGACGGGACACGCCATAACTGTTCGTCGCTGACCCCGACTCCTTCGCGGCTGGTCGCCAGAATCGTTACGGTCGCCGAGGCGGCCAGGATCGCCTCGACCAGATCCGCGACACTGTCGAGGACGTGCTCGCAGTTGTCAAACACCAGCAACCGGATTCGGCCCTCCAACGCCCCAGCCACCGAGTCGCTAACAGTCTTCCCCGGCTGTTGAATGATGCCCAGTACCGCCGCGACGGCGTCGGGCACCGCCGCCGGGTCGGTGACCGCGGCCAGCTCGAAAAACCAGACCCCGTCGGGGAACTCATCGGCCAGCCGCGCCGCGACCTCCACCGCCAGGCGGGTCTTGCCGACCCCGCCCACCCCGGTCAGCGTCACCAACCGATGCGCCTTGACCGCAGCTTGCACCTCGTCGAGTTCGGACTCGCGTCCGATGAAGCTCGTGGTCTGTGGACGGAGGTTCCCAGGACTTGTATCGAGCGCCCGTAACGCAGGAAAGTCGGTCCGCAGGCCCGCCGCTTGGACCTGGAACACCTGAACCGGGGTGGGCAGATCCCGCAACCGGCGCGGCCCCAGATCCAGCAGATCCACTCCGCTGAGCAGACCCGCCGTCGACTCGGCCAGCAGGATCTGCCCGCCGTGGCCGGCGGCCATCACTCGCGCGGCTCGATTGAGCACTGTTCCGAAGTAGTCCCCGTCGCGCAGCTCGGCCTCACCGGTTGCCAATCCCATGCGCACCGGCAACTGCAACTGTCGTTGCGCATCGATCGCGGCGTTCACGGCCGACATCGGCGACGCGAAGGCCGCCACGAAACCATCGCCCGTGTGGCTGAACAAGAACCCGTCATACGACTCGATCGCCGTGCGCAACAACTTGTCGTGAACGGAGAGCGCCGCCCGCATCGCTTGCGCATCGGCTTCCCACCGACGGGTCGAACCCTCAATATCGGTGAACAAGAACGTCACCACTCCCGAAGGGGCAGCGGCCGCAGCAGCGGACACCCCCGCAGAATGCCACATAAGACACGCTGAAACGTTGCACATCGAGGGAACCCGGCCCCAAGACACCCAGGTCCTACCGGCACGGGGCCAGCGCATTAGCCGGTCCAAGGCGCTCGACAAGTCCAAGGCCGCGCTGGTGCGGCGAATGCATGCAAGTGGTGAGTCGGCAAGCACCATTGCCACAACACTTGTGTCAGTAGAGCGACCGTATACCGCGCACTCGCAGAACAGATTTAGCCAAGATTCTTGGGAACAAGAGCCGACCCCTTGCTTGCCTTGGGTAGCAGGGGACCTCAGTGGTGCAACCCAAGCGGGCATCGGTGATCAACGAAATACGGCCTGAGCTTGCGGTTCCACGCTATGATTCCGTCGGCAGCGCTGCCCCATACCTGGGCCGATGCATGCCACCGGGAGCGGGCGTGACTGAGGACGAGATCAGCATCGGCGGAGTCGACCTTGCCGATCCAGGTACTTATGAGTTGGGGATGCCATACGAGGCGTTCCGCGAGCTGCGCCGACGAGCCCCTGTTGCGTGGCACCCGTACAAGGACGGACCTGGCTTCTTAGCGCTGACGGGCTACGACGAGGTACAGGCCGTTTCGCGGGACAGCGCAATGTGGTCGTCGCAGGCAACGGGCGTGAGCTACGAAATCTCGCCCGCAGACGAAAGCGCCATCGGGCTGATCATGTTGCAGATGGACCCGCCCCGGCACACTGAGTTTCGCAAGTTGATCAACAAGGGTTTCACGCCCCGCCAGGTCACGCGGCTCAACGATCACATCGCCGACATGGCGCGGCAGATCGTCGACGACGTGATCGAACGAGGCGAATGTGACTTCGTCGATGAGGTCGCGGGCGCGCTGCCCTCCTATGTGATCGCCGAAATGCTCGGCATTCCACTCGAAGACGGTCGCCGACTCTATGAACTGTCCGACATTATGAATAGAGGCTACGTCGTCGGCGACAGCACTATCGAGCAGGCAATTACGCAGATGTTCCAGTACGGCACTGAGTTAGCGGCACGCAAACGCACGGACCCCGGCGACGACATCGCCACCTCGCTACTCCACGCCGAAGTTGACGGTCAGAGCCTGACCGACTTCGAGTTCAACTTGTTCTTCGTCCTCCTGATGAATGCCGGGGGTGATACGACCCGCAACTTGGTTGCGGCGGGCATTCTGGCCCTGATGCAACACCCCGCTGAGCGGCAACGACTAGAGGCGGACCCGTCGCTGATGCCGAGCGCAATCGAGGAGATGCTGCGTTACACCTCCCCGGTGACGGTGTTCGTGCGCACCGCGACCAAGGACACCGAATTGCACGGCATACCCATCAAAGTGGGCGAGCGGGCGGCGATGTTCTACCCGTCGGCCAACCGCGATGAAAGCCGATTCGCCGATCCCGACCGCTTCGATATTGGTCGGGCACCAAATCCTCACCTCGCCTTCGGCGGAGGCGGAACCCACTTCTGCCTCGGCGCGAACCTCGCGCGCGTGGAAGCCTCAGCGATCATCCCTGAGGTGCTCTCACGGATGAATGACCTCGAACTCGCCGGGCCGGTCGAACGGACACGGTCAAACCTGATCAGCGGCATTCACTCCATGCCCGTCCGGTTTAAGCCTGCTCGACGACTAACACGCCGGTCACAAAACGCGGCTCTGCCATAACGGCATACGAGGAACCGCTCGTCGTTAGGTCGTAAGTCCGCACACCACCGTGGTGCGGTCCGTGCGTAATTTCAATGCCCCTGGGGGTGACCCTTGCGTGGGCGGTCCTCGCGTCTCGAACGGCCAGCGTTCTCTCTATCTCTCTCTCTTCTCTCTCTCTGCCGGAATCGTGCTACCTCGGCCCGTCCGCAATGCGTCCGCAGTAGCTTCGACAGCCGTCCATGCTCGCCAACATCACCAACGCCTTGACCAGCAGTGTTCCGTTCCAGCCAACGCGGCCAACGAAGCCAAACGCCCAAGTCGACTCGTTCGCATCGAGTAGGTCAGAACGTCCTCCACCAATGAGACGTGGGCACTCATGTTTTCGCAGCTAGTTTGCGCTCAACGGCGATACCGAAAACTCGCGGAATTCCGCAGAGCCCGCCCAAACGCGGATCGTCGGCATCCCGCATACGGGACTTCCTTGGGTATGTACGGCTGGCTTTCCGTCGATGTCAGCTGTTATCCAGCCTTGCCCGTCGATGCGGACGTCAAATTCGTGCCACTCATGATCAAGCGGCGCAGCCTCGAGGCTGTATGCCTCCGCGGTTGGGTAGCGCACGGCGAAATAACCCTTGAGGCCGAAGTCATACTGCACGGCGGAGCCGAACGAGGCTGCTACGCCAGAGGAGTCTTTTTGCAAGGTCGTGAGCCCGATGCCGAAACCTCCTGGGACACCTGGACTGTGGGAGATATCGCGGGCTCGACCCGTGACGTGGGTACTGCATTGTGGCGGCCCCGGCGCGATGAGACCTGACCACACCGTCTTCCAGTTCTGGGTGGTGTCGTGCGTGTCGAGAACAACCGACCGACCGTCCTCGCTGACTTGCGCGTCGATGCCGCCAAACGGTTGCCACACGTGAAAATCGACGACCGGGATCGCCAATGCGGTGGTCAACGAAGTGGGCAGGGTGATGCGCGGTGGTAGCGGTGCGCCGGTAGACGGGCGCATATGTTGCCAAACGACGAAACCTCCCGCAAGGACGGATATGGCGGCCAGCGCCGCGGCCGCAGGTAGGATCCAACGCTTTAATCGACCGGTTGGCGGGGGGCCGGGCGGGAGCGGCGGCTGTGCCGGTTTCGACGGATCCACGGGTGGTTGGGCAGGTGGCGATTGCTGCCACGCCGAACCCGGATACGAACCTGACGGTGGTCGGCGCGGCGGCCCGACCTGCGTCGTGGTGAGCCCGGCCTGCCGCGGCAGCGGAGCTGGGGGCGACGGCGTCGATGCCGGCTCGGTCGGCGCTTGCGCCGGTAGGGTCGGCCCCGGGCGCGGAAGCGGTGTCGTGATGGCGTCCCGCGCAGCCCGCGCCAACTGCATCGGGGTCGGATAACGCGCATCGGGTTGTTTGGCCATGCCGGTGGCGATGACGTTGTCCATCTGGGCAGAAATACCATGGTGCACGGCCGACGGCTTCGGGGGCGGCTGAAGCAGATGCCCGACGGCGATCTGCTCCAGGCTCTCACCGGAAAACGGCGGTTGGCCGGTCAGCGCCTCATACAGCACACAGGCCAGCGCATAGATGTCGGCGCGCGCGTCGGCCGTGCCGCTCCGAAACCGCTCGGGCGCCATATACGACCACGTCCCGATGGTCGCGCCGGTGCTCGTCAATCCGGTCTCCCCGGCCGCGCGCGCGATCCCGAAATCGATCAGGTACGCAAAGTCGTTGTCGCCGAGCAAAATGTTGGACGGCTTGATGTCCCGATGCACCAACCCCACCTTGTGGGCGGCCTGCACCGCCTGGGCCACCTGCTCGATGATCCCCACCGCCCGCGCCGGGGACAGCGGCCGGTCGGCCAGAACGGTCTGCAGGTCGCGGCCCTGGATCAGCCGCATGGTCACATACAGCCGCCCCTCGATCTCACCGAAGTCATAGATCGGCACCACATGCGGCTCGTTGAGCTGTGCGGCGGCGTGGGCCTCCCGGCGGAACCGCTCCTGAAAGACCGGATCATCGGCGAAATTCGTGGGCAGCACCTTCAGTGCCACGACCCGGTCGATCGCGGTGTCATAGGCGCGCCAGACTTCGCCCATGCCGCCGCGACCCAGCAACTCCACCAGCCGGTAGCGGCCGAACGGCGTCCCGTCCACCTCAGCCTCCCCGTGAACTGCGGTTGAGCAAAACCATAAGCCGGGCGACAGCCCCGCGGACCGAAAGCGCAACTGTCGTGAAACGGATTAGCCCGGCTGTGACCGATGCGTTGATCCGCAGTTAATCCGCAATAGTTCACCCGGGCCTCGCTCGGCCTAAGCAACCTCAACGCTGTGACGTGCGTTTCTCGACATTTCCAGCGCCGCCTACCGACGCAAACGCCCAGATCGAGTCGTTCGGGACGAAGAGGCTGTGCGGCCGCGCCATAGAAGCGGTCTCTGTCCCTCGCCTCTGCGGCGGCTCTCGGTATCACGACGATGTCACAAGTCATCGAAAACTCCGCGCCCACACCCCCTTGGACGGGTATGGATTGCGATGGACCTCGGTAACATGAAGCCACAAGTGCCGCAACATATTCCGGGTCCAAGTCTTGGCATTCCGTGGACGGCTGTGGACCCCGGCAAACGGGTCGGATCAGACTACGGATCAGAAGGTTGGGGGTTCGAATCCCTTCGGGCGCGCCCCAGAAATGTATGACCTCGGCTGATGCTTGACAGTTACTTCGTGGTGCGGGCTTTTTTGGCGTGGCGTTCGACGATGTCGCCGTCGACGTAGCGCTGGATGTTTGGCGCCATCGCCGCCAGCACCTCGTCGTCGGTCATCGACGCGACCGGTTCGATCTTCCAGACGTAGCGCATCAGTGCGAGGCCGATCAGCTGACTGGCGATCAAGCCGCTCCGGCGCAGCCGTTCGCCCTCGTCGGTTGCGAGCGTCGACGGCCCGACCAGGCCGCGCTCGATGCCCGTGCGCAGCTTCTCGCGAGTCGTGGGTTCGTGCGCGGCGGTCAGGACAATCGCTTGAAGAGTCGGACCGATGTCGTCGTCGGACCAGCTTTCCAGCATCAGGCGCAGTAGTTGTGCGCCTAACCCGGCCTTCGGTGTCGCGTACGTCGCGGCGATCGCGTCGAGCCATTGCTGCGGTGGCGTGGTGGCCTCGTCAAGCAGCCGCTCCTTGGAGCCAAAGTAGTGGTAGACCAATGCCGGATCGACGTCGGCAGCGTGCGCCACGGCGCGGATCGTGGTGCCGGCAAAGCCGTGTTCGGCGAACTCGGTGCGGGCCGCAGCCAGAATCCGCGCTGACAGGACGCCCCGCTCCTCCCGCGGGCCCGGGTATATCGACCGCTTCAAAATAGTTTCATCCCGCCGTGAGTTTCCTATTGCGTTGAGACTAGTTTCATCATAACATGAGACTAGTCTCAACAAAGCATGAAACTCTTGGAGAAGACATGACCGCCACCTCTGCCCTTCTAGGCATGACGACTAGGCACAGCCCTTTGCACTTGGCGTCGACAACCAGCAACGTGCTCGATGCCGACCCAGACGGCCGGGCGCCGCGGCCCATGTACGACCTTGAACAAGTGATCAAGGAGCGCCGTTCGACACGGATGTTCTTGCCCCACAAGCCAGTGCCGCGCGAGCTGCTTGACGAAGCGTTAGCCCTGGCCGTGCGGGCGCCGTCGAACTCCAACATCCAACCCTGGCATGTGGTGTTCGCGTCCGGAGTGGCCCGCGACCGCCTCGTGACTGCCCTGCTCGGCGAGGCGCGGCGTAGGCCGCCGAACATCCCGCCGCTGCCCGAGGCGTTTGCCCACATGCGCCGCGAGCTGGGTGCCCTGGTCTACGGGTCGATGGGCATCGCCCGCGAGGACAACGAGGGCAGGCGGGTTGCGGTCTTACGGAATTGGGAGTTCTTCCGCGCGCCGCTGGCGGGCACCGTGTGCATTCACCGCGACCTCGGCCCGGCGGACTACCTCGGTGTCGGGATGTTCTTGCAGACCTTGCTGTTGGCATTGACCGCGCGAGGCGTGGGAACGTGCGTGCAGGTCTCGATCGCCGGATATCCCGAGATCGTCCACAAGGAGCTGAATATCCCGGCGGAATACACGATCTTATGCGGTGTCGCGGTCGGCTACCCCGATCCGGACTTTCCCGCAAATCAGATTCGCACCCCCCGCAACCCGATCGACGAGAACGTGGTGTTCCTCGACAATTGACTCGACGATGGCGCTCAGCGCCCGAACGAAAGAAATCGATATGACTACCATGCTGGCCCCGTCAGGCCTTGATACGTTCACCTTCAGCTCAGCAGTCGACCAGGCGCCGATATTCGTTCGAAAGTGGCTGCCGCCCTGCGGAATCCGTCCGCGAGCTACCGTGCAGATCACTCACGGCATCGCCGAACACAGCGGCCGATACGACCGGTTGGCCCGGTTCCTGGCCGCCGAGGGCTGTGTTGTCTACGCCCTTGACCTGCGCGGACACGGCCACACCGCCGAACCCGACAAACTCGGACAGGCCGGCATCACCGCCTGGCACGACATGACCGCCGATATCGCCCAGCTCGCCGAGATCGCCCGCAGCGAGCAGCCAGGCCTGCCGCTGATCGCCTTCGGGCACAGCATGGGCTCGGCACTCACCCAGTCCCACATCCAAAACCACGGCGACCTGCTGGCCGGCGCGATCCTGTGCGGCACGATGGGCGCGATGCCGGGGATCGACGAGAACCAGTACGCGACGGTCATCGAGCAACTCCACACCTTGGCGACCGGGCCCGACGCGTCCGCGCCCAGCCAAGTATTCGGCTCGCTGCTAGTCGGTTTCAACGCGCCCTTCATCGCCAACGTCGCCCATCCCACCGGCTCGGAATGGCAGACTTGCGACCCCGAGGAAATCCGGTTGTTCCAGAGCGACCCACTGTGCGGAAAGCCGTTCTCCAACGCGATGACCTACTCGGTCATCAAGGGATTCCACGACCTCTGGCTTCCTGACAATGAATCTCGCATCCCCGTCGACCTGCCGATCCTGCTCATCGCCGGAACCGACGATCCCGTCGGCGCCAAGACGAGTACCATCCAGGAGCTCATCACCCGCTACATGAAACAGGGACACCTACGCCTCGATTACCGGTTCTATGCAGGCGGACGACACGAAATCTTCAATGAGCCCGAAAAGGACCGGGTCCACCGCGACATCGGGCATTGGCTCACCCACACCCTGGACCACTAGGAAATCAAAACGGAAACGGGGATGTGCTCGTGAAAGCGATCATCACAAAAGACCGCGCGGCCGGCATCAATGGGCTTTCGTTGGCCGAGGTGCCCTACCCGCACGCGGCTGAGAACGATGTCATTGTCCGGGTTCATGCGGCAGGCTTCACGCCAGGCGAACTCGACTGGCCGGCAACGTGGGTCGACCGGGCAGGGCGTGACCGGACACCCACCGTTCCCGGGCACGATGTGTCCGGAGTCGTCACCGAGTTGGGCTACGGCACAACCGGGCTGACAGTCGGCCAACGAGTCTTCGGGCTCGCCGACTGGACCCGCGACGGCGCGCTCGCGGAATACATTGCGGTAGAGGCCCGTAACCTTGCGCCGCTGTCGGCCGGCATCGACCATACTGTGGCGGCGGCGCTGCCGATTTCCGGACTGACTGCATGGCAGGGATTGTTTGACCACGGACGCCTGGTGACCGGTCAGACCGTCCTGATTCATGGCGCGACCGGCGCTGTCGGTTCGATCGCAGTGCAGCTGGCGCATGAGGCGGGAGCACGAGTAATCGGTAGCGGCCGCACCGCCCACAGCCAAGCGGCGCGCGACCTCGAGGTCGAAGAGTTCCTGGATCTGGAGCACGATCGACTGGAGGACGTTGGCGAGGTCGACGTGGTGTTCGACGTGATCGGTGGTGAGATCCTTGATCGCTCAGCAAAATTGGTGCGTGCGGGTGGTGCTCTCGTCACCATCGCCGCACCACCGCGGGTGCGGCCCGCGGACGCCCGGGCGGTCTTCTTCGTCGTTGAACCCGACCGTGCCCGTCTCGCCGCGCTTGAACTCCGGCTCAGGGACGGACGGCTGCACCCAAACATCGGAGACGTGCGTCCGCTCGCCGAAGCGCCATCGGCGTTCGCCCCGGCCCACCGCAGTCACGGCAAGACGATCATCCGAGTCGCCGACGGCGCTTAAGGATTCGGCACCACTCAGCCAGCGCCAACTTCCCCGGAGATCATCCTCCACCACGGTTTGATGTAGCGGTGTTTGCCGTCTGGATCGAAGTAGCGACTCATCAGCTCTTGTGCTCCCACGTCGACCACGTCCTGGAAGCCCCGCGAGGCAAGGAATTTGGGCGCTTGGCCCTCGTCGATCCCGAAAGTGAGCGGCTCGCTGGTGCTGCTCATTTTGGCAAACTCATTCGCCGCCCCACGCAGCGTGCACGTACCCTCCACCACCGAGCGCAGCACGTAATCGAACAAGATCACGCTGCCCGCCGCCGCACTGGCCACCACAAAGCCCAGAACCTCATCCACCGCCTCCAGGTTGAGGTAGGGCGTCACACCTTCCCATAGAAACACTGTCGGGCGCGTCGTGAGGTACCCGCGCCCCAGCAGCTTGTCGGCAAGTTTGTCCACTGTGAAATCCACCGCAACGTAGGCCACGTTGGCCGGGACCTTACCGATGAGGGCACCGACCTTGGCCTGCTTCGCCGCGGACGTCGCCGGATGATCCACCTCGAATACCCGCATACCAGCCAGCCGATCGGCAAACCGGTAGGGCCGCGAATCGTAGCCGGCCCCCAGTATCACCAGCTGCTCAGCCCCGGCCGCCAGCCGCTGCTCCAAGAGATCGTCGAAATAACGGGTGCGAGCGATGACATAGTAATGGTGTCCTGGGAAGCGCTGTTCGATCAGTCGCTCCACGACATCCCGAAGCGGCCGACCCCACAGCAGCATCCGGTATTTCGCGCCGAGAAATCGTTCCGCCAACGGATCACAGCAGATCCGCTCGGCGGCCGGCTTGCGCGTCTCGATCGCTCGTGACAGCGCCATCTGCTCCGCGGTGGTACTAGATCGACTAGCTTTCATCGGGCCGATGATAATTTATTGTTGATCGCGGACCGGGCGGCATCGCGCAATGTCAACTTGAAATAGCCCCGGTGTGACGGCTTTTCAGGTGTCCGACTTCCAATCCGTCGCTCACAGTGGCCCAGGGCTATCCGCCGTTTATCCGCCATCACGGGGCACCAACGCCGGCACGCGGGAACCTGCCTTAGCGGCGACACAGGCGACGAGCACGCCGGGCCACGCGATCGACAGCAGCCTGCCGCTGACCGTTCCAGGAGATGAACTGGCGACCCGGCAAGCCCGGATCAAACCGCTCGCCCGCGCCCCAGCCATCGCACTGTGAGCCGACGGCAGTTCTACGACAACGATGACGACAGTTAGGCTTCCCGACACCTCCACCGACACGACACCAGAACTCACGTCGTGCCGGGTCACGCCGTCCGTCCGTGGCTACGGATCAGAAGGTTGGGGGTTCGACCCCCCTTCGGGTGCGCACTAGGTCAGAGGCTATTTGCGGCATTGTGAAGGCGGCGTGGCTGGCTCTTTGACGACAGTTTTGACGACAGTAGTCATCGGCGGTCGCCATCACACAGGGCCGGAATCGCCATGGCCTACAAGCTCATCGACGCCGCGCAAACACGCCGCCGCAAAGTCAACGCACCCGAACTGGTCGCGCTCGTCCGCGCCGGCGCCGTCTTCCACAAAGGCAAACCGCTCGAACGACGTACCCACATCACGCCCGAACCGCAGGAATCAACCGAAACGGAGGTCGCCTGAAATACCCCTCCACAAGTCTTGACAATCCCTCAAGCTCTGTTCAGACCACATGTAAGAGACGCCGCCTGCGCCCGATTAAACGTTTTGAGAAGACTCGAAGAAACGTGGTAAATGGTCGTGATCTAACTCTGAGATTAAATCCTGCCGAGATCGAAACTTGCATAATCGCGGCGTTACTTCCGGTCCGCACTTCTGATGGAGCTAAGGGATTTCGAACCCTGAGCTACTGCTGCGAACGTTCCTCTTTCCCGCGTTGGGAGTGCTACCAACACACAGTTCAGAGGCTCCGCTCTGATAGTTAGGAAAATCGCGCCCACCTCCGCTGGCGGACTTGCCGGTTGCCCGCGCAGCAAAGAAGGCTCTGAGCCTCGCACTCAGGAGGACCGGCGCCGCCAGCCGCAAGACTTCGGGAACTGAATGTGCGGAGTGGACCGAGTTCGCCACATCGACACATCGATGAAGCGCTTCCTTTCGGTCTACACAAAACAACGTTTTAAAACCTTTAGTATTGTGCGGCCGGGTAATATGATGACCCTTGGTCAGCCGCTCCTCACGCATTCCTCAAGTCTGGATTTCGGCGAATAGAAAGGTTTAGAGAACGGTTAATGGGATTCAGCAGGGACATGGTTTTGCAGGGGAGCATAGTTCCATTCCATCCGTACTCAAGGCGCTGGATTAACAAACTAAAAGTCGGCGCCCCGAACACCAAGGACGCCAATGACCGCTATGTCGCTGGATGTCGCAAGCGTCGAGGGATTCCGTCTCCGGCAAGGCCTGAGCTGGCATGATCCGGACATCGACTGCACGTTAGTGATTTCCCAGCCCTCGACGGATCGCGGCCTTTGGACCGAGTATGCGGCCGGCGCACAGCGCAACTACCGCAAACATGGTGTCGAGTGCGCTCTCGACGTCGACGCGCTGCGCACCGGTGCCGACACCATCTTGTTCTTCGCGGTGATCGATGACGCCGGACGGATGGTGGCCGGTGTCCGGGGCAAGGGACCGCTGCGGTCGGCCGACGATTCGCATGCGGTCGTCGAATGGGCGGGGCAACCCGGCGAAGAGGCTGTCCGCAATACGATCAACGACCGGGTGCCGTTCGGGGTCGTGGAGATGAAGTCGGCATGGGCAACCGACGATCCGGATCGGAGTCCTGGCCTCACCGGCGCTGTGGCTCGCAGCCCTTTCCACATGATGGCTTTACTCGACATTCAATTTTGCATGGCCACAGCCGCGGCGTACGCACTGAACCGGTGGCGGACGTCCGGAGGGGTGGTGGCAGGCATTCCCGCGACCCCCTACCCCGACGAGCGCTACCAAACCAAGATGATGTGGTGGAACCGGCGCGATTTCGTGAATCATGCGGAACCGGGGCAGGTTGCCAAAATACTGGTGGAAACGACGCAGCTGACTCAAGAGTTTTACAGCCGGTATGAGACGGAAGCCTTGCTTCTCGGTCCAGCGTGATAGAGCATCACCACCACGCCGAGCAGTGGCAAAGCGCCTCAACGGAGCGGCTGCATCCCGGCGCGAGTGGAGGTCCCCCGCGGGGACTTGCCGGTCCCGCGGTTGTTCGATGTAGACGGATTGTCACGCGGCGAATCTCCCATGGTGGAGAAGTCCATTGGTACGGCGGGCCTGGCGAACAGCGACTCCATTGCAACGCTATCCAGCGGACGGGACAACAGAAAGCCCTGCGCCCGATGGCATCCCAAATCAAGCAGTGCCCTGGCCGCGGTGGCAGTCTCGACGCCCTCCGCGACGACCTCGAGTCCGAGAGCGTGCGCCAAGTCGACGATGGCCCGCACGATCGCCAGATCGCTGGCGCTGGTGCCGAGATCGCGGACAAATGCTCTGTCGATCTTGAGTATGTCGACCGGAAGCGACTTCAGATATGTCAACGCACTGTAGCCGGTGCCGAAGTCGTCGATAGCGATCTGGACACCAATGTCCTTCAGTCGGGCAAGCGTTCGGCGCGTGGTGTCGATCTCCTGGACCACGACCCTTTCGGTGATCTCGAGACATACCGCGCGGGGGTCGATAGCGAACTCGTCGAGGGTTGCGGCGACCGTTTCGACAATGTTGTTCGCGACGAGCTGCATTGGTGACACGTTGACCCGCAGCACGGCATCGCGCCCCAAGCCACGTGAGCGCCAGAGTCCGAACTGCGCACACGCCGAGCGCATTACCAGACGGCCGAGCTTCCCCGCCAGATTGATCGATTCGACCAACCCGATGAAGGAGTCCGGCATCAGCAGCCCTCGAGTGGGGTGTTGCCAACGGACGAGCGCCTCGGTCCCGAGGATCTCGCCGGTGCGCATGCCAAACTCCGGCAGGTAATGCAGCACCAGGGCGCTGCTATCGCTGTCGGTACTCGCTTCCAGATCCAATTCGATGTCGTTGCGGATCATCTCCCGGTCGGACATCTCCGCGTTGAAAGCTGCGACTTTGGCCCCGCCGGAATGCTTGGCCGACCGAGCAGCCTGATCGGCGCGACGTAGTAGGCCCGAAGTGCTGTCGGATCCCGGTACGCCGGTAGCGACACCGACACTGACGGAACGGCTGAGCTTCTCACCGTCGATCACGACCTGCTTCTCAACTTGCGCCCGGAGCCAATGAGCAAACGCCAAGGCGCTTTCAATGTCCATCGGTGCGGCAGGCACAACTACAAACTCGTCACCGCCGAGCCGGGCGGTGACCGAGGAAACGTCTGCGGCCTCGCGCAGGAACTCGGCGAAACCCTTGATGAACCGGTCGCCGGCGTGCTGACCGAGGTGCTCGTTGACCACCTTGAACCGGTCCAGATCGAGAAACAAAATCGCGACCTGGCCCGACCGACCCTCAGCCAGGCGTTCGTCGAGGTGGGCGATCAGCGCCCTGCGGTTCAGCAGGCCAGTGAGGTCATCGTGTTCGGCCAGGTAGCGGACTCGCTCTTCGGCGACGATGCGGGCCTGTAGCTGAGCGAACAGTGTGGCGATCGCCTGCAGCGCATTCAGCTCCTCCGATAGCCATTCCCGGTCACCGAACTTGATGAAACCCATGGTGCCGGTGGTGAGGTCGCCGGAAAGCAGCGGCACGCTCGCCATGGAGACGACAGGAATGGCCGTGCCCTCCTCAATACGCCTTTGGTAGTCGGCGTTTGGGGGCTCGGGCCGCATAATGTAGGGCGCCTTGAGGGTTTCAGCCCTCGCAAAGACCGAGTCGGCGTCGGCGAAATACACCACACCGATCGGGTCGGGGTCGGGGACGTTCTCGCGTGGCGGCCATTCAGCGACGAGCACTGTCGCACGGATGGCGTGATCGTTGTGGCGCAGAAAACCGGTGTCCACCCCTAAGTGGCTGACCAAATCGCGAAGCACCCGTTGGCTAATCGCGGCAGAGTTGCCTGCCGTGGCCGCCATCAATTCGGCAGCCGCCGCAGTGACCAAATCGTCCAACGAGCCGGACATCACCCACACCGTAGCCGCTATTGGCCCTACAGCAAACGGATTCGGTCGAGATTGCGGCGACTTCGGACGGACGCCCCGCCGCCAACAGCAAATCGCAGCACCAGGACGGGGAAGTTATCGGCCGGTAAGCGGACCAGCTGCCGGAATTCTTGCTGCAGGTCGCCCAGCTCGTCGGCGAAGGACGTCGACAATTCGGTGAGATCTTCAGCATTGCGGGCGTACAGGAAGACCGGCGAGATGGGCTGAACAGCCAACCCGCGCTGCTGCATTGCAATCCATACCGCCTCGACAGCAGATCCGCCGCGCGCGTAGTCGGTCAAGGAGCCTCCAGACACCGAAATGACGGCCACTGCGGAGCTCGCCGACACTCGACGGCGAGCGTCATCGCCCAAGGCGGTCCCAGCATTCCACTGCGCCAAGGCAGCCATCACGTCCGGACGCTTCAAGATGTCCAGCACAGCAAGATCGCTGGGGTCGAGTTCGAGGCCACGCACGTCGATACCGGTGTCGGGACGCCGATCACCGGGCCAGCGCAGCTCAGAAATCATGTCCGCATGCAGTCGCGGCGTGAGGTACCGGATGCGGTCGGCGGCAGCGAAAATCGTTGCCACACGGGCGATGTCGTCGCGC
>Ga0306922_10001294_pt1 | contig 22294 bp, 16 predicted proteins | sample sta12Cox44000082_FD_203758 | JGI IMG/M metagenome (GOLD analysis project Ga0306922, IMG submission 203758) | Lab enrichment of tropical soil microbial communities from Luquillo Experimental Forest, Puerto Rico - statoxic.12C.oxic.44.000.082 (v2)... | ecosystem: Environmental > Terrestrial >... | reverse complement strand
TCGTTTGGACTTTGCTCCGCCCCTGTGTGATGAAGTGTGAATTGCCGACCGCCGCTCCTCGAGTTCATGCCGCCTTGGCGACCCATTCCTGAGACGAAAGAAATGGTGATTGGGTTACCAGGCGAACGCCAAGGGGCTTTGCCGGCCGGAAGCTAGCGCAGGACTGTTCCGTAGAACACGCCCTTTCCGCCCTCGAGATTGCGGCCGTAAGAGAGAACCACGGCGACTCCACCGAGGATCTGCACCTTGCATTGCAAACCGGAATCCCAAAGCCAGCCTCGCGAACCAAACAAGCCCGAAGAATCCGCGATTGCGCCGCTGTCCAGAAATGGCCCCAGTTTCACGCTGAACAGACCGTTACCATACACGTTCTTGTCCATCTCCCAGTTCCCGAGGAAGTAACGCCGACCGAGCGGGGCGGCTCCCTTCCTCCCGTCGATCGTTCCCCCATGACCGCGAAGCCACAGATCGTTATCGCGTTCGACCCCCAGCTGGAAAAGTTCGTCAAGCGAAGCCTTGCCCGCAGTCGCCCCCGCGCGGATCTGCCAGCGCATCGCATAATCGTCCCCTTTCGGGCGCGGAAACCAGCGCGCGATTAGCGATCCTTGGAGTGTCGCGAACGGTCCGAGCATAGCGGCAAACTCGCGGCCCCCGGTGACCTTTGCGGACGAATCGAGAAAGAAGCGGCGCTCGGGAACCCGCAACAACGTCCCTTGAGCGCTCACCCGGCCAGCAAGGGAATTTCCGCCGGTGAAAAATGCGCGCTCGGCGGGCGAGAGCGCACTGCTGAGATTGCGAAAGTTTCGATTGGCGGCCTCGGCGCCGGCGCTCCAGCTCCAGCGCCCATTTATCACCTCACGAAACTCAGCCCCGGCGGCCACTCGGCGCATATTTAAGTCCGTCAGTGGAGTTGCGGGGCCGGAGAAAGTTTCTGACAAGTTCCAGTTCTCATTTCGCGCGTCCGCGTAGAAGCTGAAGCGCAAGCTTGGGTCGCCGTAAAGGGGAAGGGAAAGGTCGGCAAAGACACGGCGCTTTTCCGCGTCCCACCGCACGAGCGAGGTCAGATTCACGGCGCCGCGACCCAGATTGTAGAGTTCCGGATAGACGGTCGCGTAGGGAAGCCCGCTCAGCAAAGACAGGATCCCTTCCGCTTTCGAATGGCCCCACCAGTTTCTCTCTGTCAGGTGCAGCGTGAGGTCGTAGTTTCCGGATTCCGCAGGCGTCAGTTCAATGCGGCGGCTCGAAAAGATTCCCAGATTGTCCAATCGAGATTCTGTCGAGAGCAAGGAATCTCGAGTCAGGACTTGCGGGGCGTTGAAAGCCAAAGCGCGGTTGAGCAGCGGCTCCGCTAATTCGACCGAGGGCACGGCTGCCACGCTTCGCAGCCGCGGCTTGTCTTCAGGATTCCAGTACTTCAGCGCGGCTTCGAGATTGCCTTCGAGGAAATAAATTGTGGCCAGAAACTCATGCGCATACCCGTCGTGCGAATCGAACCGCAGGGCGGTTTGCAGATCTTTCTTGGCAAGCCGAAAATCTTTCTGTTTATAAGCGATGCCAGCCAGTTCCACCGGGAACCGTGAATCCCGCGGCGACTTTCGCGCCCCTGCTTCGAGCGCCGCTTTTGCTTCGTCCCATTTCTCGAGGTGCGAGAGCGCCAAAGCTCGCAGCAGGTCGAGCTCGGACGATTGATCCGCGGGTCCTTCCGCAAGTCGGGCGGCTTCATCCCAGCGTGCAGCATCGAATGCCTGCTGGACGGTGGCCAGGCGCGCTTGCTCGGGACCGCCATCCTGGGCGAAACCTGGAGTCGAAAGAAAAACCAAGCCGCAGAACGCAAGCAAAAAGCGGATCACGCGGCCTTTTCCGGCACCGCCAACAACATCCAATTGCGGTTGGACCGCCATTGTTTTTCGAACTCCGCCCGCTCGACGCGAAGGAGTTTGCCGCGCGCCGGGTCATGGATAAAAACCGCGTCGCGTTGCCAGTCGATCCCCGTCACCACCACGTAGTGCAGCGGAACGCTTCTGGCTCCCGGCTGAAGGCTCACAATGAGCGGGCGCCCCTGTCGCAGATTTTCTTCCAAGTCCGTCCAGCTTCCCGTCAGAGGAAAGACCATAAAGCCCGAGCCCTTAAGGTAATTCTCCATGTCGGAAGCAAATATGCCGCGCGCCTTGGGAGAATAAAGTTGCTTCTGGATGACCTCAGCATCCGAGCGCCGTGTATCGATCTCGACGCCATGCGCCCCCCAATACTGCAAAATCATGGAAATGGCCGCGGACCCGCACCCGTCCTCGCTTTGCTTGACGAACGGCACATCAAGCCAGACCCCTGCGTTTTCCTGAGGCGCGGTTTCGACGGCACGCCCCAGGAAAAGCGTCAGGAGTAAAAACAGCATGGCTCGCTTCAAGCGCGTGACGAACAACTCCGAGGGTCGGGAATTAGCGCAATGCCAGCGCCAGGACGATGATGCCGATCGCGATCAGAATAATCCAAAGCATATCGCGGTCGGAGATGCGTCCTGCCGCAAAATCGGCTTGCGCCTGCCGGGAACGCTCCGCCAGCTTGGCGAGGTCTTCGTCGCTCAATTGGCCAACGGCCTGGTCCACCTTCAGGTAATCAAGCTTGGCGGATTTCAGCGCTTTTTGGCCCTGGTCGGAGGAAAGCAATGTTCGTACAGCTTCTTCATTCGCTTGACGCGTCTGGGCCGGCCGAGCCGCGTCTTTGCTCAGTTCGCTGAGAGAAACGACGTGTTGATGGTCCTGCGCCCGCGCCGGGATTTCGGCCGCAACGAACAGGGCGGCGATCCCCAGCACAAACAGACTCCCTTTGAGGCGAGAATGCATTCTTCCTCCTGTTTGGCTGGGATGAATCTAGTTTACGAATTGCCCCGCACACTGACAAGAAACTTCTGGAAGTACGTGTCGTTGTTCGCGGTCCACAACGGTTTTAATTCGCACTTCACTTTTTGCCCGGAGACGGGCTGTAGCGACTAGTTGTCTGGGAAGTGAAACGTCACTTCACCGGCAGGGGTTGCGCGTATTTCGTTGCATCCACTGATTTCCATTCGCCCTTGATGATTCCGGCGCGGATCTGAGCCGCGGTCTTGCCTTTACGAACCTGCTCGTAGCTGTAGAAGTCCTCATAGATGCAGGTGCCGCAGCCGGAGCCGTGCTCACTCGCGAAACAATCGAGCAAACTGGTGTGACCTTTGCTCCGGTCGCAGTGACAGTAGCAGGGCTGCTGGTAAAGCGTCTTCTTGATTTTCGCGGCAAGGGCGTAGGCATTTTCGACCACGGGATTCGGAAAGCGTTCCGGATTCATGGTTTCGGGCAACTCGCCTTTGGGAGCCTGTGCATGATAGGCGGGGATTTCATCGTTGGCTTCTGAGGGCGGCGTGTTTTGTTCCTGAGGCGGATGGGAAGTCGCCTCGAGCGGCACAAACGAGAGCGCCATGGCCAGGCCAAAGAGAGCCGCCGCGCCCGCGAGTTTTGCAATTCCGTGCATGCTCACCTCCCAGCGATTCTGCCGCTGCCCGAGATTCACGAATTCAAGCAAGTGAAGAAATCTATGCAGGGGTATACGCCCGCGAAGGCGGCATTGCGGACGCTCTTGCTTCAAGATGCCTCCCGCGCAACTGCTGTTGCACGCGCCGGCCCCAGCCGCGCACAAACGAAAAATTCAGCGCACCGCCAATGGCCGAACTGGCCAAGGGAACCATTCGCCCGACCCACTTCTCGGCGGTCTCGGTTCCCAGCTTCGCTGCCAACAAGCGAACAACGCGCGGCGCGACTTTTTCGCATACTTGCTTCCCGGCCAAGTCTTTGCCGTAATCAATTCCCGACGCGGCGGCCGCCGCCTTCCACATCTCTAGCCGCTGATCGCCTTCGCGACCATCGAATCCGTAGAGCAACGTCAGCCGCTGAATCAGGCGCAAGGTAATGATGGTGAGGAAGCTCGCGTCAGGAAGAAAGGTGATCATGCCGCCAAGCCCGAGTCCTGCGCCTTCGATGAGCGCCAACCTCTCGGCATCGCGAATTAACGCTTCCGCGATGGAGTCCAAATGCTCGAGCGGGACGTCCTTCATCCGCGCGAAGCTCGGGACCCACAGGCCGTGTTTTTTGGCAAGCTGGCGCCGGAACTGTTCCGGATCGATTTCAATGGAGCGCAGACCGCGAATCCCGCCAAAACGCAGGATCCGGCGCGCGATACGGCCCGCGAAGGAGGCTTCTACCGAATTGTGTAACTTCGCCATGCCATGCTTCATCATAAGGTGTTCGACGCCACGCCGCAACGGCGAATGGAGCCTGCCCGGTTTGTGGGGCCGGGCTTCAGCAAGTAGCAGAAGTGGGAGGGTTGGCGCGAAGGCGTCAGAAAACGTAAGTCCTACTTGACGCGGAAACGCTTTTGGGTAAACTGCATTTTCTTTATGGCCACGGTGCCACAATTCGTTCCCGCCGATACGCTGCAGGATCTCGAGTATCCGCAGCGCGAGGCCGCGTTTTTCTATGGCTTGTTCCTGCGCGGCCATTCTGCCGACCAACTGCGGCGCGATATCGAGGTGCCCAGCGCGGTTCTCGCCAAATGGCACCGCGAAGCCGAGCGCGATCCGCAGTTGAAGGATGTTTTCGAGCGCATGGTGGATTACCGGCGGCACGTGCTGGCGATTTTCGACGCGCTGGTCGGATCCGACGGCCAGCCTCAGCGCGTTCAGTAATCTCTCCGCCCTCGAAGCTCGGGTCCTTCCTCTCGGGCCAAGCTCGCCTCGGCCCCAAGGTTTGAAACAATTCTCTCGGTGACGGCTCACACCCTATCGAGCGGACCCGGCGCCGGGCCCCTGTACCTTGGTCCAGGCCAAAAAATGTCAGGCAACCAAAACCCGGGACGCGCGGTCTAAAGCCTCGCGGGGGAGAAGTGTCAGAAAATGCAGGGGATTCGGCCGATTGACGGGGGACTTGTCCGGGCGGTAGAATTCCAACGTCTCACAGCTTGAGGTGTCTCCATGTCACGGTTAACGCGCTCGGCAGTTGCAGCGCTTTTTTCACTCACCATCTGGCTGCCGGCAGCTCTCGCGCAAGATGCACAGGATGCCGGCGATGCAACGGCCCCGAAAAAGATCGATAAAGCCACGAAAAAGAAGATGAAGCAGACACTGAAGGAGCTCGATAACGCCTACAAGCAGTGGCTCACCGAGGACGTGGTCTATATCATTACTCCGGAAGAGCGCAACGCCTTTCTGCAGTTGCAAACCAACGAGGAGCGCGAGCAATTCATCGAGCAGTTCTGGCTCCGGCGCAGCAGCAATCCCGACCTCCCGGACAACGATTTCAAAGAAGAGCACTACCGCCGCATTGCGTACGCCAACGAGCACTATGCTTCCGGCATCCCGGGCTGGAAAACCGACCGCGGCCGCATGTACATCATGTGGGGCCCGGCGGACGAAGTTGACTCGCATCCGACCGGCGGCACCTACGACCGGCCGATGGAAGAGGGCGGCGGCTCGACTTCCACCTACCCCTGGGAGACCTGGCGTTGGCGCTACCTCGAAGGCATCGGAGAGAATATTATTCTGGAATTCGTCGATCCGAGCGGCTCGGGCGAATATCACCTGACCATGGATCCCTCGGAAAAAGACGCCCTCTTGCACGTGCCTGGCGCCGGGCTGAGCTTGATGGAATCCATGGGCATGGCCTCCAAGGCCGACCGCTTCACCCGCTCCGACGGAACGAACCTGCCGACGTCCTTGGGCGGCACACCGGCAAGTATGGATGAATTCAACCGGCTCGAGCTTTACGCGAAAGTCCAGAAGCCTCCCGAAGTGAAGTTCAAGGATCTGGAAGCCATCGTGACCTCGCGCATCGTCCGCGACCAATTGCATTTTATCTGGCGCACCGACTTCATGAAGGTGACCGACGACACCGTACTGGTTCCCATAACCATTCAGGTTCCTAACGGTCAGCTCTCTTTTCAGGCCAAAGAAGGAATTCACACTGCGACCATGAACGTCTTCGGACGGGTGAGCACGCTCACCGGCCGCATTGTGCAAACCTTCGAGGCACCGGTCAGCCACGATATCCCCGACTCGCTCTTCCAGCAGTCCATGAAATTGCAATCGATTTACCAGAACGCCGTGCCTTTGCGTCCGGGTTTGTATCGCCTGGATTTGGTAATTAAGGACGTCCAGAGCGGGAACGTTGGCGTGGTAAATACGCGCCTGGCCGTGCCTCGCTATGCAGACGATAAGCTCGAGGCCAGCTCGCTGATTCTTGCCGACCAGATCGAGCATGTTCCCGCCAAGCAGATCGGAACCGGTATGTTTGTGCTGGGCTCGTCGAAAGTCCGGCCGAAGCTCGAGGCCGATTTCACCACCCGTGACCGGATGGGCATCTACATGCAGATTTATAACTTGAAGCCGGACGACTCCACACACAAGTCCAGCGCGAATTTTGAGTTCACCGTTAAGCGGGGCAACGAACCGGTTCCCGGAATGCAGTTCAAGGAAACTTCGGCGGACATGAAGCAGACCGGGCAGCAGGTCACCATCGAGCGGTGGATGCCGCTCTCGACGCTCCCGCCAGGCAAATACACTCTGGAAGTGGACGCCAAAGACACGAATTCGAATCAGACCATTTCGCGTACCGCGGATTTCACGGTGAAGGCGCCGGCGGACTCGAAGACCACCGCGAGCGCTAAACCGGGGAGGTAAACAAACGTGAAACAGGGGCGACTCCGAATCCTGGGGGCCCTGGTCCTGACCGCTGCCGTTTCTTCCTTCGCTGCGAAACCAGCGGCCGCCCAAGCCAAGCCCGTCCTCGGCAAGCTTGCCGGAGTGGTGCGTGACACCGCGGGCACGCCGCAGCTGGGCGCAAGCGTGGAGCTTGTTCCCGAATTTGCGGGAATAGCCGCGCCGCACAGCTTACTGACGAACACGCAAGGCATTTTTGAAGGGAGCAGGCTGGTCCCCGGTCTGTACACCTTGCGCGTTACCCTTGCCGGTTTTCTTCCAACCCTCGAGAAGCATATTCGCGTGAGCGGCAACCTGACCACGGTGGTTCGCGTGGAACTGGAATCCATGTACGCGACGCTCGAGCAGCTGCGTCGCACGCCCTCGAGTGCCCCCACTAATCCGGATGATTGGAAATGGGTGCTCCGCTCGGCTGCATCGGTGCGACCTGTTTTGGAGTGGGTCGACGGGTCGGATTCCACGCTCTCGGCGCTGCATGCGGACAATCGCAGCCTCGGTGTGCCGCGTGTGCGCATGGAGTTCACCGACGGCGCGCGTCGGGCGGCTTCGCCTTCCAGTATTGCTGCGCGCCCGGCGACCGCGGTCGCCTATGATCAGAAGCTTGGAGGCGCAAGCAGTCTGCTGTTCGCAGGGCAAATGAGTTATGACGGGGATGCGCCCGGTGGCGGCATTGCGACGGTGTGGTTGCCTTCGGGAACCCTTGGTGCGGGGCCGCACACGGCGCTGGTGCTGCGCGAAGCGAAGATCGGACCCGATGGTCCAAGCTTCCGCGGCGTGCGTTTGGATCAAGGCGGCAGCCTGTCGTTGGGGGATCGCCTGGCGCTGCACTATGGCGGCGAATATGTTCTGGTGGGACTCGGAGCCTCGGCATCCGCGCTGCGTCCCCGGGCTCAACTCAGTTTCCGCGTAACCCAGGATTGGTCGACCGAGCTGGTTTTTGCCTCGATGCCGACCGGCCCGGAACCGCTCGAAGCCACCGAAACGCAACCCGGCGCGGTGCTGACCGCGGCCCTTAACGAGCTCGATGCATTTCCGGCGTTGCTCATGCGCAGCGGCCGACCGGTTCTCGAGGGCGGATTCCACGAGGAAATCGCTGCGAATCGAAAAATTGGCGCTCACGGCGTTCTGCAGTTTGCCGGTTTCCGCGACGACAACCGGCACGTGGCGGTCTATGGTCTGAGCGGAAACCCTCTGCCCTCGGTCGATTACTTCCAGGATTACTTTTCGAACGGGTTTGTTTATGACGGTGGCGCCTCGAGCAACTGGGGTGCCCGCCTGGCGTTTCGCAAGAAACTCGAAGGCGACACCGAACTGACGGCGCTTTATTCCGTGTCGAGCGCCCTTGCTCCGGCGGCCAATGACATAGACAGCGTGTTGCGTGACATGCTGCAGACCGTTCCGCGGCATGCGCTCGGCGCAGGCGTTTCGACCAAACTGCCGCGTCTTGGCACGAAGCTGAATGCCGGCTATAAGTGGATCAGCGGCCCGGTAGTTTCACGCCTCGATGGTTATGGCGAATCTCTCTATCAGATGGATCCCTACTTCCACCTGATGGTGCGCCAGCCGCTGCCGAAATGGGCTTTGGGAAGATGGGAGGCGATTGCGGACTGCGACAATTTACTGGCACAGGGGTATGTTGCAACCAGTAGCAGGGATGGCCACGTCGTCCTGGTGCCTTCCTTCCGGACCTTTCGGGGTGGATTGAGCGTGCAGTTCTAGTCCGGAAGTTCTCAAAAGCTGTATCTACCCTCCCAGAAACTGGATGAACCGGGATCGTCCAGCCCTCCGCGGTTGTAGGTTATTGATGATGCTAGAGTTAAACTGCAGATGATCTACCAAACAGTGGACATTGGCTTGCTTCCAAACTGTGGCATCGGTTGCCGGTTTTGTAGACAGACATGAAGCAGAACTTACGAGTCAGCCTCGGGGCGGTCGTGCTGGCACTAGCGACGCTGGCAGCGGTAATTTTTGCCCTGTTGAACTTTGACCAGCGTACCCGGTACGACCAAGCCTACGACGGGGTCACCTGGATCGATACCGACCATGGGGTCGAGGCCCGGCACGTTGCTCCCAATTCGCCGGCCAGCCATACGGCGATCCATGAAGGAGACATGCTACTCACCTTCAACGGAGCTTCGGTCGGGCGCTCGACCGAAGTTGCGAGGCTACTCGACCGCGCCGGTCTGTGGACCCAGGTTCGCTACAAGCTCTCACGCAACGGACAGGAATTCGAAGCGCCGCTCGTGACGGCTACCGCGGAAAAGCCCCTGGCTATCGAAAACTATCTTCGCGCCGTGGGCTTGCTGTACCTGTTCATCGGCCTGTTCATTTTCATTCGCCGGTGGAACGCTCCCCGCGCGGTGCACTTCTACATTTTCTGCCTGGCTTCGTTCATCCTGTGGTCGTTCCATTTCAGCGGAAAGCTGGACATTTTCGACTGGGAGGTCTATTGGTCGGAAATCACGGCGCGCCTGCTGGTCCCGGCCTTGCTCCTTCATTTTGCTTTGGTTTTTCCCGGGCGGACCGAATCGAGGTTACGAACGACGGGAAAGCTCGCGGCGGTTTATCTCTTGCCCACGGCCCTGCTGCTCCTGCATTTGAGCACGGCATTGAATGCCCTCGGATTTGTGCCCTGGCTGGGCTCCTATATCCTGCTGTTTAAACTGGAGTTCGGCTATCTGGCAGCCTACTTCATCGCCGCGGGGATGGTTTTTTACCGGAATTACCGCGAAGCGCCGTCCGGCGTTCTTCGGCAGCAATTGAAATGGCTGACCGGCGGAACGCTGGCCGGAAGTTTGCCCGCCGCTCTGCTTTATATTCTCCCGCTGGTGCTCGATCTCTCGACACCCACGTGGATGAAGCTTACGGTCACAAGCCTGGTGCTCATCCCCTTGTGCTTTGCCTACGCCATCATCCGTTACCGCTTGATGGACGTGGATATCATCTTCAAGCGCGGCCTGGCGTACACCGCGGCTACCGCGGCCGTGGCCACGGTCTACTTTTCGCTCGTGGCGCTGAGTACTTATCTCTTCCACGCGCCTGCTACCGGGCCGGTAGGCGGGATGATCGCCATCGTCATTGCGGCATTTTTGTTCCAGCCTTTCCGCCAATGGATTCAAGCGCGCCTGGATCGCTTTTTCTATCGCGACCGGCTCGACTATCGCCGCACCTTGATCGAATTTGGCCGCACGTTGACGAACGAGGTACGCCAGGACCCCATGCTGGGTTCGGTGATGGACCGCATTTCGCAAACCCTGCTGGTGGACCGCCTGGCGGTTTTTGTGGACGATCCCGACGAGCCTGGCAAGATGCGCCTGGCTCGCTCGATGGGCGTGCGGCTCTCGGAATCCATGGATCTTAGCTTCCTCGATCCGGTCCGGCCCGAATTCGCCCGTGGGGCGCTCTTTTTTGAGTCGCCCCGTGTGGCGAAAGACGTGAGCGACTCGGTGCGCCGGACGCTCGAGCAATTGGACCTGAATTATTTCATTCCTTGCCGCATCCGCGAGCACACCGTTGCTGTTCTCGGCCTCGGCAAGACAGTCGACGGGGATTTCCTCTCGAGCGACGACGTCGAGCTGGTAGAAACAATTGCGGGTTACGTCGCAGTGGCGCTCGACAACGCACAACTTTATTCTTCGCTCGAGCAAAAAGCCCTGGAGATCGCGCGGCTCAAGGATTTCAGCGAAAACATCGTGGAATCCCTCAATGTGGGCGTGCTGGCCGTGGATTTGGAAGGCATCGTGGAATCCTGGAACACGCGCATGGAGCAATTGTTCGGAGTCTTGCGCCGCGACGCCGTAGGCCGCAGACTCAACTCTCTGCTGCCGGAAGAATTGACCGAGCAAATCGCCGCGCGGCAGGACCAGGAGCACATCAGCGGTATCTATAAACAGAGGTTCGAGCATCAGGGAAAGCATTTGACCTTGAACATTTCCATTACCCCGCTGGTTAGCAAGTCCAACGAATGTATCGGACGCCTGCTGCTTTTCGACGACGTGACGCAGCGCGAGCGCCTGGAAGAGCAGATCACGCAAAACGAAAAGCTCACCTCGCTGGGCCTGCTTGCCGCCGGCGTGGCCCATGAAGTGAACACCCCCCTGGCGGTAATCTCGAACTACATTCAGATGCTGGCAAAACAGATGCCCGAAGGCGATCCTCGCCAGTCGATCATCGACAAGATCGTCAAGCAGACGTTTCGCGCCAGCGAGATTGTCAATAATCTGCTGAATTTCTCGCGCACCGGGGCCGCCGAAGTCTCGAGCGTGGACGTAAACCGCGTCGTCGAGGAGACGCTTTCTCTGGTTGCTCATCCCCTGAAGACCGCGCGGATTCAGGTGGTGAAAGAGCTCGGCAAGTCGCTGCCGGCCGTGCACGGCTCGGCCAACAAACTGCAGCAGGTTTTCCTGAATCTGTTCTTGAACGCGCGCGACGCCATGCCGGGCGGAGGAATGCTGGAAGTACGCACCTCCGCCGAGAATGGCAGCGTGGAAGTCGAAATCGCGGATACCGGCGCGGGAATTGCCCGCGAAGATATCAACCGCATTTTTGATCCCTTTTTCACCACCAAGTCCAATGGCCGCGGCACCGGCCTGGGCCTGTCGGTCAGCTACGGCATCATCAAGGAACATGCGGGAAAGATTGACGTGCGATCGACGCCCGGGAAGGGCACTTCGTTCCACGTGGAGTTTCCCGCGTCCAGGAAAGCGGCTCATGTCTAAGGGCTCCATCCTAGTTGTCGACGACGAATCCGAGATTCGAGAAGGCCTGGAGGTTCTGCTCAGAGGCGAAGGCTACGGCGTGGCCAGCGCCGAAAACGGAGAATCCGGGCTCGCCAAGCTTGAAGAGCGTCCCTTCGATCTCTTGCTGCTGGACGTCAGCTTGCCCGATCGCAACGGTCTCGACATGCTCAAGGAGATTCGCCGCCGCGATCCCGACCTCTCCGTGGTCTTGATCACCGCCTACGGCTCGATCGACATGGCGCGCGCCGCCTTCAAGAACGGCGCAATGGATTACATCACCAAGCCGTGGTCCAACGACGAATTGCTTGCGCAGGTAGCGCAAGCCGTGGAATCGCGGCGGCTTCGCGACGAGAACCTTCACCTCAAGCGCGCCCTGAAGCAGCGCTTCAATTTCCCGAACATCGTCGGCAAGAGCGAGAAGATACAAGTGCTGCTGGATCTCGTCGCGCAGGTGGCGCCCTCGCGTTCGACGGTGCTCATCAGCGGCGAAAGCGGCACCGGCAAGGAGCTCGTCGCCAAGGCGCTGCATTCGGCCTCTCCGCGCGCGGACAAAGCCTTTGTGCCGGTGAATACCGGCTCCATTCCCGTGGACCTTCTCGAGTCGCAGCTTTTCGGACACGTCAAGGGCGCTTTCACGAGCGCGGTGGCTTCGAAAAAGGGGCTTTTCGAGGTAGCCGACCAGGGCACGATTTTCTTCGATGAAATCGCCACCATCAGCCCGGAAACGCAAGCCAAGCTCCTGCGTGTGATTCAGGAGCGCGAATTTATGCGTCTGGGCGGGACCGAACAGATCAAGGTGGACGTACGCATCGTGGCCGCCTCGAACGTCGACCTGCTCACGCTGGTGCGCGAAGGCCGCTTCCGCGAAGACCTGTTTCACCGCTTGAACGTCATTCACCTGCGCATTCCGCCCCTGCGCGAGCGGCGCGAGGACGTGCCGCTTCTCGTTCTGCATTTCCTCGAGCGGTTCTGCACGGAAAACAACCGAGCGCCTTTGCAGTTCACGGCGAACGCCATGAAATTGATGATGGATTACGACTGGCCTGGCAACGTGCGGGAACTGGAAAACGTGATCGAACGCGCCGTGGTGCTTTCGACGCAGAACCGCATTGATGTGGACCTACTGCCGGAAGCAATTCGCAGCAAAGAGATCGTTCGCGGCGTGCGGCTGCAACTTTCGGAATTTCTACCCGCGCTTCCCGGGGAACCCGGCGCGCGCACCGCGGCCGACAACCCGCACCCTTCGCTGTTTCAGATCATGGACGAGGTCGAGCGCCGCATCATCGTGGATATGCTCGAGCGCACCAACTGGAACCAAACCGAAGCCGCAGAACGCTTTCTTATTCCGCTTTCCACGCTGAACCAGAAAATCAAGCGGCTCAATATCGAAGTCCGTCGCCGCAGCCGCGATGAAGCCGTGGGCGCCAGTTCGGGCAAGTAGCCCCGAGGCCTTGAGCGACGTTCAACCCGAGTATAACTTCCAGGCAACTTCCGGACACGGTTACTCGGTCACGAGAAACATGGCCTCTTGGGGATGAGCGTGAGACATACTCCGCACGCGACCAAGTCCGTCAAGATTAAACTCATGCGACCTCACGGCGCGAAAAGCAAGCTAGTTTTCGGCGTTTCCTTTTGGCGCGGCGGCCTGATCGCCGCCTTGGCCACCGCGGGAATTGCACCTCTGCTTGCCGGCACTTCGACCGATTCCAACAATCAAATTGACCAGGTCCTACGAGAGGCGGTCAAGGAGGGGAAGCTTCCCGGCATTGCGGCGATGGTCGCAGTAGGAGATCAGGTCGTATACCAGGGTGCATCGGGAAACCGGGATACAGTCAAAAACATTTCGATGACCCTCGATTCGATTTTCCGCATCGCTTCCATGACCAAACCGATCACCGCGGTGGCCGTCATGCAGCTCGTCGAAAGCGGACGCGTGAAAATGGATGAACCCGCTGCCACTTACCTCCCGGAACTTTCCCGCGTTCAGGTGCTTGCGGAGCTCGACTCCGCGAAGGGAAAGCCAAAATTCAGGCCTCCCCAAACCCCGCCCACTGTCCGGCAACTGCTTTCGCACACATCCGGCTTTGTCTACGAGTTTTTCGATCAAAAGCTGCACGACTATGCGGCCAGCGGAGCTGTCCCCCCACCCTCTCAGGGAGACGACGGCTTCCTCAAGGCGCCACTCATGTTTGATCCCGGATCGCGATGGGAATATGGAATCAGTTACGACTGGCTCGGCAAGCTGGTCGAGAAAATCAGCGGCCAGACTCTGGCGGACTATTTTCGTGAGCATATATTCGAGCCGCTGGGAATGAGCGATACGTTTTTCGATGTCCCTCCACAAAAGCAAGCGCGTGTTGTAGCCGTTCACGAGCGGCACGAAGATGGCGGCTTCAAGGAGTCCCCGCCCGAGCCCTTCGCACCCGTGCGATCTTTCTACGGTGGCGGCGGGCTGTACTCGACTGCAAGCGATTACCTAAAGTTCGAGCAGATGTTGCTCGGCGGCGGGAAACTCGGCAGCAAAAGGATTCTTCAATCCGAAACCATTCGGCAGATGAGTCGCAACCAGATTGGGGACTTGACGCTCGTGGAACTGAGAAGCTGGACACCTCAGTTCGCCAAAGATCCCATCCGCATCCCCGGTTCGCTTGATAAATTCGGCCTGGGATTTGCCATCAACACCAAGCCTGTCGAAGGCGGCCGTTCCGCCGGCTCGTTGGCGTGGGCCGGCATTTACAACACCTTTTTCTGGATTGACCCGCCTCAGAAAACGTGCGCGGTCATCATGATGCAAGTCCTTCCATTTAGCGATGATCGAGCGATCGCCGTGGCCGAGCGCTTTGAGCGCGCTGTTTACGCGCATCTCGCTCCAGACAGTCATTCCCGGTAGACGCAATTGATGCGGCAGTCCCGCTGCGCCACAATCTATTCATTTGTCAGCCGTGGGGCGACAAGAGCCAAAAAGATCACGCTGCCGGTCAGTAAGTCCTCTAGCGTCAGCCTCGAGAGATAAACGCGACCCTGGGAAGCACCTCTGGGAGAAATGCTGGAGTAGTATCAGACGGAACCTCTCGGGACAGACGATTCCTCCCCGCTTGATGCTGCGGACCGCGGAGATGATCTCCGCGGCAGATGCATCCGGCAAAAGGAAACCGAGAACCCCCGAACCTACCGCTTCCAGGAAACAGGCTGGGTCTTCCATCATCATCCCGAATACGATCACTCTCATTCGAGGGGTGAAATTCAAAATCTCGCGCAGCAACTCCATGGTCTTGACCTTATGGTTCACCGTGGTGCCAGGATTCACGAGCAATACGTCGCACCGCGTTCGAGCGATCTCCTTGGCCGTCAAATCGCAATCTCGACGCTGCCCAACGACGGATATGCCCGCGCTGCGAAATACACCGCACAGACTTTCACGCAGCGGCGCGCTCTCCGCCACCAAGAACACTCGCAGTGGATCAATATCGCGCGGAGGCATTTGGGGGGCTCCGGTTAGCCGAGGGCCCGGCTCCGAGCGGCCGCGAGACGGATCGAAGAGTGTGAGCGGGCGGCTTGGCGACGTGAACGATGCATAAAGCGATCTGAACTTGCCCTTGGCGCGATCGAGGAGAACCCTCAGGTATCGGCGATCCACACCAAATTCCCGACGCACGCTGCCCTTGTCTCTTTCTTCAACCGAGACTGGTCGAAGCAAGTCGCGGTCCCTTGAAAAGCCGGCAAATTCTTGCAGGGGCGCTCCTACTGGCTGGGCATGCTTCCCGCCTAATTTTGCGTTGGCGATTCGCTTTGCCTCAACACGAACACATTCCTCATCGTCATACTCAAAAATACAAGAGACTTCATCGCCCGACGGCAGCGAAACCTTCCAAGCTTCCGTCTTGGGTCCGTCGTATGTCGGCAGATAGGTCGCGATGACCACTTCTCCTGCCGCGTCGCGTCCCACGATTTCGACCTTCGACGTACCTCCTTCAAAATCGAGCCGGCACCCTGACTCCGCCTCGATTACGCACCGCTTGACGCCATCGATGCGAATCGACAGCCACTCCGGGGCGACACGCTGTCGCCTTTCCGCCTCGCTGTCGATGAATTCCTGAAGCTCAGCCAGAAAATCCACATCCGTCGAGGGCAACCCGAACGTTATCAGCGTAGTCGGCTTGTGGTAGTTATCGGGCATAGCATTTTCTTACTGCCGGTCTCTTAGGTACCGCCGCGAAATTCAATCGTCTAATGGACTCCTCGAGAGGCCTTAGGCCGGCCGGCGCCAGGAGCCGGTTCAGATCTGCTGGGCTAAAAAGTATGGCCATGCGGTCAACTTCAATGCGCTCATCGCCCCGGGGGTCGTCGTCATCGTACGGAATCAAGGTACTCCCCTGATAGTGTTCCGGCACACTCACTCTGCCAAAAGGCCGAAAGACTTCCAGGCAATCCTTGACTGTGCGAACTTGCCAGTCCGAGCGGGAATAAACCGGAAAACGATGCGCGATGAATAGATTCTCGGGGTGTACTCCGAAACGCTCACCGATGAATTTCAACAACTTACCGCGATTCCGGCTACACTGCCACTTCTCCTTGTCAATCGAGCGATTGGGAGCAACAAAGGGATACACAAGATTCAATGCCGTGGTTGGGTAGTTGCAAAGGACCTGAAAGACAGCCACAGCCGCCCAGAAGGAGTTCCTGCTCAGCGAAAGCAATATCAGGTGCTTGACCAGGCGTTTGATGAAGTCCGCCTCAGTTAGCCGGTAGCCATTACTTTCCTGATCCTTTTCTGCGTCGCTGAGTTCGGTCATCACGCAATGGTCGAAGGTTTGGTCGGCATCTAGGTATGCGCGATTGCAAGCTCGGTGTTCTCCGTCATATTCCAAGGCTCTCTTGATGTTTGCTTCTCGGCTCTTTGTGGTGCCCGGGACGCTGGCGGCCGCTCGGAAAGCCACTTGCCGCGCAGTCTCAATATAGGCGTCGCCCAGAATGTAAGTCGCTCGATCACGAGCGGCAAGAATCCTTTTGCTATCTATGCCCCCGAAGGAGGGGGGAGCTAGCTCACAAACCATGAGTGTTTCTCCGCGTCTGATGGTCCTCGTTAACAAGAAGATCCCCCGGACGGACGCGACCGAGTCTAGCGCAAGAGAGGATATCTGGAGTTGGCATTTTTCTGATGCAACCCGGGCTGCGTAAAGACGCGCATCAAGTCCGAGAGTTGTCATTTTTCCTCTCCTTTTTCCTGTGAAATTTTTGGGGAAGAAGGACAACTCGAGGGCGGTTTTGATTTGGTAAAAATCATCTCGGTACGGAATCACAGTTGAGCGAGGCACAACAAACATGTGGACCCTTCAGGAAGAGTTCTCACACTTTGAAATCGGCCGGTCTTCGCAATTCCGGAATCTCACTCTGTTTCCATTGGTGCGTCGGAACACGCCCGCGCCACCCCTGGATTACCTGCTTTTGGAGGATGGGATCGCCCAGGGGAAAGTGCGAGTGACCGAACTTCACAGCGGCGGATCCGTCCCGGAGCTTCGTCTTGAAAACACCGCGGACCTCCCGGTTCTTCTTGTCGACGGAGAAGAACTTGTCGGGGCGAAACAGAATCGCGTTCTGAACTTGACGATACTCGCGCCGGCACAGCGCACCACGGTGATTCCCGTGTCTTGCGTGGAGGCTGGACGCTGGGGCATGTCGACCGCGGACCTGAAGACAGCCGACTACTTGATGTATGCGCTCGGACGAGGCGAGCGGCTGGCGCAAGTCACGAGGTCGATGGGTTCGAATGGGACACGCAATTCGGACCAGGGAGCGGTCTGGAGAAATATTGCTGCGAAAGCGACGCGTCTCAAGGCTTCGTCCCCAACCGGGGCGATGTCCGCCATCTTCGAGAACCATGCAAGTTCACTCGAGGAGTTCGCTCGGGCATTTAGCTGGCAAGAGGGTCAATGTGGCGTAGCGTTCGCTATCGGCGGTCGAATTCTTGGTTTGGACATCTTCGATCACGCGGAGACCATGCGCCGGTTCTTTCAAAAACTAGTGCGGAGCTATGCCTTGGACGCATTGGATCGAGACCCGACCGCGCACGAACCCGCAACCATCGAAGCCGTATGCCCACTGGTCACGCAAATCGGAGCGGCCGAGAGTTTCGCGGAGCAGGCCACCGGGCTCGGGAAGGATGTGCGGTTCGACGGGCCGGAGATTTCCGGCGCCGCTCTCTGGGCCCAGGAGCGATATGTGCACGTGTGCGCTTTCGTGAAAAACAGCAAAAGCTCCTGCGCTCCCGGTTTTTGGACGCGCATGGCTCGGCCGAGTCACCGCCGCATGTTTTGAGTGACACGAGGCCGCACTCGACGGCGCACGCAACCGCTATAACCATCTGGCGCACGGTGCGATAATGTGGGCCCGATGCTCAACCGCCGCAACTTCCTGAAGACCGGCGCAGCCACGCTTCCGTTGGCGGCCGCGATCGAGGCACTCCATCCAAGCGCTCGGCCCTCGGTTCGAACCATCGCCGAGGTAGCCGCAGGCGGAGCCACTCCGAGACTCATTCCGCTCCCGCCGCGCCTTTCTCCGATTGACCCGGCTACCTTGCCGTGGCAGGAGAACATTCGCCGCGTCGGCCAAAGCAACATGACCGAGCACGACCCCGCGGTCATGAACATCGAGGAATGGGCCGACTTCTGGCATTCCGCCAAAACGGATATCCTATTCGTCAGCGTCACCGGCATTCTCGCTTTTTATCCTTCCAAGGTGAAATTCCACCGGCCGGGAAAGTTCCTGAATGGCCGCGATTTTTTTGGGGAATGTGTTGCCGCGGCCAAAAAGCGAGGCATGCGCTGCGTCGCCCGCATGAGTCCAGACCTCAACTGGGGCGATGCGCTCGAGGCCCATCCGGAGTGGGCCATGCGCGATCCAGACGGCTCCGTGCAGTTCAGTCGGGAAGATCCGCGATTGTTCAAAACCTGCATGTTCTCAACCTACATGGATGATTACGTTCCCGCCATCATCAGGGAGGTGAGCTCACTTTACGACGTTGATTGCTTCTACACCAATGGGTGGCCGCCGATCGGAAGCCTGCCCAAGTGCCATTGCGCCATTTGCAGCAAACTGCCGCCCTCCGACACACCGGCTTTCTGGAAGGTGTTCAATGAGCGTGTGCTCGCGCTGTGGCACCAATACGATTCCATCGCTAAAGAGAAAAAACGGGATAGCTTCTACTTCGCAAACCTTGGCGGCAATCTACGCTGCGGCCCGAATCTGGATCGGCTCGGCAAAACCGCGCTGTGGTTCCAGGCCGACAACCAGGGCCGGACCTACGACGATCCGGCGGTTTGGGGATGCGCGTTGCAGGGCCGCGTGTGCAATGCGGTGATGGACGGGAAGTTCTCGGCCAATGTCAGCGCCGCTTACTCGACAGGCATCGTGCGCTGGCGAAATGCCACCAAAAATCCCGCCGAAGCGAGCATGTGGCTGAACCAGACCCTGGCTAGCGGAATGGCGCTCTATTACCACTTCATCGGCTCGGAAGCGGGTCTTGGAGAGGATCGCCGCTGGCAGAAACTGGGGGCAGATTATTTTCAGTGGGCCGCAAGGCACGATGCGCATCTCAAGCCTCGGCGGTCCATCGCCAATATTGGCGTCGTCATGGGCCAGAGCACCCAGCTTCTATATCCAGGCCCCGCCGTCGCGCACTCGCGCGACTACATGCGCGAGACCACCCACGGCGTGTATGAGGCCTTGCTCAGCGGCCGCTTTGCCTTCGACTTCGTACACGAAGACCGACTCGAGCTCGAGAGGGTCAGCAAGTACCGCGCACTGTTGTTGCCCAACATCGCCATGTTGAGCGACCGGCAATGCGATCAAATTCGTGCTTATGCACATTCCGGCGGCTCGGTTATGGCGAGCTTCGAAACCAGCCTTTACGACGAGAATCTCAAACAGCGCGCGGACTTCGGCCTCGCAGACCTGCTGGGCATTGGCAGGGCGGGAGACGTGATTGGCACCAATGGCAATGCGTGCTACGGCCGCATCGAACGCAGCCACCCGGTTCTTGCCGGTTTTGCGAACACCAACTGGTTGCCCTGTGGGCAGAACCGGCTGCCTTTGAGACCGGTCGAAGCCCCCGTACTGACGGTCGTTCCGGGTTTCGTCGAGTATCCGCCGGAATTGGCATACCCGCCGGTTCCGCATACCGATGAGCCAGCCCTGGTGCTGCGCGAAACGGGCCCGAGCCGTTTCGCCTACTTTCCCGCAGACATCGAGCGCACCTTTTGGCTCACCGGACACGGCGATCTGCTTCGCCTTCTGCACAATACCATCCGCTGGATCACTCGGGATGAACGCGTTGTCGATGTCGAGGGTGATGGACTCCTCGAGATGTTCGCGTGGGAGACGACCCCAGGTTACGCTGTGCACCTCCTGAATTACACCAACCCGAATGCGCACCATGGCTGGCTCGACGCAACCTACCCGCTGACCGCGCAGACCGTCAGCATGCAGCTGGCGGCCGGAGCAAAAGTCAAGGCCGTCGAACTGCTGCGCGCTGAGACGAGCGTACCTTTCCGGCTCGAGGACCAGGTGCTGCGCTTCACCATTCCTCGTCTGGAAGACTACGAGGTTGCGGCCATTACTCTCGGTTAAATCGGTGGTTGCGGGCCCGCGTCTGAAAGACCCTGCGAGGTTTTGCTCCGATGCTCATTTTTCCGGAGCAGCGCAGACAAAATTCGACGCATCGTTTGTATCGCCACTTCCTTTGTATTTCGCTTGTTGCGGATAAGCGCAAAGCGGACGCGTCTCGACCACTTTTGCGGCCGGGCCTGGTCCGTCCAGTCTGGAAGCGATGACCGAAGTGGGAGCCGAGCCTTTTTCGACCCATTGCTCCAACGCCACGTACATGTTGTGGTGCGGATCGTCTTGCGGACTCGATCCGAACTGGCCAAACGTGTCGGTCCCCGGGCCGCCGAAGCAGTGCTGCATTCCCGGAACCATATAGAGCCGCAGGAAAGAATCCGTCTCGGCGGGGCCCATGGTTTCGCGGACGCTTTCGTAATAGTTGATGGAATTGAGAGCGGAAATGGCGGCGTCGTTCCAACCGTGGTAGATGATGAGCTTACCGCCGTGTGAGGCGAAGGCTTTCATGTTGGGGTTGGTGGAGTTCAGAACGCTCGCGAATTTCTTGTCGGAGGCCGCGACCGCGTCGTCGAGTTTCGAGGTTTTGTAGTTCCAGTTCGCGTCATTGTAGACCATGTCCGAAAAATAGCCGTTCCCGAAGGCAAACAGCAGGCTCTGGCCGGGACCCTCGCCGGTAATCCAGAGCGGCCAGCCGCCGCGCCCTTCTTCGCCACCGGGCACGAAGCCAGGGAAGACTTGGCGACCCTTGGAGTCGCGCGCGCCCTGGTAGAGTTTTTCGAGCGCGGTCGCTTGCGCCTTCGTGAGGCACGAATCGGAATCACCTTCCTTGCACAGCAGCGTCGAGGGTTTGAACTGGCATTTGCGCGGATCGTTAAGCACGGCGTCTTTCACGCCGTCCGAGGCGTCGCAGGCATCGTTGACGGCTTGGGCGATCGCGGGAATTTTGCTCGAGGGAATGTAGCTCGAGGGATCGAGCGTGGTGACCTGCGCGTTCCAAATGGCGCTCGCGAGCAAGTGTGTCCAGTAATTCGCGGGAGCGCCGGCGAGGATGCCGTCGTAGTCCTCGGGGAAGCGCTGCGCCTCCATCAGGGCCTGGCGGCCGCCGTTCGAGCAGCTCGAGAAGTAGGCGTGCCGCGGCGCGTCGCCGTAGAAGGCTTTCACGGTAGCTTTACCGACGACGGTCATTTCGTGAATAGCGCGGTAGGCGAAGTCCGTGATTTTTTCGGGATGGCCGAGAGCCCAGCGCGCGTCCGTGCCGGAAGCGGCGTGGCCGGTGTCGGTCGCCGCAGCGGCGTAGCCCTGCGAAATCGACTGACTGAGCGAGCGATAGTCAATTTCGCCAGCGAAGCCGCCGTTGCCCTGGCCGCGGAATTTGCCGTTCCAGCCGCTTGCGGGCAACCAGACTTCGATCTTGATATCCGAATCGGCGGAAGGCGTGGCTACGGCCTTGACCCGGCAAAAGGCAGGAAGCTGTGTGTAGAAGTTGACAGACGGCGGCGTCATGTTCGCGGGCGGGGTGAAAGCGCCCGCGGCGACCTTCTCCGCCGAGGTGATTTTTGTGTTGGGCAAATTGAGTTGCGCCAATTGCTCGCAGGATGGTCCCGCGGCATGCGCACGCGGAACACACGCTATGCACGCCAGACCGATTGCCAAACCTGTGACCACATCGCATTTGTTCACGCTACGTCTCCTTTTTCGCACTCCGGTACTGGGCAGGATGAACCGTCTGTTGAGGGACATCCTAGCCGAAAGTGATGCTGCGTTGGAACCGGGAAGTGGGCGAAGCCCGGTACGGGTACGTGGAGATGAACCCCCAAAGCGGAGACAGGTTTTCGTACCAGGCCAAGGCAATCAAAAAGGAACGATGCGCTATTCGTAGCGCAGAGCCTTCAGAGGATCGAGCCTGGAGGCCCGAAAGGCCGGCATAAAACTGGCGAAAGCGGCTACAGAGGTAAGAGTGAGAACGGCCAGAACCAACGTCATCGGGTCGCGCGGCTTCAATCCATAGAGGAAAGATTTGGCGGCTTGCGCCGAGGCCAGCGCCAGGGCCGTGCCGATCGCCAGGCCTACCAGAGTCAGCACACCCGCCTCCCTCAGAATCATCCCAATAACATCGGTGCGCTTGGCGCCGATGGCCATGCGAATGCCAATTTCCTTGGTGCGCTGGACCACCATGTAGGAAATTACCCCATACAATCCA
>Ga0306922_10001293_pt1 | contig 22297 bp, 21 predicted proteins | sample sta12Cox44000082_FD_203758 | JGI IMG/M metagenome (GOLD analysis project Ga0306922, IMG submission 203758) | Lab enrichment of tropical soil microbial communities from Luquillo Experimental Forest, Puerto Rico - statoxic.12C.oxic.44.000.082 (v2)... | ecosystem: Environmental > Terrestrial >... | reverse complement strand
ACATGGATGCGGCGGTAAGGCACTGCACAAAGGGTGCTGGAATCTGGGAATGGGCCAGCAGCGATCGGGACAGTGAGCCCGACCTGGTGATGGCAAGCTGCGGTGACATCGCAACAATGGAGGCTCTCGCCGCGACCGCCTTGCTGCGGGAGCATTTTCCGGACCTCAAAGTGCGGTTTGTCAATGTCGTGGACCTGTTCCGGCTCGTCCCCGAAACCGAGCACCCGCACGGGTTTTCAGACCGTGAGTTCGACGCTCTGTTCACACCCAATAAACCCGTCATCTTCAACTTCCATGCGTATCCGTGGTTGATCCACCGGCTCACTTATCGGCGGACCAACCACGACAACATCCATGTCCGGGGCTACAAGGAAAAGGGCAATATCAATACGCCAATGGAACTGGCCATCCAGAACCAGGTCGACCGTTTTACGCTGGCGATGGACGCGATCGACCGGGTTCCGTCGCTGAGAGTGCGTGGGTCACATGCGCGCGAGGCGTTGAAGAACCGGCAGATCGATTGCCGCCACTACGCCTATACGGAAGGGATCGACCCGCCCGACATTGTCAACTGGAAATGGCCGCTCTGATTGGCCTTCAGGCGGCGCTGACGATTTGCTGGGCGTCGGCCAGGATCGCTTCGAGGTGTTGCTCGTCCTTGAAGCTCTCGGCGTAGATCTTGTAGACCGCTTCGGTACCTGACGGCCGGGCGGCAAACCAGCCGCTCCGGCTGACGACTTTCAGTCCGCCGAATGGGGCGCCGTTCCCTGGGGCTTGGGTCAGCTTTGCGGTGATCGGTTCACCGGCGAGGTTCGGGGCTTTCACCGCCTCCGGCGCCAATTGTTCAAGCCTCGCCTTTTCCTCCGGTGTCGCCGGCGCGTCAACGCGCGTGTAATAGGCGGTCCCGAACTCCGCGGTCAGGCTCTCATAGTGTTCACTGGGATCCTTGCCGGTGCGCGCAGTAATTTCCGCAGCCAGAAGATCCATGATCGGCCCGTCCTTGTCCGTTGTCCACACCGAGCCGTCGCGGCGCAGAAAGCTGGCGCCTGCGCTCTCCTCGCCGCCAAAGCAGTAGGAGCCGTCAAACAAGCCAGGCGCAAACCACTTGAACCCGACCGGCACCTCCGACAGGCGGCGTCCTATCTTCTGCACAACCTTGTCGATCATGCTGCTGCTGACCAAGGTCTTGCCCACGGCGGCATGCGCCGGCCAATCGGGCCGGTGCGTCAACAGGTACCAGATGGCGACGGCCAAATAGTAATTGGGGTTCATGAGCCCCCCCGTCGGCGTGACGATGCCGTGCCGGTCGGAGTCCGGATCGTTGGCAAACGCAACTCGGTATTGGTCTTTGAGAGCGACCAGCCGGGCCATCGCGTAGGGGCTCGAGCAGTCCATGCGGATGGCGCCGTCATGGTCGACCGTCATGAATGAGAAAGTCGGATCGACCTGCGGATTGACGACAGCGATGTCCAACCCATAGGTCCGGTTGATCGGCTCCCAGTAGTGGACTGCCGCACCGCCAAGCGGATCGACACCGAGCTTGAGCCTCGCGCCACGAATAGCATCCATGTCGACGACATTGCGCAGATCGTCGACATAAGGATGCATGAAGTCTTGCTGATGCGTTGTGTCTGCACTGATCGCGCCCTGTGGGGTCACCCGCTTCACGCTGGAATTGCCCTGCCGCAGAAGCTCATTGGCCCGATGCTCGATCCACTCGGTCACGTCCGTCTCGGCGGGGCCGCCATTGGGCGGATTGTATTTGAACCCGCCATCTTCGGGAGGGTTGTGCGATGGGGTGATGACAATGCCGTCGGCGAGACTGCTGCTGCGCGAGCGGTTATGAACCAGTATGGCATGGGAGATGACGGGTGTCGGCGTGAAACCGTCGCCCTGTTGGATCACTGTCTCGATGTTGTTGGCCGCAAGGACCTCGAGGGCGCTGCGTTGCGCCGGCCCCGAAAGCGCGTGTGTGTCCTTTCCCATGTAGAGCGGGCCGCTGGTGCCGTGGGCTGTCCGATAGTCGCAGATCGCCTGCGTGATCGCGAGAATGTGCGCCTCGGTAAACGACCCATGCAGCGGTGAACCGCGATGCCCGCTGGTGCCGAAGCTGACCAGTTGGTTCGCGTCGTCGAGGTCAGGGCGACGCGCGAAATATTCGCGCTCAAGCCGAGACGGGTCGATCAGCAATTCCTTGGGCGCCGGCTTGCCGGCCAGCGGTGATATGGTCATCGGCCAGTCCTCCTTAGGGTATAGGGCAGGGCTTGGCGTTCCAGATCTCGGAGGCATATTGGGCGATTGTGCGGTCGCTCGAGAATTTGCCCGAGCCCGCCACATTCAGTATTGCCTTGCGCGCCCACTCATGCTCGTGGGTGTACAACTCGGTCAGCTTGTGATCGGCCTCGAGATAGGAATGGAGGTCCGCCAGATGCATGTAGTGGTCGCCTCCGCCCAGCAGCACATCGTGCAATGGAGCAAAAATCCCGGGTTCGTGGCGGCTGAAATAGTCGGTAGAGATCAAGTCCAATGCAGCGCGGGCTTCCGGGTCGTGGTCGTAATGCCATTGCGGGTTGTACCAGCCACGGCTGCCTTCGACTTCGTCCGCGGTCAGTCCAAACAGGAAGAAATTGTCTTCGGCGGCCTCTTCCGCCATCTCGATCGTTGCGCCATCTCGGGTGCCGAGCGTCAAGGCTCCGTTCAGCATAAATTTCATGTTGCTGGTGCCGCTCGCTTCGTACCCGGCGGTTGAGATCTGGTTCGAAACATCGGCGGCCGGGATCAGCCGCTCGGCCAGTGACACGCAATATTCCGGCAGAAATACGACTTTCACCACTCCTCGCGCCACCGGATCACCGTCGATCGTACCAGCAAGGTTATTGATGAATTTGATGATCAGCTTGGCGAGCCGATATGCCGGCGCCGCCTTGCCGGCAAAGAAAAAAGTGCGCGGCATGATCTCAAGATCCGGGTTTGCTCGCAGTCGATTGTACAGAACAATAATGCGCAGCGCGTTCAGCAGCTGCCGTTTGTATTCGTGAATGCGCTTGACCTGGCAATCGAAAATCGTCTCGGGGTCGACCGTCTCGCCGCAGCTGGTCTTCACCCAATCGACAAATCGCAGTTTGGCCGCCCGCTTGGCCTCGAGGAAGACTTCACGGAAGGCCGTGTCGTCAGCCAAGGGATGGAGCTTCTTTAGTTCATCGAGGTTGGTCACCCACGCGTCCCCAATCGCATCGGTGATCGCGCGGGCGAGGACAGGGTTGGCCAACAGCAGCCAGCGGCGTGGCGTGATCCCATTAGTTTTGTTGTTGAAACGCTCGGGAAACAATTCAGCGAAATCTTTGACCGTCAGCTTGCGCAGCAAGGCTGAATGGATGGCAGCCACGCCATTGGTGCTGTGCGAGCCGACGATCGCCATATTCGCCATGCGGACTTTGCGTTCGGCGCCCTCTTCGATCAGGCTCATGCGCGCGACACGGGGTTCGTCGCTGGGCCACCGCGTCCGAACGGTATCGAGAAAGCGGCGGTTGATCTCGAAAATGATCTCCAGCTGCCTCGGCAATAATTTCTCGAAATAGCTGAGAGGCCATCTTTCGAGGGCTTCGGGCAGCAAGGTGTGATTGGTGTAGCCCAGGGTCTTTTGCGTGATGTCCCAAGCTTCGTCCCACTCGAGATGCGCATCATCGAGCAGAATGCGCATCAGCTCCGGAACCGCCAGGGTCGGATGCGTATCGTTGAGCTGCACCGCGACCTTGTCGGGAAACAGATGCCAATTCCCATTCCGGTGGTGGAAACGACGAACGAGGTCGGCCAGCGAGCAAGCAACGAGAAAGTATTCTTGAAAGAAACGCAATTCCTGCCCGACCGCAGTGCTGTCGTCGGGATAGAGCACCCGCGTCAACGACTCCGCCGCGAGAGTTCCAGAAAGCGCGCCGACAAAATCGCCGCTGCTGAACTCCTGAAAATCGAAAAAGTCGGGCGATGCGGCAGACCACAATCGCAGTGTGTTGATGGTTTTACCGCTATAGCCGACTGCCGGGCGGTCAAAGGGAATGCCGATCAATGTCGAGGGGCGGCCGGGGGTAATCTCCAGGCTGCCGTGGTGCGTATCTACGGAGGAGAGGAGTTTGATTTCGACCGCTTCCTTCAGGCGCGGAACCTCCCACGGGTCGCGCTGGCGCAACCAGTTGTCTGGCTGCTCGCGTTGCCAGCCATCCTCGATTGTCTGTCGGAACATGCCGTATTCGTAGCGCAGGCCGTAGCCCATCGCCGGCAATTCCATCGTCGCCATCGAGTCGAGAAAACACGCGGCGAGGCGGCCCAATCCACCGTTTCCGAGGCCCGCATCCGGTTCTTGCTCGAGCAGACCGAACCAGTCGAGATCCCTCTGTTGCGCTGCGTGGCTCACATACGGGTCGAGGAGCAAATTGGTGATGTTGTTGGTCAGCGAGCGTCCTATCAGAAACTCCATCGACAAATAGTAGATGCGCTTGGGATTCAGCCGGTTATAGGTGCGCTCTGTCCTGACCCAGCGTTGCGAGAGGACGTCCCTGACCGACCGGGCGACAGCCTCGAAGCGTTCGCGGCCGCCGGCTGCCAGCGGATCGACGACCTCGTCGAATAGTAGATGCCTCTCGTAGAGCGCATCGCTGTGGCCGGAAAACCGGATAGGCCCGCAGCCGTACTGCTCAAGAAGATCGCGCACCTTGGGTTCCGCCATCGCCGGCTGTTTGGCTTCGTCCATCGCCTACCCCCGATCTATCGTGAGACCGATCGAATGATCTTAATTTGGCATGGTGACGCTTACATGACTCGCCCGCGCTCGGACGCCAGATTAGCCGCGACGCCCGAGCGCTTGACGAAAAGCCTGGGGGACGGTGATGTTCGGCGCGGTAGCACAGCGATCCATCACTTTTTTTACATTGCCGTCGATCTGGCTCACGTCGATTACACGGATCCCGGCTTTTGCCGCAAGGTACCCGTAGTAGAACATCGCGGCCGCTGCCCGGTCGTCATCCGCAGCGCCGAGCAGGTCCGAGCACCGCACCCGCTCGACATCCCATCGTCCCGGTGCGACCTGCGCCTCGGATGTGGCCGGCTGCGGCGCCGGTGCAGCCTCCGGTGGCGGCGCAGCGGGCGCAGGCGGCGCCGCGGCCTGCTGGGTAGCAGGCGGTTGGGCGCACGCTGTAAGGCAGCACGCCAAAAATAGGGCGCTGAGTTCTTTTTTCATTGTTATCCCTCTTTTCTTCGCCTTGGCAGCGACACCGCGACGGTTCTCGGCCAACGCGGCCGTTGACCTCAGTAGCAGTAGCCCGCGTTGCGCGCCGAACCCCGCCGTACGGCGCCGCGGAGAGCGCCGAATCCCGCTCCGATTGCAGCACCGCGTCCGGCATTGCCTGAGATCGCGCCGATAAGGGCGCCTCCAGCCGCGCCCCGTCCCGCACCCTGTAAAGGACCGGGTGTCACGGCCGCGCACGGCGGACGATAACCCGGCGGGGGGCCGTAGTAGGACTGTGCATGGGCAACCATCGAGATGCTGATGAACATCAGAGTGGCGGCGCCCAGAAAAACGATCCGGAGTAGCGACATTTCGGAGTACCTCAGGTCATCAGAAGAGCGCGCCCCGCAGATTAGCGGCGACGGCCCGCGAGTTCCAGCGTCACGAGGCGAGCGACGGTGACGGCGAGATAAAACTGGCCGAGAACTGACTCGAGGTTCGCGAGGCTGCGGGCAAATGGGTCGATCGGGACGATGTCGCCATAGCCGGTCGTAGTCAAGGTTGTGAGGTTGAAATCCGGAATTGTTGCCATCTCGTTCATTTCGCCCGTCGGAGGAGCGAAATTGGCGAAGGCGGCGGGTAGTATTGCGCATACAGGGTACTGGCAAAAGCGGCCGGTAGTGTCTCAGTTTAATTGATACACTACCCAACAAACTGAGACACTACCCAACGGCCGCCGGTCCTGCGGTCATCCGCTCGGACGACGCGGCACCCTGCCGGGCATAACGATCCCTTCATGGCCGATTCAGTCCCGTGGCTCTAGCGTCGAGACTTTCATGCTGTTCCCAGGCACGCACGCCGTCCGTCACACGTTCGTAGAAGTTGGCCGACCCGACGACGGCCTCGATGCCCCCGAGTCGCATCCGTTCTCGTACTTGGTCGCGCACACGGGCGAAGGCGAAGGCGATGCCCTGGCTCTGCAACTCCTTGATGCAATTGAGCAGCTCGTCGCAGGCGCTGGTGTCGATGAAGTTCACCGAGTCAGCGTCCAATAACACCTCCTTCGCCGGAGGGTGGCTCACCGCCAGCGCAGCTTTCAACGCCTCACTGAAGTGACCAATGCTCGCATAGAATAGGTCGCCACCGGGGCGCCAAATCAGCAACCCGGGAAACGTGAGCGCCTCGGGATGAAGCCGGATGTCGCGATAGGCCTCCATCCCCGGCAACTGGCCGAGCACCGCACCTTGCGGGTGGCTGGTTCGATAGGTCAACATTAGCAGCGAGAGCGCCACGCCAAGGGCGATGCCCTGTAGGACGCCCAGCGTCAACTCTCCGGCAATGACGACCGCGACAATGGCAAACTCCCAACGGCTGCGGGCGAGCAGCTCGTTCAAATAGCTGGGCTTGGAGAGGTGGAGCATTGCTGCGATCACGATGGCGGCCAGCGCCGGGTGCGGCATGCCTTGGAACAATGGTGTCAACAGAACCAGCGTCAGAAAGCAAAAGATCGCCGCGACAAGATTGGCGAGTTGGGTGTGGGCGCCAGCAGCCATCGCCACGGAGGTTTTGGACAGGCTTCCGACGACCAGAAAACCACCGAAGACGCCACTCAGGATATTGGCAGGCCCGTGTGCAACGAGCTCCTGGTTCGGATCGATGTCGCCGCCCGTCTGCATCGCCGCCGCCTTTGCCCCGCCGAGCGCCTCCGCGTAGCCGACGAGCACGATGGCAAGCGCACCTGGCGCCAGGTCCCCGAGCATCGAAGGGTTGAGATCGGGCAGGGCGAAGTGAGGCAGTCCGGAGGGAAGATCACCGACCACGCTTATACCGGCGGTTGTGCCACCGAGCAGGCCAACGAGGATGGTGGCGACGATCGCGACCACCAGAGCCGCAGGTACGCGAGGCGCCAAGTGGCGCAGCAATACCATTCCCGCCAGGCTCAGCAAACCGGTCAGCACCGGAGCAAGCGGAGCGTCCAGCAAATGCTGCAACACGAACCACAGTTTGGCGAAGAAGTTGCCCGACGTGCCTTCAATCCCCAGCAGATGTGGCAGCTGGCCGATGATCGTGACGCATACGAGGCCCTCGATAAATCCTCGCATCACTGGTGTGGGGATGAAGGCAGCCACCCAGCCCATGCGCAGCGCGCCGAACAGCAGGAAGAAGATGCCGATCAGAACTGCGAGGGTCGAAGTGAGCGTATTGAAATCCGCGGTTCCCTGCGTCGCGATGGCGCCTACGGTCAGCGCAGAAATCAGCCCGGTCGCAGTGTCCGGGCCGACGACCAGCAGGCGTGATGTACCGAGCAACGCGTAGGCGAACAGCGGCGGGACGAGGGTGTAGAGTCCCATGATCGGTGGGACCCCGACGATGCCTGCATAAGCCATGCCCTCCGGCACCATCACCGCCCAGACCGCGAGGCCAGCCAGGATGTCGGGCAGCAACCAGTCGCGCCGATAACCCGGAAGCCATCCGACGATCGGCAACAGTCGCTGTACGACAGAGGGAGCGCGAGCCGAGATAACCATTCACGATATGTGAGCTTGATGGGCTTCTCTGGTCGAACAGGGATAACGGTCTTGTGGCTGGCGCCAGATCATCGGCGCCGGTCTTCCATTTCCAAGGTCACGAGGCGGGCAATCGTGATGGCGAGGTAGAATGGCCCGATAACGGCCTCCAGATTGGCGAGGCTGCGCGCGAACGGGTCGACTGGCACGATGTCGCCGTAGCCGGTTGTCGTCAGTGTTGTGAGACTGAAATACAGCATTGTAGCCAACTCGCGCAGGTCGTCCGCCGCGGCTGCAGGGATCGCGAACGCGGCGGGGTTCAGTTCCCAGATCAGGCTGAAGGCTGCGGCAAAGATCGTCGCCGCATTCAAATATACAACGACCGCGCCTTGCAGGCGCTGGAGTGTGATACGGCCGGGGGCGTAGACTGCGTGCGCGACCACCCAGGTCAGGGCCGAAAAGGTGAGAATGTCGCCGCAGCGCTGGAGCACCCTCGCAGCGACCGGTGGCCACTCCGACCCGAGCGAGATGCCGGCCAGCATGGCTGCCAGCCCCAGTAATATCGCTGCGATCGCGCCGCGTCTGTGGGACAGCAAGCCGACGATCACGACCACCACCAGCATCATCGTCTGGATGATCGGTTTGGCTATCTGGATTCCCGCTGCTGCTACCGGTGCAGCAACGAAGATCAGGCAGGCTTCGAGAACGAGCAGGACGGTCAGAGCCGGATCGCGGATCCGGTCCTGCCAGACATGAAGCGACCTTGGTCGGTCAATGACGGCGACGGGATGGCGTTGAGCCCCGTGCACTGTAACGGGCCCTCTTAGGCCCGCGCCCTTAGAACACCTCGGGAATGAGCCTGAAAGGGTAGTCCGGATCCTTGTAGTCTCCGCGATGCTGCCGTTTCGGCAGGTCCACTTTCGCGCGCGGCGGCTCCTCGTACGGGACCTTGCTCAGGATGTGGGTGAGGACATTGAGCCGGGCCCGCCTCTTATTGTCGGAATGGACGACATACCACGGTGCCCATGAGGTGTCGGAGGCGAGGAACATCTCGTCACGGGCTCGCGAGTAGTCGTACCAGCGCGAATAGGATTTGAGATCCATGTCGGATAGCTTCCAGATCTTGCGACCGTCATCGATGCGTCCCTCCAGCCGCCTCGTCTGCTCCTCGGGACTGACTTCCAGCCAATATTTCAGCAAGATAATCCCGGATTCGACGACGACCTTCTCGAACGCAGGCACCATCTCTAAGAAGTGCTTGGCGTCCTCCGCGGTGCAAAAGCCCATCACCCGCTCGACGCCGGCGCGATTATACCAGCTGCGGTCAAAGATCATGATCTCCCCGGCCGCGGGGAGATGTGGAATATAGCGTTGGGCGTACATCTGCGATTTTTCGCGCTCTGTCGGCGCGGGAAGCGCCACCACCCGAAAGATGCGTGGGCTGACTCGCTCCGTCATCGCTTTGATCGTGCCGCCCTTGCCGGCTCCGTCGCGCCCCTCGAACAGGATGCAGACCTTTAGGCCCTTGTGCACCACCCACTGCTGGAGTTTGACGAACTCGACATGCAACCGCGCGAGTTCTCGCTCGTACTCCTTCCGCTTCAGCTTGCCGTCGGGGGCAACATCGTCCTTCTTTGCGTCGGGCGTCGGTGCGCTCATTACATCCTCCCCTCGCTGCCGTTTCCTCAAAGACAGCGATACGAACCCGATCGATGATACAAGTTAAGGTTCCTTAAGCGCTAGGGTCGGAGGCGGCTCAAGCCACGCTGAGCAGTGATCGGGTTGGCGTTGAGGCTGCTCACGACCTTGACACTGCGCTTTTGCGGAGAGCCGTGGTTGGATCAGCGAGCACTGGTTACAGGTCTCGATCGGGACGAGCAACGGTCGGTGTTCCTATCATCCGTAATGATCTCGGCCCGTAAGCACCCCAGGTTTGGCTCATCGCGAGACGACTGGTATCTTGAACGCGAGCCAACAACGAATATTGATCCTCATGCCCCACTCATACGACACTCCACCTGCGGTTCTCGACCACCCGCTCGAAGTGGGTCCCGAAGACTGGCAAGGCCCTGCATTCTACCAGCTTATGACGGCACTCGTCGTGCCGCGGCCGATCGGCTGGATTTCGACGATCTCGGCCAGCGGTGTGCCGAACATCGCACCCTATTCCTACTTCAACCTGATGGGCAGCGATCCGCCTTATGTCGCGTTCGGCTCAACCGGCGTGAAAGACAGCCTCACCAATCTCCGCGAGGTGCCGCAATTCGTCGCCAACATTGTGACGATGGATTTGCTGGAGAGAATGAATTTCACCTCTGGTGATTTCCCTCGTGATGAAGATGAGTTTACCTGGGCTGGGCTGACCCAAGTCGCTGCGGAGAAGGTTCGGCCGTTTCGCGTCGGTGAAGCCAAGGCGCATCTCGAATGCGAGGTGATGCAGATCGTGACCGACCGCAACACCAATATCGTGTTGGGTCGCGTTGTGCATGCGCATGTCGACCCATCTGTGTGGAAGAACGGACGGGTCGATCCAAAGCTCCTCGATCCGGTGTGCCGGCTGGCGGGGTCGGGTTACGCCTCCCTGGGTGGGTTGGTCAGCGTGGCGCGTCCTCAATGGCGGAATATCGAGGGCACAGTTGGGCAGGAGGCAATGCCGCGTGCAGAACAGCGATAGAATTTCGGAAGGTATCACGATGCGTCCGCAGGCCAGCGCATTGAAGGCGCTTCTCGACCAGCCCAACCTCCAAATCATGCCCGGCTGCGGTGACGCAATGGGCGCGCGCTTGATCGAGGAAGCCAGCTTCCGTATTGGATTCATCTCAGGCTCGAGTATCTCGGCGATGCGGCTGGCCATGCCCGATATGGATCTGCTGAGCTTTCCCGAAATGGCCAACACCGTCGAGACGATCACTACAGCCGCGCCCAGTGTTCTATGGTTGGCTGATGGCGACACTGGGTATGGCAACGCGCTCGCTGTGCAAAAGACGATCCGCGCTTACGCGCGTCGCGGCACCGCCGCGGTGCTGATCGAGGACAAAGCCTGGCCGCGCCCGCTCGGCTACGACGGCGCCAAACTGGTGATCGAGCGTGACGCTGCCATCCTGCGCTGCCGCGCCGCTGTCGAAGCATGTCGCGAGGAGGGCATTTTGTTGCTCGCCCGCACCGACGCGCGCACCTCCCGCGGGTTCGATGAAGCCTTGACGCGGCTGAAAGCGTTCGTTGCCGAGGGTGCCGACATCCTATTTTTGGATTCGCCGCAGTCGGAGGCGGAGATGCACGCAGTGGTGGCGGCCTGCAACGGCAAACCGCCGCTCGCGGTCACATCGCCCGCCGGCAAGCACTTCATGCCCGAGAATGCTGAATTGCAGCGGCTCGGCTTCAAAATCGTCGTGTACCCACAGGAAATTCTTGCAGCCACGGTACATGCGGTACGCGCGCTCTCGCTGGACTAAGGGGCGGAGTTAAGCCGCCGATGGCGAGCCCAGCGGAACTGGCGACGGCGATCCGATCGGCGGATTATTTGGCCCAGGATGCACGCTGGCCGGATCCGCGGTGAGCGACGATCACCCGATGGTCCCATTCTCGGTCCTCGATCTTTCGCCGATCACCGAGGGCAGCGATGCCGGTCAGGCGTTACACAATTCGCTCGATCTCGCACGGCATGTCGAGGCGCTCGGCTATCGGCGTTACTGGATGGCGGAGCATCACAACCTGCCTGGAATTGCGAGCGCTGCGACTGCGGTGGCGCTCGCCCATGTCGCGGCCGGAACGAGCAATATCCGGATCGGCGCCGGCGGCATCATGCTGCCAAACCACGCCCCGCTTCTCATAGCGGAACAGTTTGGCACCCTCGCTGCGCTGCATCCCGGCCGGGTTGAACTGGGTCTCGGCCGAGCACCCGGATCGGACCAGGTCACCGCACGGGCAGTGCGCCGAGCCTTGTTCGGGACCGAGGAAAGCTTTCCGCAAGAAGTCGTCGAACTGATGGGGTACTTCCAGCCCGTAGCGCCGGACCAGGCGGTTCAGGCGGTTCCCGGCGCCGGGCTCAGGGTACCGCTCTGGATCCTCGGCTCCAGTCTTTATGGAGCGCAGGTCGCGGCCTATCTCGGGCTGCCCTTTGCCTTCGCCTCGCATTTCGCGCCGGCGATGATGATGCAGGCGATCGTATTGTACCGCGAGCGGTTCCGGCCGTCCGAGCAGCTTGCGGCACCTAATGTGATGCTCGGGGTCACTGTCGTTGCCGCAGAATCGGATGACGAGGCGCGGTTCTTGTTCTCCTCATTGCAGCAATCGACCTTGAATAACAGGATCGGGCGTCCGGGCCGGGTGCCCCCGCCGGTCGAAAATTTCGACGCACGCCTCGATCGCCAGGCGCGCGCAATCCTTCACGACGCGTATGCCTGCGCCATCGTTGGTGGACCGGAAACGGTGCGGCGCGGCTTCGAGGATTTTATTCGCCGGACTCACGGCGACGAGCTGATGGTGACCGCCAACATCTTCGATCACACCGCCCGCAAACGCTCGTTCGAAATTGTGGCGGAGGTGCATGGCGCGATGAAGGGAGCGGCGTGCGGTCGCTCTTAGCGGTGCGAACCTGACATTTGGTCCCCGGCCTGCGACACCAGATTGCTTCGCTGCGCTCGCAATGACACAAAAATGGTCATTGCGGAGGCAACGTCACTCGTAGATGAAGACACCGTCATCGAGATCCGCGGCGGGGAACTCGTCCTTCTCGGTCCAGTAATCCTGCGTGTGCTGCCATTCGGGCTTGTCGCCGCGCTTTGGCAGCAGGTGCATGCCGCGCATCAGATACCCGGGATTGAAGTTCTCCGGATCGATCCAGGGCAGCAACGGCATGTTCTGGTCCTCTGGCCGGAGTGTTGGCGTTACCCTGCTCGCACCGATTTCCTTCATGTGGTTGAGCAGTCGGCAGACGAAGTCGGCCACCAAATCTGCCCGCAACGTCCAGCTGGCGCGGAAGTATCCGAAGACCCAAGCCATATTAGGCACGCCAGTAAACATCATGCCGCGATAGGTGACCGTGTTCGAGAAGGCTAAGGGTTCGCCGTCGATTGCGAAATCGATGTCGCCGAGTACACTGAGATTGAAACCGGTCGCCGTGATGATGATGTCGGCTTCTAAGACCTTGCCGGATCTCAACAAAATACCGGTGTCGGTGAATTTCTCGATTTCATCGGTGACGACAGACGCCTTGCCGGTGCCGATCGCCTGGAGCAGGTCACCATCGGGAATGAACGCGATGCGTTGCCGCCACGGCCGGTATTTCGGCGTGAAATGCGTCTCCAAATCGTAGTTGGGCCCCAAATAGGCACGAACTCCCGCCAGCAATTCCCGCTTTACGGCCTCCGGTTCGGTAAACGAACGGCTGGTGAAGACCGCTTGTTCGTGCAGGATCTTTTTGCGAACGATTTCGTGGATCCACGCCTCGTCGATCTGTAATTCGCGCAACTCGTCGGCAATCGCAATTGCATTGCGGCCTGTCCGATAATAGGTCGGCGAGCGCTGCAGCATCGTGACGTGCTCGCACGTGCCGGCGATCGCCGGAATGAGCGTTGCCGCGGTGGCACCCGATCCAATGACGACCACCCGCTTGCCCGTATAGTTGAGATCCTCTGGCCAATTCTGCGGGTGAACGATCTGGCCCCGGTAGTCCGCCATCCCGCTCCACTTCGGAGTATAGGCTTCGGAGTGGCGATAGTACCCTTGGCACATCCAGAGGAAATTGGCTGTGAATGAGAGGCTCTCGCCAGTGTCGAGCCGGCTAACCTCCAACATCCATTTGTTGTCGCGACTGGACCAGCGGGCAGTGCAGATCCTGTGCCGATAGCGGATGTGATTACCGAGGCCGTTCTCTTCGATGACCTCGCCCATGTAATTGAGGATCTCGGCGGCCGTCGCGATCGGCGCACTGGTCCACGGCTTGAAGCGATATCCGAAGGTATAGAGGTCGCTGTCGGACCGGATACCCGGATAACGGTGGGTGAGCCATGTCCCGCCGAAGCTTTCCTGAGCCTCGAGAACCACAAAACTCGTGCCCGGGCAGTGCTTGGTGAGGTGGTAGGCACCCCCGACGCCCGAGATTCCGGCCCCGACGATGACCACGTCGAAGTGCTCGGCATTTTGTCCTGCGGCGGATCTCGTGGTCTCGCTCATGGTTTTCCTGCTCGTTTGCTGATTCTCAGCTTACCCGATTTTCTTCGCCGCCTCACAACAGGTTGCGGATTTCGTTGCCCGGGGTTCTTATTACGAAAGCGAACCAGCACGCCTGCGGCAGAGCGAGGACCCAAATGATCACCAAATTCGACAGCTCCTATTACGGCACCGCCGATATGGAAAACCTTGGCTACACCGGCACGCCGATCAACGACCGCTGCTATTCGAAAGAGGAGCTGGCGAAGGCGATGCACAAGGTCGTGGCTTACGCCAAATGCATGGACGAGCGCGGCTACGACACCTTCTGGATGGCCGAGCATCATTTCCAGCCGGAAGGGACGGAACTGATCCCGAACCTGTTGATGATGGCGATGCATCTGTGCGGCATCACCAAGAACCTGAACATCGGCTGCGGCTTCAACATCGTGCCGATGTGGCATCCGCTGCGGCTGGCCGAGGATTACGCGATGGCCGACATCCTGACCGGCGGCCGGGTCATCTTCGGCGTCGGGCGCGGCTACCACACCCGCGAAGTCGAGACCTTCGGTTCGCCACTCATCGACCAGAACGCCAACCGCGAGATGTTCGAGGAGGGTGTGGAGGTTTTGTTCAAAGCCTTCGAGGGCAAGCCGTTCTCGCACCAGGGCAAGTACTACACGATCCCGCCCGAGGTGCCGTATCGCGGCTACACCTTGAAGGAGATCACCCTGGTGCCAGGGCCGGAACGCCTGCCGGTCGAATGCTGGCAGCCGATCCAGAGCGGCTCCGAGCGCGCGTTCGAGTTTATGGCCAAGTATGGCATCAGCGGCGTGATCGGTGGCGGGTCGGCCGAGGGTGGTGCCGTCGAGCGGCACATGCTCGGCTTCCAGGCGGCCTATGCGCGGCGCGGCGTCAAGCTGGAATTAGGCGAGCGGCTAGCGCTCGGCTACCAGTTCCACATCGCGTCCTCCCGCGAGCAGGCGATCCGCGAGGCCGCCCCGCATTACGAAGAGAACATGAAGATGTTCGGCGAACTGCGCCTCGTGCGGGCATTGACCGACGAACAGATCGCGGCGATGCGTGACCCGAAGTTGATCGGCACCGTGCGGCTGCCGACAATCGAGGACGCGGTGAAGGCCGGCGGCTTTCTCGCCGGCCGCCCCGAGGACATCATCGAGGCGCTGAAGGCCGTCGAGAAGCGCTACCCCGGCCTAGACCGCGTCATCTGCGCGACCCCCCTCGGCACCCCGCTCGACGTCCAGCTCGCCGACCTCGACCGCTTCGCGAAGGAGGTCATCCCGGCCTTCCGCGACACCCGCACCGCCGCCGCCGCGCAGTAGGCGCACGCGCTCGGCCGCCGGCGCCCATCGCCGGCGCGTCAGCAAGAGGGCATTACTAACGTGGCCATCGAAGAGCTTCCTACCTCCCCCGCTTACCCCTCGGGGCACGGTTGCGGCGGACTGCGCTCTTCGTGCCGCCTTGAATTGGCCTGCCCGTGGCGTCTTCTATGACGCTGACCAACTGGGCGCTCAGCAGTTTCTCGAGAAGCCCTTCAAGCGTGCTGACGTCGATTCGGCCGTCCCGCATCGCAGCATCGGCATCCTCAAGGGCGTCGTAATACGGTTTCTTGTTGTTTACGATGAAGTCGACGAGTGATCTCTTGCCGGGCAGCCGATAGCCGAGCTTGACACACAACACCAGGTAGGCCGCCGCTCGGGCTGTGCGCCCGTTACCATCATCGAACGGATGAATCCAATTAATGCGCCACATCACATAGGCGCCCAAATGGATGGCGGTCTGGCTGGCAAAATTCTGGCTTACATATTCACAAAGATCCTCAACATGCCCCGGAACTTCAGCTTGCGGTGGCGGCTTATGCTTGCTCTGCGTTATGTAAATATCGGCGGGACGATAATTACCCGCATATTTACTGATCCCTTCAAGGGCGCATCTATTTAAGTGAAGAAGTATGGATGGACGTAGTCTGTACTGAGAGCCGGTACCTACGGCGGCATCAATATATTCAATTACAGCATCGACTTGGCGAAGACCGTTTGCGGCCTCTCTTCTCGCGATTGCGTCGGGATCTGTCTCTGTCTCTGGGGGCGCCGCAACGCTCTTGCGGTCGCCCTCTACGGCCTCGATCACGAACGTGCGCGCTTAAGCGCCTCGGCTTCCTGGTCGATCATCTGTCGCGTGATTCGATCGTTCTCGATCTTCGTATTGCCGTAGGCGAAGCTGCGCCGCTGCTCCTCCCAGTCCTTTCTGGACATCTTCACAGAGCGCGCCTTATCGATCAGCGCCGATAGTTTATCATCCATGCTCCCGTCCCTCCTCCGGCCCCTCATATGGGTGCGCCTGATCACCAACACGATCTGACGATGCGACATAACCATGCGCGCAAACGTTTGCGAAGCCGTTTCTTGCTGAGCTAGACCCGATAATCCTAAACGTCTCGTTGAGTCTCGCTGCGTCGCTTGTCGCCGCCGTCACAGCTCGGGTGACCACAGCCCCGACCCGGCCGCTTCCGCAACCCGAGCACAAACCGCCCACACCAATCGCCAACGCGTCCGGCCGCTGCAGCGCTCGGCAAGTTTCGCAGGGAGGGCTCGACCTATCGCCTCCTCAAAACGCCATAACGAATCGACCGGACCTTCTCGGCGGCGGCATTGCCAAGCGTCATCGGCGGACCGCGGAGGCATCCATGGACGCCGGCGTCGAGGCGCGGAACGCCACCCGGCCTCAGTGGGGGGCGGCAGATCTGGCTGCGACCCCAGCGGATCGAGCGTTGCCTGGATCGCCCGCAGGATCGTCAGCCGTCACGGACAGGGGACAGCGATCTCTTCGATGGTGCGCCTGAAGAGATCGACAGATCCCGCCTAAGGTGCCGCATCGCGGCTACACCTTGAAGGAGATCAGCTTGGCGGCTTCCTCGCCGGCCGGCCGGAGAACATCATCGAGGCCCTGAAGGCGGTCGAGAAACGCTATCCCGCCTCAACCGCTTCATTTGCGCGACCCCACTCGGCACCCGCTCAAAGTTCAGCTCGAAGATTTCGACCGCTTCGCGAAGGAGGTGATCCCGGCCTTCCGCGACACCCGAATCGCCGCCGCGGCACAGTAGACCTCCGGGGTCGACCGCCTGCCGCCCTGTCCCGATGGTGCATCAGTTTTCCGCATTACCGGCGGAAGGCGGTAATGACCTTGCGTGCGGCGTCGACGCCGAGTCCCGGCCACAGGATCGGGAGATCGAGCCCCGCGGCGCGGTATTCGGCGAGTCGATCGCTGCACCGGCCGACCGGACCAATCAGGCAGATCGCGTCGAGCACCCGGTCACTTAGCGCATCTCCGCCTGCACCTTCCGCAGCGCGTTCGGCTTCCTCGACGAAGCCGCTGACGCGCAGCAGGCGCTGGAAGAATGGAAGGGTGGTGAACAGGCCCAGATTGGCCCGAGCGGTGGCGCGTAGCGCATCGACGTCTTCGCCGATGTAGGTCGGTAGACCGAGGACCAGTTCCAATTTGCCGCGCCCGCCGGACTTGGCGCGACCACGCTCAATCCAACGCCGGCTCCGCGCGACTCGATCGACTGACCACCACAGCGGCATTACCCCGTCGGCGATCTCACCAGCCAATTCGACGTTTTGTGATGTCAGTGCGGCCAAGTAGATCGGCACCCGATAGGGAGAGGGCTGCTGCGGCAAATGCGTCGCCGGACCCTCGCCGCGCAGCCAGCTGGCTACCTCTGTCGCGTAATCCCGCAGTGCCATCGATGGGTTCGGCATATCGATGCCAAGGGCGCGGTTGACCGGCTGGTGGCTGACTCCGAGCCCGAGGATGAAACGCCCACCAGTCGCATCTGCAGCGAGCCCCGCTGCTTTAGCGCACAAATACGGCAGCCGCAGGTGGATGTGAGCGATCCATGTCCCGACCTTCAGACGGCTGGTCGCCAGGCCCATCAGCTGCGCGGACGCGATCGCGTCGTTGTTGACCTCGGCGCAAAATGCCGCCTCGAAGCCGGCGTCTTCGGCGGCGCGTGCAACATCCTGTATCTCGCCCGCGCGCCAACTGGCGCCACGCTGCGGATCAATCTGTACAAGCCCGAGCCCAAGACCCTCTGGCATGATAACCCCCCGCCTTGGATTCACGAGCCGTCACCAGCGAGCTTAATTCTTCGCCGCCTTTTGATGCCAGGATCGTCTCGCCTGGCGATGTTCGCAATAGTGATCGTCCGCAGGATGGTGTCTCAAACTGAAATCGCGTGCTTGCGTGGCACGGCTGAGCGCCGATAAGGAGGTGCCAAGGGTCAGGCGTTGATAGCTCCTGTCGGGCCTGTTTCGACGCGCCGCTGATCGTTCAGAACACCAACCGCGAGATATTCGAGGGAGGGCGTCAAGGTCCTGTTCAAGTTGTTCGAGGGCAAGCCCTTCTCGCACCGGAGCAAGTACTACACGATCCCGCCTGAGGTGCCATATCGCGGCTACACATTGAAGGAGATCACGCTGGTGCCGGCGCCGTAGCGGCAGCCCGTCGAATGTGCCGCCGTCACACCAGCTCGACTGTTGCATGATGCCCCGCCGTGGCGGCGAGGTGACGGTCGCGAGTCAAGAGCGGCGCGCTGAGCGCTTCCGCCAGCGCGACATAGACCGCATCGTAGGCCGTTATACTGTGGCGCAATTCCCAAACGCGCCGCAGCAAGAGGTCATGGGGGTAACGGTCCAGCGGGAAATCGAACAGATCGTCCAGGGCGTCGCGACAGCGCCCAGGTTCGACACGCCCGCTCGCCGCATAGCGACGCAGCACCTGCGCCACCTCGATATCGATAAGATGGGGCGCATGCAGCGTTTGCTCTGTGCTGAACAGGCGGTCCTGCACAGCGGCAGCGGCCGGCGTCCGCAACAACACTTCCACGAGCGCCGAGGCGTCGACCACGATCACCTTGAATCGCGCTCCGCACGGATCGCCTCTTCCGGTGACGGGTAGGGGTCCGTAGCGGGGCGCCTCTCCAGGCGCTCACGCAGTTCTGCCAAACTGGGTCGCTCGGCTACTCGGCGCAACTCGGCAAGCAGATAATCTGAGAGCGACATGCCCTCGAGCGCTGCACGCGACTTCAGTCGACGATGCAGTGCCTCGGGGACATTACGGATCTGGATCATGACTGACATGCGTAAAACATAAAAACATGTGCTGCGCATGTCAACTCGGTCCGAGGGTACTTGCCGCGGCTGCCGGTCGAATGCTGCAGTCGACCCAGAGCGGCTCCGAGCGCGCCTTCGACTTCATGGCGAAATACGGCATCCACGGCGTGATCGGTAGCGGCTCAGCCGAGGGCGGTGCGGTCGAGCGCACATGCTCGGCTTCCAGCAGCCGCCTGGCGCCCCATTCGGCGGCGGGTCCGCGTCGCCGGGGGGCGTCTCACCGTAGATCGTCCGCGAGGCCGAATGACTGCTTCGACCAACGCCAGGGACGGGCCCCAGGCGGCCGCACCGGACGAACCTCATGGCGCGGCGGAGGCATCGGCGGACGAGAGGGAGGTGGAGGCTGGGCGAGTGCACCTCGGATTGGAAAGCCGATAAAGACTAGCGCCGGCGGCCAAGATCCTTCTTCGATCCAGCACCGCAATGCCCTTTTGCTTATCTGGGTGCCGGCCCCGCGGAACCCTGCGGCTGGGTCATCGTAGGCCCCATGCTGGGCACCGTATTGCCGAGACTAAACATGCACGCGGCAAAGGCGTTGTCGTACTGTGCTTGGATCGACCTCTGAGCGTTGGCAGAGCCGACCGCGCCTAATCCTGCACCGCCAAGCGCGCCGCTCGCCGCGCCAATTCCTGTACCTCGGCCGCCGCCAATCGCGCCGCCCAAACCTGCACCGAGGGCCGTCGTCAGCGCCGCCGTACCGAGCCCGCGAAGATTAGCCCCCTGGGCTTGGTCTGCTACTGCCTGCTCGGCGAACTGGCGGCACGTTGCCTGATCGTTTTGGAAACTTGCGAGCGGCGTGTTCGGGCCCGGCATGACCTGAACAGTGGGCCCATCGGGGTCTGTACGCAGGAACTTAGCGCTAGCAACGCCAAACCCACACCCACAAAAGCATGTGATTTCATTCTTGCGTCATCCTCCCGTACCGACCGAATAGATTGCGAGCCGTCCCAACAATGGGCCGCCGGCTCGTGGTTGGATGGTGAACCTCCCCTGTCGCGTTCGGCCTGAGCCGGCGATCCACGGCTGTGCCAGCATCCCAAATTCGGTGGTTGGCGTTGCCGGTCGTTGCCGACGATTCACGATCGGTTACTGCACGGCGCGCGCACGCAGCCGCGAGTATTCGTCATTCGAGATGGCGCCTGAATTCTTCAGGCGTTCGAGTTTCTCGAGTTCATCAGCTACGCTGAAGCCAACGAAATGGCGTAGCTCTTCGCGAGCTTGCTCGGCCCGCTGCGTCTGCCGCTCCGCCATGCCGCGGCCTTGTGTGATCAGGTAGATAAAAATCCCTAAATAGGGGAATAAAATCAGGACGATCACCCAAACTGTCTTGGCGACACCCGATATGTCTCGCCGACGGAATAAGTCGCCGAAGACGGTGATCAGCAACCAGAACCACAGCACAAAAAGAAAGACCGATAAGACGTCCGCGAGAAAATTGGAGAAAGTAAAACCGCCGGAAAACAACATGTCAGTCCTCCCTTCAACGGCGTCAAAATGCCCGGTCCAAGGGGAGTTCGGTGGGCCACCGCCTACGCCGCCCGCAGTGTTGCGGGTTCGAAGTGGACCACTGCCATGCTTTCGCCCAGCGGCTAGACGACCGCCATACCCCCCAAAGCCAGCGCGATGCTTCCTGACCGTTCAGCGTCCGGAGGACGCGTCGAAGAAGCGGCGCGTCACTGGAAGCTGGCGACGCAGCTTTGGTGGAGCTGCGGATCGGTGATCGAGCCGCATTCCTTTTTCATCCGCGCTTGACGGAAAGCGGGATTTGTCCGCAACAGTTGCTCGTATTGTTTGCTCTCGATCACGTTTTGCTGAGCGGACCGGGAGTCCGACACGTCACCAGGATTGGCTATCGGAGCATGCTTCACCGTAACCGTATGCCGCTGCGCCTGGGCGTGAGCTACTGGTGCGGCCGCGATCGCTGCCAGGCAAACAGCCGCCATTGCGAGGGCGACCGCAGTGTTGATGACCATAATCGTTCCTCCCGTCGGGCTACCTTTATGGGGTTAGTGTACCGATACCCGTACCGTCTAGGACGAGCCTGGAATCTCGCGCCTATATCCGGCGTCCAAAAATCTTAGACGAGATTCATACGGCGCCCCGCGGCCATAATCACCCGTCGCCACAACGGGTCCTGCCGCCCCAAGATTCGGCACACTGGCGACCAATTGAGCGCTATACACTTGCGGTAGTTTGCGACGGCGTGTTTGAGCGTGTCAAACAGAATCAACTTGGCGGTTGTCCCAAATTACCTTCCGTTATGATCCTGACGCGACGGACAGCCGAGCCCCTTTACAGTCGGTGGTTGCAGTGATTGCAGCGGCATCGAGGGTCGAAGTGCGACGCCGCGAAGGAGCAAGTCGCGGCATTTTCGTGGTCGCTGTGGCCGGGATCATGCTCCTGCTCAGCGGATGCGGTGATAACGGCGTGGTCGAGCGCTTCATGCTCAAGCCGGACCGCATTATCGTCGAGCGGCGGCCCGACCCTGCTTATGACCACCTTTTCCCTTACTATGTGGAACTCTGCGCGACGAGCCAATTCCGCTCCAAGCTTAAGGGCGAAGGCGGAGTCGCGGGTCACGCGGTCATGTACCTCAAAGGCGCTTGCAAGGATGAGCAGGCGCCCTACCCTCAGTTACGGCGATGCCGAGTCGCCGCAACTGAACCGGATGATCCTGAACACGGTGCTGGAATAAGCGTCAACCGCTGGTTCCAGAACGTCAACTGGGTGGCGGTTCCAGGGTACAAGCTTTTCTATGAAGGCAATTTGAAATTCGGTGAGAGGCTGACTCAAGCTCAGTTCGATGCTACTGTGCATGACACGATCGAAAAGGGCGTTTACAAGGGCGTCCAGTTTCACGACTTCCCATCAGCGGGCCCCGGTGCGGGCCTCGAAAATTTCGTCGCTAACGAGGGCATCGGCACAGACCTCGCACTGCAGTTCGCGCGATCGGTTTTCTGCGCCCGAATTCCCGTGACTGCGCAGATGATGGACGAGATCATCGCCTTCCTGAATGACAAAAACCGCGAATACGCCGAGGGCGAGGCCGACTACAATTGGAGTGTGTGGGCCGACAACTGCGCCCATACCTTGCGCAATGCCTTAGCAGCCGCGAACATCTGGTCCCCGCTGTCGGTGCGGGCGATAAAATTCCGACAGATATTCAATCTCGCGGTGCCGGCAAACGAGTTCGTGAACCTCGCAGTGCTGGGCACCTCGGGAAACAT
>Ga0306922_10001290_pt1 | contig 22311 bp, 16 predicted proteins | sample sta12Cox44000082_FD_203758 | JGI IMG/M metagenome (GOLD analysis project Ga0306922, IMG submission 203758) | Lab enrichment of tropical soil microbial communities from Luquillo Experimental Forest, Puerto Rico - statoxic.12C.oxic.44.000.082 (v2)... | ecosystem: Environmental > Terrestrial >... | reverse complement strand
GCTCGAGTCGCTGAAGGACAGCGACTGGTGGGTGCGCAGCCGTGCGGCGGACGCGCTCGGCAAGATCGGCGGCCCCAAGGTGATCGACGCGGTGTTGCAGCTGGTGCGCGACCAGGACGAGGACATTCGCCGCGCGGCGATCGAGATCCTCAACCAGACCAAGGACGAGCGCGCGGTCGATTCGCTCATCCAGGCCACGCGCGACAGCGACTGGTGGGTGAGCGAGCGGGCAGTGGATGCGCTCGCCGAGATCGGCAGCAAGCGCGCGGTGCCACGCCTCATGGAGATGCTCAAGAGCTCCGAGGCCAAGGGCACCGCGATCGTGGTGCGGGCGCTCGGCAAGCTCGGCGACAGCCGCCTGGTGGACGCCTTCCTGCCGCTGGTTTCCCGCCCCGAACGCGAGGTGCGCATCGAGGCCATCCAGGCGCTCGCGCGCGTCGCGGACCAGACTCGCGCCGAGCAGGTACGCAGCGAGCTGCAGGCGCAGATCAGTTCCCCCGACCAGACCATCTCACGCATGGCCGCCGCCGCGGTGAGCGAGCTCGACAATCGCATCGCCGGAATCAGCATGCTCGGTTCCGGCAGCGCGGCGCTACCGCCTCCGGTGGCGACCAGCTCCTCGCAGCCGGGTGTGCGCCCGCCGCAGCCGCCGCCGGCGGAAGCGACCAAGACGATGGTCATCAACGACCCCGCGGCGGCCGCGCGCGGCCACGCGGAGGCGCCGCAACGGCTCGACATCCAGACCCTCAAGCAGGGCGACATCATCGAGGGCCGCTACAAGTACATCGACCGTATCGGCCGCGGCGCCTTCGGCACCGTGCTGCTCATGGAGGACACGGTGGTCGATGAGCGTTTGATCCTCAAGTTCCTCAACCCGAACGTCTCACAGGACGAAGAAGTGATGAAGCGCTTCGTCCACGAGCTGCGCTACTCGCGCAAGATCACCCACAAGAACGTCATCCGCATCTACGACTTCCTGTACATCCAGGGCAACTACGCCATCTCGATGGAGTACTTCCCCTCGCACACCCTCGGCAGCGAGGTCGTGAACGACAAGCCCCTCGAGCTCAAGCGCGCCATGCAGTTCGCCACCGATATCTGCACCGGCATGACGGTCGCCCACCAGCAGGGCATCGTGCACCGCGACCTGAAGCCTGCCAACGTGCTGATCAACCAGGAGGGTCTGCTCAAGATCGTCGACTTCGGTGTGGCGGCCGCGCAGCGCGAGGGCGATACGCAGCTCACCAAGACCGGCTACGTCATCGGCTCACCGAAGTACATGGCACCCGAGCAGATCCTCGGCAAGAAAGTCGACGAGCGCGCCGACATCTATGCGCTCGGCGTCATGCTCTACGAGATGGTGACCGGCGTGCCGCCCTACTCGCGTGGCGATCACATGTCGGTCATGTATCAGCACGTGCAGGGCAAGGCCCGCGTTCCGCAGGAGGTCAACCCGCACCTGCCACCGGGACTTTCTGACCTGGTGATGCGCGCCATGGCGGTCGACAAGACCAAGCGCTTCCAGAGCATGGAGGAGCTGCGCGTGGCACTCGAGCCCTTCCGGGCCTGAGCCGTGATCGCTGCGCCCGCTCAGTGCGTCGGCTGCTCCATCGCCCCACGGCGCCGCAGGCGGACGACACCGACCGTTAACAGCGGCAGGACGTAAAGCAGCAGGAAAACGACGGCCAGGGCGCGATAGCCCCTGGCAATGAGCGCCACCAGTCCGAACCTCTGTGCGAGCAGCATGCAGCCGCACAAGACTGCGAGCGCGATCGTGAGCCGCGCGGCGCGCGTGAGGGGAGCCTGGTAACGGCGTCGCCAGGCATTGTTGATGCGCTCGTTGATCGCGTGCACGGCGCCCGTGCCACTTTCCAGCAGCGCCGCGAAGATCATCAGCTGAAAGAGCAGATGGAACCAGGGCGCATCGAGGCGCTGCAGCAGGAAATCGGACGGCAGCGTCTCGGTGGCGATTTGCGGATACCAGGCCACCATGCAACAGAAGAACATCACCGCCGGAATCATTGCCAGAGGCCCCGCGATGATCCCGGCGATCACCGCGTCGCGATCGCTCGTCAGGTGACGGAGCACCGGCAGGATGGCGATCGCGGCGACGACGTTGTAGCTGGCGTAGGTCACGCCACCCGGCACCCAGCCGTCCATTGGCGCGCGCGTGGCGAAAGCCGCGGGAATGCGCGCGCCGAAATGCCGCAACGCGAGCAGCACGAACAATACGTAGACGCCGTACAGGAGAAACGAGACGTATTTGAACAAACGCTCGACCGATGGATTGCCGAACGCCGTGACGACGGCAATCGCGATCATCAGCGCGAGGGTGCCGGCGAGGGTCGGCAGGCCGAGCGTTGCCGCGCCGATGGCCCCGGCGGCGGCGCCGTACACCGCCAGTATCAGGATGACGAACAGCACGTAGGCCGCTTCGAACACCACCCAGGCGGGACCGAGCAGCGCGCGCACGAATGACTGGTAGTCGCGCGCCCCACTCGCCCGTGCGAACAGGAAAGTCACGACACAGATGGCGCTCCAGATGGCGGTGGCCAGCGCCATCGCGGCGATGCCGCCCCGCGGGCCGCTGGGCAGGAAGAATTCGGCGAGCTCACGGCCGGTGGCGTAGCCGCCGCCGATCACAACCGCCTTGAACGCGAGTCCCGGGAGCAGATAGCGCTGGAATCGTGTGGACACGCCCTGTCTCCCCGGCGGCAGCTCGCCGGCGTTTTCGCAGCTACCTTGCGAAAGAGCGTGCGTTACGTCAAATTTCCGCATTCAAGTCGTTGATCCCAAAGCCTGAAAGCGGCTAAACAGCTAGCGGAAACTCCACCAGGAGAGTGCCTTGGCGCGCATCGACGCGTTCCTCAAGCTCGGCACCCAGCAGGGGTGCTCGGACGTCCACCTCGCGGTCGGCGTGCCGCCGATGCTGCGCATGCATGGCGACCTGATGCCGATCAAATTCCGCGATCTGCGTGATGCGGAGCTCGAGGGTTACATCGCCGAGATCCTCACCCGTGCGCAGAACGAGCACTTCGCCAAGGGCAACGACCTGGACTTCTCCTACGTCTCGGCGGAAGGCGGGCGCTTTCGGGTCAACGTGTACCGCAAGGAGACCGGTGTCGGTGCCACGTTCCGCTCCATTCCCTCCACGGTGCCGACGCTCGAGAAGCTGGCGCTGCCGCCGGTGGTGACCAAGCTGTGCGATTTCCACCAGGGCATGGTGCTCGTCACCGGGTCCACCGGCACCGGCAAGTCGACCACGCTCGCGGCGATGATCGACCACCTGAACTCCACGCGGAAGCTGAACATCATCAGCCTCGAGGACCCGATCGAATTCGTGCACCGGAGCAAACAGAGCCAGGTCATCCAGCGGGAGCTCGGCACGCACATTCCGAGCTTCGCCGAGGGAGTGCGCGCTGCGATGCGCGAGGACCCGGACGTGATCCTGGTCGGCGAGCTGCGCGATGCCGAGACCATCTCCATGGCCATGACCGCCGCTGAGACCGGCCACCTGGTGCTCGGGACCCTGCACACTACGGGTGCCGTCAAGACGATCGATCGAGTGATCGATGCGCTGCCGGTCGAGGAGCGCGAGCAGACAAAGAGCTTCCTGGCGCAGAACCTGTTGGCAGTCGTTACGCAAGTGCTGGTGAAGACCGCAGATGGTCACGGCCGCAAGGCGATCTGCGAAGTGCTGATGATGACGAAAGCGATCGCGAAACTCATCCAGACCGAGCAGACGCACCAGATTCCCAGCCAGCTGCAGATGGGGCGCGACCTCGGCATGCAGCTGCTCGACCAGGCGCTGCTCGCAGCGATCTCCGCGCGCACCATCGATCCGGACGACGCCTACTCCTACGCGACCGACAAGCGCCCGTTCCAGAAATTCGTCACCGACACCAGCATGCTGCCGAAGGCCGAGACGACCGGCTCGACGCCGGCCCCGGCCGCCGCCGCGGCGAGCTCCTCGGGCTGATGGGCTAGCGCATCCATGGCACAGATCGACCCGTTGCTCATCGAAGTGCTGGAGAAGCGCGGCTCGGATTTGCACTTCATCGCCGGCGACCCACCGCGCATCCGCCTGCACGGCGAGCTCGCGCCGCTGCGCACGGACACGCTCCCTGCGGAAGCGGTCAAGCAGGCGCTCTACGAGATCATGCCGAAGAAGGCGCTCGAGCGTTTCGAGTCCAAGGACGGCGCGGATTTCGCCTACACGCTCGCCGACCGCGGCCGCTTCCGGGTCAACGTCATGCGGCAGTTGAACGGCATGGGCGCGGTGTTCCGCGCGATCCCCTCCAAGGCGCTCACGCTCGATGAACTCAAGATGCCGGAGTCGGTGCGTCAGATGTGCCGCGCCAACAACGGGCTGATCCTCGTGACCGGCAAGACCGGCTCGGGCAAGTCCACGACGCTCGCCGCGATGATCGATGACATCAACCGTCGCGTGAAGGGCCACATTCTCACTGTGGAGGATCCGATCGAGTTCGTGCACGAGCGCAAGAGCTGCCTCATCAGTCAGCGCGAGATCGGTGTGCACAGTCCGAGCTTCGCCTCCGCGGTGCTGTCGGCACTGCGCGAGGACCCGGATGTGATCCTGGTCGGTGAGCTGCGCGACCTGGAGACGATGAGCATTGCGGTGACCGCGGCGGAGATGGGCATCCTCGTCATGGGGACGCTGCATACCAACGGCGCGGCGCAGACCGTCGACCGCATGGTGAACGTGTTCCCGTCCGACAAGCAGTCGCACGTGCGCACCATGCTGTCGACATCGCTGCGCGGGGTCATCTCGCAGCAGCTGCTGCAGCGCTCGGACAAGCAGGGCCGGGTGGTGGCGCTCGAGATCATGGTGAATACCCCCGCGGCCTCCAACCTCATCCGCCAGGGCAAGCTCGATCAGCTGGAGAACACCATGCAGGCGGGCGGCGCATTCGGCATGCGCACCATGGACTCGGCGATCGAACAGCTGCTGAATCAACGCCAGATCACCGGCGCCGAGGCCTACAAGAAAGCGATCAACAAGTCGCGCTTCGAGGACCTGAAGGACGCCCACTGACAGGACGCGCCGGCCGCCCCCGGCATATCCTGCGCCGTGTGGGCCGCGCCGCTGTACCGTGCGCTGCGCGGCGGCGCCGTGCCTGCCGCTACGCCAAGCTGTGTAAACTAGCTGGATGACCCGCAGGATTTTCGTCACCACGGCGCTTCCCTACGCCAACGGCCCGTTCCACATCGGCCACATCATGGAGTACATCCAGGCCGACATCTGGGTGCGCTTCCAGAGGATGCAGGGTCACGAGCTGCACTTCGTCGGGGCCGACGACGCGCACGGCGCGCCGATCATGCTGAAGGCGGAGAGCGAAGGGGTCACGCCGCAGCAGCTGGTGGCGCGCATCGCCGCCGGCCGGCCGCGATATTTGCAGGGTTTTCACCTGAGCTACGATCACTGGTACTCGACCGACTCGCCCGAGAACACCCGGCTGTCGCAGGACATCTATGCACGGCTGAAAGCCGCCGGCCTCATCCACCGGAAGTCCGTCGAGCAGTTCTACGATCCGGTCAAGGGAATGTTCCTGCCCGATCGTTACATCAAGGGCGAGTGCCCGAACTGTCACTCGCCGGATCAGTACGGCGATGCCTGCGAAGTGTGCAGCACGGTCTACGCACCGACCGAGCTGATCAACCCGTACTCCACTATCTCCGGTGCAAAACCGGTGCTGCGCACCTCCGAGCACTTTTTCTTCCGCCTGTCGGATCCGAAGTGCGTCGCTTTCCTGAAGGAATGGCTGGAGACCCCCGGGCGGCTGCAGCCGCAGGTTCTCAACAAGGCGCGCGAGTGGCTGTCGGGCCGTGGCGAGCTCACCTTGAGCGACTGGGACATCTCGCGCGATGCGCCCTACTTCGGCATCCCGATCCCGGATGCGCCCGGCAAGTACTTCTACGTGTGGTTGGATGCCCCGATCGGCTACCTCGCTGCGCTCGAGCACTACTTCGAGACCGGCAAGGCTCGGGAGAACGGCGAGCCGCGCACGTTCGCGGAGTTCCTGGCCGCGCCCGACACCGAGCAGATCCACTTCATCGGCAAGGACATCATCTATTTCCACACCCTGTTCTGGCCGGCGATGCTGAAGTTCGCGGGGCCGCCGTACCGGGTTCCCGATCACGTCTACGTGCACGGATTCATCGGCGTCTCGGGCGCGAAGATGTCGAAGTCGCGCGGCACCGGACTCAGCCCGCTGCGTTACCTGGAGGTCGGTCTGGATGCCGAGTGGCTGCGTTATTACATCGCCGCCAAGCTCAACGCGAGCGTCGAGGACTTCGACTTCACTCCGGACGATTTCCTCGCCCGCGTCAACAGCGATCTGGTCGGCAAATACGTCAACATCGCCAGCCGTGCCGCCAACTTCATCACGCGGCACTTCGGCGGTCAGCTGCGCTACAGCGGCGACACCGAGGCGCTGTCCGACATAGCGCGCGCGCACGCGCTGCTGATCCACGAGAGCTACGAGAACCGCGAGTTCGGCAAGGCGATGCGCGACATCATGACGATCGCCGACCGCATCAATCACGACTTCGACGCGCGCGCGCCCTGGGTGCTCGCCCGCGATCCCGCCAGGGCCGCGGAGCTGCAGGATGTGTGCTCGCGGGCGCTGCAGGGCTTCAAGCTGCTCTCGGTGCTGCTCGCGCCGGTGCTGCCGCAGGTGGCAGCGCGCGTCGCGCAGCAGCTCTTCGGTCTCGACCGTCCGTTCCGCTGGAGCGACGCCGCGGTGCTGCCCGAGCGGGTCAATCCCTACCAGCACCTGATGACGCGCGTCGAGCCGCGGCAGCTCGATGCGCTGTTCGAGGCCGAGGCGGCACCGGCTCCGGCGGCGGCTGCATCGCGCGGTCCTGTCCCGACCATCGCGGCGCCGGGCAGTGGCCCGGCGGCGGCGGCCCCGGGCGGGAGCGAAGCGCCCGCGGCGCTCTCCATCGACGAGTTCCGCAGGGTGGATCTGCGGGTCGTGCGCATCGTCGAAGCGGAGGCGGTCGCCGGCGCCGACAAGCTCCTGAAGCTCACGCTCGATCTCGGCTCGGAGCGCCGCACGGTGTTTGCCGGCATCAAGTCCGCCTACGATCCCGCGGCGCTCAAGGGTCGACTCACGGTGATGGTCGCCAACCTCGCGCCGCGCAAGATGAAGTTCGGCGTCTCCGAGGGCATGGTGCTCGCCGCGAGCGGCGAGGGTCCGGGGCTCTACCTGCTCGCACCCGATGCGGGTGCGACACCGGGCATGAAGATCACCTGAAGCTGCCTTCGCAGACCGCACCCGTGGCCACCGCAGACGACATCGACGCTCTCCTGCCGCAGACGCAGTGCGCGCGTTGCGGTTACATCGGTTGCCGTCCTTACGCGGAGGCCATTGCCGCGGGCGACGCGCCCCTCAACCAGTGTCCGCCGGGCGGTGCCGCGACGATTGCGGCACTCGCCGCGCTCCTCGGCCGTCCGCCGCTAGCGCTCAATCCCGCCAATGGCACGGAGGGGCCGCCGCTCGTGGCGCAGATCGACGAGGCGGCCTGCATCGGCTGCGCCAAGTGCCTGCCGCCCTGCCCCGTCGATGCCATCATCGGCGCGCACCGGCAGATGCATACCGTGGTGCTGGCGCTGTGCACCGGCTGCGAGCTGTGCATCGCGCCCTGCCCGGTCGACTGCATCGTCATGGTGCCGCGGGCGAGTGTGGCGCACGCCCCGCCGGCACCGGGCGCGCAGGAGAATCGCGAGCGCTATGCCGCGCGCAGCGCGCGTCTCGCCACACGCTCGCAGGAGCATGCAGCGCTGCTCAGCGCGCGCAAGCAGGCCGCCACGGCCGCGGCGCGCGGATCCTGACTCGAGACCGGCAACCATGCACCCCGCAACACGCAGAGCGATCTTCCGGCGGCTGCAGGCGGCCAATCCCGCACCGACCACCGAGCTCCTGCACACCTCGCCGTTCGAGCTGCTGGTCGCGGTCATGCTCTCGGCCCACACCACCGACCGCAGTGTGAACGCGGCGACGCGCAGTCTGTTTCCCGCGGCCAATACGCCAGCGAGCATCGCCGCGCTCGGCGTCGAGGGCGTGAAGCCGTACATCAAGCCCGTCGGACTCTATAACACCAAGGCGAAGAACCTCGTCGCACTTGCCCAGCAGCTCATCGACCGCCACGGCGGGGAGGTTCCCTCGACGCGCGCGGAGCTCGAGGCGCTGCCCGGGGTGGGACGCAAGACGGCGAGCGTCATTCTCAACATGGTGTTCGGCGAGATGGAGATCGCGGTCGACACCCATATCTTCAGGGTCGCCAACCGCACCGGGCTCGCGCCGGGGCGCACGCCCTTGGAAGTCGAGCAGGGGCTCATCGCCAACACTCCACCCGAGTTCCGCAAGGATGCGCATCACTGGTTGATTCTCCACGGGCGCTACGTGTGCACCGCGCGCGCCCCGAAGTGTCCGACCTGCCTCATCCGCGATCTGTGCGAATACCCGCACAAGACCCCGCCGGCACCGCGCGTGATCGCGCGGCGCCTGCCACTCCCTTCGCGCGTGCGCCCTCGCCGGCCGCAACGTTCGCGCGCCCGCGCGCGGCTGCGCTGAGCCCTACCTCGAGCGCCACCGTAGCCAAGGACTGCTAATATCAACCTGCCGAGTAAGCCGGCTCCAAAGCTGCGCAGGGTGTCCGCAAGCGGCCCTCGCATACAAGTCCGGTAGCCCGGCAAACGAAAAGGGGGGTCCACGTTCGCGCACACGGCGAGGCGGGACTTGGTCGAAGGGAAGTCGGGCGGGACAGGGGCAGGCCCCGGCGTCACAGGCGCCACAGGCGGCACGGGTGGCCGACGCCTCATCGGCTGGAAAGCGATCGGACATTTCCTGAGCTGCACCGAGCGCACCGCTCGCCGCTGGGAGTCGGATCGCAGCATGCCGGTGCATCGCATTCCCGGCGGCGGCCGCAGCTCGGTGTGGGCGAGCACCGATGAGCTGAGAGCGTGGCTGCAGGCGCTGCCGAGCGAGGTGCAGGAGACCCTGCGGGCCGAAGCCGGGAGCGATACCCCGGCATCGAGCGCCGCTTCGGGGGCCGGAGAGCCCTCGCCGGCGGCGAGCATCGCTTCAACGGCGTCCCCGCCGGCTATAGAACCGCCACGGCGCACACCGTGGGTGTTGGCGACCCTGGTCGTCCTCGGGCTGATCTTTGTCGGGGGACTGGCGTGGAACGTGGCGCGGCGTGCTCCCCCGGCTGCCGTGACGGGCGGACCGTACGATGATGACCCACGGGCGCGCGAAGCCTACATGACCGCGCGCTTCGAGCTCGCGACCCGCTCGGCCGAGAGCCTGTCCGCCGCGGAACAGGGGTTCCACCAGCTGGTCGAGAGCTACCCGGACCGTGCGGCCGGCTGGTCCGGGCTCGCCGACACCTTGCTGCTGCTGCGCGAATTCGGCTCGATGGGCGATGAAGTCGCCTATCCGCAGGCGGAGCGAGCGGCACGCACGGCGCTCGCCCTCGATCCGAAGCTGGCCGACGCCTGGCTCGACCAGGCGTTCGTGGCGTGGTGGTGGCACGGTGACCCGACCTCCGCGTTTCGCGACTTCGACATCGCGCTGCAGCTCGACCCGCACTCGGCCAAGGCGCTGCACTGGTATGCGACCGCGCTCTACGCGCACGGCGATTACGCGAAGTCGCTGCAGACCATCGGGCGTGCCCGCGCGATCGATCCCAACAGTCGCGCTATCGTCGCCGACGAAGCCTGGTTGCGCTTCGGCGCCGGCGACCACGCGGCCGCCCTCGCGACCCTCGAACGCCTGGTGAACGATGATCGCAGCTTCGAGGCATCGCATTTCTACCTGGCACAGGCGTATCTCGTCATGGGGCGCGATGCGGACTTTCTGCGCGAGGCGAAGCTGGCCGCCGAGCTGCGCCGGCAGGCGGAGATGATCGATGTCCTGAGCCTCGCCGAGCAGCGCTTCCTGAGCGGCGGCCGCAACGGCATGCTCGATCAGCTGAGCGCGAGTGAGGCGGAGCGCTTCGAACGCGGCACCGGCTCGGCCGTGGTGGTCGCCGAGTACCGGGCGCTCGCCAACGATCGCGAAGGGATGCTGAGCTGGCTCGCCACTGCCGAGTCCCATCACGACCACAACCTGCCGACGCTGCGCGGCTATCCCGGGTTTGCGGCATACCGCAACGATCCGGCGTTCGTGAAGGTCGTCCAGCGCCTGCCGTGAGCTTGCTCGGCGCAGCCCGCCGGCGGCCCACGATCACTTCTTCGGAATGTAGAGATCGGTGAGAGTCCCTTCGACCGCCTCCGCCGCGCCGGCGACGGTCTCGGTGAGCGTCGGGTGCGGATGGATCGTGAGGCCGATGTCCGCCGCGTCACAGCCGGTCTCGATCGCCAGCGCGACCTCGCTGATCAGCTCGCCGGCATTGGTGCCGACGATGCCGCCGCCGAGCAGGCGGTGCGTGTCGGGATCGAACAGCAGCTTCGTGAAGCCGTCCTCGCGGCCGAGTGACAGCGAGCGGCCGTTCGCCACCCAGGGGAAGGTCCCCTTGGTGAAGCGCGTGGCGCGCTCGCGCGCCTCGATCTCGGTGAGCCCTACCCAGGCGATCTCCGGATCGGTGTAGGCGACCGACGGAATCACCCGCCAGTCCGCGGCGCGCTTCTCGCCCGCCGCGACTTCAGCTGCGAGCTTGCCCTCGTGCATGGCCTTGTGCGCGAGCAGCGGCGGCGCGGCGATGTCCCCGATCGCGAAGATGTGCGGCACGTTGGTGCGCATCTGCCGGTCGACCGGAATGAAGCCACGCTCGGAGACCTTGACGCCGGCCGCTTCGGCGCCGATCGCGCGGCCGTTCGGCGTGCGGCCCACGGCGATCAGGACGCGCTCGAAGAGCTCGGGCGGTGAGGCCTGCTCGCCCGCGAAGCTCACCCGCAGCCCGGCGCTCTCGGGCGCGATGGCCGCCACCTTCGTGCCGAGGAGGATCCTTTGGTAGCGCGCGCGAATGCGCCGCTCGAGCGGACGCAGCAGGTCTGCGTCCACCCCCGGCATCAGCTGCCGCGTGAGCTCGACGAGACTCACCTTGGTGCCGAGCGCGTCGAACACACACGCCATCTCGAGTCCGATGATGCCGCAGCCCACGATCAGCATCGGGCCCGGGAATTGCGGCACCTCGAGCGCATCCGCGGAATCGATGATGCGCGGGTCCTGAGGCAGCCCGGGCAGACGCATCGCTTCCGAGCCTGCGGCGATGATGCATTGCTCGAAGCGGATGCGCTCGGGGGCCGCGGCGCCCTGGACCTCGAGCACGTTGGCGCCGACGAAGCGCCCGACACCGCGCACCACCTCGACCTTGCGCTGCCTCGCCAACACCCTGAGACCCCCGGTCAGCTTCGCGACCACCGAGGCTTTCCAGTCGCGCAGCCGTGCGCGATCGATCTTGGGCTCGCCGAACGCGATGCCGCGCGCGCCCATCTCCTCGGCATCCTCGATGACCCTGGCCGCGTGCAACAGCGCCTTGGAGGGGATGCAGCCGACATTCAAACACACCCCGCCCAGCTCCGACTGGCGCTCGATGAGTGTGACCTTCAGCCCGAGATCCGCGGCGCGGAACGCCGCGGTGTAGCCGCCGGGCCCGGACCCGAGCACCAGCAACTGCGTGCTGCGCGCGGCGTCGGCCGCCCCTTCCGCCGGGGGCCGCGTCTGCGGCGAAGGCATGCGCACCGTATCGCCCGAGGTATCCGCGCGCACTGAAGCACGTGCCCGCGCGCTCGCATCGCCGGGCGGCGCGGCCGGCGGTGTCTTGCCGTCGGTCGCCGGCTGCGCCGCAGCGGCGGTGGCCGGCGCCTGCGCGGCATTGCCGGCCGCGCTGCCGTCGGCGCTCGCCTCCACTCGCGCGATGAGCGAGCCCTTGGAGACCTTGTCGCCGCGCTTGAGCAACACCTCGGTGATGCGCCCGGCGCTGGTCGCCGGCACATCCATCGAGGCCTTGTCGGTCTCGAGCGTGACGAGCGGTGCGTCGACTTCGATGACATCGCCGGGCTTCACCAGCACGTCGACCACATCGACGTCGGTGAAATTGCCGATGTCCGGGACGGTGAGCTCGACGCTCACGGCACGGCCTCGAGGAGGCCGCGGGGATCCGCGAGAGTCTGAGCGAGCCAGGTGGTGAAGCGCGCGGCCATCGCGCCATCGATCACCCGATGGTCGTAGGACAGCGACAGCGGCAGCATCAGGCGCGGCACGAAGCTGAGATCCCGGTACATCGGCTTCATGGCGGCGCGCGACACGCCGAGGATCGCCACCTCGGGAGCGTTGATGATCGGCGTGAAGGCGGTGCCGCCGATGCCCCCGAGGCTCGAAATGGTGAAGCAGCCGCCTTGCATGTCCGTCGGCGGGAGCTTGCCGACACGCGCCTTCTCCGACAACTGCGCCAGGTGGCGTGCGAGCTCGTAGACATCCTTGCGGTCCGCATCCCGTACCACCGGGACCACGAGTCCGTTGGGCGTGTCGGCGGCGAAGCCCATGTGCACGTACCTGCGCACGATGAGGTTGGCGCCATCGGCGGAGAGCGCCGAGTTGAAACGCGGAAACTCCTGCAGGGCCTTGACGCAGGCACGCATGATGAAAGCGAGCGGTGTCAGCTTGACGCCCGCCGCCTGGGCACGCTCCTTGAGGCCGGCCCGCACCTGCTCCAGCTCGGTGATGTCGGCCTCATCGAACTGCGTCACGTGCGGAACGCTGGCCCAGCTCGCCTGCAGCCGCGGCCCGGAGATGCGCTGGATGCGCGTCAGCGGCTCGACCGCGGTGGGCCCGAACTGCGAATAGTCCACTGCCGGTACCACGGGCGGCGCCGGCGCGCGGGCCGCGGGGCCCGCCGCACCCGAACCCATCGAAGCTGTCGCCGCCGGCGTCGCCAGGGTGCCCTTGACGAACGCCTTGACATCGTCGTGGGTGATGCGGTCCTTGAAGCCGTGTCCGCTCACCTGCGTGAGGTTCACGCCGAGCTCGCGCGCGAAGCGGCGCACCGAGGGGCTGGCGTGCGCGCGCGTGAATCCCGGCTCATCGATCGGCGCGAGATCGCTGCGATAGGAAGTGGGCACGCCGAGGAGCGAACGCGGCGTCAGCACCCCGCGGGTTGCCGGCTGCGCGGCGGCGGGCGCAGCCGCGGTCGCGGCCGGCGGCGCGGGTGCGGCGGCGGCCGGCGCAGCGGGACGCGCAGAGGATGCTGCCGCCGGCGCGGCGGTCGCAGCGGCGGCCGCTGCCGCGCGCGCGGGCGGTGCAGGCGCCTCAGGCGGCGTCGCTGCGCGCCCGGCGCCATCGGCGCGGACGGTGGCGATGAGATCGCCGGCGTTGACCGTGCCGCCCTTGCTGGTGTGGACCTTCTCGACTACGCCGACGGCGGTCGAAGGCACGTCCATGGTGGCCTTGTCGGATTCGAGTGTCACGAGCGGGGTGTCGATGGCGATGCTGTCGCCGGGCTTCACCAGCACGTCGATGACGGCCACGTCCTTGAAGTTGCCGATGTCGGGCACACGCACTTCCACCAGACCGGCCGCGGCGCTCATCGCGTGTCCGTTCAGACTTTCCAGGGCACGGGCTTGCCCGGATCGACCCCGAGCGCGGTGATGGCGCGCGCGACGGTCGTCGGGTCCACCTGCCCGTCATCGGCGAGCGCCTTGAGCGCTGCCACAGCGATATAGCTACGGTCCACCTCGAAGTGCCGCCGCAGCGCCGCACGCGAGTCGGAGCGGCCGAAGCCGTCGGTACCGAGCGTGACGTATCGTCCCGCGACCCACTGACGGATCTGGTCGGGCACGGTGCGTACGTAGTCGGTGGCGGCCACCACCGGCCCGGCGCGTCCCGAGAACAGCTGCCGCACGTACGGCACGCGCGCGCTCTCAGCCGGATGCAGCAGATTCCAGCGCTCGCACTCGAGCGCCTCGCGGCGCAGCTCGCTGAAGCTCGTGATCGAGAACACATCGGCGGGGATTCCGTAGTCGTTCTCGAGAATCTTCGCCGCGGCCAGACATTCGCGCAGGATCGTGCCCGAGCCGAGCAGCGTCGCCCGCACCTTGCCGCGGCCACCGCTCTGCAGCAGGTAACCGCCGCTGATGATGCCGGTCTCGGAGCCCGCCGGCAGCGGCGGCTGCACGTAGTTCTCGTTCATCAGCGTGATGTAGTAGAAGAGGTTCTGCTGCTCGGCGAACATGCGGCGCAGACCGTCCTGGATGATCACCGCCAGCTCGTAGGCGAACGCCGGGTCGTAGGCGACGCAGTTGGGCACGGTGGTCGCGACCAGCTGGCTGTGACCGTCCTGATGTTGCAGGCCCTCGCCCGCGAGCGTAGTGCGGCCGGCCGTCGCGCCGAGCAGGAAGCCGCGCGCCTGGATGTCGCCCGAGGCCCAGATGAAATCCCCGACCCGCTGGAAGCCGAACATCGAATAGAAGATGAAGAACGGCACCATGTTGATGCCGTGATTGCTGTAGGCGGTGCCGGCCGCCATCCACGAGCACAGCGATCCGGCCTCGTTGATGCCCTCTTCCAGCATCTGCCCCTTCTTGTCCTCGCGGTAGGACATGAGGGTCTCGGCATCCTGCGGCGTGTAGAGCTGGCCGACGGAGGAGTAGATGCCGATCTGGCGGAACAGGCCCTCCATGCCGAAGGTGCGCGCTTCATCCGGCACGATCGGCACGATGTTGCGGCCGATGTTCTTGTCCTTCAGCAGAATGGTGAGGATGCGCACGAACGCCATGGTGGTGGAGATCTCGCGCTCCCCGGTGCCCTCGAGCAGCGCCGAAAACGCCGCGCGCGGCGGCACCGTGAGCGCCGGCGCGCTGTGGCGGCGGTTGGGGAGATAACCGCCGAGGGTGGTGCGCTTGGCGTGCAGATAGCGCCCCTCCTCGGAGTCCGCACCGAACTGGCGGAATGGCAGCGTGGCGAGGTCCTCATCGCTCACCGGAATGTTGAAGCGGTCACGGAAGGTGCGCAGCTCCTCGTCCGAGAGCTTCTTCTGCTGGTGCGCCACCATCTGGCCCTCGCCGCCCTTGCCGAGCCCGTAGCCCTTGACGGTCTTCGCGAGGATCACGGTTGGCTGGCCCTTGTGGCTCATGGCCGCGGCGTAGGCGGCGTAGACCTTCAGCGGGTCGTGCCCGCCGCGGTTCAGCCGCCAGATCTCATCGTCCGACATGTTGGCGACCATCGCCTTCAGCTCGGGGTACTTGCCGAAGAAATGCTCGCGGGTGTAGGCGCCGCCCTTGGCCTTGAAGTTCTGGTACTCGCCGTCGACGCATTCCTCCATCGTCTTGCGCAGCAGCCCGAGGGTGTCGCGCGCCAGCAGCGGATCCCAGCGCGAGCCCCACAGCACCTTGATGACGTTCCAGCCGGCGCCGAGGAAGGCCGCCTCGAGCTCCTGAATGATCTTGCCGTTGCCGCGCACCGGGCCATCGAGGCGCTGCAGGTTGCAGTTGATGACGAAGATCAGGTTGTCGAGTCCCTCGCGCACCGGCATCGTGAGCGCGCCCATCGATTCGGGCTCGTCCATCTCGCCATCGCCGAGAAACGCCCACACCTTGCGGTCGGTGGGTTTCACCAGGCCGCGATGCTCGAGGTAGCGTATGAAGCGCGCCTGGAAGATCGCCATCATGGGACCGAGTCCCATGGACACCGTCGGGAACTGCCAGAAATCGGGCATCAGCCACGGATGCGGATAGGAGGACAGTCCCACGCCCGGGCCACCGGTTTCCTGGCGGAAGTGCCGCAGCTGCGCCTCGCTCAGGCGCCCTTCGAGAAAGGCGCGCCCGTAGATGCCCGGCGCCGAATGCCCCTGGATGAAGAGCATGTCGCCGGGATGATTCTCGGAAGGCGCGCGCCACACGTGATTGAAGCCGACCTCGTAAAGTGTCGCCGATGAGGCGTAGCTCGAGAGGTGTCCGCCGTACTCGGTCGACTTCTTGTTCGCGAGCAGCACCATCACCAGCGCGTTCCAGCGGATGTACGCCTCGATGCGGCGCTCGAGCGCGCGGTTGCCGGGATACTCCGGCTCGCGTCCGACGGGAATGCTGTTGACGTAGGCGGTGTTGGGCTTGAACGGCAGGTAGGCGCCGTGGCGGCGCGTGTAATCGATCAGGCGCTCGAGCAGAAAGTGCGCGCGCTCCGGTCCATGGATTTTCAGCACCGAGTCGATCGACTCGAGCCACTCCCGCGTTTCGACGGGATCGAGATCTTCAAGCTTCGGCGGTTCGGTCATGCGAGTCGCTTGGCACGCGCGATCGGGGGTAGATTGCCGGCGCGATCGCGACCGCGGTCGCGCGCGTGATAGGCCCTGTCGCGTTAGAATGAGCAATGATGGCGAGCGGCGGCAGGTAAAGCAAGTGAGGTCCGGAAGCGTCGGCGCGCGCGCGGCCCGTGGCGCTCGCGAGCGCCAGCTGTTGCCCCCGACGCACGCTCCAGACATCGTCAGCGCTCCCCGCCTCAACGCCGCTACGCTCGATGCACTGCTCGCCATCGTGCCCCATCCGCCGAGCGCCGCCGCGTGGCGCCGGCTCCCCGACAGCGCGCGCTGGCGCGAGCTCGATCGACGCACCCCGGCGCGGCCCGGCGCGGTGCGCACCACGGTGCTCGCCAATCAGCGCCACAGCCTCGCCGTGCTCGGTTACCTCGCGAGCGATGCGAGCGCTTTCGAGCGGCTGTCGCTCGCGGGCCGCATGCTGAAGGAAGCCGGCGCGCGCAGCCCGCAGATCGTGGGCCTCGCCGCCGCGGGCGCCGCGGGCGCAGCCCGCGCGGCGCTCGAAGCCTTGCTGGCGGCCGCCCTCGCCCACGCCTTCGCGCTGCCGAGCTGGCGGGCGGCGGCGCACGAGGAGCGGCGCATCCGCCGCCTCGTGTTGTTGAACGATGTCGGTCTCGACACGCGCTCCGCGGCCGCCGTGACCCGCGGCACCAATCTCGTTCGCTGGCTGACCGCGCTCCCTCCCAACATCCTCGACGCGCGCGGCTACCGGCGCGCGATCGCGACGCTCGCGCGCAGCCACGGACTCACGCTGCGCTGGCACGATGAGCGCGCGCTGCGGCGTGCCGGCGCCCAGGCCTTTCTCGCGGTCGCGGCCGGCAACGCCGAGGGCGGAGCGGGCATTGCGCACCTCAGGTACCGCCCGCCGCGCGGCGGCCGCGCGGCACGCCCCGAGCTCGCGCTGGTCGGCAAGGGCATCCTCTTCGACACCGGCGGCGTCAACCTCAAGACGCACCGCTCGATGCTCGACATGCACACCGACATGGCGGGCAGCGCCGTGGCGCTGGCGACGCTCGTGGCGCTCGCCGAGCTGCGCGCCCCGCTCGCGGCCGACGCATGGCTCGCGATCACCGAGAATCGTATCGGGCCGCGGGCTTACCGCCCGCAGGAAGTGGTACGTGCGGCGAATGGCGTCACCATCCAGGTGATCCACACCGACGCCGAGGGTCGCATGGTGCTCGCCGACACACTGGCGCTCGCCGCGCGCACGCGCCCGCGGTTGATGATCGATTTCGCGACGCTCACCGGCGCCTGCGTGCACGCGCTCACCGAGCGCATGAGCGGGGTCCTCAGCAACCGCCCGGAGCTCGCCGCCGCGCTGGTCGAGGCCGGGCGCACGAGCGGCGAGCGCGTGTGGAGCTTTCCGTTCGAGGCCGACTACGACGCCGAGCTCGAGAGCAAGGTGGCGGACATCGTGCAGTGCGCGCTCGATGGCAAGGGCGATCACATCCTCGCGACGCGCTTTCTGTCGCGCTTCGTGCCTCAAGGGATTCCCTGGGCGCACATCGATCTGTCCTCCGCCACGCGCGGCGGCGGGCTCGCGCACGTGCCGAGCGACATCACCGGCTTCGGCGTACGGCTCGCGCTCGAGCTGCTGCTGAAGCAGGACATCGCGCGCCTTCTGGAGAGGAAGCGGTGAGCGACCTCGTCATCCGCCGGCCCGATGACTGGCACCTGCACCTGCGCGATGGCGCCGCGCTCGCCGCCGTGCTGCCCTTCACCGCCGCGCGCTTCGCGCGCGCCATCGTGATGCCGAATCTCACTCCGCCGGTCACGACGGTGGCCGCGGCCCTCGCCTACCGCGAGCGCATCCGCGCGGCCTTGCCCGCGGGCGCACGGTTCGAGCCGCTGATGACGCTCTACCTCACCGATCGCACACCGCTCGAGGAGATAGCGCGCGCGAAGGCGGCCGGCTGCGTGCTCGGCTGCAAGCTCTACCCGGCGGGCGCCACCACGCACTCCGCCGCGGGAGTCACGGATGCGCGGCTGCTCGATGCGGTGTTCGAGCGCATGGCGGAGCTGGGCCTCGTGCTGCAGGTGCACGGTGAAGTGACCGACCCCGCCGTCGATGTATTCGAGCGCGAGGCGCGTTTCATCGACACGGTGCTCGCGCCGCTCGCCGAGCGTCATCCGCGCTTGCGTATCGTGTTCGAGCACATCACCACGCGCGCGGCGCTCGACTTCGTGCTCGGCGCGCGTGCCGGCGTTGCCGCCACGATCACCCCGCAGCACCTGCTCATGAACCGCAATGCGTTGTTCGCGGGGGGCCTGCGGCCGCATCACTACTGCCTGCCGGTGCTCAAGGCCGAGGCCGACCGCCGCGCGCTCCTCGAAGCGGTGGTGCGCGGCAGTCCGCGCCTCTTCCTCGGCACCGACAGCGCACCCCATGCGCGCGCCGCCAAGGAGGCGGCCTGCGGCTGCGCCGGCATTTTCTCGGCGCATGCCGGCATCGAGTTGTACGCGGAGGTGTTCGCGGCGGCCGGAGCGCTCCCGCAGCTCGAGCCCTTCGCCTCGCTCCATGGCGCGGACTTCTATGGCCTGCCGCGTAATCGCGACACCCTCACACTCGTGCCCGAGCCGTGGGAGGTGCCGCCGCGCTATCCTTTCGGCACCGAGGAACTGGTGCCGCTGCGCGCCGGCGATCGCATCGCCTGGCGTATCGCGGCCTGACAGGCCATCCGGCATGAGCGACCTGCAGCCCGCCCCAGCTGCCGCAGTGGCGACCGCCGCCGCGGCGCCGCTCATGGCGCGGCGCTTTCGCGGTTACCTGCCGGTGGCGATCGATGTGGAGACGGGCGGGTTCAACGTGGCGACGGATGCGCTGCTCGAGATCGCCCTGGTGCACATCGACATGGACAGCGACGGCACGCTGCGGCGCGGCGCGACCCACGACTTCCACGTGCAACCCTTCGAGGGCGCGCGGCTCGATCCGGCATCGCTGTCGGTCACCGGCATCGATCCCTGGCATCCCCTGCGGCCGGCGCTGCCGGAGCGCGACGCGCTGCAGCGGGTGTTCCGCGAGGTGCGCCACGCGATACGCGCCTACACCTGCCGCCGCGCCATCCTCGTCGGGCACAACGCGGCGTTCGATCTCACCTTCATCAACGCCGCGGTGGCACGCGCGGAGGTCAAGCGCAATCCCTTCCATCCCTTTTCGTGCTTCGACACCGCGACGCTCGCCGGCGCCGCGCTCGGGCAGACGGTGCTCTCCAAGGCGATCAGGGTGGCGGGACTCGAGTGGGATGCGGACAGCGCCCACAGCGCCCGCTACGACGCCGAGCGCAGCGCGGAGCTTTTCTGCCTGGTGTGCAATCGCCTGCGCGACAGCCACCGCTCCGCCGATGAGCGGGCGCGCGCACTTGGCTGGCTCACCGATGCAGCGGATGTTGCGACCGATGAGCCGCCGGTCGATGCGGAGCTCTGACACCACCCCAAGAGACCACCCCAAGAAATTCCGCTTAACGCTGGAGAAGAACTCTCCGCGTCGAGCAAGACGCGGGATTTCTTGGGGACCCCGGGTGGGGAGTAAGCCGGGTCTTATTTGGCGGCGCCGATCTCGCTGAGGAGCTTGCGCAGCTCGCCACTGCGGTACATCTCGAGCGCGATGTCGCACCCGCCGATCAGCTCGCCCTTGACGTACAGCTGCGGATAGGTCGGCCAGTTGGAGAAGCGCTTGAGTGCCTCACGGATCTCCGGCTCTTCGAAGATGTTGACGTGCTTGAACTCGGCGCCGACGGCGCGCAGCGCCGCCACGGTCTGCGCCGAGAAGCCGCACTGCGGAAAATCCGGCGTCCCCTTCATGAAGAGCACCACGGGGCTCGAGGACAGTTCCGACTTGATTCTCTCCACCACATCCATCACGACTACCTCGTAAGTTTGCGTCGCTCGGCAAGCACGGCGAGCAGTTGCCATTGCTCCGCCGCGCTCATCGACATCCACCGGCCGATCTCATCCCCGGTACGCAGGCATCCGATGCACAAGCCGCGCGCATCGAGCGAGCAGACGTTGATGCACGGGGATGGCGGGCGCTCCGCAGGATCCTTCGGCGTCGGCGGGGGTCGCGCCAGCACGCGTTGAATTATGGGGGTCGCTCGCCTATTCTTCAAACGCTCGCCGGCTGCCCGCCCTATAGAAACAAGAACTTGGAGGTCTAAAGCCATGAATCCTCTCAGCAACCACCGCCACACGCTGATCCTCGGCATCGTCCTCGCCGTGGTGCTCGCGCTCCTGATCGGCGGCACCCAGTTCAATCAGCTGGGCCTGGCGCGCTGGTTCCACATCGTTGCAGGGGTGTTCTGGATCGGTCTGCTCTACTACTTCAACGTGGCGCAGACGCCGGCATTGGCCGATGCAGCTGCCGACAAGGGCGGCCCGGGCGGCGCCGGCATCACCAAGTACGTGGCACCGCGGGCGCTGTTCTGGTTCCGCTGGGGAGCGATCGCCACCTGGCTCGGCGGCGCATGGCTGCTGGGGTCGAGCTTGATCTCTGCCTTCACCTTCGGCGCGGTCGCGGATCCCGGCGGACACACGCCGTACTACCTGCGGGTCATCGGTACCGGCGCCTGGCTCGGCACCATCATGTTGTTCAATGTCTGGGCGATCATCTGGCCTAACCAAAAGAAGATTCTCGGCATCGTCGCGGCCACGGACGAGCAGAAGGCCGCGGCGCGCAAGTCCGCCGGCATGGCCTCGCGCGTCAACTTCCTGCTGTCGATCCCGATGATCATGTGCATGGCCGGGGCGACTCACGGCCTGCCGTTCATCGGCCGGTGAGCCGCAGCGCCGTTGGTGCCCGAGCTTCCCGCTGATCTCCCGCAGCAGGTCGAAGCCGCGCTGCGCGAGGACCTCGGCAGCGGCGATGTGACCGCGGCGCTCGTGCCCGCGGCACAACGCGTGCGCGGCAGCGTCGTGGCGCGCGAGGCGGCGGTACTGTGTGGGCGCGCCTGGGCGGAGGAAACCTTCCGCCAGCTCGATCCGCGCGTGCAACTTGCCTGGCACGGCGCCGATGGCGACCGCGTGACCGACGGGCAGACGATCTTCGAGGTCGCAGGCCCCGCGCGTCCGGTGCTGAGCGGCGAGCGCACCGCACTCAACTTCCTGCAGCTGCTCTCGGGAACCGCCACCGCCACGCGCCGCTTCGTGGACGCGGTCGCGGGCACCGCCTGCCAGATCCTCGACACGCGCAAGACGGTGCCCGGCCTGCGCACCGCGCAGAAATACGCCGTGCGCTGCGGCGGCGCGCGCAACCATCGCATGGGGCTCTTCGATCAGGTGCTCATCAAGGAGAACCACATCGCCGCTGCGGGCTCGCTGACCGGCGCCATCGAGGCGGCGCGGCGCCAGGCCGCGGGCATTGCGGTGGAAGTCGAGGTCGAGACGCTCGCGGAGCTGCAGGAGGCGCTCAACGCGCGTCCCGACATCATCATGCTCGACGAATTCACGCTCGCCGACATGCGCGCCGCGGTGGCGCTCAACCGCACGCACGGCGCGGGGGCGAAGCTGGAAGTCTCCGGCAGCGTGTCGCTGGAGACGGTGCGCGCCATCGCCGAGACGGGCGTCGACTACATCTCGGTCGGCGCGCTCACCAAGCACGTGCGCGCCATCGATCTGTCGATGCGCCTCGAATTCGGCCGTGGCTGAAGGCGGCCACCGGCTCAGGGATTGATCGCGCTCACGATCCAGATGGCGCCGCGCAGCAGCACTCGATTACCGTCCTGGTACGGCTCGAGCGCGGCGCGGATCGACTCGGCGGCTGCGACACGCAGCTCGGGTGGCTGGTCATCGAGCGCGCGGCTGGCGGGACCGATGCCGAGCGCCGTCTCGACCGCGCGGTCGACTCCATGGCCGTCCGCCAGATCGAACGAGGGGTCGACAGGCTCGAGGCGGATGGCGCTGAATCCCGCGCCTTCCAGAATGCGGCGCACGCGCTGCTCCGAGGCAAAGGAAAAGAGTCCGGGTTCCTCGGGTCCGACCTCGGGCAGCCGCGGTACGTGCCGGTAAGCGGCCTGCAGCGGCAGCATGAGCCATGGGTTCTCG
>Ga0306922_10001281_pt1 | contig 22409 bp, 19 predicted proteins | sample sta12Cox44000082_FD_203758 | JGI IMG/M metagenome (GOLD analysis project Ga0306922, IMG submission 203758) | Lab enrichment of tropical soil microbial communities from Luquillo Experimental Forest, Puerto Rico - statoxic.12C.oxic.44.000.082 (v2)... | ecosystem: Environmental > Terrestrial >... | reverse complement strand
ACCCCGCCAGATCCTGGCGACGATACTTGTTGGATCAGCGTAGCGTGGAGCGCGCCGCCCAGATCGTGATAGCTCACCTCGACCGCCTGACCGGTCTTCAGCACATCGGCAAGCTTCACGCCGGCCTTGCCCGCTTGTGCCTCCTGGCGCGCTTTCGTGCCCGCGCCATGGGCCTCGACCCTGGTCTTGTCGTCGCAGGCGAATTTCATTTCCGTATTGGCTACCTTGACAGTCACCGAATCGCCGTTGATCGCCGTCAAGGTTCCCCGCGTGTGCTTGGTCTCTTGCGCGATTGCCTGGGTGGACAACCAGCCGACAGAGAGACCTACGAGGGGAAGAGCGAGAACCAACCGTCTCATGGCAGCCTCCTTGGGAAGAGTATGATGCCCGGCCGCAACGAAGAGACGCCACTGACACATACGCGTGATGGGGTCGAATTGTTCCGGAACTTACCCCTCTTGCGCAAGTTAATTCGACGCTCCCATCGTTGTCTGCGTTTCGTACAACCTGGCATAGAGACCCTGGTTCATCAGCAACCGCTCGTGGGTCCCCTGTTCGACGATCTCCGAGTCCTTGACTACAAAGATGATATCGGCGTGCCGGATCGAGTGGAGGTGGTGCGCGATGACTATTGACGTGCGCCCCTCCATCAGGCGTTGCAACGCTTCGATAACCGCCTGCTCGGACGCCGCGTCCAATCCCGACGTGGGCTCGTCGAGAATCAGAATCGGCGTGTTCCGCACAATGGCCCGCGCAATGGCAATCCGGCGCCGCTCACCGCCGGAGAGCGTGGCTCCACGCTCCCCAACGAGGGTCGCGTAGCCGAGCGGCATATTCATGATGAAGTCATGGGCGTTGGCGAGCTTGGCGGCCCGGACGGTTTCCTCGGGCGGCGCATCGGGCCGGCCGTAAGCGATGTTCTCCCAAATCGTGGCGCGGAACAGCATGGTGTCCTGGAGAACGAAGCTGACCCGGTCGCGCAACGATTTGAGCGTAAACTCTCGTATATCCACGCCATCGATCTTCACCTGGCCCGACAACGGATCGTAGAAGCGTGGAATGAGGCTGGCGATGGTCGTCTTGCCAGTCCCGGATGGACCGACGATCGCTGCAATCTGACCCGGCGCCACGTGAAGGCTCACGTCCTTCAAAACGAGCCCCCCGCCGTCGTACTTGAAACTGACGCGATCGAGCTCGATGTCGCCCATGAAAGGTGGGGCGCTCCGAGCGCCGGGCAGATCCTGAACGCGACTTTCAATCGCCAATAACTCGCGGATCCGTTCGTACCCGACGGCTGCCTTCGACACCGTATTAGCCATTTTGGAGAGGTCACGCAGCGGCTTGTACGTCTTGCCGAGGTACAGCAGGAACACGATCAGCACGCCCGTGCTCAGCCGGCCGGCGATGGCGAGGCGCGCCCCGTAGCCGAGCACCAAACACGTTCCCAAGGCGATGATGACATCGACAGTTGGTGACAACCGCGCCTTGATGCTGCGCGCCTGCAGGCCGGCTTCCACGTTTTGACGACTCTCCCAGTCGAATCGGCGATCCTCGTAGTCTTCGCGACCGAACGCCTGCACGACGTGAATTGCGGTCATCACCTCTGCCACGCCGGATAGCAGCTCGCTTTCCCTTTTCTTGACCCTTCGCGAAGCCTTCTTGATCCGAGGCGTGTAGAAATACACCGCGACGCCGAGCACCGGCACAACCAAAAGCGAAACCAAGGTGAAACGCCAGCTCACATACAGCATCACGCCGACCATGCCGATGAGCGTTAGCACGTTAACGATGATCCCGAGTAGAGCCGAATCGATGAAATCCTGGACTGCATTGATGTCGCTCGTGACGTGAGTCAGCAGATCGCCCACGCGAGCTTCGTTATGTTCAGCGAGTGAGAGCCGCTGGATGCGCTGATACAACAGCCGGCGGAGGTCGTGGGCCACCCATTGGCTGATGCTGGTCGTCGAGTACTTTTCTACGTAGCTGCTTACGGCGCCGACCAGTGCGATGGCCACGACCGCCGCCAGGGCAAAATACAGGATCGCGAACCTGTCGTCACCGAAGAGACCCGAAACAAAGGCTCCCCACCTGCCGGTGAGACTCTTCGCCTGCACGACATTGTCGATAGTGACCTTGATGGGCCACGGCTCCAGAACGTCAGCGACGGTCTCGCCGAGTACGGCAAGCAACGCGACGGCGAACGTTTTCCAGTAAGAACGCAGGATCCTGGAGAACCAGAACCTCTTGGCGCGCGGGAGGGCGGACAACGGCGTTGATTCCATCGTGCTGATCCCCGATTGCCGGCGGCACCGTCCCGGAGGGGAAGAGACAGCAGACGATATCATTGAATCCGACAGGCCACGGGGCAAAAGCGGTATAGAATGCCGCGGACATGGCCATGGGGCTCCGATGGCGGCTCCTCACGACGGTCGCGGCGTGCGTCCTCGCCGCCCCGCTGTTGGCGCAAAAGCAAAACAAGGAACAGGCGATCAAGCCCGGTGTCCTGGCCAAGATGGCCGAACCCTGGCCCGACACCGAAACAATGGCGCTGCGGCGCATGGACGCGGAGAAGCGGCGATTGTTCGCCGAGAACGACGCGTTCCCCTTCACGCTTTCGGCCGATTTCAAGGCCATCAACAAAGATCGAAGCACTGAAGGCAAGAAACACTATCCAGCGCTTCTGACCGTTCCTCGCGAGGGCGGCCAACCAACGACCTTGCACGTCACGCTTCGGACTCGCGGTCATTTCCGCCTGCGGGCGTCATCCTGCGGGTTCGTGCCGTTGCGCGTGGAATTCAACCGCGATGAGGCCGAAGGCACCATTTTCGATCGCCAAAAGGCGCTCAAGTTGGTCACGCACTGTCAGCCGGACAAGGAATATGAACAGTACACGCTGCGAGAGTATTTGGTGTACCGCGCGCTGAATGTGCTCACGCCGCGCTCGTTCCGGGCCCGTCTGGCTCGTCCGACTTACGTGCAGGCCTCGGACGGGAAGACCATCACGACTCGATTCGGGATGTTCCTTGAGGATGACGACGATGTAGCCAGGCGGTCAGAAGGGCGCGTCATGGAGCTGCCGCGCGTGCTCTTCAAGGACGTGGACCAGGACGCGCTCACGCTCATCATGGTGTTCGAATACATGATCGGCAACACCGATTTCTCTATGTACGCTCTGCACAACGTCCGCCTGATCAGCACGCCTGCGAAAAAGGTCTACGTCGTGCCGTACGACTTCGATCTCTCCGGGCTTGTCAACACGAGTTACGCGCTTCCGGAGCGCACGCTCGGGATCAGAAGCGTTCGGGACCGCCTGTACCGGGGGCCGTGTCGAGCTCCTTCGGAGATTGAGCCAGTCCTCGAGCAATTCAGAGCCCACAAACAAGAGATCTTCGCCCTCTACGATTCGCTGCCGGAGCTCGACCCGCCTTATCGCCGCGAGGCGAGGAGCTATCTCGACGAGTTCTACCGATCGATCGATCGTGCGGGCACTGTGAAGAGCACGTTCATCGACGGGCAGTGCTCCAAAAAGTCGACCATGTGAGGGACGGCGGAATCCGACGACAGATCCGCCGGCATTTCACCGACGCCTCCTTTCCGCGCCGAGGGCTTCTCATCGCCTTCGAGGGTCCGGATGGTTCGGGCAAGACCACGCAGCGGAAGCTGTTCAAGACCTGGTTGACGGCGAATGGCTATGACGTAGTGACGACCAAGTGGAACTCGTCGGATCTGATCAAGCCAATCATCAAGAGTCGCAAAGCCGTGCGGTCGCTCAGCCCGGAGGAGTATTCCCTCCTGCACGCCGCCGATTTCCGCCATCGCATGGACCATGTCATCCTGCCGGCGCTCTGGGCGGGCAAGCTGGTCCTCGCCGACCGATTTTTGTTCACCGCGCTCGCGCGGGACGTCGCTCGGGGGCTCGACCTCGACTGGGTCCTGAAGCTCTATCAACCGCTGCTCTGGCCCGATCTCGTGTTCTACTTTTCCGTGTCGCCCGGAACCTCCGAAAAACGCGTATCCGCGACGCGCACACCGAGCTTCTACGAAGCCGGCCAGGACATGACCCAGTTGGATGATCCCGTCGAGAGCTATCAGCGGTTCGTCACCCGCGTCATTCGCGAATACGAATCGCTTGCGCTCATCTTTCGGTTCATTGGCGTGGATGCCGAGCAATCGATCGGCGATCAGCACCGGCAGATCCGCGCGCTCTTCGCGGAGGGGGCGCAGCGACCATGGTCGACGTGGAACGAGGATGCGTTCACCGAGTGGATGGTGCGAAGGCAAAGCCATTGACGCGGACGCCATCGGGGCGTCTCATCGCGCTCGACGGCACGAGCGGCGCGGCGCTCCTCGCTGCAGCGCGCAAAGCGCTCGCCGCCAGACCGCCGGCGGCGCGAGGCGGGATCAGCCGCTGGGACGCGTCGGGGGTATTCGCTGAGCTCGCGATGGCGGAAGTCGATGCGGGGCAACCATCCCCACGGACCCTGTTACTCCTTTACGCGGCCGATCTGGCGTTTCGCATCCGATGGGAGATCGCCCCAACCCTGGCGGCCGGCCGAGTTGTCATCGCGGCGCCGTACGTCGACACCGCGTTGGCCTTCGGGCGGGCCGTCGGACTTCCCTCCTCATGGCTGTCAAATCTCTTCGGGTTCGCGCCGCGCCCCTCCGAGCGCCATATTGTCGAGCACAATCCCACGCCTACTCGCCGCAATCGCAAAGGATTCGTAGAGATCGTCTGCGATCGCTGGATCGAGCCGCGGGGCAGGCGACAACAGATTGTCGAGCAGGTCGAAGCACATCTGGGCGCTGTCGCAAGGCGATATCGGCACCGGCATCTTATTCAGGGACTTCCGGCTCCGGACCCACGGTAGAGCGCGACTTGAAGGCAGTACGAGCCGCTTCAACGAGCGCCTTGACGTCTGCGATCGCCGGCGGCTCGTCAATCACGATCGCGACCTCGCGACGGAAATCGAGACTGAGCGCCGACAGTGCCAGGCTACCAACGACGGCGAGCTCATTGTCGATCAGCATGATCTTGCCATGCGATTTCAATCCGCCGACCTGCTTCGAGGTGAACCGTTCGACCAGCAGCCCCGCAGACTCGCGAGCATTGAGGAGGGTGACAAGATCGGGATCAGAGAGCTTCGCGTCGATGAGGCAGATGGTTGACCGTGCGGCCTCGATCAGCTCCGTGAAGCGGCGGCGCGCGTGCTCGGGGCCGATGATCAACCGAGGGCACAAGTCATTCTGCAGTGGCAATGCGTCGCGGTCAGCGCCCATCATCCAATGCAAGCTCTCGGCGACCCGGCGATCGCAGGTCACGACGAGTGCGTCACACGTCCGCTCGAAGCACTTGCGTGTGAAATTCAAGGACGCGACCACAGCGGGTCCGTCGTCGACCACCAGGTACTTCGCGTGATACTTCACCACCGGATCCCGGTACCGGTGAACGCGAGCGCCCGTCTCTTCGAGACGGCGCCAGAGCTTTTCCAGTTTGTGCCTCCCACCCTTCGCGTGGGATGTTACGAGCACGTCAACAGACACTCCGCGCGAGACGGCTGCCGCCAGCTCGGCGAAGACGTCGACGTCGTTACACCGAAACAAGGAGAGCGTGATTCGGCGCTCGGCTCGGCGAATCACGTCGAGGACGGCCGGCTTGCGCTCAGCCGGCGAGTATATGAAGCGATCGGGTGGCTGGGATGGCACGGACCCTCTTTCCGTCGCGACTGTTGTGATGATGAATCGTAGCTCCCATTCGAGCCGACGTCAGGTTCCCAAACTGCTAGACGATATGGAAAGACCGACCTCGGCTTTGCACCCGACGCGGGTTGCTCTCAGCCTGCGAAAGCTCGGAGCAGCGCCGCATACAAGGGAGAACGGTCGTGATGAAGTCTACAACCATCATTGCCTTCGATTAGCATGCCGCGACCACGGTGCAGCCCCACCCTCGGCATCCGCTTCGCTTCTGCAGCAACTCTCGTGGCGCCCTGATAGAGGACACGGTTCTAGAGTCGCAAGCAGTGACGACATCAATCGCGATTACGAGATCCGGATATTCAGCAGCCACACCGTTGGGATCATCCAGCAAAGCGCGCCGAAGCACGGGATCCGGACGATCGTGACGGCCATCTGCGTGAGCACGAGCGCCCGAACTGGCTTTAACGTGAGCTCAACGTTTGGGCTGGCGGCTCCGCCGTGCATTCCGCTGCGGAAACGCAACCGCGCGGCCGAGCCGCTAACTCCTTCGCTCCAACGGCAAGCGCGTCGCGGCGGTCCTCATAAATCGCCGTGAACACGCCGTGGGAAATCTCCAGCGCCGACGCGCGTCCGGTCGGCGTGTAGGCTGGCTGCATGCCTGTGTCGATCTGCATGACCGTGCCGCCGAATCGCACGCTGATCCGACCTTCCTGTACAACGGTATGGCCGATAACGATCATCCTAGCCTGCTGCTTCGACAGGATGTCGGAGACCTCCGGCGCGAAAGTCTCGGGCTGTTGCGCGAGGCCGCGGTACCACAACGGGCCGTCCTCGCGCGCCGTTAGCGTTTTGAGCGGGGCCGCGCGCGTCTTGTCGAGATTGACCGTCAGGTCCTGACGCACGGTGTCATTGATGACGCTGCACGAGAGTCCCTCGACAGCCGGACTGATGCCGCCGTGAACAAAGAGCACACCGTTGATCTTGACGACCGCTGGCAGCGTGCGGAGCCACTTACCGTACACGCCCTCGCGGCCGAAGGCGAGGCGCATCTCGACCAGCCCGAGCGCCGTCTCCTTGAGCACCTGATCGCGCGCGCCTGGCGGAACGGTTTCAACGAATCGTTGTCTGATCGCTTCCGAATCCGTCGTCACAAACGCGGCATATTCTCCGGGCACCACAAACCGGAGATCTCCGAGCATCCTCGCCACCTCGTGGTTACCGAGCAGCATGTGAACTTGACCTCCCGCCCGCGGGGCGTCGCCTTCGAGCCGCCGCAATAGATCGAGCGCTTTGCGGGAGTCTGGTCCACGGTCGACGACGTCGCCCAACTGCACGAGATGCGTCTTTCCCGCCGTCCACTGTAACCGCTCATCGATGATCTCGGCGGAACGTAGGATGGCCACGAACCGGTCGTAGGCACCGTGCACGTCGCCGACCGCCACGATCCGCTCAACGCCGTCGATCTCGCAAGGTTGCGTGGCGGCGACGAGATGTGGGACGCCCCTCGGCGCAGCCAACACGAGGAGCACGATGGCGACGGCGTACGACCGGCGGAGGTGTTTCAGCATCCCGCAACTCTACGGGACTTTTAGGAAATCTGATCGATTACTTTTTCACGATCTCATACCTGGAGGCCAGAGCGTGACCGGGGCCTCAGATGGATGAGGAACTTGTTAGCGAGACCGCATTGAACCACTCGCACATTGACCAGATTCACGGCCTCGACGAAGCCAACGGCAGGCAGTTCCTCGTCCTCAAACTCGTCGACATAAGAGCCTGAACAAACCGATCGCGGGCGGTGGTGCGTGCCAAACCCGTCGGGTTCGCGTAGAATGCCGTCCCATCGGCACACTTCCAATGATGATCGGAGGCTGAGATGAGAACCACACTGTTCGCGATCCCGCTGCTTTTCCTTTCCATGGTTGCCTGGCCGGCTGGCTCGTCGGGAGCCGCCCAGTCCAAGGACCAGTTTCTGTCCAATGCGACCGTGAAATCGGTGTCGGGCACCTCGGTCACGGTGACGGCAGACGGAAAGGACACCACATTCTCTGTCGACGCGAAGACGAAGGTGGTAGGGAAAGGCATGGGCACGAAGAGCAAGGCCAAGGGCGGCAAGCCAACTATCGTCGACCTGCTGAAAGAAGGCGACCGTGTGGCGGTCACCTATCATGAAATGGGGGCAACGATGCACGCATCGAGGATTGAAGTGACTGCAGCGGGCACGACTCGATAATGCTGGTCGCCTGCGGGCGCGGCTGAACGGAGGAGCAGCAGAAAGCCGGACTGTCCACCTTCATCAGCTTGGTCGACAGTCTTGCCTGAGGATGTACGTGTCAACGGGGACGCCGATGTGCTGGGTGGCGCTGAGAAATCAGATGTCTCCAAACGCCCACGCCACCATAAGGGGAAACTCTTCTTGCCAGAACGCGCCGCCGTGCGACCCCGGCCGTTCGGTCATGACAACGTCCGCGCCTGCATCGCGCAGGGCGTCCGCCCACCGAGTTGCGTTCTCAAGGAAAAACGGCTCCGCCGTGCCTGCGACGAGGTACGTGCGCGGAAGCGAGCTTGGCATTACACCAGGCGGTCGGTACCCCCCGCCCGGTGAGGCGCAGAAGATCGCACCGTAGACGTCCGGATGCCGGAGCCCGATGGCGAGCGCGAGCTCTCCGCTCGCCGAGACACCGAACACCGCGGTACGGCCAGCGGGCAGCGCGACTCCGAAATGCGTCCGCACCCACCTGCGTACGTCCTCGACGAAGAACCTCTCGTGCGCGTCGAACCGTTCCGGGGCAAAGCCCGGTGAGTACTCATGGAGCCGCAGCGTCTCATCGGCCAGGCGATGTGCCCCGACGATCATCGTGGCCGGTAGGTCGGCCGCCTCAAGGACATCGCCCCACTGCGAAATCAACTGGCCATCACCGGCGAACACGACTGCCTCGGGCGGCTCCGGCGGGACATACACCGTGACCTCTCGGCCACCGTCGTACTCAAACGTCTCGGTGATGAGCTCTCCAGTGATGGACATTGTCGATGTCTCGTCCTCAGTAGCGGCGGCAGCGCGCTCTGTTGGGGTGAAGGTGGCGGGTCGTAGTCCGCAAATTGTATGGTCCGCCGTCGATCCGCAACCCACAGGTCCCGGAGGAACCGTCCTCGCTAATGTATTCGGCCTCTGTATGAAGCGATCACGCTTCGGGCGACGATGGAACGGGGCGGGTCCGTCCTCATTAATTGGCCGGTCTTCTTGTCGACCGATTTTGCGGAGTAGGGGTTTGAGCGAGAACGTCGAGAAAGGCGTGCGCGAGAAGGCGGCGCAAGGCCACTGGTCATCAATCCCCGACCAACAGTCACGTTCCGCGACTGTTCTTGCGAACGCATCCGAGCATCACGCTCAACCCGATCGTGATCGCGAGCGCCCCAACACCGATGGATGGCGCTTGGATCGCTGGCGCGCGATGTCCTGCTCTTTGTCGGAAGGTACGTCAGACGACTGGTGCAAAATTGGGTCGGGAATGCCAAAAAACAAGGGGGCGGCGCAGGTGCTGCCGGCGTTTTTTTCGATCTGCGTCGACCCCCTACGAGCTACTGTTGCAGCGCCGTTGGCGATACCACCGCCCGACGCCTGTCCTGCTCGATTTTGAAGTCGTCGTCCTTCATATAGACGATGTTGATCCAGGCGTGCGCCATTTCGTCCACCGTACGGTCTCCCCAGCCTACCCACTGATTGGGATCGGGATTACTTTTCTTGGCAGCTGTGTTGTCATGCCACGCAGTGACCTTGAGAATCGTCCCCTTCGGCAGCAGCGGCGCCGCGTCGTCGGAATAGACGTAGGTCGTCATCCAGTTGAAGTTGAAGTCATTGACAAGGCTGATGACCTGCTTCTGGCCGGTCGGCAGGATCGCCTCGAGCATCATCGCTTTTCCGCGCAGATGCATGTGCGCCTGGAAGCTTTCGATCCGGGCCGCCTCGCGAAGCGTCGTGAAGCCCTCTACCACCGAGAGACTGTTCGGACGGATGTCCAGCGTGCCGAGCGCCGCCGGAGTGAGTGAGAGCGTGGTGCGGTACTTCGGCTCCTGCCCCTTCGGGTAGAAGTAGATGCCCATCTCCACTTTGCTGGTGATCTCCTCACCTGCCTGGGAATAGTGAATGTCCCAATGGAACTTGGAGCCGGGCAGAAGCAGCTTGCCGGTGTCCGGACGCATCATTTCGCCTTGCTTGCCAACAGCCCACTCCATGAACGGCGTGGGCAGGCCCGGTACCGTTGGGACGCCAGGCTCGTTCTGTTCGAGGTATGCGATCGCATGATGCGTGATCCTGCGCCCCTTCACCGTCTCGGGGCGGATCTCGATCGCGCGCACCCATCGCGGCTCGGTGATCCCTGACGGGGTGACACGCTTGTCCCAGACGTCCTGCGAGACCGCCGGCATCGTGAAGTCGTAAGACTTGATGATCAGGTCCGGACCTTGCTGCCCGAACGCCGCGGCGAAGTTCCAACCCTGATCGTCCGGCCACTGTTTGGCCGGAGGCATGTCCTTGGGATCGCCCTGCGGCGCGCCGGCATCGATCCATCGGACGATGGTATCGATCTGACCATCGGTCAGCGATCGGTCGTTTTTGAATTTCTGAATGCCGACGGTCCGATCGATTTGCCACGGCGGCATCTGGCGATCCGTCACGCGAGCCTTGATCGATCGCACCCACGGTCGCGCCTCGGCAAAGGTCATAAGCGACATCGGCGCGATCGAATCGGGCCTGTGGCATGCCTCACACTTATCCTGGAAAATCGGTGCGATGTCCTTGGTGAACGTGGGCGGCGTCTTGGCGGCGTCGGCTGCGGCAGCAGCCCCCGGCAAGACGAGAGCGCCGGTCAGTACGCACGCGCCGAACGCCACGGTCCGCGCCCTGTTGGATGTCGATTCTGTCATCTTCGTGCTCCAGCTAGATTCTACCGCACGTTCACTTTCACGTAAGTGTTGGTCCAACAGCATTGAAAACCGAAGCCGCCTTCGCCCGATTCGTCGTTGGCCTGGACACGCAGCAGGTATTCGCCTGGCGCCGAGAAAGTGACTGTCAATGTGACCATGTCGCCCTGCTTCGGAACGGGAACGCGTAGCTTGTCGAAGACCACGGTTCCTGGCCCCCGGAACTTGTGGAGTGAGATGGTGGCGATGGAGCCGGGCGGGAGCCCGAGCCCGGCGACGGGCGCCTCCGCTTCTCCCGGAGCCTTCGGATCTTCAACCCAGACGTTGATGGGTACTGGCTGGTTCACGCTTCCTGTCAAGCTGGCGGAAACGCCCGTCGGCGGACCGGTGACTTTCGGGCCGTCCCGTGAAAAAGCGAGAATCGGCGGCTGGTTGCCCATGCCGAGCTCCTTGAAGGGACTGACGGGGTAACCCTTGTTGAGCGTGAACGGAACTGATTGGGCCTCACCGTTGGACACGATCGTCCAGATCACCGTCTTCGCGCCGAAATCCTTCGGCACTTTGACCACGAACACTCCCCACTGCCGTCCGACTTCGAAGTGGGTCGGCTGCCCTTGATCGGGGCCACCGGGCTCAACGCGGTTGTTGGGCCCCACTGGAATGTCCAGGACCTCCTTGGTATTCCGGTTGTAGTAGCCGATGAGCATGCTGAACGTGCCATCGGGGTTCGGGTACCAGCCTTCGTAGGCGGGCGTGACGCTGGCGCCGCGTTCATGAGGCGGATCGAGGGGCAAGCTCGGCAGTGGGCGCTGCGCCACCGCGACGACCCAACTTGTGACGATCCAGAGACTCGCGGCCAGAATCGAGTCGCGACGACTTAGGCGCATTGTTGTACTCGCTCAGAAGAGATCCTTCATTTTACTTCGGCCGTCGGTTCGAGCCGCTGCGCTGCGCGAAGATCGACCTGCCCTCCGCAATTTACTCGGCACGACCACTGCAACCTATGTACGAATGTCGTGGGCCTCAAGCGGCGAAATCTGGGAAAGTTGGCCAAAGTCCCGGTCGCGATGCAGAACCGTCAACCCGTGGCGAAGCGCACATGCGGCAATGAGGCAATCGACGCTTGATCGCACCGTTAGTCCGGCCTGCCGCCCGCGGCGGAACAAGTCGATAGCCTCGTCGAACACGGTGCGCTCAAGAGGCGATTCGACGACGGGCAACGCGTACATCGACTCCCGAGCGAGCAAGAATGCGCGTTCGTCGCGGAAACCTTGTAACACTTCCTGAATCACGGGGAGACAGGTTACAACTTCTTCCAGATCTGCTACGGATGCCAATTGAAACGATGCCCCGCGTCGAAAGACCTCGACCCAGACCGATGTGTCAACGAGCACCACGACTGGTCGTCCCCTGACGCTTCGGTGCCGATCGATCGGCGCGCATCCGCGCCAAATCGCCGTCCCACAAACCGGAGCCCGCTAACTCCAGAATCCGACGTGCCTTAATTCGTCGGACAAAATCTTCGAGCGCTCGTTCGACAGCACGCGAATACGTTCGTTCACCGCTCAGTTTGGTGGCCTCTTCCAGCAGTTCCTCACGAATCACAAGATTTGTACGTTTCATACACATTAAGTGTAGAGTTCAGTGAATAACGACGTCAAGACCTTCCTTCGATTCGTCCAGATCGGGCACAGTGGGTCACGTCTACGCCGATGGGAAGGGCGTTCGAAGTCGAGTTCACGATGCTCGACGGCGGGACCGCCGCAGGTGCCACCGGACGATGGCCCATCAACCAACTGCCATTAGCCGCTAACCATCTTCAAGCTCGCCGAGGCGCGCGCCTCGAATCCGCGCGCACCCTGCGCACGAGCAACTTCCAGCGCCCGGCGGAACGAGACCGCGGCTTCCTCGAGGCGCCCCTGCTTGACGAGCACCTCGCCCCGGAGCCGGTGCAGCTCCGCTTCGCACATCCGTTCGTCGGTTCGATCGGTCGTCGCGAATGCTTCATCGAGCGCGCGGCTGCTGTCGTCCAACCGATTCGCCTCGCACAGCGCTTCGGCCATCAGCATCAGATGGTACGCGCGCTGCTGCTCGGTCTCGACGCTGCGGTGAGCCGCAAGTCCTGCCGTCATCTCGGCCGCGCCCGCGTCCACCTCGCCCTGCATCGCGCGCGCCCACCCGCGCATGATCGTCGCGAGCCCCGCGTAATATGGCAGCCCATGCTCGTCGGCCTGAAATCGCATGGTGTCGGTCATCTCGAGGATCCTGCCCGTGTGGCGGTGAAACGCCTCCATGGTGACCGCGACCGACAGTGCGTTGCACAGGCCAAGCGGATGGCGCATCGTCTCCGCGGCGCGCAGCCCCTCGAGCATCAGGGCTTGGCCCTCGTCGGGATATCCGAGATAGAGCAGCACGCGCGCCAGGTGCACATGGTTGAGAATTTTGCCGTATAGAAACACGTGCGCGGCATGCCGCCCCGGATCGTAGAGCGCGATGCTCCGCTCGAGGTGGTACCGCGCTGTGACCAAATCGCCGATGAACTGAAGGCTCAGTCCCAGCACCCAATGGGCCTGCACCAGCAGTGCGGCATCGCCGGTGCGCTCGCCGAGCTCCAGGCATCGCTTCGAGAAGCTGCGAGCCTTCGCGTACTCCGCGCGCACCACGGACACAATGGCAAGCCCGAACAGAACGCGAAACAGCTGTGCCGCGTCTCCCGTCTGCGCGCATAGCCGCTCGGCGCGCAGGAACGTTTGAAGGGTTTCCGTGGCCGCGAATCCCCGCACCGTCATCAACGAGGGGCCTAACGTCATGTACAGCTTCAGCTCCTGCCGCGCCCGTTCGGGAGACTCGGGCATCTTGCGCGTCATGTCGAGCCCGCGCTGGCACAGCGAAATCGCTTCCTGGTTCGCGAAGATGCGTGCGGCGTTGCGCGCCGCCTTGAGAAAGTACTCCGACGCGCGCGGCCAGTCGCGCGCCGCCTGGAAAAGGAACGCGAGCTCCGACGCGATGGTGGAGCTCTCGTCCCCGTAGAAGCTGACGAGCGCGTTGGCGACCGTCGCGCACAACGACGCCCGGCGACTCGGCGTCAGCGTCGCGTAGAGCGCGTTCTGATAGAGCACGTGCACGAACTGATACCTGAGCGTCAGCGTCTGGTCGGGCAGCTCATCCTCCTTGCGGTACTTCACGAAGCCGTGCATCCGATCGAGAGACAGCAGACGCTCCTCGACGTCTCCCGCGTCCATCGTGAGTGCGCGCGCCACCACCGCCGAATCGAATGTGTACCCCTGCGCGCTGGCCACCGCCAGCAGACGGCGATCCGCGTCGTCCAGCTGCGCGACCTTGCGCTGAATCATGCTGCGCACGGTTTCTGGCAAATCGTTCTCGATCTCCGGAACCGTTTGCACGAGCGCCCATCGACCGCCGTCCTGATCGATCACTTTTCTGTCGCGCAGGTAGCGGACGACGTCAGTGAGGAAAAGCGGGTTACCTTCGGTCTTCGCGTAGAGGATCGCCGCGAACTGCTTCGGAAACGAGTTCCCTGGAAACTCCAGAGCCAGATACGTGTCGATGTCCTCGCGCGCCAGGAACTCGAGCGGCAGGGCCTGACAGACGCCGCGCGCCTGCATGTCGAGCGCCACGGCGAGGAACGGATGCTTGTGCAGCAGCATCTCCGACGATCGGTAAGCGGCGACAACAAGCATCGGCATCGCGGCGAGCCTGGTCCCCAGGTACGCGAGGATGTCGACGGTCGAGGCGTCCGCCCAATGCAGATCGTCAAAGAACAGGACGAGCGGGCTGGAGCTCGACGCCTCCTGCAGAAAGACCGCCAGCTCTCGCTTCATGCGCTCCTGCGAGACGGCCGGTGACTCTTTGATCAGGCGCTCGACCGATCCGTCGTGCGACGTCGCGAGCTCGACGTACCACGACGGCGCCGTCGCCTTCATCACGCGCGCGAGCGCCGGGCTCGAGTGGATCAGGCTGTCGAGCGCTTCGAGAAACGGCAGATAGGCTTCGGCGCCCGCCAGCCGTTCCGAACAACGTCCGTGCGCAATCCGCGCCGCCGGCGTTGTCTGCCGAATGTCGGCCAGCAGCTCTTCGACGAGAGTCGTCTTGCCGAGTCCGGCTTCGCCGGTCACGCACAGCATGACGCCGTGCCCCGCGCTCGCCGCCTGAAACGCTGCGCTAAGTTTCGCGTGCTCGGCGGCACGACCGACAGTGCTCCGTCCGGCGACGGACCTTGTCGACCTCGCGAGAGCCGCCGACGTCGGGCGCGCCTCGCTGCTCAGTGCCACAGTTACTTCGGCCGCGGTGGGACGGAGGCGCGGGTTCTTGTCCATCATCTGGACGATCAGCGTCTCGAGCGGCGGCGGCAGCTCGCGGTTGAACCTTGATGGCGGCAGCGGAGTGTCGTGAACGATGTGATACATGAGGCTCACTTCGGAGCCGCTTTGGAACGGTCTCCGTCCGGTCGCCATCTCATAGAAGACGACGCCGAGCGAATACACGTCGGCCGCGCTGTCGACGGCTTCGCCCCTGATCTGCTCAGGCGACATGTACGCGACCGTGCCCACGAGGGTGCCGGGCTTCGTCTGGATCTCGGTCTCAGCGGTCGAGTCGCTCGCTGCGTCGCCCGCGCCCAGACGCGCGAGTCCGAAATCCAACACCTTCACGTAGCCATCGTCTCGGATCATGACGTTTCCCGGCTTGATGTCGCGGTGAATCATGCCGGCGTCGTGCGCGACGCCGAGCGCCGTCGCGACCTGCCGTCCGATCGGCGCGATCGATTCGACGCCCCGCTGTCCGCCAATGAAGGCCCGAAGCGTTCTGCCTTTCACGTACTCGAGCGCGATGAACCGCCCGACGTCGGCCTCGCCGATCTCGTAGATGGTGACGATGTTGGGGTGGTTGAGCGCGGAAATGGCGCGAGCCTCGTGCTCGAAGCGCCGGAGCCGCGTGAGATCTCTGGTCAGCGCAGCAGGGAGGAACTTGAGCGCGACCAGCCGCTCGAGCCGCGTGTCTTTGGCGAGATAGACGTCCCCCATCCCGCCGGCGCCAAGGCTGGAAATGACGCGGTAATGAGCGATCGTCGACGAAATCACGCGGAGCACATTACAACACGACCATACGTACACCTACTCTCATTCTGACGCTCGATGTCGTGGCGCCGTTTAGGCGTTTCGCGAGTGGTAGTACTACGGTTAGATGATTCTGGCTGGATGGAGTTTTTGGCGAGCACACAGGTTCAGACCGACACGATCTCAATCATGCCGCTGAGCCCAGCGAAATCGTCCGGATTGCGCGTATAGAGAGGCAAGCCCGTCGCCAGCGCGGTGGCCGCAATAAGCAAATCGATCGCACGACGACCCCGCGCCTTACGACCCGTGGCCGTCACGGCCGCGTACACGCGTCCGTACGCCCGGGCTGTTTCACTGTCGACTGGCAACGGCTCGAACGTCGCTTCACCTCGCTGCAACCGGTCCTGCCGCCGCGCGCGTTCGGCAGGATCAGCGGTCGCATGCGGCCCGGCTGCCAGCTCGGCCATCGTCATCGCAGAGACGGCGAGTTCTTCCGGCAACGCCGCGGCATCGATCTGTTCGAGATCGATCACGACCGAGGTGTCGATCAGCCCGCGGCCGCGGCGTCGGTCAGGCACGCGGTGTGGGGTCCTGGTTGATCAAGCTGTCGATATCTCTTCGGAAGCGGGCGGGTGCCACTCGCGGTGCTCCCGCGAACACCGCCACAGCGGTTTCGGCCGGTACGAATTGCCGCCGGCGTAATGGGATCAGCTCACCGACAGGCACACCGTTGCGCGTCACGACGAAAGATTGCCCCTTGTCCAGCGCTCGCATGATTCGGCCGCTTTCATTGCGAAGCTCGCGCTGCGTGATCCGTCGACTCATGCCGACATATTGTAGCACATGCGCTACAGCGCGCGCCCTACGCGTTCATTGCCGCCTGCAATGCGGTGCTGTCGAGCGTCGACATCAACGTCGACGAGGCCGAGCACGATGCAGTGGAGATGACGGGCTGAGACAGAAATGTTCGGGGACGGTTACGAGACCGGGCGGCAGCGGGTCAGTTGGCTTCGCGAGGAATGCGCCGGACGAAGGGCCACGCAACGCCCCAACCGACAAGGATTCCGAAACAGGCCAGAATGACAGAAAGGTCCGTCATGACCCATCGGGATATGAGAGAGGCCGCAGCGATACCGACCGCCATACCACCGAGGGTTCCAATCTGCAAGTAGAGCCCGCGCCGCTTGTTCGGTCCTGCCAAGGTGCGGACAACAGCCACTACGAGGACGGCTACCGCCACGAGCGCTGCGCGCGAAATTAAGGCGACACCCTCGTTGCTCATGAAATCAGTGTAGCCGACAACGGACGGTGACGAGGGACCGACACATTTCTTTGGTGTTCGCGACCCGGCAGCGGCCCTGATCGTTATTCATTGCTTGAGTGCGGACTGCAGCCTGAGCATGTCCTCCGCGACGCGGTCGGCGTCGCCACACCAATACACATTATGCCGTCCACCCAGCGTTGCGCTATACCCACAATGAGGCTCCCCATGCCCCAAGCGTGCTTCGGTCAGCGCAGCGGTGATGCCAAGGAGGAGCAGGAGAGCCGCGACGCGCCACAAGGTGAAAATGGACTGAGGGTTCACGCTGCCTCTGCCTCATTTTATCCCGCTCTACACGCTGCAACGTCGGGCGACGGGCGAAACCGTCCAGACGACCGATCCCGGTCGGGCGATGGTGACCGGCAAGTGGAACGACATCGGTTGACGATGATCCGCTCGAGCGCCCTCGGAACCGACCCGCAAAGCTCAGCCAAAGGCCAGCGACGAGTTCACGACAACTGTCTGGCCGTCGCCCGTCACATCGTAGTAGTTGTGAGTGGCACCAAAATCGGCAACGCGTGTCTGAGACAGTTCGATCGGACTGGCCGCCGCGAAGGCCTCTTCGGCTCAACTCGGAAGCGTCGCAAAGAGCAGCCGCGCGGCATCCTGCGACCAGACGCCCCAGGCGTCGCGCGGCTCGCGCATGCTCTTAGGGCAGCTCCTCCAGTGTCAGGCTGCGACGTACGTCGAGGTTGAGGCGTCCTCGACCAGCGGGGATCAGCCTCATAAACTCACAACGCTCGTCCAAGCGGCGCCGCAGCAGGATCAGCCGGGCCTCCAGGTTGTCTTTGATGTCCGGCAACCCCAGGCTGGCATCGAGCCGAATCTCCTTGTTCGTGAACGCCGCGCGCCCCGTGCCGACGAAGGCCTGGAGCAGCTTCCAGAACAGTCGTCCAGGGATGCCTTTGGTCAGGTAGTCGTCATCGATGAAGATACTGTCATCGGACCGGTAGTGCTTCACGACGGCATGACTCGCGGCTGGTGCCGCGGGGCCGGACTGCAGCGCGGCCACTCGAGTTTCGGCCGAAGGCGTGGCCATCGTGTTGGCCATCGACGCCGCGAGGTGGCGGGCGACGATCTGCATCACGCGCTCGTCGGCCTCGAGAAAGCGGCCTGGCTCCGCGCTTTGCAGGCACAACACGCCGAGGAACTTGTTCCGTGACAGAAGCGGGAGTACGAGCTGGCTCTTGACGTCCGGCAGGCCCGGCAGGGCAATCTCCTTTTCGAGGTTGCCTTGCTCGCCCCGACGCTCAACCCCTGATCGCACCGCCTGCGCGATGAGCCTGTCCAGGGCCAGGTTCGTGACTCGCACGACTGAACGGCGCTCAACCGAGACGCCCAGGATCCCTTCGCCGACCACGACCTCGGATCCGACGCCCGACGGCTCGAAGCCGTAGCTGGCTCCCGTAAACAGTCGGGTCCCCTCCTCGTCTGGAAACAGCACGAACGAGTGACGGTGCCCGAAGAGATCGGCAAGGGCTTCGAGCGCCGTGCTGAGAAGCGCGTCGAGGCTTTCACAGCTGCCCAGTCGCTCGGTCAAGGCTTCGAGTTCGCGCATCCTCTCGGCCTGGGGAAGGATCTCGGAGCGGCTTTCCTGGTTCACCGGCCGGCAATCGAGGACTTCGTAGACGTCCACGCCGCGCAGTCTGAACACCCGGCCCATGCCCGTTTGTGATGCCACGGCTTCCAGCCGGACCCGCATGCGATCGAAGGCCGGACCGTCGGTCTCCGTCCGCAGGTACCGCAGGTCCAGGCGGTACTGATCCGCGCTGCCGGGCGCCACGACGATGACCTGTGCGCGCGGGTTTTCCTGCGTGTTCTTCCGCGTCTTGTTGAAGAACTGAAAGGACAGCCCCACATGCGTCTCGTCCAGCCGGTGGACGATGGAGAGAAACGTCACGTTCGGCAGGCCTTCGCGCGAGCACGAGCAGACGGATGCGGGAACGATGCCTTCGAAACACGGTGCGATGCGTTCGAGCGGTACTGTCAACGTGCGGAGCGCGCTCATCGCGGCGAGCCCGCATCCGGTCCGGGTGTCTGGTTGAAGATCTGTTCGGGCACAAACCGGATTGTGACCATGTCCGGCGATCCCGCGAGCTCGCGCTGCCACAGGGCTTCGATGAAGGGGTTCGGCACTCCGAGGCCTTTGTTCACCAGAGTGAACGCGTCGCGATGCTCCTGGACGGCGGCCAGATCCTGGCGACGCGCCGGCCCTGTCCCGATGCATCGACCCCACATCTGAATCGCCTCGGAATTGCCGGGAGACGCAAAGGTGACGGCGATGCACCCGTTGTCCCCCAGGTTGCCGAGGGTCCGCCCGCCCACGGCCATGGCGACGCACACGCTGACGCTTCTCCGATCCCGACTGACGCGCGGTCCCCAGGCGCGGACGAGTTCAGGCACCAGTTCCGCATCGCGCGTGCCAACCATCACGGACACGCCCCGCTCGATGAACGTCTTGAGTTCCGCAGGGAGGGGCCCAGTGGGCTCAGCGCGTTGCACGCCACAGTTCTACACCAAGTCGGGCCGACCGCAATGCGGCCCGCTAGGAGAAAACTAGCGTCGGGATAGGAAAGATTTAGGAACGCGCCCGCGAGCGATTCGATAGCCTGCTCGACATGAAAAAGATCGTGAAGGTCCTTTTCGGGTCGCTGGTGACGCTGGTCGCGGTGCTCGTCGCGGGGGTTTCATTCACCATCGGGTGGCGGCCGTTCGTCGGTCCGCGTACGCGCCCGCTCACGACGCGACGATATACGCCCACGCCTGAACGTCTGGCCCGCGGCACCTATCTCGTCGAACACGTCACGCCGTGCATGGAATGCCATTCGCCGCACCGGTGGAGCGAGCACGATGCGCCGGTCGAGTCGAGCATGCTCGGCGCCGGCCAGGAGATGCCACTCAAGGGTCTTCCTGGGCGGGTGGTGGCGCCCAACCTCTCCCCCGATCCGGAAACCGGCGCCGGCAACTGGACCGACGATCAAATCGCGCGCGCGATTCGCGAAGGCATCGGACACGACGGCCGGGCGCTGTTTCCGATGATGCCCTATCAACGCTTCCGGTCGATGTCCGACGAAGATGTCGCGTCTATCGTCGTGTATCTCCGGTCGCTGGCGCCCGTGCGCCGGCAGCAGCCCGCCACCGAGATCGTGGTTCCTGTGCGCTATCTGATTCGCAGCATGCCCGAACCGCTGCGCGCGCCCGTGCCAGCGCCCGACCTGTCCACGCCCGCGAAGCGCGGCGCCTATCTGGTGACCATTGGCGCGTGCGGCGAATGCCACACGCCGCAGGACGATCACGGCCAGCCGCTTCGCGGCATGGAGTTCAGCGGCGGGCTCATCTTCGACGGGCCGTGGGGCCGTGTCGCCAGCGCCAATCTCACGCCGGACCCGAGCGGCATTCCTTACTACGACGTGGCGCTCTTCAAAGAGGTGTTGCGCACGGGGTTCGTCAAGGCACGACGCGTCAACCAGGTCATGCCGTGGCACGCCTTCGGCGGGATGACGGACGAAGATCTCGCCGCCATCTTCGCGCATCTCACGACACTCGCGCCCGTCGTCCACCGCGTGACCAACGACGAGCATGAGCCACCGACCTTCTGCCGACTGTGCCGCCAGCGGCACGGCTACGGCAATCGGAACTGAGGTCGTTCTCGCGGGTTCTCAGCCGATTCATCAACGGAGAGTGTCATGACTACGACAGTTACGGATCGCGCGACGTTTGGCTACGCTCTGGCGCACGACGAGGGCGAGACATTCTGGTTTGCCGGCATGCTCCAGACCGTGAAGATCGGCAGCGCGGATACCGGAGGACGGTACGGCCTCATCGAGTTCCTCGTTCCGCCCGGGCTCGGGTCCCCGTGGCACGTCCACACGGACGAAGACGAATGGTTCTACGTTCTCGACGGAAATCTCACGGTCTACGTCGGCGACACGCGCGTGGATCTGGCGCCGGGGGGGGCGCTTTCGGCCCGACGGGCGTCCCGCATACGTTCATCGGTGCTGGTCCCGATTCGACGCGCGTGCTCGTGGGCCTCTCGCCGGTACAGTTCGAGGGATTCCTGCGGGAAGTTGGTCGCCCGGCGCCCGCGCGCGTCCTGCCGCCGCGTCCGGCGGGCCCACCGCCCGACCCTGAGCGCCTCGCATCGATCGCGAAGCGCCATGGGGTCATCATCCTCGGCCCGCCGGGACCGCCGCCTGGACGCTAGGGGGACGCGTCGCGCCGATCACGCGCCGCCTGGCACCCCGCAGACGCCCAACATCGCGTCGTCTACTCCGCCGCACAGACAATGATGCTGATGAAAGCGGCGATTCTGCACTCCCCGAACCGCATCGATGATCGTGACGACGCCTCGTTTGCACGTGCCCTTTCCGAACTGCTGCTCATAGCGAACGACTGATGTCATCCGGGCCAAGACGGGTGCCGGCGGCAAGAGTCAACACTAGTCAGCGTGACGCGTCAGGCGCTCAGTTGATCAGGAAGGGACACACCCCATGTATTCGGGCGGAAGTTGTTCAGCGATTGTTCAGCGCGGAGGTAGCAGCGGCGTCCTGTCGTGGCACTACACGACTAAGCGCATCACGAGGACGCCGATCAGCCCGATGACGCTGATGATCGTCTCCATCACTGACCAGCTCTTGAGCGTATCTGCGATCGAGAGGCCGAAGTACTCTTTCACCATCCAGAATCCCGCGTCGTTCACATGCGAAAAGAAGAGCGACCCCGAGCTCACGGCGAGGACCAATAGCGCGACGGTCGATCGCTCCATTCCAGCGGCGAGCGGCGCGACAATGCCGGCTGCGGTGATTGTCGCCACCGTTGCGGAACCCGTCGCGAGTCGGATTCCGACGGCGACCAGCCATCCGAGAATGAGCGGCGAGACCCCGGTGCCTTGCGCCGCTCGGCCAACCATTAGCCCAACGCCCGCGTCAATAAGTGTCTGCTTGAAGCCGCCGCCTGCCGCAACAATCAGCAGGATCGCGGCAATCGGCGGTAGTGCCGCGGACATCGAATCGGACAGTTGACGGCGGTTGAGACCCGAGCCGACTCCAAGCGCCAACATCGCGACGATCACCCCAACGAGCAATGCAACGACCGGTGTGCCGACGATCTCCAACGCCGACCGCACCGGTGAGCCGGCTGGCATGAGGAATTCGCCCGCCGCACGCAGAAGCATGAGAGCGATTGGCAACGTCATCGTGACGACCGTCGTCACGAATCGCGGCTGGCGTCGCCCGACGAAATCGACTACCGAACGATTACCATCAGGCGATGGAACAGTAGCTGCGGGTGGCTGTACCGTCGGCGCCGCCGCCGGTAGCTTGGTCTGAACGCGGCGGCTGACGAACGAGCCGAAGACAGGTCCGGCGAGGATCACCGCCGGCACGGCGACGATCAGACCG